>PVMK01120690.1_pt1 | contig 13974 bp, 11 predicted proteins | sample 1853481 | NCBI WGS metagenome assembly PVMK01 (sample SAMN08533507, study PRJNA380276) | Marine sediment metagenome, whole genome shotgun sequencing project. | reverse complement strand
TAATACCTGGGAGGTATGGAATGAACTCACCACACCCACACACCAACACCGGATCGAACTCGACATCGGACGGTGCTGACATCTGGTTCCTCATCGACCGGTCCGGTTCGATGACCTCGATCGCCGATGACGTTGTCACCGGATTCGACCGGTTCTTCACCGAACAACGAGAGATTGCCGGTGACGCAACTGTCACGATCATCCAGTTCGACGACGAAACCCCCCACGACGTGATCGTCGACGCGCAACCGGTCGCCAAGGTCCCCTCGATCCGAGACCTCTTCCAGCCCCGAGGAATGACACCGCTGTATGACGCCGCCGCGCTGTTGTTGGACCGCGCCGAAGCGCATCGCGGCGACCCCGACGACCAGCTCGTAGTCATCTTCACCGACGGCCATGAGAACGCCAGCCACGAATGGACACACAAGCAGCTGTTCGCACGCATCAACGGTCTCCGCTCAAAGGGCTGGACGTTTGTGTTCCTCGGAGCGAACCAGGACAGCTACGCCACCGGCGCACAGTTGGCGATGCCGGCAGGCAACGTCAGCAACTTCCGCGCTGACGCCGTCGGCGTGGCAGCAATGACTGACGGCCTGAGCCGCAGCGTCACAGAATGGCGACGCAAGCCACGCGACCAACGCCGCCGCGACGGAGAACAGTTCTGGGGCGGCAAGAAAGAAGCCGAGACAATCGTCGGGTCCTCTGACCGATGACGGTCTGAGCAGGCGGCTGCGTCGTCGGTGTCGTCGAGCGCGAGTTCTGTGCGCGCGACCTCCATCACCAATGTGTAGACGTCATCGTTGGTCGCTCGGCGGCGCTGACGTCGTTGATGTCGAGGAAGACTGCGACGGAAGCAGGTGATTGACCTGTTGCTAGCGTGGTCGTGGAGGTGGTCGTAATGCCGGAGATGAGTTCAGCTCTGCGAGAGGCACTGTTGCATTAAGCGATCGCGTGGCGATTTTGGACTTGGCCGCAGGCGTCGGCACCCGCTCTTAATTCTGTTTGCCCTGGTCAAGCGTCAGTGACGCACGTCACAAGACGGCTTGGTCAGCGCCCAGACCACAGGCGGTCGCTTAATGCAACAGTGCCGGCTGAGCGGCGTGTGCGGCCCGCCGGGTCTAGTATCAGCCATTGATGATGACGCCTGGCAAGAGACCTTCGACACGTCCTCTCTTGCACGGTGCTCCATCTCCGGCTAGCAAGATGGCACCGGACGGTTTCTGCCGGAATCGTTGTGGATTGATGGGATGCGCGTTGCGGTGACTGCCACGACGATGTTCGACAAGATCTGGGGCCGCCACCTGGTGGAGACTCTCGACGACGGCGCGGACCTCATCTATGTCGACTTGCACCTCGTCCAGGAGGTCTCCAGCCCGCAGGCATTCGAGGGGCTGCGACTCGCCGCCCGCGAAGTGCGCCGTCCTGATCTCACCTTGGCCGTCATGGACCACAACATCCCGACAACCGACCGCAGTGGCCCGATCACCGACGAACTCAGCAAGAGGCAAGTTGGAGCCCTTCGCAGGAACGCTGAGGAGGCAGGCATACCGCTGTACGACATCAATGACAGCAGGCAGGGAATCGCCCACATCGTCGCGCCTGAGCGGGGACTGACCCAACCCGGCATGACGATCGTGTGCGGCGACAGCCACACATCCACCCACGGAGCATTCGGGGCCGTGGCTTTTGGTATTGGCACGAGCGAAGTCGAACAAGTCCTGGCGACTCAATGCATCCGGCAGGTCAGGCCGCGCACGATGTCCATCGAGGTTGATGGCGTTCTCGGAGAGGGCGTCACGGCAAAGGATCTGATCCTCTCGATCATCGCTCAGACCGGTGTGGCCGGCGCGATTGGGCACACCATCGAGTACCGGGGATCGACGGTGGCGGGCCTGTCAATGGAAGAGCGGATGACAGTCTGCAACATGAGTATTGAGGCGGGTGCTCGTGCGGGCATGATCGCCCCGGACGACACCACCTTTGACTATCTCGCCGGCCGACCTGCTGCGCCTCGGGGTGCTGATTGGGAAAGCGCGCTGATCGACTGGCGAGGGCTATCGACGGATCCTGATGCGATATTCGATCAGTCGATCACGATCGCAGCCGATGCCGTCGAGCCAACAGTCACCTGGGGTACAACACCGGCTATGAGTGCCGCTATTGGCGGACATGTCCCCCGAGCCGAGGATGCGGACGACCCTGAATCGGCGCGCCGCGCCCTGGAATACATGGCCCTTAAAGGTGGGGAGGCCCTCGTCGACATTCCAATTGACCGCGTCTTCATCGGGTCTTGCACCAACGCCCGGATCTCGGATCTGCGGGACGCTGCGCAGATGATTGGAGGCCGCCAGGTCCACCCGCGTGTCCGCGCCATGGTGGTGCCTGGCTCCTATCCGGTGATGCGCCAGGCCGAGGCCGAGGGCCTCGATCGGGTCTTCCGCGACGCCGGTTTCGAGTGGCGAGAGCCGGGATGCTCGATGTGTGTCGCGATGAACGACGATGTCCTCGCCGAGGGAGAGCGCTGCGCCTCGACCTCAAACCGCAACTTCGAGGGGCGCCAGGGGGCCGGCGGCCGAACCCATCTTGCATCACCCGCCATGGCGGCAGCTGCGGCGGTCCATGGGCATTTCGTAGACATCAGGGAAGAGAAGGTCTGAGATGAAACCCGTCTCCTCGCTACGAGGGTCCATGGTCCCACTGGATCGGGCCGATGTCGACACCGATCAGATCATGCCCAAACAGTTCCTCTGCCGGATCGAACGGACAGGGTATGGCGAGTTCGTCTTCGACAGCTGGCGCCAGGAAGCCAACTTTGTGCTCAACGACCCGCGGTACGCCGCGGCCACAATTCTGGTGGCGGGCCGCAACTTCGGTTCCGGGTCCTCCCGGGAACACGCTGCTTGGGGCCTGCAGCAGTACGGGTTCTCCGGCATTGTTGCTCCCAGCTTCGGTGACATCTTCCGCAACAACTGCACGAATATCGGCCTCCTCACGGCAGTGGCGTCATCCGAAACAGTCACGGCGCTTCTCGAACTCACCGTCGCCGAACCGGGCGCCGAGATCGAGATCGAGATCAACCTCGAACAGCAGCGACTGGCTGCTTCGGGAGTGAGTGCAGCATTCACCATCGATCCAACCCATAGGAGTCAGTTGCTCAGCGGCAGCAATCCAATTGCTGCCGGCCTTGCTCTTGCGGCGACCATCGAGCGGTACGAATCGGAGCGGAACGCCTGGCTGCCAAACACGACGGGCGGCGGGTGACACCCAACAACGCCGGATCACACGAATCGCACGAATCGCAAGGGTTCGAGGATGAAGAACGAAGGAGCAAGATGGAGTTACAGATTGGGATCGATGTCGGTGGGACTTTCACCGATCTTTTCCTGCAGGATGTTGAGAGCGGACAATTCTGGTTGGCCAAGACACCATCGACGCCGACGAATCAGGCAGATGGAGTCATTGCAGGAATCAACGAGATCTGCAGCCAAGCCGACATCGAACCGGGTGACCTCGCGCTTGTTCTCCACGGCACCACGGTCGCGACCAACGCCGTTCTCGAGGGCAAAGGTGCCCGTACCGGACTGCTCATCACGCAGGGCTGGCGTCACATCCTTCATGTGGCGACGTCCTGGACGCCGGGCCCGCTTTTCGGCTTCTTCTCGTATTCTCCTCCCGAGCCCCTCGTGCCCTTTGAGAGGATCCGCGAGGTGAAGGAGCGGGTCAAGGCCGACGGAACCGTCCTCACCGAGCTTGACCTGGACGATGCCGCTACCCAGATCCAATCCGTTCTCGACGAGGGCGTTGAGGCGCTCACGATCTGCTTCTTCAACTCCTTCATCAATCCCGCGCATGAGCAGCAGGTCAAACAGCTGGCCGCGACAATCTGCGAGGAACGGGGTCTGTCGATCCCGATCTCGGCTTCCTATGAGGTGAGCCCGGAATTCCGCGAGTACCCGCGGGTGATCACAACGATCATGAACTCCTATCTGGGGCCGGCGATGGGACGCTATCTGGCCACTCTCGAGGAGCAACTGGTAGCAGCAAAGGTGGAGGCTCCGTTACAGGTCGTCCGGTCTGACGGCGGCTTGATGTCGGTGGATACCGCCCGTCACTCCCCGGTCCAAACCGCGTTGTCCGGACCGTCTGGCGGGGTGAACGGCGCTGCTTTTGTTGCCCAACGAGCTGGTTTCGACAAGATCCTCACCTTCGACATGGGCGGGACATCAACGGATGTGGCGGTCTGCTTCGACGGAAAGCCGACGATCACCAGGGAGACCCGGGTTGGGTCCTTCCCCGTTCGTGCACCCTCTGTGGACGTTGAAACAATCGGTGCCGGCGGTGGCTCGATAGCTGATGTGTCCGAGGTCACCGGCTCGCTGCGAGTGGGCCCTCAGAGCGCCGGCGCCGATCCCGGGCCTGCCTCATACGGGCACGGCGGCTCCGAACCTACGGTGACCGATGCCAACGTCGTGCTCGGCCACCTGCCGCCGCTGTTGCTGGGCGGCGCAATGAAGCTCGATAGGGAGGCGGCCGAGGCAGCGGTAGAGAAGATCGCTAAGGAGCTTGGTGTCGATGTCTATCGGGCGGCCCAGGCGATCGTCGACATCGTCAATGGAAACATGTTGGGAGCTCTCCGAGTCGCAACCGTTCAGAAGGGTCTCAATCCACAGGAGTTCGCCCTCGTGTCGTTCGGCGGAGCCGGCGGGCTGCACGCCAACGCGCTTGCCGCGTCCCTCGGGTGCTACCCAGTGATCGTTCCGCCAGAACCCGGTGTGCTGTCGGCGCTGGGATTTGTGGCCGCCGACATTCGCAACGAGTTCGTTGCGCCGTTCCAAACACTCGTGGCCGACATTCAGATCGACGATGTTCGCGTTTCATTGACCGAGCTGGCGGGAAAGGCCCGTGCATGGCTCGGCGACGAAGGCGTGGATGCCGATGTCCAGGAGGTCCGTTACGTATTGGACATGCGGTATCAGCGTCAGGGCTACGAAATCACAGTCGAGTTCGGCGAGTCCGAGATCACAGCCTTCGGGCTGGACGACATCGTGCACCGTTTCCACAATGAGCACGAACGGCTGTACGGGTTCTTGCTGGCGGATGGGGCGGTAGAGATCGTCAATCTCCGATCGCGGGCGATCGGCAAGACCCAGAAGCCATCGCAAGATGCTGAGGAAATCGGTAGTGTCGACGCGTCTCCGGCATTGGTCGAGAGCCAGCTCACCTACGTGGACGGCAAGCCGACCGAGGTTCCGCTTTATGAACGGCGGCTATTGAAGGCTGGTATGGAAATCAAGGGCAAAGCGATCGTTCGTCAATATGACGCAACCACAGTCATCCTTCCGGGGCACGTGGCCAAGGTGGACCCTTGGCTCAACCTACTTATCGACGTGGAGGACAAGTAGATGGCAACTTCTACAGTTGATCCAGTCACCCTTGACCTGATTGAAAACGCCCTCAAGAACGCTCGGCTCGAAATGGACGAGGTCCTTCGTCGTTCGGCAATGTCCTCCTCGATCCGGGAGCAACACGACGAGTTCCCGATGATCGCCAACGAGCGTGGCCAGATGATCGTCGGGCAGTTCGGATCGTATATCCCGGAGGTCATAGACCGGTTCGGGGGGAACGTCAACAAAGGTGATGTGATCGTCCTCAACGATCCCTATCTGTGCAAGGGCTCGATCTCGCATACCAATGACATCCTTGTCATCGTTCCTATCTTCCACGAGGACGTGCTGGTTGGGTTCGCGAGCCAGTTTGGTCACGTGCTCGATATGGGCGGGCGGGCTCCGGGAACTCAGACTGCAGACGCCTTGTCGATCTGGGACGAGGGCCTGAGAATCCCACCTATCAAGATCCACGACCAAGGTGAGCTCAACGAGACGGCGCTGGCGCTCATTCTGAACAACACGCGAACTCCTGACATCGTTCGGTCGGATCTCCTGGGTCTGATCGGCGCCTGCCAGCGGGCCGAACAGCGCGTCATGGAGATGTGCGACCGTTTCGGCCGGGGCACCTACATGGCTGCCTGTGATGCGCTCCTAGAGCGCACTCGTCTGGCGATGGTCAAGCTTATCCATCGGTACATCCCGGAGGAGAAGTCGACGTTCTGGGATTGGGTAGATGACGACGGCCTGGGCAACGGGCCGTTCAAGTTGCAGCTGACAGTGTGGCGCGAAGGTGACAAGGCGTTCTTGGATTGGACAGGCACCGATCCTCAGGCGCCGGGATCGATCAATTTCCACATCCATGAGAGCCTCTGCAAGATGTTCTTTGGTGTGTACCTGATCATGGCGTTTGATCCCTCGATCCTGTTCAATGAGGGATACAACGACGTATTCGAGGTCGTCTTGCCCGAGGGCTCCTTGCTAAATCCGAAGTTCCCGGCTCCACTGTCGAACCGACTCAACGTGCACACCAGGTTCTTCGATTGCCAATCGGGAGCGCTTGGCCAGAACGCTCCGGAACTGTCGATGGCGGCCGGCTACGGAACGAGCCCCTATCTCGTCTATTCCGGCCACGACAAGGACGGCGAGTACTTCCAGATGACTGAGCTCCTGTTTGGTGGGCTGCCGGGCAGGCCAGCGGGCGACGGCCTGGACGGACATTCTTGGTGGCCCGAGTTCCAAAGCACGCCTGCCGAGTACATGGAATCCAACTACCCGCTAACGATTGAGCGATATGAGCCGGTTATCGATTCAGGTGGTGCAGGATTGCACCGCGGTGGCACAGGGATCGAGAAGCAATACCTCCTCCACGCGTCGGGGCACCTGACGGTCAACGATGATCGAGCCACCATGCACCCCTGGGGGATCGGAGGCGGCAAGTTCGGCGGTGTTTCGACGAAGACGATCATCCGGGCCGCTGGGACCGTGGATGAGCTGCCATCCAAGATCGATCATGTGGCCGTGGAGCCTGGGGATCGCTTGGTATTCCGCACCGCTGGCGCAGGCGGTTGGGGTGATCCGCTCGAGCGGCCCATTGAGCATGTCGAAACCGATGTTCGGCGGATGCTGGTCAGCGCCGAGGTCGCCGAACGGGACTACGGCGTCGCCATCGGAGATGCCGACCGGACCGCTGAGCTGCGAGATCGGATCCGCAGTGAGCGCGGGACGCCAGGCTTATTCGAGTTCGGCCCGCTACCGGAGGGATTCGTCACCCCTTGAGGCCCGCGGCCGACCTTAGCGCGGTGCCATGTCGAGTCGAATAGTCTAAGAACCGGCATCCGGCCGACACGAGAAGGCCCCAGGAGGGTGTCCAGTGAGCAAACTGAGCAGAGAAGAGCTGGTCGAGTTCGTCGTCGACACGTACTTCGCCAACGTCGACAACAAACAGCACCAGGCCGTCGTCGACTGCTTCGCGCCGGACTCCGTCCTGCGGATCGCGTCGGCCGATGTGGAACATCATGGACATGAGGGCATCGGTCGGATGTTCACCGACTTCATGAAGACGCCGAACATCTACCACGGCGACTTCACCCACGTCGTCGACCAAGACGCGCAGACCATCGCGTCGCAGTTCGTGGCGATCAACACCTACGACGATGGCAGCCGCGTCCAGATGAGCAACTGCAACTTCTTCACCGTCGAGAACGGCCTTTTCACCAAAGTCACGATCTACATGAGCGGCGAGAACCCTCTGGTTTAGAACCCTCGTGTTCAGAACCCTCGTGTTCAGGACGCCTCGCGGCTCAGTCTGGCGGGCCCAGCGCAGGTGACCGCATCGCAGCGATCTTGCCTGTGATGTGGGCGCCCGAGGTGGTCGTTCCGTACTTTGCGGGCCGATCCGGTCCCGTGCAGGTCGAGATGACCTCGATCACCGCGTCGTAGTTCGGCTGGTGAAAGAACGTGAAAGAAAGCCGATCCGATGCCGCGTCGGCAAAGTCGGGCGGCAGCGCAACGCGGTGGATCGTCGAGACCCATTCGTCGTTCGTCCATTCCGCCATCAGGTCACCCAAATTGATCACGAAGGAATTCTCGGCATACGGCGCGTCGACCCACTCGTCGTCCAACAGAACCTGGAGGCCGCCGGGTGCGGTGTCGCGCTGGACGATCGTGATACTGCCGAAGTCGGTGTGCGCTCCACCGCGCAGCTGCCCGGGCAGCGGTTCGCCCACCAGAGGCGGGTAATGGATGGCGCTCATGTTGGTGATGTGACGGTCGACGCTTGGATCGAAGTGGTGTTCGTCGAGCCCGAGCGCAAGTGCGAAGATGCGCATGATGTCGGTCGCGAGCGCGGACATAGCGCGGTAATACTCGGTCCAGATGCTGCGGAAGTCGGCAGGCCGCTCGGGCCACAGATTGTCGGCGAAGAACGCTCCTGCCTGATCGGGCGAGAAGTAGGGGTCGTCAGTCGGGGCGTCGACGGGCCCAATCGACAGCGCTTCCTTCAGACTCGACTACGAAGCTGTCGAGTTCGACCTCGGCCCAGGACTCAACGTCGTCCGCCAGGCGATCGCCAGCGCGCAAACTGGCCGCGGGCTCGCGCTGATCCGAGGTCTACCCCGTCAAGGTGTGAGCGCCGGCGAGTACCGGCTGCTGACCTGGGCCATCGGCATGCACCTCGGCGTCCCGCGTCCCCAAGGAGCGAAGAGCCACTACATCTCCGAGGTCCGCGCCGCGGGCCAGGCGTACCGCAGCGCCTCAGGCCGCGGATACAACACCAATGCGTCGCTGGATTTCCACATGGACGACGCCGACCTGGTCCTGCTCGGGTGTTACAACGGCGCCCGCAGCGGTGGCCAGTCCTTGGTGTCGTCCAGCACCAGTGCCTGGAACACGTTGCGGGCCGAACGGCCCGACCTCGCCGAGATCGCCACGCAGGACGTTCCCTTCAGCCGCAACACCGAGGAAGCTCCCGACGAGGCGCCCTATTACCAACAGCCGCTCTTCGATCGCGCCGATGGCCTGCAATTCGCCCGGTGGAACCGCAACCGTGTCCGGACTGCGCTCGAGATCGAGGGCGTGCCGCCGCTCACCGCACCCCAGGTCGAGTGCGCCGACCTGCCCGACGAGATTCTCTGCCGGCCCGACCATCTCCTGCAGATGTGGCTCGAACCCGGCGACCTTCAGATCATGAACAACCATGTGATGCTGCATTCGCGCACGGCATTCGACGACTACGACGACGAGGAACGCCGACGCTGCCTGTACCGAGTATGGATCGCCCCACCGAACTCACCCCGCCTCCCGCAGACCTGGCAGCCTTTCTACCGAAGCATCGAACCCGGCAGCGTTCGCGGCGGCATCCGCGGCCACGAGCACGACGACCGGTGTCTGGCGTTCGAAGCCCGCCAGGCCCAGCGGTTCCAGATGTCGGTGGCCCCATCGACCAGGCTTTCGTGACCCGGTACTAGTGCGCCGTCGGCCTGTCTTCGCGGTAGCACTGCTCTACCAGGCGATCTTCGGTGAGCTCGGCGCCGGACAGCTCGGCGATGACCCGTCCATCCTGGAAGACCAGGACCCGGTCACACATCTGGGCCAGGTCCTCGTACTCTGCCGAACAGTAGAGGACCGCTGAGCCGGCGTCGGCGGCATCCTTGAGGCGTTCGAAGACATCGGCCTTTGCGCCGACGTCGACACCCTGGGTGGGTTCATGCAGCAGAAGGACTGGCGGTTCGCGTTGTAGCCACTTGGCCAGGAGCGCCTTCTGCTGATTGCCGCCGGACAACTGGCCCATGAGCATTTCGGGCAGATTCGGCCGCACGGTGTAGCCAGCCAGAAGCTCGGCCACCCGCGACCTCTCTTTCTTGTGCCGAAGCCGGCCGCCGCTGAAGAAACGGTCCAGGACCGGCAGCGAAACGTTGTGGGTCAGGGAGAATTCGCCGACGCCACCGGTTCGGGCTCGATCGCCAGGGAGCAGCGCCATGCCGGCACGCATTGCGACAAGCGGTGTCATCCCAGAGGCGTCAAAGGTCTTTGTGCCGATGCTGAGCTGGCCGGCGCTGGCAGGCGCCGCACCGAAGATCAGGTAGGGCACCTCGTCGTAGCCGGCGCCGGCGATGCCGGTGAGTCCAACGATCTCTCCGCTGTGCACGGTGAGGTCCACATCGGTTGCCACCGCCCCGCTGAGCCCGGTCATGGTCATGGCGACCTTGGCAGTGGGATTGTGGGCCTCGGGGTAGAAGTCGTCCAGTTTGCCGCCGAGGATGTGTTCGATGAGCTCTTCGTCGGTGCTGTCGGCGGTATTGAGCGTGGCGACGATCCGGCCGTCACGGATGACGGTGGTGCGATCGGTCAGATCCATGACCTCGGGCAGGCGATGGCTTACGAACATGACCGTCGTGCCTTCCTTGGCGACCGCCCGCACCGTGCTGAAGAGCTGCTCGACGCTGTCGCGCGGCAGGTAGGCGGTGGGTTCGTCGAGGACCAGAATGCCGTCGTTGTGTCCCTCGAGGTCGATGAGGCCCCGCACGATGGCGACCAGGGCCCGGTCGACCGCGCGGAGGTCATTGACCAGTGTGTTCGGCGAGACCTTGACACCGAAGCGCTCGAGCGCATCGGCGACCAGGCGGTGCTCGGCCCGCCAGGGGATCCGCCACCCGGCGCCCGTGGTGTAGCGGCCGACGCGGACGTTCTCGAGCACGGTCATCTCGGGTAGCAGCCCGAGGTCCTGGTGGACGAAGGAGAGGCCCTGACGAGCCGCCTCGGCGGACTCGATGGGCAGGTCGATGGGCTGGCCCCCGATCCGCAGCGTCGCGCCGGGATCGGGGACGTGGTAGCCCGAAAGAACCTTGATAAGGGTGGATTTACCGGAGCCGTTTCGGCCGACAAACCCGTGTACTTCGCCTCGGCGAAGCACCAGGTCCACGCCGTCGAGGGCCCTCGTGGAACCGAAGGTCTTTGAAAGGTTGGTGAACTCGAGCGCCGGTACTGTGTCGGTCACATCGATCACCTCACCTTCCTCGACGGGCGTGGATCTAGTCGTGATTCAATCAACTACTGATCAGCCGGCGATGCCCCAGATGGCCCGATACCCGCTCAGGGGATCGATGCCGTACCAGTTCTGCGGATCCTCGACCGAGGTGTCGATGCCGTCGAGGTTGTCGACGGTGAAGGCACGGAACGGCACGTTGTGATCCTCGATGACGTCCTCGCCCTGGAGGGCCGAGAACACCGCGTCGACCATGCCGGCGGACATCCACATGTTCGGGTTGCCGACATCGAGCTTGACGGCGGTGCCGGACTCGACGTTCGCCATGATGGCCGGGGTGCCGTTGAAGCTGGCCACCTTGACGTCGTTGTCAAGGCCGAGCTCGACGAGCGCAGGCTCGATGGCCAGGGTCATGGCGTCGTAGACCGAGATCACGTGGGTGATGGTGGGATCGGCCTGCAGCAGGGACTTGGTGCGGTTCTGGAGGGTGCCGTCGCCCCACTCGGAGAGCACCGAGTCCACCCGGCTGTGGGTGCAGTCGGGGCAGAGGCGGTCGATTTCGGCCTCGATACCGCCCCAGACGTCGGGCGACGAGCCGTTGTCGTCGGATGAGAGGATCAGTATGTTGCCCTTGCCCTCGGAGTCAGCGACGGCCCACTGGCCCATCATTTCGCCCGGGACACGGTAGTCGTAGCCGACATCGGCGGTCAGCTCTGGGACTTCAGCTCGGGTCTTGCCCGCGGTGCCCTGCAGAGAGGTCAGCACCGGAATCCCCGCATCGACGGCATCTTGGACCGAAGGCGCAACGAACTGCGCAGGGACGCCAAGCAGGAAGATCACGTCGGCCTGGTCAGCGATGGCGTTCTCGATGCCACGGGCCCATTCGGCGGGGTTGCCATTGCCATCGAAGTAGGTGAGCTCGACGCCACTGCCCTGGAAGGCTTCGGTCATCTCGTCCTGCCACTGGGTGAGGATCGGGACGGCAGCGATCAGGTTGATGATGGCGACCTTCTTGCCCTCGGTTGCTGCGAGGTCGACGGGGCCAACGCCTGCGGGGACCGCGAAGGTCACCGGCTCTGCCGCTGCGGCGAAGAGCTTCTTGGCCTCTTCGACGCCGTCGCTGCTTGCGTCAGCATCTCCGGTATTGTCTTCCGTAGCGGTTGTGTCTTCCGTAGCGGTTGTGTCTTCCGTAGCGGTTGTGTCTTCCGTAGCGGCTGTGTCTTCCGTAGCGGCTGTGTCTTCCGTAGCGACGGAATCGCTGCTTTCACTACTGCTATCGCTATCGCTGTCGCTGCCGCAGGACACGGCAACAAGTGCGAGTGCCGGCAAAAGCATCAACAGCTTTTTGGTCTTGGTCATATTCTCCCCTTTGCCAGTGTTTACTGGTTTGGAACTTCCGATTTCTGATGTTTTGGTTGTGTGCGAACTGATTAGGCATCGCTGCTGGAGCGCCCGCGGGCTCGGGCGGCTAGCCGCGACAATACCACGGCGGTCAGCAGCGCGCCCCCATAAAAGACGCGTTCGGGCCAGCCGGCTAGGCCGACCATCGCCAGCCCGGTGATGCCAGTCAGCAGGAAGTAGACCGAGATCCAGGAACCCCAGGCGTTGAACTGGCCGGGGATGATGGCGGTGGATCCCAGGAACGCTGCTGCGAAGGCCGGGAGCAGGAAACCTTCGCCGACTCCGGTCTGGGCCGAGGCTGAGGTGCCGGCCAGGATCATGCCCGCCGTGACGCCCATGACCGAGGAGAACACCAACGAGCCAAAGCGGATGGCGTCGACCCGGACGCCGGACAGCCGGGCGACCTCGCGGCCCTTGCCGACGAACAGCAGATGCCGCCCCAGCGGGGTGTGCTGGAACACATACCAAACCAGGATGGTGAGTGCGAGGGCGAACCAGAAGCTGCCCGGCAGGCCGAAGCGTTTGTCGCGGATGAGGTCGACATATCCCGAGTTGAGGCCGCTGCGGATCTTGGGACTGACAACGCCAAGAAGTAGCCCGCTTAGGAGCGTGGCCATACCAAGGGTGACGACGATCGACGGCACGCCGATTCGCACCGCCAGGAAGCCGTTGATGGCCCCGATCAGGACGCCGATGGCCAGGACGACGAGTATCGCCAATGCGATCGGCCACCCATGTTCGACTTCGAACCAGAGCAGCATCGAGGCGCCCACCGAGAAGGCCGCGCCCATGGACAGGTCGAACTCGCCGGCGGAGAGGCTGACCAGCAGGCCAAGGGTCATCACCAGCAGCGCCGACTGCGATCCGAAAATATTCTGGAAGTTGCCCAGCGTGCCGAAGGTGTCGGGCTTCCAGATCCAGAACACCACGATCACAACCGCCCAGGCGATCAAGATGGCGTACCTCTCGATGAGGCGGCCGATGTCGAGCCTCGGTGGCGGCGCTATCGCTGCACCGTCTTTTCGACCCTGCGAATCCGCAGCGTCGGCCGGTGTTTCGTCTATTGCAGTCACGCTCGACATCCCCCCTCCTTGGACCGGCCACGATGACAATAACCCGCATAGCCGTCGCGCGCCCATCATGGTTGCGTCCGTCGGAGCGGTAGCCAACGCATCCCAAGGCGAGCCCGATCGTTCGCGACGTTTGGCCGGTTAAAGTCAGACAAAGGCAGACCTGTTGCGTGGACGTGTTCGAACCCGGCGGTGCTCCGCTCGCTCCTCAGCGATGCGCAGCGTCGTGGCCAACCTCTCGTGCTGCCAGGCTGTTATGACGCTTTGAGTGCTCGCTTGATCGAGCAGGCAGGCTTCGATGCCGTGTACATGACCGGCTTCGGCACAACCGCGTCGCTCCTGGGCCGGCCCGATGTCGGGCTGCTCAGCGCATCCGAGATGATCGACAACGGCCGACGTATCGCCAGTGCGGTCGACGTGCCGGTGGTGGCCGATGCCGACACCGGCTACGGCAACGAGATCAACGTGATCCGTACCGTGCAGGACTACGAGTTCGCAGGGGTCTCCGGCATCCACCTCGAAGACCAAGTGACGCCGAAGAAGTGCGGGCACATGGAAGGCAAAGAAGTCATCCCGAGCGAGCAGATGGTGAACAAGCTGCGCAATGCCACCGCCGCCCGCCTCGACGACGACT
>PVMK01121993.1_pt1 | contig 13975 bp, 8 predicted proteins | sample 1853481 | NCBI WGS metagenome assembly PVMK01 (sample SAMN08533507, study PRJNA380276) | Marine sediment metagenome, whole genome shotgun sequencing project. | reverse complement strand
ATATTTTGATGGAATCAAAAATTCAGCGGCAAAATCGTTGGCTTGTTTCTCTCGTGGGTCGTTGTGGCTGCCGTCGTTGATTAGCAGGTTCTTCTTGCTGTCATTCAGGACATGACCTGCTTCGTGAAAGAAAGAGAACCAGAACTTGTCTTCACCCCTGCCGCGCAGGCAAAGCAGGATCATGGCCTTTTGCGCGGTCAGCCACTTGGTGGCCCCATTCCATGGGACCTTTTTTATTTCCATGACCAGGGCAACTGCTACCCCTGATCCGGCGCAGAGCCGCTTCATCTCCGGTTCAAATATGTGAGCAGGTTCACGGGTGAGGTATCGTATCTCGGTCAAGGCTTTCCTGAAGCGAATTTTGTCAAAAGTCCGGCAGTTTAGTTGCCGGGCTTGAAGTTCCCCAAGTCTTATCCAGGCGGAGGCGGGACCTGCTTTGGATTCAAAACAGGGTGACCGGCGGGCGGCCACGGCAGGCGATTCCCATATCTGACACCATGCCTCCACACTGCTGACGCCGTAAAATTTCAACACTTCACGCAACTGCTCAACCCTGTCTTTGCGGCGGTGAAGGACTCCTCTTTTCACCAGTTCCGCCACGGGAATCTCTCTCAACCAATCCAGATCATCCTGAAACCTCTCCCGCTCATGAGTTTTGGCAAGTTGCTCGCGGTACTGGGCCTCTAGATTGTTCCACATCGTGGCAGGCACTCCGGTGGCAAGCTCCAGGCGATTGGCGGTTTCATAAGTGATTGGCTGCGTCCCTTTGAAAATACGGTTTAAGGACTGCACGGTAAGATCGGTACGCCCGGCCAGTTCTTTCTGGCTCATGCCAAGGGACTCCATGACTTCCCGCATGGTTTCACCTGGTGGAATGGCATAATCCGGCTCAAACCCATAATTTTTTGCGGCACTAACCATGGCTCCTCCTTTAGTGGGTATCAACAATTCCGATAATTTCGATCTCAGTTACCCCGAGCCAGTCAAGCCCTCCATCTTCTGTTTCTGGAATTGGATTGTTGGCAGGGATAAACAGCATGCGGTAAGGGTGTTCCAGATCCACAGATAACTGTCCTTTGCGATTTCCTGTCAACTGGTGGCACCGGGCCCCGGGGGAAGGCGTGAAATGTCATCAAGAGAATTTGCGGCCTTCAGCTCCATCATCCGTTGTTGCAACCTACCCGCCCTTTTTGCCCCCAGATGTCTTTGTGCCTCACAGCTCACAGAGCATAATTTCTGCAATCTCTTTGTCCTGAAATATATATCCATCAGATTGCTATGTCAACTATATTTATTAACATAATATGTTAATAATTATCTTTAAAATATCCTTTTTACAATTCAAAGGAGCAAAGATTTAAATTTTCATCACTTCAAACCCCACCGCATACTGTCAATTCCCACTTCCCCCCGTGATACCATCAGATAGTTGATTTGCTTGCCTTGGGAGGTCCAGCGCGCCACGGCGCTGGCAGCTCCGTACTCCAGATCATCCGGGTGAGCAACCACTGCCAGAGCCCTTTCCCAGTTTTCATCAAGGGGGTTCAAGTTTTTTTGCTCTTCCATATGTCACCTCCCACTGTTAGGATACGAGTATATTCTAATTCTTCCATTTAGCATTAACCTGAGATGTCAAAAATTTGCTTCTGATCAGATTTTTTACCTTTTGACTCAATTTTCATAAATTAAGTAATGGCATTAAATTAGAAAGTACAAGACTGCCCCCCCAATCTATTACCACTATAGTCTTCCAGAAAAATGCAGGCAAATTGGGATAAATTTGAGGCCTCATGACCTATTTATCTTGGAAAAGTTAGCGACAACGAAGCTATGAGATGGATTGTAAACCTGAATGCATAAAAAATTGGGGTGAATCCCGCAAAATGGATTCACCCTCTGCATTGAGGTAACAGCGGAAAAAGGTTGTGTTCTTGTTTACCTTTTCTTAACAGGCTACAAACGATCTTCCTTTTGGGGCACGGGAACAGCGCGGATCGGGCCAATGTGGTTTTTCATAGCCATATGCTTTGAGCGCTTCCCGATAACAACGGCCTAAATAATCGTGGCATTGCCTGTAATCAGGGCAATTTTTGCATGGACCATCCGGAACCGATTCCTGTGAAGGATATGCGAGTTCCAGTGCTTTGGAAGAATTCCATATTTCCATAAGGCTATTTTTGTTAAGATCGCCAATGATGAAGTCGGGGTGAAAGTAAAGTTCTTCGCATACCGTTACCTGACCGTCTGGAAGGACTACTACTCCACGGCGATTTGCTGTGCACAACGAACGCTCATTATATAGTTTCGATTTTTCTTTTTCCGAACCGGCATAATAATCGGGATTAGCGCCACTGAAAGTTATTATTTTTTGTGGGTAAGACGTTTTAATTTTATTCAAATTTTCTTCAAATTCTTGTAAAGCATCTTTTCCGACAAAAAGGGCGTCATCGTGCCTGTATAATGAGCGGCCATAGCATGTAATGTTGATTTTGAACACAAAGGGCCGTTCTGCCAGAAAGGCTACCAATGCAGGAACATCATGTATGTTGAGCGGAGTAAGAACAGTATTGGTACGAACTTTTATGCCTGCCTCCCCCAGATAATCAATGCTATCAAGTATCTTCCTGCCATACCCATTCAGCTGCATAAGTTTATCAATGAGGTCCGGGGTAAAGGCATCAATGCTTATCTGAATTGTTTTCAGCCCCATGGACACTAACCGGTCGGCCACTTCCCGTGTCAGCGGCATCTTCGTTGGAATAGTAGGGTACAACCCCTCATTCAATGTTGCTTCGAGCAATTTAAAGGCATCGGCGCGGCAAAAGAAATCGCCGCCGGAGAAATCAACTGTCTCAATGGCACATTCTTTTAATTCCCTTAATAGTCTTTTAAAGAGATCCAAACCAAATTGCTTTCTTCCCTGCATGCCCCCAGTATCAGCGTAACAATAAATGCAGTTTGTGGCACATTGCATCGTCGGGAGAATCAGTATTCTAATTGGCGTTTTGCAGCGCACATCGCGCATGTCGATCTCGTCTGCGGGAACCACAAACATGCCGGGGTCATACGGGCGAATTAGATGGGCATTTGCATCGTCCGTCTCCTGAAGGCAGGACCCGATGACGTCGTTGCTGTTAACCGGCAAGGCAAGCAAGGCCTCAATCTGTTCTGCTGCACCTTCGTCAGTCAGATTAAAAAGGAATGATACAAGTTTCTTAATATCACCAATTTTTTTGGTTCCATCAAAAAGCGCGAGGATAATGGCTTGCTGGGGATACAAAAAACGGAACACCTCTTCGCCATCAGTTTCAGTGGAATTCACAGAAAAAAGAATCGCCCGGCCGCCGTCCGGACGCAGTTTGACTTTCGGGCTTAAGTGTAATTTCATCCCGTCACCGTCTCAAACAAAACCAGCATGGTAAAGGAAATTGCGGCAGCCTCTTAACTTTTGAGTTCTGCTATGATCTCTTTTTTCAAGCGCTCCCATTCATGCGGATAAATAATATACTGGTCAATTCCACGTGAGGCGCCAGGACCATTTTGGCAGCCGCTTCTGCAGGTCTGGCACATGTTATCGCAGGCCGAGCATGCCTCACTTTTGCCAAGTCCGACAATCTTTGAGAAAAGATCCATCGTACTCAGCCCCGACTCTTCAATGACCCTTTTGAGAAGCTCAAAATCTATTTCATTTTTTTCCGCTGTCATCGAACACCTCCTTGAAAATAATTGGGAACAGATATTTGATAAGCTCCTAAACCTTTATCACAATTTAATCATAAATTAAAAGAATTTTTTAGCTGATTGTCGCTGCATTAATTATATATGACACGATCCCCTTAATTGCAGATACTCTTCCCTTTAATAACTTAATTTTATAGTTTGTCTGCTTGATATTACCTCAGCTTGAAGCCAACTTCATAAATTGAAATAATCTGAACCTCGGCTAAAATTGTGGTATGCTCTAAAATTAACCCCAAATTTGACAGATTTCCGACTACAGATTGCCAATATCCATAAATTTCTATATGTTGTGATATGCAAAGACTATCTAATAGGGTATTTGCTGTCCACATCTTTGCTAAAGCTTATGCGCATTAATCTTCTCCCTCAGCGTCCCCGAGCACCGGGATATAGCAACCCTTCTAGATCGCAGCATTATGTCCTTACCGGTGGCCGGGTTCCTGCCCCTGCGTTTTGATTTCTTTTTTACACAGAATTTGCTGAAGCCAGATATCAATACGTCCTGACCGGACGCGAGGTTGGATTTGATCATCTCCGGCATGATCTTGGTGGTTTCTACGGTTTTTATGCGGGAGAAGCCGTTTGCCTCAGCTATATTCTCTATAGTGTGGGCTTTCGTGAGGGTGCCGGTTTTGGGCATGGTGGGGACCTCCTTTCACATGGCGGATTCAGATTAGAGGTAAGAGATTGAATTGTCAAGAAAAAATATAAATATCCTGCGACAGTGCTCAATACAGCAGCCGGCCTATTTTACTATAAAACTAACCGGCGGTGTTTCTTTAAATGATCCTGAATTTGCCGGCCACATACGAACCTTGACCGAATGCGCCCCCCGCTGCAACGGCCACAAATATTCTCCGCCTGAAGTCGAAGCCGCCAGCCGGTCATCGACATACCACTCAACCGGTGTACCATGCGGCAGGTTTGCCAGCTTAAACGCGAATGCCTCCTGATCATCCGGAATTCGTGGATCCATGGCCAACTGCATGCCCTGGGTGGGGTGCCGCAGGTAAACCGGCCTCACATCCTTTAACGGCACGGTTTCTGTTTTGGGTTCGGTTGCGGGAACAAACCATTCACTGAGACTGGCGCAATGCCCGTCAGCCTGCAAACCGGTGTCCCTGCAGATCTCGGCTTTGACCAGTCGCGGACTCAGATACAGCGGGCGTGTATCCTGATGACGATTGAGCTCCGCAAATACGGAACGTAACGCCAGGGCCGGTCCGCCGGCGCCGGTGATACCCGTCTGTGGCGGCATGATCCAGGTTGCCGATCCAGACACCCACCGTAAAACCGTGATTAAATCCAACGGCCCAGGCATCCCGGTAATCACTGGAAGTCCCGGTCTTAACCGCGGTTTGGACCGGAAACCGCAACAGGCTGCCGTTGCCGAACTCCAGCCGGCGAGCTTCCGGATCCGACAGGATGTTGCCGATCAGCGATGCGATTTCTGCTGAAAATATCCTGGGAGTTTCTTGCCGGTGGGGCTCCTGGGTCATGAAAAATTTCAGCGGGCGGTAAGTTCCCTGCCGGGCCAGAACGGTATAGGCCCGCACAAGTTCCAGCAGGGTGATCTCACCGTTGCCCAGCGCCAGACCATCACCGTAATAATCAGGATGCTGCTGCAGGCTCCGAATACCCAATTCGTGCAGACGGGCCAAAAACTCATCGACCCCCACAAACTGGACGGTCCGCACCGCGGGAATGTTCAAAGAATTGGCGAGAGCCTGCCGCACTCTTAATGGCCCGTAATGGATGCGGCTGTAGTTATGGTAAGAATGCAGCCCGTGTCCGACGGACTCCGACAGCGGTGAATCATCCACCAGAGTGGCCGCCGTCCAGCCTTTTTCCAAGGCCAGGGCATACAGCAACGGTTTCAAGGTAGAACCCGGCTGTCGTGGGGTAGTGACCGCATCGATCCAGCTTGCCGGAACATCATCCAGGCAGGCACCGCTGTTTACCCAGGCCAGGATCTCATTTTGCCGGTGGTCCACAATCAATACCGCCCCGTTTTTAGCGCCGCGATTGGCTATATCTTTTAGACGATTATCCAGGATGGTTTGAACGATATGCTGAAGGCCGGCATCGAGAGTGGTGCGCAGACGACCTTTCCCAGCCACATCCGCCGGCCGTTGCAGTTGATATACATACTGGACAAAGTGCTCGGCCCTCACCGGCAGGACGGCGGCTCGGCTCTTGAGGTCGGCCGTGCGGATCATCGTGGACTGCCCCTTATCGATGATCCCGTATTCGAGCAGGCGATCAGCGAGTTGCGCAATCGACCGCAACAGCCTCTTCGGTTTTTTACGCACATCCAGGCGCGTCGGTGCCCGCACCATCACCACCAGAGCCAGCATTTCCTTGGCATTCAGGGTATCGAGATCGCGGTCAAAAAAATCCCGCGCGGCCTGCACCAAGCCCCGACGCCGGCCAGCATAGGGAACCTGATTGAGGTAAAACTCGAGAATCTCATTTTTGGAAAATTTTTTTCCAAGACGACCGGCCTCAATACCCTCCAGCCAGCGGGACCAGAGGGTGCGCGGTCGCGGGTGCCACATGCGGATCACCTGTTCACTGAGGGTGCTGGCACCGCGTATCGAATCCAGCGCTTTGACGTTCTGCAATATCGCATGCAGGCGCGCCGGCCAGTCAACGCCCTTGTGGCGATAAAAGCGCTGATCCTCGGATACCACCAGGGCCTGCTGTAAAAACTGCGGAATATCATGCAGGGAAATAGGGTCATGAATGTTCCACCGATTCTGGTAGGTCACGGTCAAGGGCACATAATTGCGGTCCATTACCTGAACCTTGCGCACATTGGAACCATCCGGCGAGAGGGAGGCCGGCAGCGGGAGGAGGTCGGCATGGGTTTTCCAGAAAAACGCCCCGGCGGCGATCGCTGTTATCAGCAAAATTACGGTTATCTCTTTAAATCGAACAGACTGAACATCGAACATCGAACGTCCAACTTTTTTTAGTAAACCTTCCACAGCCCCCCCGGCGTAAAATAACTTGGCTCTTGTGGTCCTTTGCCCTATATTTCCGCATTCCGAATTCCGAATTCAATTTATTCCCCCTTCCACCCTCAATTCACTATACCCTCTACTCTGTAATCCATCCCCGATTCTTTGGCCTTCTTTCCGCCTTCCCCATTCCGACTTCCGAATTCAACCTTCCCACCTTCCCAACCTCTCACCTTCCCACCTTCAATTCTGCCGTCTGCCCCATGCCCTCTGCTCTCTGCCCTTTGCCTTCTACCTTATGTTTCCGCATTCCGCACTCCGACTTCCGCATTCCGCATTCTTTTTTTTCCGCATTCCGACTTCCCAATTCAATTCCGTCCCACCTTCAATTCTACAGTCCCCCCTTTGCCATACACATCCGGATCATACATCTCTTCGGCGTACACGGGCATGACGACAAAATCACCCGGAGCGATGGCCTGGGCCGTGTAGGACAAGTGATAGTTGCCGGCCGGCAAGTATTCGGAGTAAAAGCGCGCGGCATTGTGGCGCAGTTCCTGATGATAAAAACTCCAGCGCGAAATACCATAAGAAGACCAGTCGCTGTACCGAAACCACCATGAATCGGCCGCATGCTTAAAAGTGCTTTTATCGGCATCCACCATGGAAGCCGTCGATAGATCCCGATTCACCGGCTCCAGCCCGCCGGGTATGGGATCGTCGACCACCACAAAGTTTCTGGCCGTCGGCAGGGACAGGAAAAGATCCACCCGCACCAGATCACCGCGTTTGAGCTGCATGGGGCTTTCTAACATTTCCCATTGTCCGTTGTGCTCCCGGCTGTATTCACGATGGATCTCGATACCCGCATTGACGGGGTCTGTTTTCAAAGTTTGAGGCGCATACGAAAGCCGGGTGCTGTAATACAGGCGCCCTTGCCCGGCCCTTTCTAATTTAAGAGTTGCTGCGCGGCCCGGGTCATCGGCGCCAATCGGTTTTTGAAACATCACCGGATCATCCCGCAAATCCGTGAATCTGGCTCGGCCCAGCTCTTCGGCATCAAACAGCACGCGCAGCGTCATGTCGGGCGATTCACTTTCATATCCGCGACTGTAGTCAATCAGGGCATTCAGGCAAAACATGTTTTCCTGGGTGTTTTCCCAGTGATCGCGATTCTTGCGGCTCCGTGTGAGGGTGCGCACGAGTTTAAAGGGAATGTCCCCAACGAGTTGTCTGCCCTGATCGGTGCGGCCATAGGCCGCCAGGGCACTTAAAACAGCCCCGTTGGTCCGCAGGGCGGATGAAAGGATACGTGAGTAGCTGTCATCGATCACTTCACTGAAAACAAATTTCCCGCCGGATTCGACGGCGTGGGCCAGTATCCGGTTGCAAACGTCGGCGCGGATAGTATCCGAGCCCTTGACGCCTGAAGCCGCCAGCAGAAAGTGGGCCTTGCCGAAAAGAGTCATTTGCGGCACATGGGGCTGATAGCGCTGAAGATCGGATAAATCTATTTTGCCATGGTCCACCAGCGCCGCCAGGGCCACGGCCCGTACCGTGGCAGCCATGCCTTTGGTAAAAAAATCCGGCATCACGTCCCGGCGCAGCAAGGTGAGAAGATATCCCTGCAGCTTTTCTTCAACCGCTGCCGGTATTTCATAGCCGCTTTTGCGCAGCCAGTTGAACGCCAGCGCCGTGTAGGCACTGAGATAAGGGCTGACATAACGATCCTGCGGAATGAAATAAGTCATCCCGCCATTGGGTGCCTGGTAGTTGCCGGCCCTCTCCAGCATGGATTGAGGCAGGTGTACGCTGTCCGGCCAGATGAAATCTTCAGCCATATACGATTTAAGATTGTTGTAATGGGACGCCATCACCCCCCGGGTGAGGATCTGCTCCCAACATGTATAGGCATAATCGCGCAGGTACCTGAACGCACCTTCGAGGTTGCCGATCACGGACGGCGACAGCATCAGGCTCACGTTTCCGACATCCGTCCGAATGTCCTGAGGGAAGAGGATTCTTTCGCTAACCGCCGGCGCCACCGTCGATCCATAAGTGGCCGCGGTTTGCAGGCGATAGCGCTTTTGGACAACGACGGTGTGAACGATGCCGTCCCGATCCAGCGCGTCACCACCACGGGCAGTCAATCTTATGAGCCCGTCATCCGTGGTCTTCAACGGCAGCCAGACCGTGGCGCGCTTAAAAGGCTCAATCTCCAGGGTTTGGGTTGCCTCCCGGCGCTTATGCCCGTCAGTGGTTTCAATCACGCCCTGGGCTGACAGGGTCACGGTCAGCCGGCGCTTTTGAGGGGTGCGATTCATGATATTGAAGCCGGCTTCGAAACTGTCGCCTTCAGTCACCTGGTTGGGCATCACCGGTCGAATCTCGGTGGGTCGATTGACTTTAAAACGGCCCTCTCCCAGCCCCATCCGGTCACCGGGCGTCACCGCCATGGCCAGCACCCGCCAGCCGGTCAAATTGTCCGGCACTTCAAACTCGATGGTCGCCCGGCCCTCCGTATCCGTAACAATGGAAGGATTCCAATAACCAACAAACTTGAACATCGAACGCAGGCTGATATCCAGGCCGCCGCCACCGCCGCTGTTGGCCCCTTTTTTCTCAAATTTCTGCCGCCCCACCAGCCCCATGAGCAAACTGTAGTTTTCCAGATCGAGTCCGTCGACCGTGTAGAATCCCTGGTAGGGATCGAAATAATCCCGGCCCTGTATCAGCAAATCAAACACCGCTTCATCCAGCACAGCCACGGCCAGTTCAATCGGTTCACCACCGGCGGGATGGCGGGGTGCCGCCTCTATTTGTACTTTCACACGATCCCGCGGTTTATAGGTATCCTGCTGGGGCTCAACCTTTACCACGATCTCTTTATGGGGGTCTGTAACCGGCACTTTGACATAGCCCATGCGAAAGGCCGGCTTTGCCAGATCCACCTGGTTGTCGGCCGGCGCTGATTCAACCCGTGGGGAGGTGACGACCACCGACAGAAAAAATCCCGGTAGAAAATCTTTCTGAATTTCAAATTCGATGATGGGGGTGGCGCTTGTCAAAATTTGCAGCCAGCTTTGCAGGACACCGTAGCGTTCGACGGTAATCAGGGCCCGGGCGCCGGGAAAAGGGTTTTTGACCAGATAGCGGGCCATATCACCGACGCCATACTGCGATTTTTCCGCTATGATTTCAAGGCTGTTGTCCGGTCGCTGCTGCCACACGACCCGTCCCTTGCCGACAACCCATTGATAGATTTCACTGCGGTGGGGCCGGTTGCGGGTGTCTTGGATCGTGGCCGTAATCCGGTGGGATCCGGGGTCCCGGGGTGTAAACGCACATTGAACCGGCGCCAGTGTGGATTGCAGGTCGCATTTGGCGACCGCGACCCATTGATGCGTGTAGTGGGTCAGGTAGGCATTGCCGGCGCCTTTGACCCGGGCAGCCCGGGTTTCCCGGCGTTCAACTTTAACCTGGATGGGCACACCTTCCCGGGGGTTGCCTCCGGCGTCCACCACCAGCAGATCAACCCCGGCCGGCTCATCTTCATTCATAACCCAGTCCGTGGAGCGCAGGCCTGCATACCGGTCACGGCCGGCATAGTCTGCCGTGGCCCGGCCCGCGATATACTTACCGCGATCATCTCTGACTGCGCTTTCAACAACCAGTCGGCCATATAAGATTTTACTTTCGGCAAGGGTGAATCGGGTCGTCAAATTGCCGCGGTCGTCCAGAGCATCTTCAATTTGATGAACAGTTTGTCTGGAAGGGGCTCCGGGGACATAGGTGTTGAATTGAAATCCCCGGGCAGACGGGTCTTCTGAACGAAATGGGCGCGCTTCCAGCGTCGTGGTCACCCGGCTGCCGGCGTCGGTATAAGGGCCGCCGGAATGCAGTCTGGCCCGGGTGGCGACTTCAACGCTGTCTCCCGGCTGGAAAAGGCGGCCGTTGAGGTCCGTGGTCACTTTAAAAGGCGCCGGGGTAAAATCACTGACCAGCACCCGCAAGGGCTCCCAGCTGTCCTCGGAAAAAGCGGCCTTCAACTGAAAGCGATACCAGCCCACGGCGCCGCTTGGGGATATTGTAAATTCCCCGTCATGGGCACCAAAATCCGATAAGGATAGTTCGGAAACCGTATGAACAATTTTGCCGGTAGGATCGACAACTTCAAGGGTATAACCCTCCCTGGGCGCCGGCACCAATGTCTCATTGTTCTGGTCTCGAACATACAGCTTGTATTGAATCGTATCACCAGCCTTGTACACGCCCTGGGCCGTGGTGCCCCAGGTGTGAATGTGGCCGTAGCGCCGGCGCAGAGACGGAAATACCGAAAAGCGCGAGGCCCGGTAAGTATCGACTCGAAACCGCCGATCCAGCGGCACCAGGGCCAGGTCATCAGCCTTCTCGATTTTCACAAACAGTCGGGGTCCATCCATTCCATAGGCCTGGATAAACTTTAAAGCGGGATCGATTTCCCGGATGCCGGCCAGCATGGCAACACCGGTGCTGTCCGTCACCGCCCGGGTCAGGATCCCAGGCAACTCCGGCAAAGCCGTGTATGTATCGCGGTATATTTTTACCGTGGCATCCACAACGGGCAGTCCCGATGCAAACTCGGTCACCCATACCAGGGTGTTAAAATGCCCGATCTTTACATGCACCTGAAAGGGCGTTACCTGGGCGAAAAACCAGCGCTCCCGCAGATGCTTGGTGACCGGCGGACTTGAACTCAGCTGACCCTGGACCACTCCGGATCGATCCTGGAGCAGGTCGCGAACCTGGAGCGGTATACGGAAAGCGATATCTTCCGCCGACGGAATTTGAAGCTCATGTTTTTGGCGGTTTGCTTTCCGGCGGCCGTCAGACGATCATAAGCCACCGTAACCTTTTCAAGATTGGTCACCACCAGGGGCATCTGGGTGTCTGCATCCTTTTCCAGCACCGCCTGGGGATGGGTCAGGTTAAAATCAGGCGGCCGGTGATCGGTGGCAAACTGAAAATCGATGGGGACCGAGAGGGGCCGCCCAAATTCATCCTTGAAATTTATCGGGATCGCTTTGGATGGAATAAACCTGGTTGGCCTGCAACATTTCAGGCAGCCGGATGCGATACAGGCGCCCTTGCTTGTGGGGGAGAGCGCAGCCTGGAGTAACCCCGGCGATTGGCCCAGGGATCATAGTCCGTCCTTGTCCCGGCCAGGCTGGGCGTGAACGTCACATGGGTTTTTACCTCTTCATCGATAACAGGGGCGCCTTGAAAACCAGTGCCACCGGCCGCAGTGGATTGCAGCCTGCCTTACGTTCAACCCCCCGCCTCGGCGGTGGATCTCAATGTTATCCTTTCGTTGCGGTTGTCGACGCATTCAACGCCTTCAAAAGCAAATTCAGGAAAACTATGAAATGCTGCCAGGACACGATTTTCCACACCCCGTTCAGGTCCGCTGAACGACACCAGACCCGGCTCCACTTTCAACGCCACTTGGGTATCAAGGGCAAGTTCAACCACAGGGGATATCAGCCAGATCCGCCGTGCGGTGGTCTCCGGGCTCGCCGGTGATTTCTCATGTCCAATTTCGGATTTATCAACCGATGGTTCGGTGCCCGGGATCACATAGATCTTTTCACCCGGCAGGGAGAGAATGAAAGGTGTTTGCTTGTCATCGGGATCCGGTTCCACATTCAGCCCAATCCGCTGCTCGTCCGGGTCGTCCACCGTCATGAAAACGTGCTTTCCCACGGATTCCCTGGAAACCGGTTGATTAAAAGTCAGGCGAATAAAAGGCATACCGGGGGCCTTCCAGGTTCTAAACCAGGCATGCCGTACCTGGGGACGTTCGGTAATAAAGCGGTGCTCCACCGATTTGGCAAGCGTGGCATCGTCTTCGGTCCGGATGCCGGGATTTACAACGATATCATAGCGTGTAGCGGGTTTTAAAGCGGCGCTTTCATCCAATTCACAGGCCAGTACGCGGGTATTGAGCCAGTGCCACCGGCAGTCTGTTTCAGGTGAAATGGTGATGGGAACTTCAGCTGCATCACGTTCCATGCGCCCCACCGGCACCACCGCCCGATTAAACTCAAAGACAATTTGTCGTCCAGGTGGCACATCCGTACCGGCCGGGGTGATACGCACGACATTCAGTCCAGGGGGTCCGGCGCCGGAGTTTACGGTATCCGGCATTACAAAATTTAATAAAATCAACAGGGTGGTTAGATAGGCCGTAGACAGCAAATACAGACGACGCATTGTTTTTCCCTCCTGAGTATCTTTCCGGCCTAGGATTGGCAGGAACAGGGATTATGAGAATTTTCAGGTGACCCTATGTCGAGCGACGAGTTCTATCCAAACAAGTGTACTAAAATTTATTGTTTCTGCAATCATAAAATTCAGAACGACTCGCCTAAATTCAGTATTATTGATGCAATCACAGACATTTCTGTTGCATCCGATTTTACGACACATCAAGAGTTCTGAATTTGGCTGGATTCTGCATCGCCGGGCAGCAATCTTATTTTGACATTTTAGCATTTTTTTTATATAAAACCAGGCGACCGTTCACAGGTTCAGGGTTCGGGGTTCAAAGGTTATTAAAGCATGGGTTTGGAATCATGCCATGAGTCGCACTCTCCGAGGCGTAGGATCGCGCGCTACGAGCCGGAGGCCAGGGCGGGCTTTGAAACTGTCAGCGCCAAAGGGAATTTATGTTGTCTGCCCGAATCCAGACCTCATAATTAACTATGAAAATAGCTCTTTTTTTTGATATTATTGGTCGTAGTGAATCCTTTTCGGAGGATAGGTTTCAGGTGTCGGGTGTCAAGTTTCAGGCCGGCTCTCACTTTTTTACTACTGACACCTGACACCCGACACCTGAAACCTGAGTGACAGTATCCAATTATGTTGCCAATATGGCATAAATCCATATTTACAACCACTTAACCAATCAACTAATCACCCAATAAACGATATCTGATCTTGCTGAAATTCAGAAATAAAATCCGGTTTTCGACTTACCTGGTAACAACCTTTGTTGCGCTTGTTACCCTGTCGGTCTTCGTCATCCTGATGGCGTTATACGGGTATTTCGGGAAACGCGTTGACTCTGAATTTCGCAAAAAGATTCTGACGGAAAAAAGTCAGGTTGAAATCATTCTAAACAACCGCATATCCAGTATCAGCGGTATGTTAAAAGACCTGGGATCCGACAACATTATCCGGGTGACGGTGATGCTCGACGGTAAATCCCAGCTGCAGGAACGGGTCTCCGA
>PVMK01189415.1_pt2 | contig 13981 bp, 14 predicted proteins | sample 1853481 | NCBI WGS metagenome assembly PVMK01 (sample SAMN08533507, study PRJNA380276) | Marine sediment metagenome, whole genome shotgun sequencing project. | reverse complement strand
ATATGCCATCGGTTTTTTGACAAGAGGTTGTAATAAGAGCTGCCGATTTTGCTTAGTCCCGAGAAAGGAAGGAAGGCTAAATAGCCAATATGCAACTTTTGATGACTTTGTTCCGAAAAATCAGAGGAATATAATGCTTCTCGATAACAATATTCTATCCTCAGACAATGCCACGGAAATCCTGGAATTGATCATCAAAAAAGAATATTTTGTTAATTTTAGCCAAACGCTGGATATAGATTATTTAACATCCAATAATGCTGGATTGCTTAAGAATATCAAATCCGTAAATTCAAGATTTACTAAACCGATGATATATTTTAGTTGCAACACTTTGAGGCAGGCAAAGATTTTTTTTCGAAAAGAACGATATCTCAAATCATTTGGTAGGAACATAGTTACTGTAATTATTATGTTCGGCTTCAACACAAAACTCTCCGAAGATTATGCAATATTGATGATGGCCAAGAAGCTGGGCTTAATCCCGTTTGTACAGGAATTCATGCCGGTACTCGACACCCCCTCACAAATTCCAGAGGATTATTTTGACATGGATCTGGATTTAGTTGCCGCCATCAAGTTTCGAACAAACGGGCAGAACAACGAAAAATTTCTCAGGTATGTAAATAAATTGTATTTTCAAAAATTCGATAAATATTACCTCCCGCTATTAAAGGCAATATATAGGTATAATAATAAATTGGCTATCAATAAGTACCTTCGCAAGCCTAATTTAATATCCCAAAAACAATATGCTTAGCAATTGGAATCATGGCCTCGGAAGAAGTAAATTGATTAAAAAATTCCAGGTTAATAACCACATGTTATCCCTCAAACAGAGCCTTTTTTTTATGGAAGATAAACTTAAAGAGGTATCTGAAATTATCGAAACCTTTATCCGTAAAAAATTATGTGCTGTCAATGGAATCAATTAATAGGCTCTCTGCAGGCTCAACCGCATACTTTTACATTGACTTTCAAGGGGAATTCTTCTATGGTTTTTCTCCAACAAAGCAAGCCCTTATCACGCCACTTTACTCAATATCACTAAGGAGAAAACCATTATGAGAGGTAAACTGGGAATCATTTTATTAATCGCTTTTTTCGCAAGCCCGCTAGCCGCACAAGAACTCACAGGGACTCTTCAACAGATTAAAAAATCCGGTCAAATCAAAATCGGCTATCGGGTGTCTGAACCACCCATGTCCTTTCTGGACAACGACGGCAACCCGACTGGTTATTCTATTGATATCTGTAAGAGTATAGTAGCTGAAGTTGAAAACAAAATCGGTACGGACGTAAAGGTAAAATATGTTCCCGTAACAGCTGATGGGCGATTTAAAGCCCTGGGCGATAACAAAATTGACATATTATGTGGCTCAACTACTAAAACGCTTTCCCGTAGTGAACTTGTTGACTTTACGCAACTGACATTTGTCACCGGCGCTTCACTAATGACCTTGAAAGATAATAAGGCTCTTGATTCTGCCGGTTTTGATGGAACAACAATTGGAGTCGTGAAAGCCACAACAACCGCAGTCGCATTGGAAAAACTCATTCGAGAAACATCAACGGATGCGGAAGTGGTATTATTCAATTCAGCAAAAGAAAGCATCGATGCGTTACGAAAGAAGAAAATCGATGCCTTTTCTTCAGACCAGGTCGTACTTATTGGTTTAGCTCTAAAAGAGCATGACCCAATGAACTTTGTGATTAAGTCCGACGTGTTCTCTTTTGAGCCTTTTGCACTTGCCGTAAGGCGAAATGATGCAGATTTTCGTCTTGTTGCAGATCGCGTGATATCTGAACTTTACCGATCAAGAAAGATACTTGAAATTTATGACAAATGGATTGGCAAGTTTACCCGAAAAAGGTTGCCCATATTCGATGCAATGATCAAACTTAATGCAACACCAGAGTGAGAATGGACAAAAAGCACTTATTGTGAAATATTTGTCGTCTTCGATAATTACAGCATGGTTGCAAAAATAAATAAGGGGAAAAATGGAAATAAGACTTATTGTAATATAGAGGGGGTTTCGTGGGTTGCAAATAATCTCCTAGTAGTGGTCAGTGATGCAAAAAAGAAAACGCAACCTGATGAATGTCAGGAAAAAGATTTGAGGGATTGCAATGAGTCTAAAAGATGAATTCAGAAAGATGGTCAATGAATTAGCGGCAAAATTTACGCTGCCGCCCATAGCAAACATTTTCTTTCCGCCTTTCTATAAAGGCGGCCAGCCGAAAGATGCTCAGTTTATGGCCATCAGCCTGGAAGGCGGAGCGACCGGTATCAGCTTTGTTCTCCTGCCTGATGAAAAAATGGAAGAATACACGGCATTACAACCGCCGGCTTTTGTCGAGAAAAACCCGCAGGGATTTGCGCTTGAATTTGGCAATGACGATCCTATTAAAGAAATGATCGGTCTGGCGTCCATTAACGCAATTTGTCAGCATGTTATGAGGGAGACTAATTTTTCGGTTGATTCTGCTACCGATTCACTGGGACTGTTGTCGGTCTCCCCAGGAGACAGGGTCGGCATGGTCGGTTTATTCCTGGGGCTGGTTAAGACCATTAAGAAAGCCGGCGCGGAACTGGTTGTCATTGAAAAAAACGATCAGTTGATTCAAAAATTTCCGAATCTGCCAATTACCCGGGACGTGACGAAATTGAGCACGTGCAACAAGATCTTATGCACCAGTACGACCCTATTGAACCATTCACTGGATGAGATTCTCGCCCACTGTTCGCCGGATGCATTTGTCTCAATCATCGGTCCTACGGCGGGATATTTCCCGGACCCGCTTTTTGCCCGCGGTGTCGATGTTGTGGGGGGGAGGGTGGTAAAGAACGGCGCGTCGTTTTTGCAACTGCTTGCAGAAAGAAAACGGTGGGGAGAGGCTACACAAAGGACCTGTTTCCAGAAAGAGACCTACACCGGTATAAAACGTCTCGGAATTTCTATAAGTTGATGAAAATATTGGATATTATTTGAGGTCTGAGTTTCTGCCTCAATCATGGAATAGTGGAATAGTGGAATGATGGAATAGTGGTTTTTTTAAAGGATATTATCCAATTTTAATTTTGTCGTCAAGACGATTATTGTCATTAACCCAACATTGCAGTATCCTCTACGAGGCGTAGGCAACTACCCATCGGAGGCCACTATTCCATTGTTCCAATAGTGAGCGAAGCGAACTAACTTGGTTGCTGATTAACCTGTGAACGGGGTGTGAATCAAGACCGTTGGTTATTGGAATATCCGTGGCAATTTGTGTTATCCTGACATGTAAAGTGTAGGAGTGCTGGCCTCTCCGGCTCGTAGATGGCTCGTATTGCCTACGGCTCGGAGAGAGTAATGGAGTGTTGGGCTTAAAAGCGGAAATAGATCTGATTTTCACTTTTTTACCTTTGGTTATCAGAGATTCAAACATGGTTTATATTTTTCCCTTATATCAACCATTCATCACTCCATTACTCCAATACTCCAGGTACTATTAACCTCCTCCTTTGATAAAGAGGGGATGGATGCCGTTTACCAACGGTGGTGATTTACACCCCTGTGAACGATTACACCTGCAACTTGCGCACAGCTATTGCGTATCCGGTAAAAAAAATATTGTCAGGCGTAGAATCCTATAAATATAGGCGGGAAGGACAAGGGTACGGCAGCCTCCTGATCTTTGCGGGTGAAGCCGGGTGCGAAGCACCCGTTTTGAAAGCACCCAATCATGCTGCCCACCTGAAATATAAAAAAAGCTTGGCAATCACTATTCTATATGTCATAGTTAACGCATTGTAAATAAGTGATATGGATAAGGTCGCTATGCAAAAGCTTAAAAAAATTCCAATCCAAATTTATTTAGAACCCGAACAGCTTAAAATCATTGATCTTTTATCGAAGGCCAGTGGAAAATCCAAAGCAGCCACAATCCGTGCTTGCATCTCCAAATTCATCGACAGTCTTCCGGCAGACAAAGATCCGGCCTTGAATCTTATGAATCTGGGTGATTCCGGGATGAAAGATATAGCTGAAAAACATGATGATTATCTGGCTGAATTCAATGAATTAAAGTCCTAAGCTTTGTCGAGACTGCGCTCGGAAAAAGTGGCCCCTGCGGGGAAGCATGCACGCTGATTATGGGTTTCAGGTGTCAGCCCCGCCGCCGGCCAAAAAAACGGCCGGTCTAATCGAAAAAGAAACTTTGTAGTTTTGAACCATTTGTTTTTGGATTGTGGGAGCGGTTTTTAACCGCGATTACCCGGGTAATCGTGGCCGGAGGCCACTCCCACCAACCATTAATTACAACCCAACCCGGCAAAGCCGGAATTGAAGATTGAAGATTGAAGATTTGTTGATGTCGCTTCGCTCCGTCCTTTTTAAAATCGAAAGAATACCTTAAATATTCAATATTCAATCGAAAATATTCAATAGTTACAAAATAGCGAAAATATTTTGTTAGTTAAATCCTTCGCAAACATGATGCGATTTCAATAAATAGGTACTAAATAACATTGAATTTCATGAAGTTTCATACAAGCGCCGCCTCTGGCCAAAAAAACGGCCAGTCTGATCAAGAAAGAAACTCTGAAAAAGCGAATATCGAATATCGAATAATGAATGTCGAATGTCGAAGTAATGTATTCTGTCTATTTTAAAAAAGACTGAGCAAAGCGATTCCACCCTTCGACATTCTGCGGTTCGATATTCGATATTCTGCGGTTCGCTGTTCTAACTATGTTTAGTTTCATACAAGGTTTCGGGTGTCAGGGAGTTGAGGTGCTAAATCCTGAAATCTGACACCTTCAGTTTCTTACAATATGTTGTCAAAAAAAACGAACTAGGGGCCTAATATGGAAAAAAAGACAGTGTTTATCGACACCGGTGCCTGGTTTGCATTAGCCGACAGATCCGATCAGTATCATCAGCAGGCCGTTGAAATTTATCCCGACCTCCTCAAACGTTACCATCATTTATCAACAACTAACCTGGTTATAGCTGAAACCTATATTTTAGTCCGTCGTGCTCTGGGATATCAGCCGGCAATTACCTTTTTAGAAAATATATCCGCCAGCCCACGGGTGGAAAAAATATTTTCTGACAGGGTATTGGAAGAAAAAGCGGAAGGAATATTGCGCAAATATCAGGATCAGGACTTCAGCTACACCGATGCAGTCAGTTTTGCCGTTATGCGGCAATATAAGATCGAAAAAGCATTCTCCTTTGATGAGCATTTTATAATTGCAGGGTTTTTGCCGGTGGGTTGATATTCCATTTCCGGGGCAAATTCGGAAGCCCCAAAAAAACATCTATATTGTCAGAAGATCGTAGAAATACAGAGACGTCGTGCTGTATTTAGCAGGGGAAACCTTATGAACCAACCAGATAAAATGACCCAGGAAAAACCATACATGGAGTTGGCAATAAATATAGCGATTCGAATCGGTGTTCTGGCCCTTTTGATAGCCTGGTGTTTCCAGATATTAAGGCCATTCATCACCCCGGTGATCTGGGGAACCGTCATTGCGATTGCCTTCTATCCAGTTTGCAAGAAACTCCGTGATTTGCTGGGGGGCCGTATCAAGACGGCGGCTGCAATATTGACGATAATTACACTCCTTCTTATCATCCTTCCCAGCATCCAGATGGTAGGCTCGTTTGTCGACGGGATGACCTATCTTAACGGTAAGATACAGAGCGGTGAAATTAAAATACCGCCTCCGCCGGAGAGTATTGATTCCTGGCCGGTGATAGGCAAACCGTTGAAGAGCAGGTGGCATGAGGCTTCGGTGAACCTGAAGACAACCTTGACCCGCTATGCGCCTCAGCTCAAAGCCGTAAGTTTAAAATTGTTGAAATTGGCTATGAGTACCACCATGGGATTGCTGCAATTTACACTTTCTATCATCATTGCCGGGGTCCTCATGGCCAATGCAAAAGAGGGGGGGAATCTGGTAAGAGACTTGTTTGTAAGTTTAGCCGGTGAGCGCGGCAGCGACTTTGCTGATATTTCGACGATAACCATTCGCAATGTGGTTAAAGGGATTTTGGGTGTGGCCATTATCCAGGGTTTATTGGCGGGAATGGGATTTGTGGTAGCCGGGGTACCGGGTGCGGAGATATGGGCTTTTTTATGTTTATTTTTGGCAATCATTCAAATCGGAATTGCTCCGGTTGCCATTCCGGTCATCATCTACATGTTCTATAGTGCAGACACTTTGACTGCCGGCTTGTTGATGGTTTGGCTTATTTTGGTCATGTTATCGGATAATTTCTTAAAACCGATTCTTCTGGGACGTGGTGCTCCAGTGCCCATGCTCGTCATTTTTCTTGGTTCAATCGGAGGATTTCTTTCGATGGGATTTATTGGTCTATTCATCGGAGCCGTCATTTTATCCCTCGGCTTTAAGCTTTTCCGAGCGTGGCTCAAAATCAATTCGGATCATACGATCGCAACCGGCAGACCGGATGCTTTATCCAGCGAGGATTCCAAATGAAACGATTTTTACATTGGCTTGTCATTTTCTTGGTGGCGACTCATTTTTCACTTCAAATAGTCAGTGCCGATGAAGATGCTATGGTGAAGAAAATGGTAGACGATAATACTGCTTTCACTCTGGACCTTTACACACAGTTGAAATCCAGGGAAGGCAACCTGTTTTTCTCACCGTTCAGCATATCTACTGCCCTTGCCATGACGTATGCCGGAGCCCGGGAAAACACTGCAAAGCAAATGGCGGGCGTTTTGCACTTCCCTGAAGAACAGGATCAACTTCATCACGCGATGGGAGACCTTATTTCAGATCTGAATGATATCCAGAAGCAAGGAGATATTGAGTTGCGGGTCGCCAATGCCTTGTGGGCCCAAAAAGATTATAAATTTCTTAAAGAATTTTCCCGCGTTATTCTCAATTCCTATAGAGCTGAACTCAAACACGTCGATTTTGCCATTGCCCATGAAGCTGCCCGCCAGGCAATCAATGCCTGGGTTGAACAGCAGACGAACCAAAAGATCAAGGATATGATCCAACCGGGTATTCTCGATGCAATGACACGATTGGTACTGGTCAATGCCATTTATTTTAAAGGATTTTGGGATAACCAATTTAAGGAAAGCGACACCCGCGATCATGATTTTTGGATTTCACCCCAATCTCGCCTAAGCAAACCGATGATGCACCAGGAGAAAAAATTCAGATATTTTGAAGATGAACGGCTGCAAATTCTTGAGATGCCATACAAAAATAGGGTTTTATCCCTGGTCGTTCTGCTACCCAAAAAGAGAGACGGTCTTGTCGAATTAGAGAGTTCGCTAGATTTGGAAAATATAAAATCCTGGCAAAATCGAATGCAGGAACGGAAAGTTGAGGTTTTTTTCCCAAAATTCAAAATCGAATCTCAGTTCAGCCTGAGTTCAAATCTGATTGCGATGGGTATGTCTGATGCGTTCAGTCCGGAGCGTGCTGATTTTTCAGGCATGGCGGGTGATAAAAATCTGTATATTTCGGCTGTGATTCACAAAGCCTTTGTCCAGGTTAATGAAGAGGGCACCGAAGCCGCCGCCGCTACCGGTGCCGTGGTCGGCGTCACATCCATTGCGCTTCCCTCACCCGTATTTAAAGCGGACCATCCATTTATTTTCTTCATTCGTGACAACGCTTCACAAAGCATCTTGTTTTTTGGAAGGATCGAAGATCCACAAAACTGAGATCTTTTTTTTACACAAAATCGAGAAAGGATATGATCCATTCATCATCACCTCCGTTCTCTTTTCTTCACGTCTTCGCAGTAAGCATCTTTACCCCAGTGTCGCATAAACAACATGTCAAATAATATCTAACAGGCTGTTATTATACACGATACAGATGATTATCTGCCGACAGTGTTTTTGCTACCCAGGAGATTAGCGGCAAAAATCCGACAAAAAGGAGTGCTTCGACCACATAGATCGATCGGATACCGAACCCCGAAGCCACCAGCCCGCTCATGATTGGAGCAAAAAACCAGCCAATCGAGCGGGCTGTGGCAGCCCAGCCGAAAATGGTACCACGCTTTTCCGACGGCGTCTCCTTTGTTAGCCATATCTGGAAGAGCGGGTCCAGACCGCCGGCGCAGAAGGTCATGCCAAAGCGCGCAATTGAAAGAAAAAGAAAGGTTTGGGCACGCCAATGAAAAATTAAAAACAGGCCTGCAAAAACGGCTGAAAATTTCGCAATTTGGGGGGGGCTGAAAAGATCCGCCAAACGGCCAAAGACGATTCCCGCCAGGAAGCCGGCCGCAGCGGCAACAGCCGATATGGTTCCGGTCCAAAAGGCGGCACCCTGCATGGTTCCGAGGATGTGCTGGACCAGAAGAGGGAAAAAAGAAGTGTCGAATTGTCTTGTAAAGCCCATCGCACCTAACAGTACCAAAATGGGCCATACGTGTCTAAGATCGGTAAAAGCTCTTGTCCGTCGTCTTTCTTTCTTCGGTTGCACATACTTGGGTCTGATAAAATTTTCTTTGGCGCCAAAAAATACCAATAATCCGGCGAAAAACAAAAGGATGCCGGAACCAAAAAAAGCATATCGATAACCGAAATACTCTGCAAACATCCCACCAACAAATGTTCCGATCATGCTCCCCATATAGACTGCAGCACTCAGTGAACCCAGCGCCATACCGCTACGACGCTCCGGTGTGTAGGCAGCCACCATGGCCTGGGCTGCAATCATGGTGCCCGTGAAGATTCCCTGAACAAATCGCAGTGCGATCAACGCTTCAACACTTTGGACCGTGCCCATCAGCGATAGAATGAGCACACCGCCGAAGTTGGCTCTCAACAGCATCAGACGTCTGCCATAGCGGTCGGCCAGAGTACCCCAGATAGGTGAGAAGATAGCCAGGCTCAAAGGCGGACCGGCCCCGAACAAAGCGACCCAGAATTTGATTTTGGCAGGATCATGAACACCCAGCTCCTGGATGTAATAAGGGCCGAACGGCAAGGCGAAGAAAAATCCCGCAATGGAGAGCAGCTGGGAGATCCAAATAACAACAAGGTTCGTTTTCCAATTAACCACTTTCTATACCATAAAAAGTTAAATTTTCTCTAACTTTACTTTATAATTGAAGCGTTGTCATTTAATTCCTGATTTTTTCGCTTTGGATTGCCTTCTTTCGGTTTTTTGGTTTGACATTCGTGCGCCGGCTGGAGTAAATCCAGAACATACGTATTGTATCTTCAATGATTCTAATGGGTTTAAATGATCCCCCTGCGTGACACCGTCCCAACTAAAAATTACCCGGTTGTCAACAACACAATCATCGGTATCAATGTTGTCATTTTCCTCTATCAACTGACCCAGGGGATCGGGCTGGATAAATTTATTTATATCTACGGCCTTGTCCCGGCCCGGTATTCCGTTCCCCAGATCAGCGCTTATTTTTCAACTTCACAGCAGCTTTTTTCTCTCTTTTCCTTTATGTTTCTCCATGGGGGGTTCTGGCATCTGCTCGGCAACATGTGGTCTCTTTATATCTTCGGAGATAACGTCGAAGATCGACTTGGCCATGTACGTTATCTACTGTTTTACATTATTTGCGGGTTAGCATCGGGTTTGTCCCATGTGGTGCTGAACCTAAATTCGAATGTTCCCACCATTGGTGCCAGCGGTGCGATTGCCGGGGTGATGGGGGCCTACTTTATTCTTCATCCACGCGCCAAAATATTAACGCTTATCCCCATCTTTTTTATCCCCTACTTTTTGGAAATTCCGGCCGCTTTTTTCCTTGGAATCTGGTTTGTTCTGCAATTTATCAATGCCGCCGGCAGCTACGGCCAAATGAGTGGTGTTGCCTGGTGGGCCCATATCGGGGGCTTTGTTTTCGGAATCATTTTCTTAAAACTATTGCTGGCATTGCCGAGTGCATCACCTCCTGAAAAATTACGCCGCGTAACCGAACGGAGAAAGACCCCTCGTCTGCTAGTCATTCGACCGGTTGGGTCCGGACCGGCCCCCCACCTCTATGGCACAATTGCCATTACCCCCCATGAGGCCGTCACAGGAACTACCAAACTGGTAAACATTCCCTGGGGTTTTCATAAACGTCTCTATAAGGTGGTGGTACCGGCAGGCATACAGCAAGGTCGCAAACTTCGGCTCAAGGGCCTCGAAAAACAAGTTGCAACGGGCCAGCGGGGAGACCTTTTTCTTAAAGTGCTGATTCGGGCCTGATTAAGACCCAACCCGGATGAGCCGGTTGTAGCGAAGCGTAAATCCCGCTTTATCGGGGAATTGACTATTGATTATTGAAAATTGAAATAAGATTGCCGGAGGAATCAAACTCAAATCGGATATTTTCGCGATCGATGGAGACATGCCGCTTGTCTTCCAGATTCGCAAGACAACCGCGGGAGACCACCATTTGCCCAAGTTCCGACGTGTTTTTGATATGTACGATTTTTAAATTCTCCTGGGTGTAAGGTCGAATGGTCATCAGGGCAGCTTCAATCGCTTCCCGATCGCTGGAATAACTGAGGGGTATGCGTCCGCCCTCGGGGTCGCAGGCAGTCACGCAATTCATCGCTGTTTTATGCGAATCGATTTTTTCGACCAAACGTCTGGTGGTGACATCGGCACCGCCGATTCCGGTGGCGTTCCCTTCGCTGGCCTGGGACAGATCTCTCACGAAGATACGGGTGACATTGGGGCCGGCCGGTTGTTTGAAAAATTGTGAAGGCACACGACCGGTAACATTGGGATCCATACCGGCTCCACTGATGTCTTTGCCGATTTCATCAATAATCAGCAGGTCGATTTCATCCACAGGCAGGCTTGGAAAGTATTCTCTGGCTTTGATGAGCAGTTCTTCTTCAGTTTTCGGAAGCATTTGGGCTGTCGCCATTTTCACCGTACATGTCTGATGCTCCTGGTTTTCCACCAAATCGACACCGAACAAAAAGCTGGTCTGTTCGATCAGAGTCATGCCGACTCGATTGAATATTTCATACATGTCACGCACCACGGCCAGTCGATGGTAGTGATCCGCACCAACCTGGTTTCCCAGGCCGATGGCCATCATCTTGATGATACCGCTTTCGGTGGGTCCGGAAAAATCGGTGTGCGGTTTAACACGATTGATCAGGACGATGCCGTCGGCCTCAAAGGCCAGGCGGTCCAGGAAGAGGGGAATCCCATCCGTCTCGCCCATCGGCTGGACATCCATGGTGGCTCGCAGCGGCGCACCGACAGTTTCCTCGGTGACCCCAAGATGGGACAATACCCGGATCTGTCCCTCGGCTGTAGCACCGCCGTGTGAACCCATGGCCGGAATAATGAATGGATCAGCGCCTGTTTCCTTCAAGCGAACAACCACCTCACGTACAACCTCAACCAGGTTGGCGATGCCGCGGCTGCCCACGCCCACTGCCACCCGGGCTCCTTGAGAAATGTGAATGCGCTGTTTTATTTTATTCCATTCTCGTACGATCTCTGCCGTCACGTCCACTGGCGGTGGGACGTTGAAATTCTGCTGGATCAGATGCATAAGGGGTAGCTTTAGATTATCCACCAGGCTCATTTTGGAATTTCATCCTTTTATTGGGACACATTTAATATGATTTTTATTTTCGAGCACTATTTTCCAGAAACCGGAGCTGTTGATTTTTATTTTAGCTTTTTCTCTGGTCTGGTGCCCATTCTCAATAAAAAGAAAACCATCCTTTTTTATAATTCTGCATAACTCCTTTAAAAAAGAATGAGTTTCTTTAATCATGTGGAACATATCGAGCGCATAAATAATATCAGCGGTGTCATTGTTTATTGTTGAATCATGACCGTTGGTCACGATACCTTCTACATTTGTCAGGTGTTCTTTTTTAATTTTTTTGTTGACAGCTTTGATTGCAAGGTCGTGAACATCAACGGCTAAGATTTTACCTTCCGGCCCTACCATTTGAGATGCTTTTTTAATGTGAAGGCCGGGTCCGCAACCATAATCAATTACAATTTGTCCTTTTTTAATATCAAATTGCCCCAGGGTCTTTTCCGGATTAATAAAAAATTCTCTGATTTTAAACACCAGTGCCATCATCCTGAATGCGATATTCGGCATTCTTTCCGTTTCATTTCCAAATAATAGTTTTTTTGACATATTGTCTCCTCTTTGTAAATGTTAGAAGAGTTAAGTTGCTATACGCTTATGATAAAAAAATTATTCGTTAAGCCGCCTTTTCAAAAATAATTCAAATCTAGTTAAAAATTTTTCCATGGATTCCAGTTTTTCTTTATCCATGCCATAAAAAGCTTCTTTAAAGCCGCCATCCATTGTCTCATGCCAGTGTAAGTGCTCAAAAAAAACAGATTTTCCCTTTGTGGTAAGACCAAGAATATATTTGGAGGCATTTTCAGGAGCACGATTTTTTATAATGAGATCTTTCTTTTCAAGCTTTTTAAGGGTTTGAGATACAGCGCCTTTGGTAATTCCAAAAAAGCCTGCAATGTCGGTTACGCTTAAATTTTTGTTTTCCCCAATTACTTCAATCATATGGACTTCAGAGTTGTATAATTTTTCTCCGATACCAAAATCATGCGATTTTTTTTCAAACTCGCTATTTAACTTTACAACACGTTCAAAAGCGCCAATAATTTTATATACCAGAAATTTATTTTCTTGTTTCATTAAGATCGAGTGTATAGCAACTAAACAGACATGTCAAGCCTTTCACATAAAAATACACTATTGGCCTCGAATTATCACGAAAATTATATAAATACAGACCTCGGTGTTTAGGGTTCAGTGATTTGCCGCAGCCATTGATTTAATTGGCAAGAGTCAAACGTAGACCCCTTATTTCTGACCCCCTTTTTCGTATTGACATTGGCTTCTATCTTTTGATACCAAGATCGCATGGCACCCGCCTTCGCCCAAGGTTTCGTCTCGGCAGGCTGTCCCTGGCGAATAGAATATAAAAGCATCCTGGTTGAAAATGACGCTTATCTGATGCAGCTTTCTTTTTACATCCACAAAAATCCTTTACGCGCCGGTATGGTCAAACGGCTGATCGATTACCGCTGGAGCAGCTATCGGGCATATGCGTATAATCGCCGCCATGTCAACAGGCTGCATTGTGTTGATTTTGGTTATTTGCACTTTTATTGAAACCCCAACCGTTATATCAGGAGGTCATAAAATGACGATAAAAATTACGAGCTCTGCATTTACTGAAAGCAACATGATTCCAAAACGATACACCTGCGATGCGGAAGATGTTTCTCCGGACCTGGCCTGGACCGGTGTTCCCGAAGGAAGCAAAAGTCTGGCCTTGATCTGCGATGACCCGGATGCGCCCATGGGCAACTGGGTGCACTGGGTCCTTTTTAATCTACCCCCGGACATCGACGAATTGCATGCTGAAATACCCCCTGAAAAGACCCTGAAAAATGGCGCCAGGCATGGCAAAAATGATTTCCGAAAATTCGGTTACGGCGGCCCCTGTCCACCGGGCGGAACCCATAGATATTTTTTCAAGCTCTATGCCCTGGATACCATAATCAATTTCGAGAGCGGAATCACAAAGGCACAATTGCTGGGGGCCATGGAGGGGCATATTCTGGATGAAGGGCAGTTGATGGGGAAATATAAGAGGTAAACGCGTATTGCAATCTTGTTTTTAATTAACCTGCAAAACTCTACCTCTGGTCAGTGGTCCGCGGAATAGGTTCTACCGGGAGCTTAGTGATTTAGAGGTGGATTTATGGATATAATGTACCTCCCTGGAAGGTATGTCATGCTGGAATACCCGATTAAGGAGGCACATTATGAGTAGATTCAGAAATTTACCTAATCAACCATTCAACCAGTAAACTATTCAACGAGGTCTGAATTACAGCGGGACTTCAAATTGCCGGCGCAATTTTCGTCCGCTGAGCTTTAGACAATATTAACCCAAAAAGAGAAAGGAGGTGTGATATTATGGAACCATAATAACTGGGCACTCA
>PVMK01164313.1_pt1 | contig 13983 bp, 12 predicted proteins | sample 1853481 | NCBI WGS metagenome assembly PVMK01 (sample SAMN08533507, study PRJNA380276) | Marine sediment metagenome, whole genome shotgun sequencing project. | reverse complement strand
ATCCGCAAGTGACGACCGACGCGCAGGGGACCTGGATCGCCGTGTGGTACACGAGCGACCCGCTCGCACGCACGATCGGAAGGGACGACGACATTTTGAAGGCACGCTCGACGGACGGCGGGGCGACGTGGACGGATCCCGTTGCGCTGAGCATGTACGCCAGTTGCGATTCGGACGACGACATTCGTCCACAGCTGACGACCGACGGTGAGGGAACCTGGATCGCGGTCTGGCAGTCCTCCGACTCGCTCGGCGGCACGATCGGGAGCGACGACGACATCTTCGTGGCGCTTCCGGATCCGAATCCCGTCTCTTGTCAGACTCGGGGCCAGCGGGCATGCATCAACGCTCTGAACGGCGACTTCGCAAAGCTCGCGCGAGCCCAGGACAAGGCAATCGTGAAGTGCGTCAAGAAGAAGGCCCTGCGCGACGAATCGGCCACCGCCTGTCTCGCGCTTCCCAACCGCGGCGTAGACAATGCCTGGGCCAAGACCCGGACCGACGAGGATCGGCGCTGCACCGAGATGCCGCCGGACTTCGGCCCGCTGGATGCGGACACGGTCAACGAGGCGGCGGTGGCGGCCGAGCTCGCGACGCTCTCCGAACTCTTCGGACCCAACCTCGACGCCGCGCTGGTTCGCCAGGCGGACGACAAGAGCGCGGCAAAGTGCCAGCAAGCGGTGGTCAAGGCCGTCCACAAATGCCAGAGCACACAGATCAAGGAGTTCAACCGCTGCAAGAAGACCGTGTTGAAGAAGGGGGGAGCCACGAGTTCCGAGGTCCTGGTGAGGTGCCTCGGAGTCGATCCCCAAGGGCAGGGTCGCGAAGAAGTGTGATCCCGTGTCCGGGCCGCTGACCACGAAGGTCCTGCCGAAGACCTGTGGGACCGTCGATCTCTCGGCCGCCTTCCCGGGATGTAGCACGGCCGATCCAAGCGAGCTGGCGAGCTGCCTGGACGAGGCGATCGCGTGCCACGTCTGCCTCGGCCTGAGCGAAGCCGACGACCTCGACAAGGACTGCGACCTCTTCGATGACGGGACCGCGAACGCGAGCTGCCAGCAAGGGGGAAATCTAGCAGGCGACCAAGCGCTCCCAACAGAACTCACAGCCAACCGATCCTCACAGCCGCGCCAACGGCTTGAAGATCAATATTCGGCTAAAGCTCCTCGACACTGGTTTTCGTGAGTACGAGCGCGACTCCGGCCATCGGTAGCAAGATGGTGGCCCGGGCACGATTCGATAAAGCGGCGCCTAGGACTCAAGATGGAGAGAGACGAGCCACCCGAGGGACGGCACCCTGCGGTCGCGGGTGCAGTAAAAGCGCGCGGCTGATGGCGAGGGAAGCTACTGACGCGAGCATTGAGAAAGTGAGCGATTGCAGAGAGGTCGGACAGAAGGAACTCGCGCGCGAGGCGATCAAGGTCCATCCAGTATCCGCCAGCTGGCGCTTCGCCTCTACAACTTCGGGTGTTTCAATGGGTCCGGAGGCGCTTGAACTTTGCGTTCCAGCGGCGACACGTGCTCCGCGTACTCGCCCTTTCATCAACGCCTGCTCCCATCCGCCATAGATCGGATTGGGCAGCATGTACCAACCCTCACCCCACCGATCGCGATGAGAAAGAGCGATCTCGATTCGGGCAGCGTCGTCGTCGTCCTCCGGCACGTGCACGAAAGTCGCGCAGGTCGTCCCCGACGATCTGCAGGACCCGGAAAGTTCTCTGCAACCCAGGCCCGGCGCGGTGACTTGCCGATTCCCCAGCCCGGCTTCTCTTCGCGGAGCAGGACCACGTCGATGTCTTTCCGGAGCGGACAGCCGACGGCTTCCAGGTTCTTGCGGGTCGCCTCTTCGAGGTCGTGAAATCGGTTGGACATATAAAAGACCGTAATTCCCATGGCTTCGGCCTCGACGCAGGTAATCGACCGCGCCCGGCACCGCAGGAGCCACCGTTTCCCGGACCCACGCACGCCAGATCTCCTGCACGAAGCCCTTTCGCGCAATGATCGCGCGCGCAGCGTGGCCGGCATTGTTGAGTATGGTCTCATCGATATCGACAATGATCGCGGGCGGCAGATCACCGCCGTGATCGCCCTGCTCGAGCACCGCATTCCAATTGGGATCGCGAAGCGCCGCTCCGAGGTCTTGGGTGGCCATCGAATAGACCTGCTTGGTCGAGATCACGTACTCGGCGCTAGTCTGTACCCAGAGCGTGCTGTGCAAGCGCTCGTCGTGATGGAGAGCCCGCGCAACCGCCCGCGACCCACAATACAGCCAACGCCATCACGGCGCCTGCCCAACGCAGACCCCCCAGACTCGACGACGACCCCAATCTGATTTCGCACAGACTCCCACCTATTCCCAACCCTGTCTCGGAATCATAGGCTAGCGATCAAAGGCGCTTTCGCATCCGCTAGATTTCCCCGCTCCAGCTGAGAAAACCTCCACCGGCCTTGGGTCCAGGCTCGGGTTTCGGGGCGCCCGGGTGGCGTTCGCCGCATGGTAGGATGAAATGCGATCGCCCTTCCCAGGGATAAGGAGCACGGTCGCCCTGTCGCGCATAGCGCTGCTCGCCTTCAGAGATCGTCGGACGATCGGCGCTCGCTCGACCGCCTGCGCGCTCACACTGTTTCTACTCGCAGCACCATCGGCCTTTGCCGGCGAGGGGAGTTCGAGGACGCACCGGCGCCGAAATCGATCAAGGAGATCGAGGGAGCCCTCGAACGCGCCTATCCTGCGCCGGTGAGTAGACCCTCGCTGTTTCCCTAGATCAGCGAGCAGACGGAAGACCTGACACCCTTCCTCGCCGACACCCAGTTCTACCTGCGGTACCGCTCCTACTACTTCAGGCGGGATCGCCGGCCTGATGCAGCGAACCTTCAACCAAGCCGACGAAAAGGCGCTGCTCGTGAGCCTCTCCTACAACTTTGCGGAGCTCGGCGTCGAAGATCTTTCGGAAATTGCAAACTTCGCCCAGGGCTGGGACGGCGTGGTGGCGGGCCGGCGTGGAGATGCGCGCGAGATCGACTTTACCATCGACTACCGCATCGGAAGCGGACGGCTCGAGAGCCTGTGGCTGCGTTTGCGCGGCTCGTGGCTCGACGAAAAGCTCGCCCCACACAACGGAACGGACTTCCGAGTCATCCTGCGGTATGAATTGTCGGAAATCTGAACCAAGATCAAGCGCAGCGAATCCGCGCTGACCGAAAGCTTCACATGTGGCGAAGGAATATGCCCAACTCTTCGACAATCGATACCCGCGTTTCACGCATCCCGAAATACCCTGATGCTCTGTCTTCGCGATCGCGGGTGCTTTGGATCGCCACGAGCGCGCTGTTGATTTGTGCACTCGGTTGCAGTGGCCCGCCGCTCGAACCCTGGCACACCGAGAAGCTGACGGAAGAATTCACCGCAGCAAAGGTGGACGAGGTCCGAACCTTCGACGAATACAGACAGCTCGAGGACCGGCTGTTCAGCCAGTTGGGCGAGGAAGTCTACGCTCACGTCGACACTGGGTCCGCCTACGAACTCTTCCGCTACAGCGCCAACAGCACCGCCGACCCCCGAAACAACGAACCGGATTGGAACCGCAGCTTCGAACTCACGAGCGAGGTGCCCGTCGGCGGCGTTCTGCTCCTGCACGGGATGTCGGATTCGCCCTACAGCATGCGGGCCCTCGCGGAAAAGCTCGCGCAACAAGGCTATTGGGTGATCGGTCAGCGCATGCCCGGCCACGGCACCGCACCTTCGGGATTGAAACACATCAGGGCGCGAGACATGATCGCCGCGGTGCGCCTGGCGATGGAGCACCTCGCCTCCAAGCTAGGCGACAAGCCGATCCATATGGTGGGCTACTCGACGGGTGCCGCGCTCGCACTGGACTTTGCGATCGAGGCGATGGAGGGAAACGCCGCGCCGACGCCCGCGAGTCTCGTGCTGATCTCACCCGCCATTCGCGTCCACCCCGCTGCGGGCCTCGCGAGTTTCAAGGACGGGCTGTCGGCCGTGCCGGGCCTCGGAAGATTGGCGTGGCTGCAGATTCTACCCGAGTTCGATCCCTACAAATACAACTCCTTCGCCACCAACGCGGGTGACGTGGTCCATCGCCTGACCCGCTCCGTGGACCGGCGTGTAGCCGCGCGCGCGAGATTGAAACCGGGCCCTGCACTGCCGCCGATCCTCGTATTCAAGTCGACCGTGGATTCGACAGTGACGACCGAAGCCGTCATCGATGGGCTGCTCGCATTGCTGACCCCCCACCGTCACGAACTCGTGCTGTTCGACATCAACCGTTCCGCCGCCAAGGCCATGCTGCTGGTATCCGACCCGGGACCGCTTACCAATCGATTGCTGGCCGACGAGACGCTCCCCTTCGCGGTGACCTTTATTACGAACGAAAACGAAAAGACCACGGCGGTCGTCGCGCGCCACAAGGCTCCGTTCTCAGCTGAGCCTTCGAAATCCGAGCCACTCGGTGTCGCATGGCCCGCGGGTGTGGTTTCTCTATCGCATGTGGCATTGCCAATCCCGCCGGACGACCCGCTCTACGGTCGCCGTCCACCCGAGAACCAAGACGTGCTGTTCCTCGGAGAAATGGCGATGCAGGGCGAGCGGGGCCTCCTCAAGCTTCCGGCCGACTGGCTGCTGCGGATGCGATACAACCCCTTCTACGACGTCATCGAGAAACGCACCCTCGACTGGTTCGAACGAAACCATGGGAAGTCGGGCCCATGAGTTCGGATGCAGCCATCGTCTTCGCGATCCTCGGGGTGGCGGGGGCCTGCTTCGCATCGAGGCGCGTGCGCCTCGACATCACCGCATTACTGGTCGTGTTGGCGCTGATGCTCACTCGCGTGTTGACGCCGCGCGAGGCGCTCGCCGGCTTCGGCGATCCCGTGGTGCTACTCGTGGGCCGCCACCTGCTATCCGGGGGCGTCACACCGCCAAAGAGCGACAAGCGAACACTCGAAGACTTTCGGACGGGTTTCGGGGTGAACGAGATGCACCACCGGCTGCGCGTTCACGGCAGCTCGCCGCTAATCGGTAGGAGCTTGGACGAGACCGAGATCAGCACGCATCCACTCGCGATGACCGTGGCAATCGCGGCTTCGGCTGCGTTCGTGACGCCATTCTCGACACCGGTGGTGACGCTGGTGGTCGCGCCGGGGAGCTATCGCTTCGTCGACTTCGCGAAGGTGGGCATTCCACTCCTCGTACTCACCTGGGCGACGACGATGCTCGTGACACCGCTCGTCTTTCCGTTTTGAAGCGCAAATCTGGCAGTACCAGAGGAAGTTTCCTGCGCGTATTTACAATCGGCGTCGCCGTCGCGCTCGTACTCGGGGCCACCGCGGTCCTGGGTCTACGATTCGCGGGCGGCGCGTTCGACCACGAGCCTTCGGAGATGGACGAGGGCCTGGGTGAGGAAACACAGCGCCTGCTGGCATCCGCGTTCGAGGACGTCGCGCCCGACGCCCTGCTCGATCATCACGTCCACGTCATCGGCCTGGGCACGAACGGAACCGGCACCTGGGCGAATCCGAAGATGCTGAACTGGTCCGACCCCGTCGCGCGCGTCAAGGCGCTCACCTACATGGGCAGCTCCGACGTGACCGACCCAGCGCGCGCCGACGAGCAGTACATCGCGCGCCTGCTGGACCTCGCGCACGGCTCGGGCGGCGGTCGGCTGCTGCTGTTGGCCTTCGACTATCGCCACGACGAGGACGGAAAACCCGATCTCGAACACAGTGAGTTCTACACACCCAATGAGTACGTGTACGACCTCGCACGCTGGTCACCCGCGGTGTTCGTTCCGGCAATCTCCGTTCATCCCCATCGAAAAGACGCGGTCGAGGCGCTGCACAAATGGGCAGACCGGGGCGTGCGCTTCGTCAAGTGGCTGCCGAACGCGATGGGGATCGACGCCAGCCGCGCGCGCCACGACGACTTCTACCGGGCGATGATCGAGCGAAATATGGTGCTCCTCACGCACGTGGGCGAGGAGCAGGCCGTCGAGGCCGAGGAGGATCAGAAGCTCGGCAACCCGCTGCTGTTTCGCCGCCCGCTCGACCTGGGCGTGACCGTCGTGATGGCACATGCGGCAAGTTCCGGCAGCAACGAGGACTTCGACCACCCAGGCGAGGATGCGTTGAATTTCGAACTCTTCCTCAGGCTGATGGACGATCCCCGTTACGAAGGCCAGCTGTATGGCGAGATCTCGGCCCTGACTCAGGTGAATCGACTTCCGGGCCCCTTGCTCGAGTTGCTGCGGCGGCCCGATCTCCACCATCGACTCGTCAACGGCAGCGACTATCCGCTGCCCGCAATCAACATTCTGTTCCAAACCCGTGCACTCGTGCAGTACGGCCTGGTGACCGCCGATGAGCGCAAAGCGCTGAACGAGATCTACGAATACAACCCCCTGCTGTTCGACTATGTGGTGAAACGCACGATCCGCGATCCCGAGAGCGGCAGGCGATTTCCCGCGAGCATATTCACCGGCGCGGACCTAGGCCCTGCGCTGCTCTCTGCGTCGGTTCCGGCTACAACCAAAGGCGCCCGGCGCTGAGGTAAGCATTCTGCTGCGCGTGCAAGAAACAAGGAGTGGAGCGGAGGCGGAGTAGAAATCCAGTCGATCGATTAAACGCAGATCGCCGGAGCGGATTTCCGCTCCGGCGATCTGTGGATCCGTGGAACTGAGCTTTACTGTTTCTGGCAGACGCCGAACAGCACGAAGCCCGTTTCATCACCCGCGATGGCGATGGTCATGTCACCGGTCATCTGATCGATCACCATGCTCCAGGCCCTGCCACCCTCGGCACCCTGAAGGATCGTCTGACCGTCATTCACCTTGACGCTCTCGATGGTGGTAGACTCCTCTTCACCATCGCTGTCCATCCCGCTGAGCTTCTTCTTCTTGGCGTCGACGGTGATCCACTTGGGAATGTTGATCTCCTCGACCGTCACGCGCTTGCACTCGCCCGCGCCCGAGCATTCGCTCGCGTCGGTCGGAACACAGCGAAGCTTCTTCGAACCGTCGAAGTCGGCCGCGAGTGAAACGCCCAGGGGCGCGACGAGCAGCACCACCACCAAAGCCGCGTATTTTCCTATCGATCGTTTTGTTTTCATCACCGGACCGTATACCCCTTGCCTTCTAGGCAGGCAGACAGAGCGCGGTTGTACGAATCGCGCCCCGCACGCTGCTGGTTCGCCCACTGTTGATCGGCCGCCTGCTGATCGCGGCGCTGGTCGTTGCGGCGCATACCGCCCACCATTCCGCCGCCAGCCGCGCCTATAGCCGCACCCTTGCCGGCATTCCCGGTGATGGCACCGACGACGGCGCCCCCGGCCGCGCCGCGCATCGCACCGCGCCCGACGCCACCTCTATTGGCCTGACCCGACGATGGCGGAGCGCCCGGCGAAGCCATGGGGTTGAAGCCGCTCTGGTTCTGCGCCCAGCGGTCACACTCACCGCGATCCTGGTCCTGCTGCGCCTGACTCTGGTTATTGTTCGGAAAGATCATCAGATCCTGGGCCATCGCCGGCGCTGCAACCGCCAAAGCGAATAGGACCAAGACCGATAGGCCCGTAGAATTCATTTTCTAACTCCCTTACTTTTTCTGACTCTCTTACTGATTGGCCGCGCCAATCGGCGCGTCGTCACCTGCCCGTAGCGGGGCAAACTACCACGCGCCAAGGTGGCGATCAACCGAGATCCCTACGGCGACCACATCGCCTTGCAGCGGGGGATTCACCACTCAGCGAGAAGCCACGGGGACCGCGTGCAGGTCTGCAAGCGCCTCCATCACGTCGGCCTGGACATCGGCCTCGTGGAGATTTCCGAGGTGGCCGCCGCGTGGATAGAAGGTTGCATTCTCTTCGCCCACCACATCTGTCAGCCACGCGATGTCGTCTTGCGTGAGGAGCATGTCGTTCTGAGTCGAGAACACGCGGATCTTCTCGTTGGCCCGCAGCTCTGCTTCGATGTAGGCGAGGCGCGAGCGTTCGAAGAAATCCTCCGGCGACTCGATGCTCGGATCGAGTCGCTGATAGTACGGCAACACGAATGCGTAGAAATACTCCATGAAGGAGAACTCGAAGATCTCGCGCGACGCCGCCCAACGCCGCCACGAGCTGCGCGGCGTCTTGAGCACACCCATATCATTGCGATTCTGACTGCTCAGGATGATGTCGTGCACACTCAGGCGGAAAGCGACGCCGATCAGGAACTCCGCCTCCACCTGGCTGAGCGGGATCGGGTTGCCCGGCTCCAGATCGTTTTCCGTCGCCATCGCCACCACCTTCTGGAGAATCTTGGTGGCTCGCTCCTGGCGCTCTTCGGCGGGAAAGACGAGCGGTGCGTTGTAGTAGGCGTCGAGCTGTTCGACCCCGTAGTCGAGCCGCACCGGCGGATAGAGAGCGAGGTAGCGGTCGAACGCGACGAGATCGTTCTCCGGTTTCTGCTCGCGCGCCGCGATATAGAGCGTGTGAAAGCCCCCCATCGACATTCCCATCAAAGCCTTTGCGCGCATGCGGCCCGGATGACGCTGTTCGATGTCGTGCGCGATGAGATCGAGGGCCCGGTGGACGTCGTGCGCGTCGGTCGGCGTGTAGCCGGGAACCGGGGCAACCGCTGCGGTCTCCATGAAATCGAAGTTGTAGGCACTGCTGATGGTGACGGCCGAGAACCCCCGATCGAAGACCATCTCGGCGATCGCGTTGCTCGATCCCGAATCGCGGTGACCGCCGAGACCGGGAAGGATGAAGACGATCGGTGCGGGATCGCGCTGCAACCAGATCTTGTAGCGAAGCGCACCGCCCGTCGTCGGAATCTCGACGCTCCGCGTCCGTGCCCTCGAAGGAAACCACGGATCGTCGAAGTCCAGGAACACGGACTCGAGCGTGTCCGTGGCCGCACCTTCCTCGGGAGGGAGATACTCGAAGTCCGATGTGACGACGCGGCGGTTGAGTATCCAGAGCTTACGCACCAGGGGATATGGATCGAAGTGCGTCCGAATCAGCCGCAACGCACCATCGACCTCCTCTGCGGCGAGAAAGAAGCTCTTCAAATATCCGACAGCCGGAGAGACCCAGAAGGTCGGATCGAGCGGTGCGTCACCCGCAGTACCCAGGCCGTCTCGAAAACTGCTGGGGCCGAGAAACGGGAGGTGAAGGTAGGTGCTGTCGTGCCAACCCCAGGTGCCGAAGGTCTGACCCATGTCTTCGTCCGACGGTCGGATGTCGGCGCCCGAAAGCGCGACGTCGAAGAGCCCCGCAAATCCGAGGGTCGTGTTGAGCAGGAAGCGCTGGGTTTCCCGGCCGGCGCCGCCCCATTTGCCCTGCAGCAGATTGTTGACCAGGCGCACTGGAAAACGGGCGTTGTCGATGACGCGAACCAATGCGTCGCGTGCGGGTCGGGGCATGATCCAACGCCACCCGGTCGCCAGGGGATTCACGATGCCGCGCAAGAACACGTAGTTGAACTTGCCCATGCTGCGGTTGAAGGGCTCGAGGGGATCGGGAACCTCGGGGAACGTGACCTCTTCCGCGAGGAAGTACTCGCGGCCTGGTCCCTGGTAGGTCTCCCAGTCGTTCCGCTCGACAGTGTGCGCGCAGCCGATCCCGAACAAGGCCGTGGCAACCAACAGCCACGCAGTGCCACGGGCCCGACGTGTGGGCCGCGGTTGTCGTTTGAGTTCCATCGCCTGTTCCTCCACTCCCCGACTGCTCGACAGCTGGAATCTCTTCTTCGACTGCAGTGGACCCTACACGGATATTCGATGCCAGGATCGGGGCGTCACAATTTACCAGAAGTGCAGGCAATGGCCCTCATTGCTCTCTCAGACGCTGACAAACATCGAGGGATTCCTCGCAGACGACCCCGACCTCTCGATCACCATCAACCGCAGTGACCTCGAGCAGACCATGATGGGTGCCAAGAAGCTGGTGGACCAGATCGCAGACGGCACGGCGAAGGTCGAAGGGAATGTCGGAATCCTCGAGCAGCCCGCCTCTACCCTGGTGGTGTTCGATCCGAGGTTCGAGATCATGCCGGGTACCAAGGGATCAGTCACGCCGGAAGACCTGAACGACTACGAGTACCGCCCGCTCGATCTCCGAAGAGAGTAAGGCGAGAGGATCGATTCGGTGTCTGCATTGAGAAGCGGGGGCGTTGGTGAAGATGGGCGCGAAGGCGAGTGGCAAGGGCGAAGGGAGGGTGTGTACGCTAAACCAGGACTGGCGTGAACCCAATGAGATGCTAGGAGGTCACGCATTTCAATGAAGCCTTCATAGGAAGGAGTATCCAGGTGACCTCAGCAATCACGGCGGCGCTCGTGAGGTTCGGACGGAGCGCGCCGAGTACCCAAAGAACGATCATTGCCAGGTAGAGGCCCATGACCGCGCGAAAGATGTGAGTCAGATCGGTACCCTCGACAGAGATGTCGAGCACCTTTGGCAGAATCGCCGCCGGGGCAATGCCGTAACTCAGGGCGACCGCGAAGAGCCCCGCCGCAGAAAAAAGCAGTTAGAAGCGGGGCATTACGGCGTATACCAGATGGGCGACGTGTAGGCGCGATCCTGGACTGTCGCGGGCACGTTGTCCGGGCGCTCGATGTTGAAAAACACGGCGTCGTAGGTGGTCCAGCGCGGCGTCGGGATCTCGAGTACCCGCACGTAGTAGAAGGCGGACTGACTGCGATCGAAATCGGGATCCACCCAGTGCGCCGCCATCATCGCTTCACCGATGGTGTTGCTGAAGGTCGCGGTGGCGAGGTCGACGGTGCTTCCGACGGATTCCCTGGCTCGGCCATCGGCGGCGATTTGGCGGCCGTCGGAGACCGCGACATCGTAGACGCGCTCGTGGGTCTTGCCGTCGTCATCCAACCAGCCCTTGATGACTTGCAAGCGGTCGAGATTGGCGCCGTCGGGGTCGCGAAGTGCCCGGACCATGAAGGCCGGTGCCTTGCCGTCCGGGGCGTTCCACAGGTCACCACCCATCGGGACACCTCTCCGGTAGCCCTGTTCGGCGAAATCGGGCCGGGCGACATCCTCAGGTCCGAAATCCCAGCCGCCGAAAACGCGAACCCGGATCCGGGTCCCGCTGGTGGCGTAGACTTCCTTGCGCTGCATCGCATCGAACAGCGCCGCGCGGGTGTTTTCGCGCGCCCAGACGGCAGACAGTCCCGAGGCTGATTCCTGCGAGGTGAGGATCCGCAGGGCGGGGTCGTTGGAGGGGATGACCTCGCCGTTGTGTCGATCCGGCGAAGGCTCGGTGCTCATATATTTGCCGAAGTAGTTCTCTTCCCGGGTGGTAGAGAGCCCTGTGTGGGTATCGGAAGCCCCGATCATGCCGAATTTGTAGGGATTGGCGCCGAGCTTTGCGCCGAGTTTCAGGCCGAGCTTGAGCGCCGAACGCGCGTACTCGTACTGGAGCATCTCGTCTTTCTTGGGCGCAGAACCGCTGATGTTGCTGACATCCCAGGTCTCGAAGTCAGCGAACTCGTCCTCCGGCGACAAGAGTGGATGCGTCTCCCCGTCGCCCTTCATCTGCGTCGCCTCCATGAGAGGCTCCCAGCGCATACGCGATTTCGCGTACTCGCGGGTGAGCCTCTTCCCGTGAAGATCGACCTTCGCAAACATCAGGCCGTTACTGAGATTGCCGTTGTGGGGAATCGCGAGCACCCGGCCGCCGGTCTGCTCTTCGTAATTGGCCAGGTACTTCCAGAGGTCTTCAGGATCACCGCCCTCGAACAGTGAGAATGGAATCGTCTGGCCCGTTTTGTCGTCTCCGTCCGCAAAGATGACGCAACGGTGGAGATTGTTACCGTTTGGGCTGGAGCTCCACTCGAATCCAGCCATTGCGGTAAAGTGACCCGGCTGGTTGTAGGTCTCCGCCTTCTTGACGAAATCAGCCCAGATGCCGCGTGCCGCTTCGTCTGAGCTGAAGGGATTTTTCATCTTTACCGTGCCGTACTCGATGATGTTCGAGAACGCCTCCATGCGTCCCTCGGGGCCGGCGTTGAAGCGTTCGTGCACCCACCTCCCCCACGGGTCCGCCAGCAGAGTCGGATCCGACGTTTGGATCATCGGCGCCAGACCAATGAACTCGGCATGGTCGGTGATGACGAGGAAGTCGAGCGGTCGGACGAGTTGCACCGACTGCCCGGTGTTGGAGATCACCGTCTCGCCGCGCGCGAAGCGGTAGCCCGCGTCGACGTCGAGGCGGGTCCCCACCAGGCCGGCGTCGAACGACAGGTTGGTGTGGAAGTGGGTATCGCCGAAGAAGACCTGATCGGGATAGGCGCGGCCGACGAATGGCGAGTAGACAGCTTCCTCCTCGAAATCCTTTTCCGTGACCACCATTTCCTGGCCAGAGCCGAACGCGGAGTTGGCGCTCAAGGTGACCGAGATTGCGATCAATAAGAAGGAGCGAAACCCAGACCATCCGACGATCCGAGTACCTGTACCGATTTGATCCCTGAAAAACATCATTTCAAATGCCTCCGGTATTCGGATTCAAAACTACTGAACCGTCAGATGACCCACAATCGCCGCGCTCACGGCCGACGGGTATAGCACTCTGTACGCGCGAGGCTCCCGTCGCGGCAATCGAGGGCGTTTCCCAACGGCGAGCGCACCCAGCCGGCATCGGTTCTTCGTTGCTAGCGGCCTCGGGTCAGCACCCAGTAATAAGCGCCATCTGACGTCTTGACCCGATAGAGCAGCCGGCTCCGGGGCGCAGTCTCGTTCGTGAGCCGCAGATAGAGATCGTCGAAGAACTCGGGCGTTTCGAGACTGAAGTTGTGGAAATTGCGCGTGCGGTTGACCGGTGTGACATCTACCAGGGTAACGAGATCACTATCGGCGTCGGTCAGTTCCGCCACCCTGACGGCTTCCGCGAGTTGGTCGGGGGTTAGCGTACTCTCGCCGCGCCGCTGCGCTCGGTTGACCAGACGGCTCAGAACCAGGGCCCGATCGTTGGAGGAAACATAGACCGTCAAGTGATCCGCCAGAGCGTTGATCTCCCGTTTGAATTGCTGGTCGAACTGCTCGTGATCGACGTCCGGTGCCGTCAATACGACTTCTTCGATCTCGGTTTCCGAATCCGCGAAGTCCGCTTCCTGATAGAGAGAACTGAAGGCATCGACCACTACCTGAGCACCCATGCTGTTCGCCACGATCCACAACTTTTCCGGTCGGACCTGTCGAACGATCAGTTCCAGGGTGCGGGCCAGGTCCGCTCCGGAAGCTTCGGCCACCTCGCGGGCGCGCCGGTAACCGCCCAGCGATCCGCCCTGGTTGCCCGGCCAGTCGAACAGCAACACCGGCGCATTCACGTCCAGGACATGGCCGAAGAATGCGGTTTTGCGCAGCGCGGAGGGAAACGCCTCTTTGTACCCGTGCAAGACGACCAACAGCGATCGATACGGGGACTCAGCTGACCAGGCCTGCGAGTCGCTCGACAAAGGCGTCCTCCTCGAGCTTCCGGATCTGCATGGAGGTTGATCTCTTCGTTTTGGAACCACTCGGTCGGATTCACGAGCATGCCGAGACCCAGCGTGGGTTGGATCTTCGCATCGAACGAGCCGAACTTCAGCGCTTCTTCTCGGCCTGCTCCCAGAAGCGCTCCTCGATCGGTCCTTCGCGTCGCGCTCCTGACGCCGATTAGTGACAAAAAAGTACCGATAGGTTCCCTTGCTCGGCGAGTTGGGCGACCGCCATGCGCCGGAAGAGAAAGGCCTCGGCGTGGCGCAGCGAAAAGTCCGACGTCCGGTAGATCGTGTGGTAGACCCAACCCCCCACTCCGAGCAGAACCAGCGCGACGAGAGCCGCGCCGAGCCAGAGTCTCTGCTTGAGGCGTGTCATGGTCTTCTTCCCCTGAGAGCCGTGTAGTGAGGCCCTCGCGTCGAGTCCCTTCGTTTGGTTTTAGCACCCCGAATCGACGGACTCCATCGACCCGGCGATTCCGGGAACCGTACATTCGCACC
>PVMK01135047.1_pt1 | contig 13983 bp, 14 predicted proteins | sample 1853481 | NCBI WGS metagenome assembly PVMK01 (sample SAMN08533507, study PRJNA380276) | Marine sediment metagenome, whole genome shotgun sequencing project. | reverse complement strand
CGGCCTCGGCTCTGGACTCTTGGCTCTGGACTCTCGACTGTCAAAACAGGTTGAAGCTCACGAAGGCGGTGGCGAAGATCAGGGAGACGATCGTCATCACCTTGATCACGATGTTCATCGACGGACCGGACGTGTCCTTGAACGGGTCGCCGACCGTGTCGCCGACGACCGCGGCCTTGTGGGCATCGGAGCCCTTGCCGCCGTAAGCGCCTGCCTCGATGAACTTCTTGGCGTTGTCCCATGCTCCACCGGCGTTCGCCATGTAGATGGCGAGCAGGAATCCGGTGATGAGGGCACCGGCGAGGAAACCACCGAGCATCTCGATGTTGATGAAGCCGAGGATGAGCGGAAGCGCGATGGCCAGGGAGCCGGGGAGGATCATCTCCCGGAGGGAGGCCTGGGTCGAGATGTCGACGCACCGCTCGTAGTCGGGTTTCGCATCCGGATCCCCCTCGCGGAGGCCGGGGATCTCGCGGAACTGGCGTCGGACTTCTTCGATCATCTGGTTCGCGGCACGACCGACGGCTTGGATCGTCATCGAGGCGAAGAGGTAGGGGAACATGCCGCCGAGGAAGATCCCAACCACGACCCAGATGTCGAGGATGTCGAGCGAATCGATCGTCGGCTCTCCGGCTTCGGCGAGAGCAACGTTCACCGCCTGGATGAACGTGAAGAACAGGGCCAGCGCAGTCACGGCGGCCGAAGCAATGGCGAATCCCTTCGCGATCGCCGCGGTGGTGTTCCCGAGCGAGTCGAGTTCGTCGGTGGCCTCTCGAACCTCCGGGGGCAGGTGCGCCATCTCAGCGATACCGCCGGCGTTGTCTGCGATCGGCCCGTAGGCATCGACCGACACCGTGATCCCAAGCGTCGCCAGCACCCCGATCGCAGCGATCGCGACGCCGTAGATGCCTCCACCCTCGATGGCCGTGTCTCCCGCCCAGTAGGCCGCGCCCATGCCCAGGGCGACGACGATGACCGAGAAGGCGGCAGACCGCATTCCCTCCGAGATGCCGGACAGGATGACCGTCGCCGGTCCGGTCTGAGCCTGGCGCGCGACCTCCTTCACGATCTTGTAGTGGTCGCTCGTGAACCACATGGAGATCCTGCCGACGAGCAATCCGACGAGCAATCCGACCACAACGGCGAGGAAGAAGCCCCACCAGTTGTCGACCCCTTCGACGCCGCTGAACATGACGGGGGTGAGGGCAGCGACCCCGGCCACCGTGAGTCCCGCCGCGATCCATGTACCCCGCTCCAGCGCCGCCGCGAGGGTTCCCTTGCCGCGACGTACGAAGAACGAACCGATGATCGAGCCCAACATGCCGACCGCGGCGATCATCAGCGGGTAGAAGATCGCAGCTTGCGTGAACTCGTCGCTGTACGCCGCGTTGAGGCCGAACACGAGAACGGCGAAGGTGATCGGGGCGATGAGGCTGCCCACGTACGACTCGAACAGATCGGCTCCCATGCCGGCGACGTCGCCGACGTTGTCGCCTACGTTGTCCGCGATGGTCGCCGGGTTGCGCGGATCGTCCTCGGGAATGCCGGCCTCGACCTTCCCGACGAGGTCGGCGCCGATATCCGCCGCCTTGGTGTAGATACCGCCGCCGACACGCGCGAAGAGCGCGATCGACGAGCCACCGAGACCGATCGCGGTGACGATCTGGACCCAGTCCTCGAGGCCGAGGATCTTGTCGAACACCAGGATCCCGAGGGAGAACCCGAGCAGTCCCAGACCGGCAACCGTGAACCCCATGACCGCCCCGCCACGGAATGCGATCGGCAGAGCGGCTGCGGTTCCGCCCTCCCGGGCGGCTTCCGCGGTACGGGCGTTGGCCGCCGTTGCGACGCGCATCCCGATGAACCCGGCGAGCGCAGAGAGCATCGCACCGAAGACATACGCGATCGCGCCCCACGGCCGACCCCAGTCGAGGAAGATCATGATCAGGCCGGCCATGATCGCCACGAAGATCGCGATCGCGATGTACTCGCGGCGCAGGAACGCCGTCGAACCCTTCCGGATGGCGCCCATGAGCTCGACCATGCGGTCGCTCCCGGGGTCTGCGGCCATCACCTGGCGGCCGTACACAGCAGCGAGAACCAGCGCGGCGACCCCCATCACCATCGCCACGTACAACCAGACTTCCGCGTCCACTGACCACTCCCACAATCGTCGGTTACGGCCCAACCGGCGGGATTATAGAGATGGTGGGGAATCGCCATGCATCGGGTTCGACACCTGCGGTCGCGGTCAGCCGTCCGGCGGTTCCATGCCGAGGAGCTTGGCCGGATCGAACTCCGCTCGGCTCGATGCCGCGACGGTGACGGTTCCGAGACCCAGGAGCGGAACCTGGCGTTCCACCGTGACGACCACGATCCGGGCGTTCCAGGACGGGTCGGTGTCACACGAACATGCCGTCAGCCTCGCCCCGTTAGCTGCGGCGAGACGTCGGGCCTCCGCGTCGGGACCCGACGTCGCGCCGAACGGACGGAACGTCACCGGGGCGGCCGCCAGCGCCGCAGCATCGGCGGCCGCGGCCGCCTGGAGTCGCGCCGCCAACAGGATGCCGACGTCGGCGACCCCTACGGCGAGAACGAGAACCACCCCAGCCACAGCGAGCAGGAGCGGCGTGACAGAACCGCGTTGCCGCGTCACCGCTCGACCCGCATCGATGCCCTTCCCGTGATGTCGAGCGAAAGCCCACCCAGGAAGCCGGCCCCGACCCGGTGGAGAACGCTCACGCGCACCTCGGCCAGTTGACCGACGACGTGCGGCCTCAGCACCGACACTCGCGCCGACGCACCGGCAGCACCGAGGGAGGCTCGCGCCGCTTTCACGGCACGAGCGGGATCGGGGGTGGCCGCGGCCTCGCGGGCGCCCTCACGGGCCGCGTTGACCACCTCGAGCTGGGTGCGGGCGACGACGGCCACCTCGACCACACCCAGAACGAGGAGCAGCACCAGCGGCACCACGAGAGCGAACTCCACGACGGCGGAACCTCTCTCGCTCACCCCAGCGACGCTCCGTTGGCGACTGCGGTCACCTTCTGCAGCACGGCGGTGAAGAAGGACGGCAGCATGTCGGTGGACGTTGCCCACACGATGAGGGCCAGCGCCACGGCAGCCGCGGCGACGATGACCAGGGCGTACTCGGCAGTTGCCTGACCCCTCTCGTCCGTGAGAAGGTCGTCGGCAGGTGGGGGGTCGGTGAGACAGGAACGCATCGGACTCTCCTTGGTGATCAACCGGCGAACCGGCCGGTGGCGGTGGGAAGTCACAAGCCCAGCCTCTGCAGTCCGCCGAGCAGCGCAGGGCCGACGGTGAGCAACAAGAAGCCGGGGAGAATCAGCAGGGCAAGGGGAAAGAGGAGCTTCACCGGGAGACGCCGCACCGCGGCGAGACGACGGTGCCGTTCCTCGCTCCGCAGGCCGGCCGCGTAGCCGGATACGGCGGGCAGCATCGCGGCGCCGGTCACCATCGCCCGGTCGACAACGGCGAAGAGGCCGGCGGATACACCGTCGGCGGCGCCGGCGCTGTCCCGGCCGATCGTGCGATCGCGGAGCACCCGTTGCACCTCGCTCGCCAACGATCCGTCGACGTATTCGGTCGCTGCGCCGACTGCCGCCGGAAACGTCATCCCCGCGGTCAAACCGAGGCCGGTCAGGTCCACGAGCAGGGGGAGATCGTCGCGGGCTCTTCCCGGCCGGGAGCGTCGTCTCGCGAGGCCGCGCCATCCCCTCCAGAGCCCCAATCCGGTCAGCACCGCCACGGTCGGCGCAGGGATGGCGACCAGCCCTCCGGCAGTGAGCGCCGCAACACCGGCCCATGCCGGACGCAACTCGCGGACCACCAGGAACACCACGGTGGCGACGACCAGGGCGAAGAGGGGGCTCATCGGCTCTCCCGTCGGATGATGACACCGACGATCACGAGGCCGATCACCTCGAGCGAAAGCCCAAGACCCACGACCGCCGCGCCGACGGCTCCCGCACCCGAGGGGATCGACACGCGACCGGTCGCGAAGAGCAGAACGGAGAGACCGAGGGGCGCCACACCGACGATCCCTGCCGAGAGACGGGCCTGCACCGTCGCCGCCCCTCGCTCCCTGCGAAGATCCGCCGCCGCGGCCGCTCGCGACGCGAGATTGTCGAAGACGGCTGCGACCCGGGCCCCGCTCCACGAGCTCATCCGGAAGGCGGCGGCAACGAGCCGACCGTTCTCGGGGAGCGCCCCCTCGAGCTCGGCGCCGACCGAGTCCATCGGCATCCCGGCCGCGGCGAGGCGCACGGAGGCGGCGAGGTCGAGTGCAGGTGCGCTTCGGGATGCTTCGGCGAGCGCCGGTCGCAACGAGGCCCCGGACCTGAGCTCGGAGGACAGGGACCGCAGCAGGGCCGCTTCGTCATCGGATCGATTCGCGGCGCGGCTGCGCGCGGTCCACGAGTACCCGGCCCACGCGGCAACGGCGAGCAGGAACCAGACCGGGCTGACCACGGCCAGGCCCGCCGCCGCGATGCCGAGAGGGTGGACGCCGGCGACGAGGGCCAACGAGGCGAGGACGACGATCAGCATCGGTACAGCTCCTCGATCGTCTCGGCATCAACCGCGTGGATCGACACGACGCGCCGGATGCCACCGCGTCGTTCGACGAACACGATCTGATCGATGGCGGACCGGATCTGGAGCCGGAGCGTTTCGGCGGAGACGCCGGTGGCGACACTCATCGCCAGGCTCTCCAGCCTCCACAAGGCCTCTTCGGGCCCGTTGGCATGAAGCGTGGACATCGAACCGTCGTGGCCGGTGTGCATCGCCTGGATCATGTCCAAAGCTTCGGGGCCGCGGACTTCGCCGATGATGATCCGGTCGGGGCGGAGTCGGAGGGCGTGGCGCAGCAGGGTGCGCAGCGTCACCTCGCCGGCGCCTTCGGCGTTGGGTGGTCGCGCTTCGAGTCTGACGACGTGTCCCGAGAGTTTCAGTTCGGCGGCGTCTTCGACGGTCACGGTTCGGTCGGCGGGGTCGATCTCTTTGGACAGGACGTTCAACAGGGTGGTCTTGCCGGCTCCGGTTCCCCCGGTGATCAGCAGGTTGCGCCGTTCGGCAACGGCGGAACGCAGCAGCCCAGCGCCTGCCTCGGTCACTCCGCCGGCGGCAACGAGCGCTGCGAGGTCGGGCATCGCCTCGGTGAAGCGTCGCACCGCAACCACCGGGCCGTCGACGGCGACCGGTGGGATCACCGCGTGCAAGCGCGACCCGTCCGCGAGCCGGGCGTCCACAGCGGGGCTGGCACGATCGATACGGAGTCCGAGCGGGGCGATCACCCGGTCCACTGCGGCGACGATCGCGTCGGGGTCCGGGAACGAGACGGTTGACCTTTCCAGGATGCCGTGGCGTTCCACCCAGATCTCGTCACAGCCGTTGACGAGCACATCGCTGACCGCCGGGTCCCGCAACAGACGTTCCAACGGCCCGAGGCCGACCAGCGCGTCGACCGCGTCGATGACGACCTCCGGTGAGGCCAGGGGGGCCTCCTCGGCGAACAGGTCGCCGGCCGCGACCGAAAGGGCGCCACGTTCGAGCGGTACGTCGGAGTCGAGCAGTCGGCGCACGATCCTTTCGGTCACGCCCATCGCCGCTCCCACACCGCACGGAACGCTCGGATCCACGGATCCTTGCCGCCCGGCACGACACCGGTCAGGAGCGCACCGAGGGTGGACCGTCGGGGTCGAGGCAACACGACCCCGGGCCCCGGCGGATCGACCCTCCACCCCGACCGCTGATACACCGCCGGCGCCGAGGAACCGGCGAACAGGGTCCCGGGGAGGAGGGGGACGATCGGGATCGCGCCGTCACCGCCGCGGTGATGCGATGGGAGCCGGAACACGACCGCAGGCCAGCCCTGGGTCAGCGCGGTGAGCACCTCTTCAGCAGCCTCGGGTTCGATTCCGCCGTTGCCGAGCACCGCAACACCGGACCGCTCCGGCTCCAGGTCCGAGCGGCGGGGACCGTCCGCCACGAGTTGGGCGAGGCTCGCCTCCCCCGGATAGCGAGGACCGTCGGGATCGAGATCCACCACCAGCGCGGTACCCGCAGCCGCCGCAAGACCCAGCGGCGCAACCGCTCCGAGAACCCCATCATCGGGTGACCAGATAGCGAGTGCCGGCACAGTGCATCTCCGTTCGGGAAGCGAAACGAACGGGGAAGCACCCGCAACGTACGACACCCGACAGACCGATACAAGGGACCCGTCACCGTTCTCATCGCCCTGCACCAGGTCGACTCGACCCTTCCGGCCGGGGGCATTGCTGCGACCGGGAACCTGGCTTGTCGAGTGTGGGCCGAGACTCGTCCATTTCACCTCCGACGGCACCTACACCATTGACGACCAGGGAAGACTGGCCGTCAGTCCGGCCGACTCGGGAGCATTCGAACAGGACGACGACACCGTCACGTTCACGAGCGGAGAAGACTCGGAGGGCTGCGAGGCGGGATCCGTGCTGGTCATCGAGGATCCCGTTGCCTTCGAGGCCCCACTCGGGGACGTGGACCAGCCTGGTCCATTCGGGAACTCGAACGGCCAGCGTTTCACGGCCTTCGGTGAAGGCTCGAGATGGCCGTCAGAGAAACGTAGAAGCGGGTGCTGTGGCGAGGGCGGCCGAGCCATCTCCATGTGGTCGAGGAGGCCTCCGATGTTGGCGACGAAGCTTGGCGGGACGGCGAGAGTAGGCACGAATGCGCGCGGGAGAGCGCGAAACGACGGGAAACAGTGCGAAGCGCTGAGAAGCATGAACCCTCTCAGCGCCAGGGTTTCTGGTCTTCTCCCAGGTCGGCGAACTGGCCGGTTCCTATCTGGGGGTCAAGAAGTGTCCCAGGAGGGCTGACGACTCGACCTGCCGGTGAGCGCTCAGGTCGGCGGGTCGAGCAGCGCGGCACCCGCAGCCGGAACGCAGGGGTAGATTCTGGCCGTAGCTCCGGTTTCCTCGTGATACCGAGCCGCGACTGCTGTGGAGAAGCCGGCAAGCGAGTCTCGATCGACGAGCGCGACTGCACAGCCCCCGAAGCCTGCGCCGGTCATGCGAGCGCCGAAGCAGCCGGTGGCGTCGAGGGCTGCGACGACGATCGCGTCGAGGGCGACGCTCGATGCCTCGTAGTCGTCGCGTAGGCTCGCGTGGCTTTCGGTCATGAGTTGTCCGACGGCGGCGATATCCCCTCGCTGCAACGCTTCGGCTGCTGCGAGGACACGAGAATTCTCCGTGACGACATGGCGCACGCGATGATATGCCACGGTGTCGAGCACGTCGGCCGCAGCGGCGAGGTCGTCGACGGTGATGTCGCGCAGCGCTGGCACTCCGAGCGCCGCGGCTGCCCGCTCGCATGTCGCTCGGCGCTGGTTGTAGGCCGACGAGGTGAGCTCGCGCCGCGTTGTCGTGTCGAGCACCACGAACTGAGCCTCGGTCGGTACGGACCGTGGCACGATCGCGAGGTTGCGGCAATCGATGAGAAGGGCGTGGCCTCGAACACCGGCAGCAACAGTCAGCTGATCCATGATGCCGCACTCCATTCCCACCCACTCGCGCTCGGCGCGTTGTGCCTCGGTCGCCATGCGGGCAGCGTCGAGGTTCCCGCCCCTCAGCGATTCGAACACGATGGCGGCAGCCAATTCGAGTGAAGCCGATGACGAGAGGCCGGCTCCGATCGGCAGATCGCTTGCGATCGCTCCGTCCCACCCGAGGTCGGGCGCAACGTTCATTGCCCACGCGACACCACGTACATACTCGGCCCACCTCGAATCCCCGTGGCCGAGTGTCGCCAGGTCGAACTGCGCTGGCGGCCCATGTTCCGTTACGAGCCGCACGATGCCGTCCGACCGTCGTCGGAAAACGACATGCGTGTCGCGATCGATCGCGATCGGGAGGACGAACCCCTCGTTGTAGTCGGTGTGATCGCCGATCAGGTTCACCCGGCCCGGGGCACGCACTTCCCCTTCGCCGTGAACCGCGAAGGTCCGCGTGAAGAGCTCAGCCGCGCGGTGCTCAGCGCGGCGACGCACGAGGACCGGTTCGGTAGTGCTCTCCCGGCACGGCTCGAAGGCGGGCCGCGGCCTCCTCCGCGGTGAGGTCGCGCTGCGGCTCGGCCAGCAACTCGTACCCGACCATGAACTTGCGTACGGATGCCGAGCGCAGCATCGGCGGATACAGATGGGCGTGGAGTTGCCAGTGCTCGATCGGGTTCTCATCAAACGGGGCTCCGTGCCAGCCCATCGAATACGGGAAGGGGCTCTCGAAGAGGTTGTCGTATCGGATCAGGAGATCTTGGAGTGCGCCCGCCAGAGTGGTTCGCTGGCCAGGATCGAGGTCATGAAGTCGTGCCACGCGCCGCCGCGGAAGTACGAGCGCCTCGAACGGCCACACGGCCCAATACGGAACAACGACCAACCACTCGTCGTTGGAGATCACGACTCGTGCGGCGAGGCGTTCCTCCGCATCGGCGTAGGCGCGGAGCAGGTTGCGTCCGGTAGCCGCCATGTGCTCCGCCTGTTGCCCGTCTTCCTTCGCAACGATCGACGGGATCGCGGAGCCCGCCCATATTTGACCGTGGGGGTGCGGATTGGAGGCACCCATCGCGACCCCTTTGTTCTCGAAGACCTGCACCCATCGGTACGTCTTTCCCAACTCGCGGCTCTGGTCGGCCCACAGGTCGACGACATCCGTGATCGCCGGCAGGTCCATCTCGGCGAGCGTGAGATCGTGTCTGGGCGAGAAACAGAGCACCCGGCAGGTGCCGCGCTCGACTTCGGCACGAAAGAACGGCTCGGAACCGTGCTTGGCGATGACGCCGTCGGGTATCAGAGCGGGGAAGTCGTTCGTGAAAATGTACGTCCCTCTGTAGTCGTCGTTGGTCACGCCTCCAGCGCGTTGTGTCCCCGGGCACAGGTAGCAGTCGGGATCGAACGCCGCACGGTCTTCGCCCGGAGTGGTCTCCACACCACCGAGCCACGGTCGGTCGGTTCGTCGCGCGGACACCAGCACCCACTGATCGGTGAGCGGGTTGTATCGGCGGTGGGGCCGATCGAAGGTCGGGGCGTCCATCAGCGTGTACCGTCGGGGTTCGCATCGGGGGTGACCACCCATGAGAAGTCAACGGGACGATCATCGAGTCGCCACGCGTAGCGGCCGGTCTGGACTGCCGTTGGCGTGGCCTCGAGGGCACGGCCCAGCGCTGCGCGCTCCGGCGGAGTGAGCAGCGACGGCGGATCGGACACTCCAACGAACCTCGCGATTTGAGCGAGATCATGCAAGCCCCCGATGGCTCGCTCGCCGAGCTCCACACCCTCGTGGCGGAAGTACACCACGTCCGGATCAGTGTCGATCGCAGGGCTCAGCCAGAGGCGCTGACACGCAGTGGCGAGCGCGTTGTGCGCACCACGGGCGGACTCGTCTCCCAGCGCAACCATCGCAGGATCCTCCCAGAACTCGGCCACGTCAGGGCCGATCCGGATCCCGTCGAACAGCCCGATCGAGGCGATGATCGGTGCTCCGCACGCGAGCAGATAGCAGTTGTCGCCGGCGGCATCGCGGATCACTTCGATGGCGTTCCGATAGGCGACTTCTCGGGGTTGGTCAGTTTCGTGGGCACCGGGAAATGCAGCGGCGTAGAGGAAGTCGAGCTTGAGGTACTCGTAGCCCCACGACCGCACGGTCCCGATGAGATCACGGAGAAACTCGCTGGTCGCTTCGGACGTCGGATCGAGCGCAAAGTACGCACCGCCCCAGTTGACGCCGGCGACGGTGGGGTCGCCGTCGGCTGAGTGGAGGAGAAGCTCGGGCCGCGTCCTCACCAGGTTGGAGTCAGCGTGCGCGATCAGAGGCGCCAACCACAGGCCCGGGCGGCGACCACTGGCCCGGATCTGCTTCGCCATCGTGGCCATTCCGGTCGGGAACTTCTCGTTGGGCTGCCAATCACCGACGGCGTGTTGCCAACCGTCGTCGACCTGCACCACGTCGAACGGCAACTCGCCGAGCCCAGCGAGAACATCGCGCATGGCGGCCTCGGTGATGGATTCGTAGTACGAGTACCACGAGCACCACACGCGCATCCTCGTTCCACCGCGGCGTCCGAGCCGACGGGTGAGGGCGTCGGCGTAGCTCGCGAACACCGCTTGCTCCGACCCCCCCGCAGCGAACCACTCGACCTCACCTCCTTCACACGACCCCCGCAATTGTGAGCTCTCGGGCCAAACCCGAGCACCGGGACCGAGGGCGCCGAGCAGCATGACGGAGCCGTCCGGCTGCTCGACCGCACCCACGGAGCTCCCCCCCATCGCCTCGTCGAAGGCGTGAGCGGGGTCATCGTGGCCCAGCCGTCGTCCCACGTCGGTGATCGGGCTGCGGCGTGCTGTCGGATCCACCCACCCGGAAGGCGACCATGAGTGCCAGCCGTGTCGGTAGAACGCCACCGGTCTCTCGACCGCGATGGCGTGTTCTCGTGCAGAGACGGAAGTCGCGTTCACTTGATACCGCTGGAAGCGACATTCTCGACGAAGTAACGCTGCGCCATGACGAAGACGAGGAGCGGGATGATGACGGCCATCGTCACGCCGGCGAAGATCAGCTGCGGCTGGTCGGCCCCCTGGCCTCCGAGGATCGACAGCGCGAGCGTCAGGACGAACGTCTCGGTGTTTCCCGCGTCGATAACAACGAGCGGCCAGATGAACGAGTTCCACGCAAAGAGGAACATGAACGTGGCAAGCGTTGCGATCGCAGGCCAGGAAAGCGGCACGAAGATCGTCCACAGGATTCGCCACCGTGAGGCGCCGTCGATGTACGCAGCCTCTTCGAGGTCCTTGGGGATTGATACGAAGAACTGGCGCATGAGGAAGGTGCCGTAGGCGGTGTAGATGAACGGCCAGACCAGGGCGGCGAGCGAGTTGTTCCAGTTGAGCGCAACGACGATCTGGAACAGCGGGATCATCAGGACGACGAACGGGATCATGATCGAGCCCAGGTATCCGACGAACAACGGGTCGCGGCCTGGGAAGCGAAGCCGAGCGAACGCGTAGCCCCCCATGATCGACGTGAACAGACTGCCGGCTACCACGAGCACGGTGATCAGGATCGTGTTGGTGATGGCGCGGTCGAAGTCCCTGATTCCGAGGACCTCGTTGTAGTTGCCCCAGCGTGCCGTGATCTGCTCGTTGGGTTGCGCGGTCCGCACGACGCCGTATCCCTCGACCGAGGGATCGGAGGGATCGACAAAGCGGCCGACGGCGGTCCCGCGAATCAGGACGAGATCTCGCGACTCGCCGGCGACCGAGACGCTATAGATCGGAGCCTCCTCACCCTCCACGGTGATGGTCCGTCCGGTATCGGTAGCGAACGCCAGAGGAATGGCCACGGTGCTATCGAGATCGCCCTCAGGAGCGAACAGGCCTGCTTCGATTCCCTCTTCGACGAGCACCATCGACCGGGTCTCGCCGTCCTCGGATTCGATTTCGAACAGGGGAAGGCGCTCTCCGGCGACCTCCTGGGTCGCTGCTTCGTAGGGCAGAATTCGAGGCGGATAGGTGAAGACGTCGGAGGAGTCCTTCAGCGAGGTGAAGAACATGTACACGAACGGGAAGATCATGAGCAGGGCGACGCCGCCGAGAATCAGATAGATCCCGGCGCGGCCAACGAAGGTCCGGCGCCTCCTCCGCCGCGCCTCGCGCTGGGCGGCTCGATCACGGGTGTCAGTCATCACTCACCCGAGCCCTTCTCGTTCCGCGCGGCGTTGCCGCCAGAAGTAGGTGAGGGTGATGGCGAAGATGAAGAGGAACAGCACCCAGGCGAGTGCTGAGGCGTAGCCCTGGTTGAAGCGCTGGAAGCCTTCCTGGTAGAGCTGGACGACCGGCATCAGCGTGGCGTTGTTCGGCCCAGACGCCGGAAGCTGCGGTCCCATGAGGATGAATGGCTCGGTGAAGATCTGGAGCCCGAGGATGGTGGTCGTCGCGACGACGAAGAACGTGGTCGGCCGAAGCATCGGAACGGTGATGTTTCGGAACTTCTGCCACCAGCTGGCGCCGTCGATGTCGGCTGCCTCATAGAGCGCACCGGGGATGCCTTGCATCCCGGCGACGAACAAGACGGCGTTGAAGCCGGTCATGAACCACGCGAAGAAGATGACGATCGACCACAACGCGAAGTTGGGGTCGGAGAGCCACTCCGGCTGCGGTGCGGTGACCTGTATCCCCGGAATGAGGCTGATGAGTGCGAAGAGTCGGTCGAGCCCGTAGTTGATGAATCCGATCGAAGCGTTGTACAGCTGCTTCCAGATCAGGAGCACACCCAGAATCCCGGCGACGTAGGGGATGAAGTAGACGGCCCGGAAGGCCTTCATGCCGGGGATCTTGGAGTTGAGAAGAGCGGCGAGGAACAGTGCGGGCAAGACGGCGAGCGGAATCGCGACGAGGGCGAACACGATGATGTTGCGAAAGCCGATCCAGAAGTTCGTGTCCCGAGCACCCATGATGAGATCTCCGACACGGAACGCTTGGCTGTATCCCTCATTGAGCACCTCGCTGGCGACCTGACCGTCGCCGAGACTGGCGAACTGAACGCTGAAGATCTTGATGTAGTTGTCGGGTCCCAGCCACGTGATCTCGGTGAGTCCATCCCAGGCGGTGAATGACACGAAGAGGGAGAAGACGAGCGGAAAGGCGAAGAATGCAAGGAAGCCGATCACGTTGGGGGAGACGAACAGGAAACCGTCCATCGCCTCGGCCTGCTCGAAACTGGTCTCGAAGACCTCGGTCGCCTCATGGCGACGCAGCATCCAGAAGGCTGCGAGCGAGACGACGGCAATGGCCGCGGGGACGAGCGCGTCAGGGTCGACGAGCCTTCGGAAGAACTCGATGGTGCCTGGAATCAGGCCGCTCGCAACGGCGAGGATCGCCACACCGACCAGGATGATCCACCGGGCGACGGTCTTGACGGTCCGAGCATGGGATCGAAAACGATCGGCTTGGATGTAGACGATCCAGCCGAGGACGATGAGTAGGCCCCAGACTGCGGAGTCGCGAAAGTTGGCAGCCAGAGCGTCGAGCCCGCGAAACACGCCGATGGCCTGCAGGGCAGCGAAGCCGGCGACCACGGTGAGCGCGTAGTCCAGAAGGGTTGCGGCCGTTCGTCCGCTGTTGTTCTTGGCGAGCAGGTTCGGGATCGAATACGCGCTCGTCAGGCCGGTCCCGGCGGCGATCGCGACCGCGATCACCAAACCCACGCCGCCCAGGTCGAAGATCGCCCCCACGGCCACGGCGATCGCCAGTCCCAGGGCTGCAATCGCAACCACCGCCTGCCAGGCGACCACGGCGACGAGCCACTCCGGCCGCGCTGGTTCGGTGCGTTCCTGGCTGTGAGTGGCGTCTTCCCGCTGCTGGGTCACGGCTTGTTTCCTCTAACGCTCTCAGCGAACCGGGTGGGGTGGGGTCTCGGTGGGGACACCCCACCCCAGAGATGGCCGATCAGGCGTCGAAGTATTGGTTCAACGTGGTGCAGATGTTGGCCTCGAACTCCTCGATCGTCAGATCGCCGGTGACGACTGCGTTCACCTGGGTGTTCATCTCATCGCGGTACGACGGCCAATCGCCGTTCCAGAGGGGCGCTTCCGTTTCCGGGTTCTCACTGAGGCCATCCAAGAAGGCCTGATTGTTCTCAGGAGGACTGAACGTCAAAAAGGCATCGAGTGCTTCTTGGCTCACTCGGCTCGGGATGTTGGCCCCGAGCTCTGCGACGTTGCCTTGCACCTCAGCGGTCGTCAGCGCCTGGATCAGGTTCCATGCCGCTTCCGGGTTCTCGGTGTCTGCGTTCGCGACGTAGGCACCCCATAACAACCAATTCGAGGGGCCCGCCGGACCATCGGGGAGCTTCACGACGTCCCAGTTGAACCCGACCTCACGGATGCCCGGCGTAGCCCAGCGGCCGTTTTGGAACATACCCATGTGCCCGGCCTTGA
>PVMK01118770.1_pt1 | contig 13984 bp, 12 predicted proteins | sample 1853481 | NCBI WGS metagenome assembly PVMK01 (sample SAMN08533507, study PRJNA380276) | Marine sediment metagenome, whole genome shotgun sequencing project. | reverse complement strand
TTACGACTGAGACGCCACTTATCGGCGAGCTGAATTGGCAAGTCACGATCAATTGACGTCAGTAGAAACGTCCAGAGCAGTAGGGTTTCATTGCTGAGCCCTTCTTCAACCTCCTGGGTCAACCAGTTTTTAACTATGGGATGACTCTGAACAAGCTGACGCCATACTTCACGATATACTTCAAGTTCTCCACGTAACCTATCAACCAAAGAGGCAAACTTATCACCAAACAGTCTCTCCCCTGCTCCGCATTCCAGAAGCAACTGGAGCCCCCGTCCTGCCTGTTCATTGGAGATAATTTTCCATATCTCCTGGCGGATACGTTCCGGAGCAACGTGTTCCAGACCGGCGACCTCACTTCGCATAGATTGCAGTGTTTCAGTTTCGATCTTCAAAGCAAGCAGGGTTGCATGCCGGACACCTTTGATGATTCTCAAAGGATCATTACAGAAAGACTCTTTACTGACCGCGCGCAGAGACCCCAACCGCAAATCATCCAGCCCGCAACATGGATCTACCAAAGTAGAAATTGACAAGTCTCCTGCCAACGGCAACGCCAGCGCATTGATCGTGAAGTCTCGATCCATGAGATCGCTTTCCAGGGTCGGAGCACGAAAGAGAGCAAAATCGTAATGGAGACCTTCTTCTTCGCGATTGGCAACAACGCGACTCTGCCGCCGATCTTTATCGAGCCAGAACCAGTGCCCGCCTATCTTACGGGCAAAACTCCTGGCAAGAGACGTAGGGTCATCGGGAAAGATCAGATCCAGATCAGTGAGTGGTCGGTCGATCAAGGCATCACGAACAGCGCCGCCAACCAGGTAAGCGTCTTTCGTTGTGCAGAGAGTAAGGAGTTTGTCGAAATGAGGGAAGCATTGCAGGACGTCTGACAGCTTGTCGATGGCGACCTGCATGGCACATACCCTTGTTAGCGAGGAAAGCACCAGAGCCCGTTTCCGGGCCCCGGTCATAGGGTCAGGAGAGGTCTTTGACTGCCTGATAGATGGTGTCGAAGAGCTCCTGGATATCACTTTCGGCGATGCAGGAGAAAGCGATGCGCAAATCGGTGCTGCCGATGGAAATGGCACCGACTCCGTACTTATCGAGCAGATGAACACGCAAAGTCTCGGCATCGACCCCCTTCAGCTTGAGACACATGAAGTAGCCGGAGTTGAAGGGATAATACTCCCAGCAAGAATCATATTTGCCACTGTCAAGGACTTCCTTGGTCTTGAGAGCCCGGCCTTTCATCACTTCAAACTTTTCGGCTTTCTGGCCGATAAAATCGGGAGACTTAAGCGCCTCGATCACAAAAGTTTGCGAGGGGTGTGGACAGTTGGAGATAGTCGCACGGATAATGCCCATGGTCTTCTTCTCCAGTGCCGTCAGAACTGGTTGGTTTTCATAGTCGTTGCCATCGGCGAAGGTGATAAAACCGGTGCGGAATCCCCAGACATACTCTTCCTTGGTGGCGCCGTCCAGTTTGAGGGTCAGTACACGTGGGTGCATGTTGGCGAGTTTACCGAAGAGAGACTCTTTCATTGAGTCTTCATAAAATAGACCGAAATAGGCATCGTCGGTCACGGCAACAACATTACAGCCACCTTCTGCGACTTCTTTTATGGCCGAAACGATTGCGTCACCTTCACTAACAGTCGGCGTATATCCGCTTGGGTTGTTGGGGAAGTTGAGCAAAACCACAACCTTGCCCTTTTCTGCAGCACTGTTTTTCAACTCGCTACGGAAGCCCTCGACATTGAAACCACGATCCGAGGTGAAGGTCGGGAACTTCTTGACGATTGCCCCGCAACGGGTCACAAAAGTCAGGTTGTAGTTGCCCCAGAGCATATCGGGAAGAACCAGGTGGTCGCCCTTGTCTATAAACATGTCGGCAACGATAGACAACCCATGGGTCAGGGCGTTGGTGACAACCGGGGTGCTGAAATGCTTGCCTGCGAGGCTGGGGTTTTCGCGCAACATTTTTTCGCGCCAAAGCGAACGCAGTTCCGGCTTTCCTGCCGGAGGTGCATAGGGAAAGATATCTTTCGGGTCAAACTCACTCAGCTTGTCCTGAATGCATTGCAGGTACATCGGGCCGGAACCTTCGGTTGCGATACCGATGGTGGCGTTGAAGCGATGGGCCTTTTCTTTGGCTTCAGCAGACTGGGTAAGAATCCCCTTGGGAAAGAATAGATTTTTGCCTAGATCAGAGAGTGATTCGAGTACGTGAGGGTTATGTTGACTGAGTTGCTCATTCAGGTCTTTGGCCAAGGGGTTCATTTTTTCCTCCAACGGATTATTGTTTAGTGCCTGCGTGGAAGCACACCGGGCGGACACTTTTACGCTTTGTGGCGCGGCAGTATTTAATCAGGATAGCTTGATAACTGTCAATTGCAATCGCATCAGAAAAGATCAAAAACGTGACTATGTAGGTATTTTATTAACGGACGACACGGGAGGCGACAGTCAAAGTCTCAAACGGCACATGAATACCGTACTTCCTGGCAACTTTCAGGTTGATAACAAACGCGACCTGTCGTGGTTTGTACATCCGGATTTTATCGATTTTTTCGCCGGAGAGTATCAATTCGGCCATCTCGGCAAGTTTTTCACCCTGTTCGGCAGCACTGGTTTCCAGAACCATGAAAGCGCCGAGTTCGGCAGCCCCTGCACGTTGGGTAATAACGGGCACCCGGCGGGCGTCAGCGAACTCAAGAACATCGCTGAGATGGAAATCAGCATGCTCACTGCACGCCACAAAAAGTCCATCAGCATCGGCAGGAAGAGCTTTGAGAGGAGTGATATGGTCTTTGTTATTTTCTACCGCCAGGGGAATGACAGCAACCCCCCTCCTCTCGCCGCTTGCCTGCAGAACAGTTTTCTGCAGGAGGCCTTCCTGACTGTTAACACTATAAAGAACCGCAAGTTTTTTGGCATGGGTCGCCTGAACAAAATACTTAAAGAGTGCTTGAACCGGTGCATCACCGCGTATTCCCGTAAGGTTGCGACCGGTCATGCTTTTGGCCGAAACGAGCCCAAGTTGTACGGGATCATAAACGTCTGCAAAGATCATCGGGATTGGTGGAACTTCGGCTTTTGCTGCCAGGGTTGCTGCAGGACCGTAGGTTACAATCAGGTCAGCACCCAGCGCGACTGCTTTTCTGACACTGTTGCGCAGTGACATGGTGTCGGCATTGGGAGTCTGTACATAAATCTGACAGTTTTCGCTGCAGAAGTTTCGGGAATTCTCGGTAAAAGCTGTGTGTATATCCTGATAACGTGTCTGGGAATTTGCCATGATGACGGCAATCAGACGCTTTTCCGCAGCAATGGCGTCAGAAGGAACCCCGAGCCAACCAGCAAGCAGAACTATGCACAAAAGCAGAAAATGCTTCACAAAGTCCCCCCAGACTCGAGAAAGTGAAGCGACAAACCGGATACCTAACAGCCTGTCAGACAATCAATGAGCTGGCCGCTAGCACGCCCGATACAGTGCTTACGTCAATAAGCATTACGCTAAAAGACAGATATTACAGAGAAAAGCCCTGTAATTATGAGAACATGCAAAAAACATGGAAACATCTGAGAGTTGCGTCAATTATTTTAATTTTCCACATGAAAACTTTATGGCAGCCTCCCCCGGAGAAGAGGAACACCGCTAAAAAAGAGTCCCCAGGACAATACCAAGAGCGGAGAGAGGTCCGGTATCGCTAATGCCGTCAACGGATTTCTCAACCTTATGCAGCGTGGTTTTGGCATCGCGATAAAGATCGTCCTCGTTCACCAGAAGCCCAAGGGTGCCGTACCCATCGTCAATTTTGCCGGCGATGCTGTTGACCCGTACCATAGTGCCGTTGATGTTGTCGTAGAGAGCATCATCGTGCAGAAGTTTGCCAAGTGAGCCCTCGCCCTGGTTGACCTTGGCAGTGATCTGGTTGAGGTTGGCAAAAGTTTGAGAGGCCTCATTGTAAAGGCGGTCATCGACCAGCAGCTTGCCCAAGGTGCCCTCTCCTGACTTGATCTGCGCGGAGAGATCGGCAAGGTTGATCAAGGTGTGATTGAGGTTGTCGTACAGAGACGGGTCGGCCAGCAGCTTGCCCAGGGTCCCGTTGCCACCTTCCAATCTGGCCAGCAGCAGATTAAGGCGTATCGACATAGCGGTTATCTCATCGTACAAAGCCGGGTTATTGACAAGTCGACCCAGAGTTCCTTTGCCTTCATCGATCTTGGTGACAATACTCTCGAGTCGATTGATCGCATCCGTCAGCGGCTCACGACTTTCATCGACCATATCTCCGAGTGGCCGCAGAATCCGCTCCTGGTTGCGATCCAGATTGGTAATCAACTGGTTGAGATTAGACGAACCTTCCGTTCGCACCTGACTTCCTGGCGGCAACAATTTGCTTTCCGGTGACCCGAAATCAAGCCCGAGGAAAGTTCCACCCAGCATGTTGGTTTGCCGGATCTGCGCCAGCGTGTCTTCGCGGACACTGTCTTCGCGGTTGACAAAAAAGTCGACGTGAACGTGATTGTCCTCAATGCTGATGCTTTTAACCTTACCAGTATTAACACCGGCGATCCTGACGGTATCACCAACTTTCAAACCTACAGAAGACTTAAACTTCGCATGATATGCGTATTGGTCTTCAAAAGGGCGCCAGTCCTCCACAAGCTCAATCATCACGGCCAGCAAGACTAGAGCTGTCAGAAAAAACAACCCTACTTTCTGCTCGACTGAGATAGCCATATTATTCCTCTTCCCCCTTAAGGCCTTTGGTCGTTGTATAAATAAAATTGCGCACGATTGGATTCTGACTCTTTTTTATTTCATTAGGGGTACCAAGAGCTATAATTTCACCGTCGTGCATCATCGCTACCCGGTCTGAGAGATAGAGTGCAAAATTGAGGTCATGACTGACGATAATCGTCGTCAGGTTGACCCTTTTCTTCAGAGACATGATGACTCGTGCCAACTCATCGGAAGTCACAGGATCCAGCTCTGCCGTCGGCTCGTCATAAAGAATCAGGTCGGGGATTCATCGCCAGGGAGCGTGCGATCGCCACCCTCTTCCTCATGCCACCGGAGAGTTCCGAAGTCAGCAACTCTTCTTTGCCGGCAAGGCCGACCAGTTGTAGCTTTTCCTGGATAATACGTCGAATGCGTACTTCACCGCAGATTCGTTTCTCACGCAACCAGAGGCCGACGTTCTCGCCAACTGACAAAGAGTTGAAGAGTGCCGAGGACTGAAAAACCATGCTATAGCGAAAATTACGGGCTTCGTCTATCACCTTTGCCTCGTTGACATCATGACCGTTGATCAAAATCCGGCCGCTGTCTGCGGTCTCCAGCTTGACGATATGTTTGAGCAACAGGCTTTTTCCGGTTCCGGACGGGCCGATGATCGAAAACGTTTCGCCCGGTTCGATGAACAGGTTGATATCTTTAAGGACATGATTATCACCGAAAGACTTATTGAGGTTCTCGATGTGAATACTCACACCCTCCGAGCCCTCGTAGCCGATCTGACAAACGTCACCTTCTATGATGTCCGGCGCAAAACCGTGCGCAAGCTTGGCCCAGAAGCTGCCAAGAGGGTTTGAGGCGCTCAAAAGATACTCACTCTTGAAATTTTTCCCGTAAACGTCAAAATGGCAGTCCTTACATCATGATACGGGTCAGAAGATAGTTGGCAACCATTATCAGTAGAAAAGAGAGAACGACTGAACGGGTCGTTGATTCGCCAATACCACGCGCACCACCAGTAGTTTTAAAACCGACATAGCAGCCAACATGGGCAATAATGCCGCCGAAGACCATGGCCTTTAAAAGGCCCTTGAAGATTTCCTTGTAGTTCAGCGCTCGAACCATATTGTCGTAATAGACGCTGAATGGCACATCAATCTGAGGATTGACATCCGCAACAATGCCACCACCTAAGATACCTACAACAGTCGCAAAAGCGACCAGAGCCGGCACGCTGAAGAGGCAGGCAATCAGCCTCGGCATGGCCAGGTAGCGCACCGGGTTGATTTCCAGCGTCTTCAGTGCATCGATTTCCTCGTAGACCTGCATGGCTCCCACTTCGGCCGCCATCGCAGAGCCGATGCGACCGGCAACCAGCAGGCTGGTCATAACCGGACCGAGTTCCTTGACCATCGAGATGCCGACAATCGCACCGATAGCCTCCTGGCTGCCGTAGTTCGCCAACTCTGATCCCGTTTGCACCGAAAGAACCATACCGACAAAAAGGGCCACCAGCATGGCAATCGGCAAGGTACCGATACCGATCAGGCTCATCTGCCGAAAGATGCTGGGCAGATTTTGCGGGGCTTCCTTGAAATAATAGACAGTCTCGCAAAGAAGCGCCAGCATCTCACCTACGCCCTGAGCAACACCAAGCAGCTTATTTCTTATGGTCACAAAAAAACTCATTAGTCCCGTCTCAGAGCCAACTCCAGGGTAGATAGAAGAGATTGAGCTGCTTGTCGCCGTCGCTGTTACGATAGCGGACCAAACCCTTCAGAAAGCTGACATCTATTTCGTATTCAGACTCTTTGCGATACTGAAACAGGGGGAAAAGCTCCCAGGCCACTCTGTCGCCCTGTCTTTCAAACCAGTAGAGATTCCACAGCAGGCTGACCACATTATTACCCTGTCGGTCCCATTTTTGCTGGTAAATACGCCACAGAGGCGCCCACGAGCGTTCAATCCCCTCATTATCAGGGAAAAACGTTTCGAGCAGCGCAAGAATGTGCAGGTGGCTCACACCATTTTTCTGTTTGTACCCGAAGAGCGGCCAGAGATCAACACGATGCATCGAATCACCGGTTTCAAACTTGGTCTCCCTGCGATGCTGATAGAGGAAAAAAAGAATGCGATCCCGTCGGCGCTCAATCAGTTCGGAATTCATCTCCTCAATTTTGTAGATTGGCCAAATGTACCACCTCTCCCTTCTGACATCCATGGTTTCATCAGAATAAAACGGCAGTATTTTCAATCCGTGGTACTTTTCTCCCTTAGTCACTCGTACTAATGGCCAGGGAGCGTTCCACGATCGGGAACCCTTGACGCGATCTTCTGTGTAGGAAAAAAAAGGCCAGAGAACAGTCCGGGAAGTTTTCTCAGGTGACTCTTTACTGATATATAAAGGCCAGGCAGCTCTGACCTCCTTCGGGTTGTCACTGTCAAGCTTTAAAGATTCCGAGAAAAAAATCGGCCAGAGAAAAAACATTTTACGGTAGACGCCCTCCTTCCTGCTCGAACCATAAATTGGCCAGAATTTGTAACCGGATTCATTCTCACCGGAAATTCTGGCAAAAAATGGCCAAAGGACATTATCAATACGCTGTGTTTTGCGCTCCGTACGACTGTAGAGAGGAAAGAGAGTAAAAGAGATCCGGTCTTTGTTAAACCAGTTGTAAAGAGTGCCGCCAAAAGGGAAAAAGGCCATATAAGTCCCCTGCTCCTCTTCACCATAAAAGAGGAACGGGAAGAGATAACGGCGCTTGCGGTTGCCTGCTTCCGCTTTTTGGTTCTCTGTTTCAGAATTGTCATAAGTGTAATTCAACAAGTGGAAGATATGAAAACTGGAAGAATCTTTTCCTCTTTTGTGGCCGAAAACGGGGTAAAGAACGTCTGTCTGTGAAATACCCTCGTCATCGACTGCCCGGTAAAAAAGTGGTCTCAGGGCATACTCCGTCTCAATTCCTTTGGTTTCATACTTAATAAAAGGGCCGAGCAGATGAAGTGTCTGGTAGTCAGCTGATTCAGAAGCGCGATAGTCGAAAAACGGCCAAAACGTGGAAATAGTGGCATCAGATGCCTGGGCAGAACCTGCACACCATAATATGGTGAGCATCAGGAGAAATGTAATGCCTCGTTTCATTAATCAGACTATTTCATAGAACCAGCAGGAGTGGATAAGAGCAAGCCGAAATAAGCATCAAAATATACCACGAGCCAGTTATCGCGACAACAGGAAGAGGTTTTTTTCAACCGTGAGAAATCACATGCCTGGATTGTTGGAATCATCTTCTGCTTGCGGGTTGCTTTTTCTGGAGCGTGCGACAAAGTACATGATGCCATGGATAATACCAAAAGCTATAATGATGGAAATCACGTCGCCAATATCAATGTTTTGCATAATATCTCCTTCAGAAGAAGCAAAGGACTAAGCCCTTCAGATTGCTTCTATCTCTTTATGTGCCTGTTCGTGTTCCGGCTCTATTTCGAGGGCCTGGCTCAGAGCGTCAAAGGCTCCCGGCCCGGTCACCGGTCTTGATGCGGCACATGCCCAAAAGGCAAAGAAAATCAGCTGACTTGAGCTCAGACATAAAATAGTCATTCTCCTCAAGCCTCTCCAGCAACTCCGTTGCCAGACGGTAGTCTTTTGCAGCATATAGCTGCATCGCGTCACCGATACGCTCCAGGTCATCCACTAACGGATGATCTGGAAACCCGCACCTCAAGGCAGACATTAAGCCGGGCCTCAACACGTTCAGCAATCTTCTGCTCCGTCCCCGGTATTTTTTCGATCAGCCAGAGAGTCCAACAGCCTGCGTAACTTGGTGATTGCGGCAGGATAATCACCGAAAAGGATATCAACTTCCGCAAGCAGATTCAAGGCAGACAGGGTTGTCTGCTTCCAGTTTTAAAAGATCTTGTCCAAAACGCATTGCCTCGAGAAGATGGCGTTGTACTTGCGGCAGCTCGGTAAACGTCATCGCAAGACCGTAGAATCCTTGAGAGAGTTGCCAGAGGAGGCCGCTATTGTCGGGATCGAGCAGGCGCAGGATTTTGAGATAAGTGAGCTTACGAAAGACGTAGGCAGGCTCTACATCCTTTGCATCGAGCATAACCACATGAGCTGCTAGATCAGCCAGGTAATGCGCATATCCCTCGCGCAAAAGCAGCGCGTAAGCTTCATTCTGCAAACAATCTGGGAATTGACGCAGGTAATCATAGACCCCTTCACCTACAGCATTATCGCTGGGGTTGGCAGCATTGTCACTTGGGTTGGCCTCCATAGAAGCGAGCTTGATCGGCAATGGAATCTGCGGCAGTGAAACCGGCTGTTGTTCAGGCCCGACGTGAATCGTGTGATCTGCAGGCGGCTGCCAGAAAACAAAATGTTGCGGGTCCAGATTGTTTATATTGAGATCAGTCAAGGGATTGTCTCCTCAGAAGTCAGATTGTCAGCCAGGTCGATCCACCCTCCTCCCATAGCCTTGTACAGACTGACCATGGCACTGAACAGGTCTGCACGGGTCTGAGTGTAGGTAAGGTCGACATTGAACAGGCTGCGTTCGGCATCGAGGACTTCCAGGTAACTGGAATAACCTTCATCGTACCTGAGTCGCGCCAGACGAGAGTAGTCTTTCAGAGCCATGACCTGCTGCCCCTGTGCATCGAGAGTTTCACGAGTTAGATCCTGATCAATCAGCGCGTCGTTCACCTCACGGAAGGCGTTCTGAATGGCCTGTTGGTAATTGACCAGAGCCTGTTGCTGAATCGCTTCCGCAGCTTCGATCTGACCTTTGATCCGACCGGCGGTAAAGATCGGTACCGTGACATTCCCGGCGAAATTCCATGCCTTGGAATTACCTTCGAACAGATCGGATATATCCCTGCTGCCGGTACCAAGGAATCCGGTTAATGAAACCGTTGGAAAGTAGGCCGCTCTGGCAACACCGATACGGGCATTGGCCGCAATCAGGGTTTGTTCGGCCTGGCGGAGATCTGGTCGCCGATTCAGCAGGCCGGAAGGTAACCCGGCCGGTGCGATCGGCAATTTCAACTCTGCGATGGTTCCGCCACGCTTGATCGGTGCGGGGTTCCGGCCCAGCAGAACACTCAAGGCGTTTTCACGTTGACCAATGGCTCGTTCCAGTTCCGGCACTCGGGCTAGCGCTAAATAGTATTCAGATTTCACCTGGCTCAGTTCAAGATTCGAGATGACCCCGGCGAGATGGCGTTTAGTGAAAATCTCCAGTGATTCTTTGCGAGTTTTTACCGTCTCCCGGGAGATTTCCAGTTGCCGGTCGAGGTTGAGCAAATCGATATAGCCCAGGGCAACTGATGAAACCAGGGTCTGAATTACAGTCTGCCTGGCCTCTGCAGTGCTCAAAAGCTCTGCCTGAGCGGCTTCGGTGGCACGTCGCAAGCGACCCCAGAGGTCTATTTCCCAGGTTGCAGTCAAAAATGCCTGGTAGATATTATCCGGGTTGTCGATGCTTGGCCCAAGTGGTGTGACACTCTCGCTGATCTGTTCGCGAGCAGCGGCACCCTCAGCCCCGGCCTGTGGGAAGAGATCGGCGCGGGCCACTCCGTAACGACCAAGGAACTCGTCCAGGCGGGCCGTGGCAATCAAAAGGTCCTTGTTGTGTTCGAGCGCTTCTTCGATCAATTCATTGAGGACTTGGTCGTCGAACTGCCCCCACCACTCAGAGTTACTTAAATCCTGCGCTTCGGTAGCGTCAATCCGCCAGGAGGCAGGGTTGTCAATTGGTGGTTTTTCGTAGTCGGGGCCGACCATGCACCCGGCAACAAGCAGCACGGCTAACAATCCTGTAATGAGGCGACTTGAGTTATTCATCGTGCGCCTCCCCGGTTTCAATGACTGTAACTGGTTGCCCAGTCGTTGGTTGCTCGGGCGAAGGTTGCTCTGGGCTGTCCGGTGGCGGTTGCTTCTTGCCGCCGAAATACTTGTCACTCATGCTCTGCAGCATCCAGTAGAAGAGCGGGATCAGGAAAACCGCAATCAGGGTGGCACCAGTCATACCGCCGATGAATCCCGTGCCGATGGAATGGCGGCTATTAGCCGAGGCGCCGCTGGCAACTGCAAGCGGCACAGTTCCCAGAATCGACGCGAATGCGGTCATGCAGATTGGCCGCAGACGCAAACGGGCAGCTTCCACCGCGGCATCGTAAACCGAGAGTCCTTCCTCACGTTTAATCGCCGCAAATTCGACAATCAGGATAGCATTTTTGGCGGCCAGGGCAATCAGGGTGACCATGGCGATCTGAAAATAGACATCGTTTTCGATGCCACGCAGCCAGATCGCAATCAGCGCCCCAAACAGGGCGAAAGGAATTGCCATCATGATCGCTATCGGCAGCGACCAGGATTCGTACTGAGCGGCCAGAATCAGAAAGACCAGGATCATACCGAAGACAAAGACCAGGAACGATGCGCTGCCTGATTTTTTCTCCTCGTAAGCCTGTCCTGACCAGGTAAAGCTGTAACCGGCTGGAAGCACCTCTTTGGCCAACTCTTCCATGGCACTCAATGCCTGGCCCGAACTGAAGCCTGGAGCAGGACCACCGGTGACTTTTGCTGCCGGAAAGTTGTTGAAACGGGTGACCAGATCCGGTCCGGCCACGTATTTCATGCTGACGACTGATGAGAGCGGCACCATCACGCCGTTACGGTTACGGACATAGACCTTTTCAATATCTGCCGGGCGGGTAGGGTACTGGGCTTCGGCCTGAACAATAACCTGCCAGAGTCGGCTGTAGCGATTGAACTGACTCACATAGAGTGATCCGAACAGGGTTTGCAGAGCGTCATAGACATCCTCCACCGGAACCCCCATAACCTCGGCTTTCTCTCGATCAAGCTCCACCAGTAACTGCTGGGAGGCGGCGTTGATCGTAGAACTCAAGCGACCCAGCTCCGTCCGATCCTTAGCCTTGGCAATAAAATCCCTGACGATTGCATCGAGTTGTTGAATCGTGCCATCACCCTGACTCTGGATCCAGAATTCGAAGCCACCGGTGGTTCCCAGGCCAGGGATTGGTGGCGGGTTGATCGGCATGGCAAACCCTTCGCGGATACCCATCATCTGGGCACCAGTCTTGGCAATAACGGCAGGAGCCTGGAGCTCCTCCTCACCGCGTTCGGAAAAATCTTTAAACGAGACGAAGAGAGGCCGGCGTTACTCTTGAGCTGGCTGTCGAGCAGACTATAGCCATCAAAAGTCGCCACATCCTTAACCGCCGGGTGGTCCATGAGGATCTGCCCAGCCTGCGCACCAACATCGCTGGTGCGATCAAGGCTGGCTCCATCGGGCAACACGTACAGGCCATACAGGTAGCCCATGTCTTCGGATGGGACAAAGCTACCCGGCACGGTGCGGAACAACCCCAAGATGCAGGCGAGGATGGCGATAAAGAAAACCGATGAAATCAGGACGCGCTTGATTGCCAGACGGACACCGAAGATATAAGCGTCGGTGGCTTTGTCAAAAAGCTTGTCAAACCAGACAAAAACCCCCTTCTTCTGCATGCCAGGCTTCATGATCAGGGCGCTCATGGCCGGCGACAGGGTCAGGGCAACAATACTGGAGAAAAACACCGAGATAGAGATAGTGATGGCAAACTGTTTATATAGTTCGCCGGTAATGCCGCCCAGAAAAGCAACCGGGACAAAAACTGCCAGCACCACCAGGGTGGTAGCGATAACCGGTCCGGTGACTTCATCCATTGCTTTTTTGGCAGCAGCTTTTGGCGACAAACCAAACTCATCCATATTTCGTTCGACGTTTTCCATGACGACGATGGCGTCATCAACCACGATACCAATCGCCAGGACCAGGCCGAACAGGGTCAGCATGTTGATAGAGAAACCGAACATCTGCATACCGACAAACGTACCGATGATTGAAACCGGCACCGCCATAATCGGGATCAGGGTCGAGCGCAAGTTGCCTAGAAAAACCAGCACTACCAGGATGACCAGCCCGCAGGCCATAAAGAAGGAGGTAATGACCTCTTTTATGGAAGCGCGCACAAAATCAGTGGTGTCAAGGGCGATGCCATACTCCATGCCGTCGGGGAAACTTTCACCGAGTTCGGCCAGAGTGCTAATGACATCTTCACTGACCTGCAGGGCATTGGCACCAGGCTGCTGGTAGACTGCGATCAGGGTCGCGGTTTTACCGTTGTAGCGGGTGCGCACAGAGTAGTCCTTGGCACCAAGTTCGGCGCTGCCGACGTCTTTCAGCCTGACGATCGCAGCACCCTTGGAGGACGTGCGCAGAATAATGTTCTCGAATTCCTCCGGAGTGGTCAAGCGACCTTTGGTGGTTACCGGAAAGGTCATCATGACTTTGTCGTCAGTGGGAGGCTGACCAATACGACCGACGGCGAACTGCTCATTCTGTGCCTGCACCGCACTGACTATGTCACGGGTGGTGATGCCGAGTTGGGCCATGCGATCCGGTTTGATCCAGAGTCGCATGGCGTAATCCGGGGTTCCCAGGATCGCAGCCTGGTTAGCGCCCGGGATGCGTTTGATGGCATCAAGAACATAGAGATTGGTGTAGTTGGCGACATAGGTTGAATCGAAGCGCTCATCAGGAGAATAGACGGCCAACACCATCAGGAAGGTGGCTGAGACTTTTTTGATCTGCACTCCCTGGGCTGAAACAGCCTGAGGTAGCTGCGGCAGGGCCAGGTTGACCCGGTTTTGTACATCGACCTGGGCCAGATCGGGTTCGCGATTGATATCGAAGAAAATGTTGAGCGTCATGTTGCCGGTGGAGGAACTGGTCGAGTACATGTAGATCATGTCGTCGGCGCCATTAACCTGCTGCTCGATTGGCGAAGCGACGTTCTGCGACACAACTTCGGCGCTGGCTCCGGGATAGGTTGCTGAGACTTGAATCTGTGGTGGAGTGATCTCTGGATACTGAGCAATCGGCAGGCCGAACAGAGCCACTCCACCAGCGATCATAATGACGATGGAAATGACTGCGGAGAAAATCGGACGATCGATGAAAAAATGTGAAAGCATAAGGACCTCGATCTATTCCGGTTTCTCGGCAGATTTTTCTGTTGCCGTCTGCTTCTGTTGATCTTCCGCCGCCTGTTTCTGTTGATTTTCTACCGGAGTGTTCTTGACCGATATGCCCTGAGACATTTTCAGCAGATTATCGACGACCACCTGGTCTCCTGCAGCCAACCCACTGACAATAAACCAGT
>PVMK01115682.1_pt1 | contig 13990 bp, 14 predicted proteins | sample 1853481 | NCBI WGS metagenome assembly PVMK01 (sample SAMN08533507, study PRJNA380276) | Marine sediment metagenome, whole genome shotgun sequencing project. | reverse complement strand
TCGCAAACTCCCTATTTTCGATTTGTATTTCATCATTGACTGGTTGTGAGGTGACGGGGTCGTTTAGTAAATGAAAAGGGGGAGGGGAGGTGGCGCCCTCTCTGAGTTCGGCAAGATATCTGCGAAACTGTTCGATGCCTTCGTCCGTAAATTTTCTGATGGCTTTTTTATCCGTCATTTCAGGTCCTGGATGGATTGATTAAATTTTTCAAGCATATTGAAGTTGGTGCAGAAGGATTCCACTGCTTTTTCAATCCATAAATGCTGATCGGGCTTTGATATCTGGGGCGGCATGGGCATGCCGGGCAGCGTGCATGCCAGCTGTAACCAAAGGCTTGGCCAGTCATCATCACACTGCGGATCTGTATGTTCATCTTCGATGATAATGCGTTTTAGAATTTGACGAAATACTTCAGGATATACCAAAGATAAAAACCGGTTGTCGGAGCCGGCTACCAGGCTGATTTCATCCACCTGCTGATTGAGTTTCAAAACCGGCCAATCTCCATCCAGGTCCAATTGCCAGATCTTGTTGCCCAACTCGTCATATTCGACAAACAGCAGTGATTGGCTGTCGGCGGGTATGTCGTCGATGTTTTCCGGTCGAACCTTATCGACGGAAGCTAAAATCCTTCCATGGGAGGTTGTTTTATCAACAACCTTCACACGAAAAAGCGCCATGGCGGATTCGGCAAAATTGCTCAGTTTACGATTGGCCGGAATTTTGCGGTTGCCCACGGTTCCAAAATCATACCGCTGGTAGCCGGAGCGATGATAGGCTTCCAAATATACATGGGCGTTTGTCGGAAGCTCTATATCATCTAAATGCAGGGAAACATTGAAATATCTTTTTCCCTGTTCATCGCGCAACAAATCTATGCCAACATTGGATCTTTTTATCTTTTTGCGACCGGTATAATTGAATTTTCGTATAATAAGAATTGGATGGATCCGATCAGGGATTTGTACGAACTCGTAAGTCACGGTGCCTGTCGAAGCCCGTTACAGTTAGTTTAAAATTACCTCTTTTGGACTTCAATTTGGATAATATTATCTTTGTTCAATAATAAATTGGCCCCTTGTACTTGAATCTTAAGGGGCGGTTTATTGAGATCAAAGTCCAGTGGGGTGTATTTTTTGAATGGATTGCCACTGCGAACCTCATAGGCGATCCATATGTTGATGTATCGCGGCTCCTTGGTTGCCTGGGCCTTTTTGTCAGACGGAACCCATCTCTGACAGGTGTAAGCTGTATGTAATTGGAACCGATGACATCCACAAATGGTTCGGTGCTTTTTTTCTTATCGCCTTCGCCGGGTATCTCTTTCTCATTTTTTCCAAGTTGATCTATTGTAGCTTGCGGTAATGAAAAGATGTGTTTTAAAAGGTTCTCATCACGACCCTTTTTCGGTTGGGTTAATATTTTAATGATTTCTCGCGGACTGGATTTTACATAATCCAGGGTTGAAGGCCCCAGTTTATATTTTCTCTTAAATTTTTTTGAATTGCGTTCCCATTCGGTATGGGCCGGGTTTTCAGCATCACCTAGGAAGGTTGAAAGGCCGGGTTCGGTTATTGAAACGATGGCGCGAATTCCTTTGTGCTTCAGAGATGTGATTTCCGGAAGGGTAATGCCCTGGCGGATAAAATAATCTTCGGCTTTAGCCAGATTTTCATCTCGTTCAATAAAGACCAAAAACCCGGTATGCATAATTTCCTTACTATTTTGGCTTTGAATGCTGATCGGCAGGTAAAATGCCAGGCGCTTGCTTGCGGAAAATATTTGCTGAAGTTTGTCTATCTGTGCTGGGTCAACTGTGTCCCTTAGTTTGGGGGCTTTACCGGGCGTGGGTTCATTGAGCTTTACAAGGGCGCCTTCAGGCTGTTTGATGGCCCAGCGCGCGAGATCTATGAGACCGAGCATCCCCTGGCTTTCTAAGAATCGGGATTTTTTAAGTAAGTTGTCCAGTGAGGCCGCGTCAAGCTTATAGGATTTGTTATCATGTTTGATTTCAACAATCAATTTCCCCGCAAGAATTGGAAAGAAATAATGCTTTACAGCGGAGTTTACAAATTTTTGTGCGAAATTATGGGATTCAATTTCTCGATCCAGAAAAGGGACTAAGATAGACAGGCCGGGCTTATCGAACCGATCAACAAAAAAATGCTCTGAAAATAGCTTTATAAAAGCCTGATCCTCCACCGGTAAAGCCAGCTCACTATTAAAACGTCCAAAGTAACCATAGGGGGCATAGCGCGTGCCATCTGCTTTGTGAATTTTTAACACCGATTGACCCATCAACAACATCCGGCCATCATCATTGCGAACCGTGATGCCAAAAAAGGAGTTGATGCGCGAGGCGGCCTGAAATACCGTTTTCCCAAGGCCCCAGCGTCCGAGGTCGGTGGCTTCTTTGCGGGTGCGCCCGATGTTGCGCCAGAAATAGTAAAAATCGTTCTTCTTAAAATCATCATCCAGGTCGTCATATTGCGTAACATCGCCCTGCAGCCCCCGGGTGCCGTAATCTTCTATTAAGAGATAATTAATGTTTTCAGCAGAAGAGGGGATGTCCTGAAGCCCGGAATGTTTGGCATGAAGGTGAGGCGCTAGACCATCGATATATTTTTTACGGATGACGTTGCCATCATATCCCGGGTTGGGCTTTGAAAAAAAAGAGAAGCGTACGATCACTGAACCGCTTCCCTGGGCGGCATCCAACGAATTTTGTATCGACTCCCGGACCAATGCATCCGTGATACTGCCGATGGCCTCGGTGGTGAAAAATTCACCTTCAATCGGATCGACATTGATCTCGCCGGGCTGCATTTCCCGGAATCGCCATTGGGGATTTTTATCCATATTTAAAAATCTAAATTATGTTGTATCAAGGCCGTAGAATCGACATTCTTCTCCGCCAATTTAACAAGATGTTGATGATGTGTGAAAAATATAATCTGTGTTTTAGAGGAGAGCTTGGTCAGTGCTTGCAAAGTTGCAGTTGCGCGTGCGTCGTCGAATTTAATCAAAATGTCGTCCACAATAAATGGAATCGGTTCGTTTTTATCGAGATATTCCTCTAAACCCGCCAGTCGTAATGCAAGGTATAACTGGTCGGCAGTGCCGTCACTCATCCCGTCGACAGATAAGATTTCACCGCCGTTGGCTCGCACACCTACCAGCATGGGTTTGCCATTGTCGTCAAACTCAGCGCGGACCCCCTCAAAAGAACCCCCGGTAATTTGCTGGAATAGGGCCGAGGCCCGGTTTAAAATGGGCCCCTGGCTTTTGTCTCGATATCTCTCGATCGCCTGGTTCAGGACCTTGGAGGCGATTTTCAGTCGGGCGTATTGCTCAATATCGTTTTCAAGCCGACCCATCTGAATCTGGATATCCTCGGCCACCTCCGCCGCTCGTGCACTGCCGTCCATTTTGCTGAGTTCGTTGCGTTCCTCACCGATGGTCTGATTGAGGTCGGATTTTTCTTTATTAAGCTTTTCGATCTCCTCATTTGATAACTCGATATCCCCATTGATACCGTCCGGATCGACTTTTAATGCCTCCCTGATAAAATCATCGATGGTGGAGCCGCCGCTTAAATTAAGCAATCTTTCATCCAAATTTGATAGATCGGCTTCTATCTGAAGTCGTTTGCCTGATCGCTTTTCGACCTCGGGCAGGTCGTCATAGCTTGAACAACCAGCTTCTTGGCACATGCCGTTTAGGCGGGTTTCAGTCCAGGTAATTGCTTGAATCGACTTGTCCAAGCGTCTTTTCTCCCTGCTCAGCTGATCTTGTAAAGTTTGCCTTTTGGACTCGGCGGTTCGCGCGCGGGTCAAACGGGTGTTAAGTTCGGCGGTTGCCTCTTCAGCCGGGAGATCTTTTAGATCTTTGGCTGCAGCGTCTGCCAGACCGCTAACCCTTTTTCCAAATTGGTCCGCATCGCGGTCAATACCCTCTATGCGCTTTTGCAGTATGTTGGCCTCTTTCAGCCTGTCGAACAAGTCCTTGAGCTCGTTCATCACGGCATTGGCCTGGGGTGGTATGGCGTCAGCATCTAATCCAAGCGGCCGGACGGCTTTTTGCCAATCTTTTTGCCACTGGGCAAGGTCCTTCTCGCTGGATTTAACTTTCAGCTTTGCATCTGCGAGTTCCTGCTCCCGTTGATTTTTTTCGTTTTCCAACTGTTCCTGTTTTCGGCGACAGTTGTCTTCTTTTTTGATGATTTTACGCGCTCTTTTAACAAGATCGCCAAGCGTTTTACCTCCTTTGGTCGGAGAGTGGAAAATATTCAGTAAAATTTGATCCAGGGTTTTAATGTGGGCGGTAATTTCCGTTTCCATCGCATCAACTTTGGCCTTTTTCTCTCTTATTTCGGTTGCTTTTTCGGCCATGACGGTTTGGTTCCGGATCCAGGCCTGCATTTCCTGGGGGGATCTCGGAGTGATGCCTGAGGGCTGCCACAGTTCAAGCCATTCCTTATTTAAATCAGCCCTTGCTTTTTCAGCTTCATCAAGCGCTTTTTTCAGATGATCCAGTTGCTTTTCAAAAGCCGTCCGGTCAGCTATCAATTTGGCTTTGGTGGCCACACGATCTGCCTCGCGCCTAAGCCTGTCGGCTATTTCATCGGATTGTAGAAGACTGGCCTGAAAGGCTTCTGCCAAAGTACCGGATGGGGGCAGTTCACTGATATAGCCATCGACTTGCTCGTCTGTCAGGGCTTTACCCTCTATCTTGTCTACTACCAACTGCCAGCCTCGATCCCTGACCGCTCTCATTTTTTGAAGATCTTCTTCGGTGGGGACTTCCTGTTGTATGTGAAGTTCCTCAATCTGACGTTCGAGATCCGCTAACGTGTGGGCCAGTTTGTCGTGCGCTTCTTTGATTCGCTGACAGTTGAGGTTGGCTTCACTGTGCCGTTTTTCAAACATGCTAATGGTTTCCGGTTGAGGTACCGCAAGGCCCTCCAGTTCTTCAACCGAACCGGACCAGAGGGACTGCTTTTTGAGTTTCATCTCCAACGTTTTCAGGGCAGTCTGGATGTCTGACAGTTCAGCGCGACAGTGTTTTTCATCAGCGAGGTGTTCTTCGTCTGTTCAACGGCGTTTATTAAGTCTTCTATTTGCTTGGGAGCGCCAAGTTTTTTCAGCTGCTCATCTAAGCTGCTGATTCGCTGAGTAAGCTTGGGTATCACTTCACGGGAAGTTTCAATTCGGGTGCTGATACGCTCATACTCGGATCCGAGTTCTTGAATTCGCACCGCATCCGTCTTTTTAATCCGCAGTTGTTCGGCATCGTCGACGGTTAAATCTTCTCGTAAGCTGCGCAGAATTTCTTTGGCTTCATCTCTTAGACTTGCCTTCAGGGTCTCCAATTTGATTCGGTCTTTGGTTGCTTTGCGCTGAGTGCCTAGCTCCTGATAAACTTCCTCGATCAGTTCTGAGGATTCCAGAATACTGTCTGAAATTTCAAGTTCGGCAATGGCTTTTTTACCCGCTTCAATATTTTTGAGAGACTGATCGCGGTCGCTTTTTGAAACGCCTATCTTTGTGAGCAGGTCGCGCCGTTGCTCCGGGAATTCATCCGGCAATAGAACGGCGGTAGCATATTCTTTATGTTCTTCCAGTAGCTCTTTGCGCCGGGCGATTAACGGCAGTGCATCTTGAACCCGCTCCAGACGGTGCCCTTCTCTCTGATGCTTCTTAAGATCGCTTTCGACAATTTTTATGCGGTCCTGAGCCTGTTGCAAAGCCTGATAATGATTCTCCCATTCTTGCCCGGGCAACTGCGCCTCGCGCATTTCTTTACGGTTTTTATTAATGCGTCTCAGGGTTTCATTGATTTTGGGCGTTTGACCGGATGGAAGGAAAAGGGCAGCGGCCTCAGATTGCAGCTCATTTTGTATCTCACGCAGGTTGGCGACACCCGAACCGGCGGCAAAGATTAATTGCCCCAGGTTCCCACCGCCTTGAACGATTTCTTGACCTCCGCGAACCAGATCCGGATAGCCGATGCCGAACATGGTTTCGAAAAGGTCAGCGTCCACACCATGTAAAAACTGATGGAGCCTGGAATCTTCGACGACAGTTTGATCGTCGGCGGTTCGAAGTGTGTTGCTGCGGCCCTTGCGGCGAATAAATTCCAATTGGTCGCCGTTGTCGGCTTGAATAGTCGCTCCGATGCGCATTTTGGCGTAAGGGTGCAGAAAATCGTCCGCTGATTGTCCCGGGATGCCGTAAAGCAGGTGACGCAAAGCTCTCAAGGCGGAGCTTTTGCCCGCCTCATTGGGCCCATATATCACATGCAAGCCCTCATTGCCGGCGCTCAAATCCATGGTAACATCGGTAAACGGTCCGTATGCGATCAGCCTCATCTCAAGTATTTTCATTCCGAAACCCCTTTTCGCATCAACCGCTGAAGCAGCATCGGGCGCACTTGTTTCAAAATTCCAGTGAGCCAATCAAAATCGTCAAACTTGAGGCCGTCTGAATCTTCCTTTAGTTCTTTGGGAATTTTTTTCTCAATATCGCTGAATTCCTCTGACAGTGTGAGCACCATATCCGGGTTGGAAGACATTTCATCGAACAGGGACACAAGCTCACCAATAGCGCCGTCGCCTGTTTGAAGATCTTGTTCCGAAGCCGGTAAAGTGGTGTGAAATTTTATCTTTTCCACCCATATCTGACCGCCGCCGATGTCTATTGCCGCCGATCGGATTTCATTGCACCAGTGTTCAACATTGGTAAGAAGCTCCGAGTGCCCGGTCGTTTCTCCTTTAATAACAACGCGTGTAACTAAAGGTAATCCCTCATTTTCATCCATTAATTTTTCGAGTTGCTTGCCAAAGCGATCGACAACATCGTAGGCACTTTCAGCGCCGCTTGAATCAACATCTGCGATTACCCAGCGGATGACATCCAAAGGCCTGAACTCCGGCTCAGGGTGGCCATTGTCATCAACCGTGACCAACAGGCAACCTTTGGGACCGGTCTCGCGGATATGACGCCCTTGAATGCATCCTGAAAAAACCACCAGCGGATCATCGAGCAGGGTTTCATATTGATGAACGTGCCCTAAGGCCCAATAATTGTAATCTTTGGATCCCAATCCTTCCAGCGAACACGGGGCATAGGGCTCATGCCCTTCACGGCCCGAGGCACAGGTGTGCAGAACGCCAATGTTAAAATGACCCGCTAACGGGGGGGGATAATTATTAGACAGGTCCTTTTTTACGGCCGGCTTTGCAAAACTTTGGCCATGAATGGCGACATTCAGGTCATCAATGGTAAACGTTTCAGGTTTATTGGCAGGAAACAGGTGAACATTATCCGGGAGTTTAAGCTTTTTAGTGATCTTGCTGGCGGCATCGTGGTTTCCCCCTACAATGTAAACGGGGATTCCGGCCTCCCGCAACTTGGCAGTCTGGGATACTAAATGTAATCCTGTATTATAATCCTTCCAATCACCGTCATACAGATCACCGGCAATGAGGACGAAATTGACACGCTCGGCCATGGCGGTGCTGACCAAATTGTCAAACGCCCGTCGGGTCGCTTGGCGAATTTCATCTTTGGGAGCCCCTTCGTAGGCATCGAGCTTGTGAAGGGGGCTGTCTAAATGAATGTCAGCAGCGTGAATGAATTTAAACATGCGCAAAGTCTCCGATTGAAAACATCCAAAGGGGAAACGGGGTATTCTATTTTAACAGATCCATATGTCCTGTTCGGACAGAGTCGACAATCAGCTTGCCGGTCAACTTTAATTTTTCCAGGCGACCTTTCTTGCCGGCTACTATGATTTCGTGAAGATCTTCCCGTGTAAGTGGTGGTCTTACTTCGGCCGGCTTTTTCACAAGGGTTATGGATTGGGTCGGGCAGGCCGGGACACAAACACCACATCCAATGCAGCGGTCACGATCCACCACGGCCGGCTGTTTCTTTTGGGAAACGCTCACCGCACCGACCTGGCAGCGTTTCACACAGGCACTGCATCCTTCGCAGGTGTCCCTGTCGACGGCCGCATAAAAGTTAGAGACCCAAAAATCCAGTGGTTTGGGCAGGGTTTGTTGAATCCCTAACATCCCACAGCAGCATCCGCAACATGAACAGATGAACTCGGCCTTTTCCGTATTGGACGGCTGAAGCACCAACCCCTGTTTCTGATTCTGTTCGATGATCGCTATGGCTTCTTCCCTGGTGATTTCTCTGCCGCTGCCGCTCAGCAGGGCCGTCCGGGCTATGCCGCCGATACCAAGGCAGGTTTCTTTACGGTCCGTAACCTCACAGGTCTTGCCCTCCAGCGACTTTTTTTTGCGACAAATGCATTCAAAAATCGCAAAGGGTTTTTCAGCCTGCTGCAAAAGTGTCATAACTTCATCAAACGTGCTGACATTATGCTGCGGGTGAATGCTCTTAGCGACTGGAATGGTGCGCATCTGCGGAAGTTTGGTACTTAAAAATGCAAGACCGAATTTTTTATCCGAGGTATATTCATTGAAATCCTTGATAAACTCGGGGGTTAAGCGGTTCAGTTGAAATTCGTACATTCCCACCACAAGGGGCGCATTGCAATAATGCATTTTGCCATGCTTTATTTTGGATTCAATTCCGCCCTTTTTCTGAATACGATCAAGACTTTTTTCCAGTTCTTCAGGTGAAGCGACCAGGTGGCCGGCTCGATAAAAAATTGTATCAAGGGGCTCAAATTTGTAACTCAAACAACAGGCAATCCCAGCCTCCCCGGGCGTAAAAATGTGTTTCAGAATCTTTATCTCAACGCCCGATCGAGTAGCTGGAAACCCGACGGCTTGATTGTCTAAATGCTTTTGTAATTTGACGTAAACCTGATTGTTTTGTTCCACGCTATACCTTCGCTTTAAATGGAATACCAGCTAAGTACACAATTTCATAAATACGATAACATATTAAAAACTCACCGCAGAGCACGCAGAGTACGCAGAGAAATTATAACGCTTAATAATCATCATGACCTCTGCGGTTAATTAAAAAAACCGGGAAAACGTAACAATATTTGTGAATACATGCACTAAGACAAATGAATAGGGGCTTCTATTTTTTTTTGGGTTCTTCGACGATGATAATTTCCTGGTTTTTTTCAAATGTTTTCTGACCGATTCCCGACACCTGCATTAGATCTTCCGGAATTTTGAATGGGCCGTATTTTTCGCGATACACAATGATTCTATCCGCATATTTGGGACCGACTCCGTGTAACTGCATCAACTCTTCCGCTGAGGCCGTGTTAATGTTAATTTTTTCGACATCACCGGCGGTTACATGGATGACGCTGATCAGGCCCACTAAAATTACTACCTGCACTGCAGTAAAGAACTTGCGATTTAACATTCCCCCCCCTTTTTTTTCCAGCTGTTTATGCCTCCCTGCCAAGGGCATGGAAACATCATAGATTGCCACTGTCAAGAATATTTAGCTAATTTAATTATATCAGAAATAACCACTTCTAAGAGATGTCATGTCTACCTTCTCAGAATTCGAATCCAGCGCCAGACATTCAAAAGCCCGATCAAGGAGGTTGCCACATAGGTCAGCGCGCAGGCCAACAGGATTTTTTTGGCGGCCGGAATATCCTCCCGGGGGATATAGTCTCCGGATGACAGCAGCGGCAGGGCGCGGTTGAAGCTGGCATCAAACTCGGTGGGAAGGGTCAGGAGATGCACCAGCACCGGGATGCCCAGGGTGCCCAATCCGCCAAGAAACATCAATACGCCGACCGACGGCGCCCGGGTGAGGGCCGCCAGGAACGGAATTGCCATCATAATAAAGGCCCCGATTCGTTCCAGTTTCTGGGCCGTGCCGATCATCCGGGTTCGGGTTTTAAGGGGTTTGTAACCGGCCTGGTCCTGGATGGCGTGCCCGATCTCGTGGGCGGCAACCACCACGGAGGTAAGGGTTTTGCGACCGCAGGTCTTTTCGGTCAGACGAATGGTTTTCTGCGACGGGTCATAGTGATCGGCGGTATCGGTCACCTCCACCTTAACATCGTTTAAATCCAGGCGCTCCAAAACCAATCGGGCCAGATCGATACCGTTGCCCGAGAAATACTCCCGGCGGTTGTAACGGTTTAATACGTACCGGGCCCACAGGTGCGGTCCGAACAGGGCGACAATTGCAAGAATAATGATATAAATCATTGCATGTTGTATTGAACCTGATTATTATTTATTTATCGGCTGCGATACTGATGTCCTATACTATGGGGGTTCAAAATGAAATATAAAATCGTTTTAGAAAAAACAGAAGAAGGATACAGCGTACATTGTCCTGGACTTCCCGGATGCTGGTCTCAAGGGGAAACTGAAATCGATGCCATTGATAACATTCGAGATGCAATTCAAGAATATTTAGCCGCCATTAATGAATCCGTTAAAGACACCGATGTACGTGAAGTTGAGATAGCAGTTTAACCATGCCTAAACTCCCGGGTGTAAACCATCTTCAAGCTGTTCGTGTACTGGAAAAATCCGGCTTTGAAATAGTTCGGCAAGGCAAAAAACACATTGTTATGTCTGACGGTACAAGGTTTCTCACCATTCCACGTAACAACCCCATTAATGCATTTACCATGGGCGGAATTGTCAAGGACGCTGGCCTTACAATAGTCAAATTCCGCAAGCTACTCTAATTACATCAGATTCGAGTTTTTTGAAATATCAAGCTTCAGGCCGCGAAACTTTCAGAAGCAGGGCGGCCACCGGACACACCTCGACACATGCCCGGCAGGTGTCGCAGGCAGGTGGTTCGGCTATCGGGCGGTCATAAAAGCTGATGACCGTGTCGATCCCGCGCCTGGCAAAGGTCAGTCCGGCCCGGTTTTGCTGCCGGCGGCAGACATAAGCGCGATATGTCCACCGTACAGGTATCTTCGCTCATGACCACCATACCGCCGGAGCCCATCATGGCGCCGGCTGCGGTCAGCGAGTCAAAGTCAATGGGCGTATCCAAAAACGACTCGGGCAGACAGCCGCCGGAGGGCCCCCCGATCTGGACGGCTTTAAATTTCTTTTGGTTCGGAATTCCGCCGCAAATGTCGAATATGAGGGTCCGCAGGGTCACCCCCATGGGAATTTCGATCAGACCCGGGTGGGTGACATCGCCGACGACGGAGAATATAGCGGTCCCGGGGCTGTTTTCAGTGCCGATCTGTTTGTACCAGTCGGCCCCGTTTTTCAAAATGGGGGGTACCGACGCCAGGGTCTTGACGTTATTGATCACCGTGGGGTTTCCCCACAGACCCTTTTTGACCGGATAGGGCGGTCGCTGGATTGGCATGCCGCGCAAACCTTCGATGGAGCTGATCAGGGCCGTTTCCTCGCCGCAGACAAAGGCCCCGGATCCCTGAAAGACCTCGATCTCAAGGTCAAAGGAGCTGTCCAGGATGTTTTTGCCGACCAGTCCGAGGGCCTGGGCCTGGTGGATGGCATCGGTGACGATTCTGACCGCCAGAGGATATTCCGCCCGGATGTAAACGATGGCCTTATGGGCGCCGACGGCATAGGCGCAGGCAATGATGCCTTCCAAGACCTGGTGCGGATTGCTTTCCAGAATCGTGCGATCCATATACGCGCCGGGATCGCCTTCATCGGCGTTGCAAATAACGAGTTTGGTGTCCCGGGGCTCTTCAGCGGCCAGTTCCCACTTGACCCCCGTCGGAAAGCCGGCGCCGCCTCTGCCCCTCAGGCCGGCGTCCTTGACTTGCTGAATGACTTCTTCAGGGGACCGCTGGAGAATGTCGGCCAGGGTTGCATAGCCATCTTCGGCGATGTAATCGTAAATGTCCTCCGGATCGATGTGGCCGCATTTTTCCATCACCACCCGCTTTTCCTGGTTGAACCGCGAAAATTCCATTACCCACGCAATCATATCGTTTTCTTCGGTGGCACCCAGAACATGTTCGAAACGGGGATCGCCCCCGGCCAGAAAAAGATTGGTGAGCATCTGGGCTTTGCCGGGATTCACCTCGGCATAGAATACGGGGGGAAAACCGGATTCTGGATGATCGATGATGACGTAAGGCTCCGCGTAACAATGGCCGATACACCCCACGGTGTGGATCCGGGCCTCAATCCCATGCTGGGTCAGCGCCTGCTCGAAGGCGTCCTTGGTTGCCAGGGCCCCGGAAGCAATCCCGCAGGTCGCCATACCGATATGAATTTTAGGACCCGGTGCTTCATCAAAGGCCTTGCGTCTGGTTTTTGCTTCGCGCCGGATTTCATCAAATCCGGAACGGGCCGGTGCTTTATTCGGTGGGCTCATTTTTTTGTTTTTCTCTTTCCTGCATTTCTTTTTCAATCCGGGTTCTCAACACGAGTCCTTCCACTTTGCTGGGCTGCATATGACCGTGCACGGTTTCCCCCACAAGGGCCACCGGAGCCAGGGCACAGCACCCGACGCAGGCCACACGATCCACGCTGAACTCCCTGTCCGGTGTCGTCTCACCTTCTTTGATCTCCAGTTTGCGTTCAAAGTTTTCGAGAATAATATCCCCGCCCTTCACATGACAGGCGGTCCCTAAGCAAACTTTGACCGGGTTTTTCCCGGGCGGGTTAAAACGGAATTGGTTGTAAAAAGTGGCCACCCCGTAGACTTCTGAAGAAGAGATATCCAGATGATCGGCCACCAGATGAATGGCCTCTGCGGGAAGATAGGCAAGTTTTTGTTGAACTAATTGAAGGATGGGAATCAGTTTGCTGCGATCGTTTCCAATTTCAGCAAAATCCGTTTTGATCTGTTCCAGAAGGGACTTTTCCTCCGCACTGAGCGCTACATCCATCCCCAACTCCTTGACCGCTGCAAATCACATCTTTTCCATGGCGCCATAGGCGGAATGAATGCGTTCCCGCAACAGGAAACATAATTTTTCCATGACATTAAATCCAAAGCGCGTGTCGCTGATCATGCCCTCCCGCAATTCGGCACCCTTCAGCAGCAAAATGGTGGCGGGTGACTGGCAAAAGGTTCTCAGCATCATAATATGCGGCTTATCCAGCAGGGTGGACCAGCATCCAAATACCCTTCCCTTGCCGAGGGTGGCGATGACCACCCGGCCTTCACGAGGCCCCATGTCCAGGGTTTTTTCCAATATCACCTGGCCCTTGGCGATGATGTAGATGGTTTCTCCGAAATCACCCTGCTGGTAAACCAGCTCGCCCTTGTCAAAGGTGTTTACCCGGCAAAGTTTGGCAATATTTTTAATTTCGTTTTGCTCCAGGCCCTTGAATAGCTCACAGCCGGCCAAAAGCTCTTCAATTTCAGCGGATTTCATTTTGAAAATCCTTTCGTGATGAATTCGTAAAAAATTGAATTCATCATGTGTTTGGTGTTTCGTGTTTGGCATGACATATTGTGTTCCATATTAAATTATTATATCACTAAACACTAAACACCAAATACTAAACACTCTCGTAAAAAAGGTCGCGTTACTGACTTTTTACGAGACCATAATCTCCAATTCCGGCTTGTCCGGGTTATGCCAATTGGGCATACAGGGTCATCAATCGATTGCCGAGCGCTCCGGAGAGTTGCTTGAAGAAGAGACACCCGGTATCGATGTCGTCGGTTAAAATTTTCTCCATTTTCCTCCGGTCGATTCTGAGAATAACCGACGGTCCATCACATCTGGCTGTAAGAAAATAGGTGTCCCGGCCAATCAGGCTTGCACAGCCGAACACCTCTCCAAGACCGCTGCTTTGGTAAACCACCTTACCGGTATCCCCCAGCAGGAGGCTGATTTGGCCCTCGATTAAAATGAAAAAATAATCTGCCGGTCCGCCTTCCTTCAAAATAAAATCCCCTTTTTCAAAGGACACTTTTTCAGCGATCGCCATGGTTTGCTTCAGGAAGTTATGCCCCAGACCGGTAAATAGATCCGATTGCTTAAGATACATTGCAGGCCCTCCTTCTTTTCGGTTATAGATCCGAATATATATAAAAGCAGGACATATTTATTCGAAAA
>PVMK01156889.1_pt1 | contig 13991 bp, 13 predicted proteins | sample 1853481 | NCBI WGS metagenome assembly PVMK01 (sample SAMN08533507, study PRJNA380276) | Marine sediment metagenome, whole genome shotgun sequencing project. | reverse complement strand
GAAAATATTGTTTTTGATTTTGGTGGAGTCTTAATTGATTGGAATCCAAGATATTTGTATGAAAATTTGTTTGATAATCAACAGGAAATGGAATACTTCCTAAGCAGCGTTTGTTCTGATAGCTGGAATGTACAACAGGATGCTGGACGCTCACTGGTTGTGGCAACCAAAGAACTCCAGAAAGAATTTCCAGCATATAAATCAATGATTCAACGATTTTATGATGATTGGGAAGTTATGCTTAAAGATGACATTCCTGAAAACACCATGCTCATTAAACAATTGAAAAAGCAGAATTACAATCTTTATGGTCTTACCAACTGGTCGGGCGAAACATTTCCGATTGCCCTAAATAAATATTCATTTCTTGCTGAATTTGAAGGTATTGTTGTCTCAGGTGATGAGAAGATGATTAAGCCAGATAAGGAAATCTATCTGCTTTTACTTAATCGCTACGGCTTAAATGCTGAAGAATCAATTTTTATTGATGACAATATTAAAAACATTAATACTGCTAAAGAATTAGGTTTTTATACAATCCACATAAATGATGGTGTTATCCTAGAGCAAAAGTTTAAAGAGTTAGGTATACTGTAGATTCGAAAGATTAAATAACCCTAAAATTCATTTATTGAAATTGAATTGTCATTTTACCTTGACGTAAGGATCAATATACGACTTACCTAACATCTGGAATTCCGGCCAATGGATTTCCGCGAAGAAAATCTTCAACTTTCATTCTTTTCTTACCTTCCATCTGCAGCTCTAATATATCTACCCATCCATCATTACAACGATGATAGATTTTAGCCTTATGGTCAGTAGTCATTTCATTTTCATCATTATCAGCAGAAATATTTCCCCTGTCAACGGAGAATATCTTGCACGTTTTGCCCTCAATTATTGTCCATGCTGTTGGATAAGGATTAAGGCCGCGGACGAAATTATTAATATCAGTAAATGGCTGTTGCCAATTAATCTTACAGGTATCCTTAAATATTTTTGGTGCAGATTTATTACTAGCACTTTCTGCCTGAGGTTGGGTGACAACAGCCTCATTGGCAATCTGCTCTACAGTTTTAAGTACTAACCGGCTGCCTCTCAGCATCAGCCTGCTGTAAAGACTGCCAACAGTGTCACGCTCAGTAATTGGCTCCTTTTCCTGCAAAATAATCTCACCGGTATCAATTTCTTGTTTTAAAAAGAAAGTTGTTACCCCGGTTTCTGTTTCGCCATTAATAATAGCCCAATTAATCGGCGCCGCCCCACGATAATCAGGCAGGAGAGAGGCATGAAGATTAAATGTGCCCAGCATAGGCATTTGCCAGACAATTTCTGGTAGCATCCTGAAAGCTACTACAACTTGTAAATTTGCCTCGTACGATTTTAACTCGTCAATAAACTCGGGGGATTTAAGGTTTGTTGGTTGAAGAACTGGTATGTCTTGCGATAAGGCATATTCTTTAACCGCCGATGGTCCTACCATTTGCCCTCTACCTTTCTTTCGATCGGGAGCGGTAATTACAGCCACCACTGGCCACTTATTTTCCACGAGAATTTGCAGACTGGCAACGGCAAACTCGGGGGTGCCCATAAAAACGATACGTAAATCAACCATGTTTACTTGTTTGCTGCAAAACTATGAGATAAAGTAGTATTTTGGCATAATCAAGCTTATTTCAATTGAATATATCTTTATTCATATCACAAAAAACCAGTAAACCACAAGCTGGCACCTTTTCATCCACCATTCATAAGGTAGCTGTTGTGAGCATTTCCTTAGGCTTGGCTGTGATGACCCTGGCCTTTCTCATCATGCTTGGCTTTCAGAATACTATTAAGAATAAGATTTATGATTTTACCGGGCATATTCAGGTAACCCGATATTTAGCCGGCAATACCTACACCGAAAGACCGGCAACGCTTGATTCATTAGCCGCCAATCCATTAATATCCCGTGTACAACCATTCGGTTATAAATACGGGCTATTACAAAATGATGATGAGGTTGAAGGGGTAATATTTAAAGGTATCGACCTTGCTTTTGATACGATTAGCTTTGGGCAGTACATGATTGACGGCCGTTTTATCCGCCTTAAGGACCAAGGAATTACTACAGATATCATTATCAGTAGAAAAGTGTCTGACAAGATGCAACTTAATGTTGGTGACGATATTATCATGCATTTCATTCAGGAACCACCACGGACAAGGAAGCTGCAAGTAGTTGGCGTTTACGAAACCGGCATGGAAGATTTCGATGATAAACTAATCATCGGCGATTTAAGTCTGGTGAGAAGACTTAATGGCTGGGAGGATAATCAGGCCGGTGGTTATGAAATTTTTCTAACTACGCCGGCGGATGTAGATGAGGTTTATGCAAGCTTGTTTGATGAAATTGGTTATGACCTTTTTGTAATGAAAACCAGTGAAAGATATATTCAAATCTTTGAATGGCTATCACTTATAAATAATAATGTCGACATCTTGATATTTATGGTGTTATTTGTTGCGTCCTTCAATATGATTTCAATTGTGCTAATCCTGATCCTGGAGCGAACGACAATGATTGGTACGCTGAAGGCTTTAGGTGCCACAGATGGCTTAATAAGGAAAATATTTGTTTATAGCGGCATCAGGTTAATTGTTGCAGGACTGGTAGTAGGTAATATCGCCGGACTGGGATTAGCGGCATTGCAGTACTTTTTTAATATTATCCCGCTTGATCCTACTAATTACTATATGAGCTATGTGCCTATTGAATTTGATTGGTTCATTATCGCCTCCTTGAATTTGCTGATTTTTGTACTTGTATCCTTTGTATTGATTATCCCAACCTTATTTATCTCGAGAATACAACCTATTAAAGCGATAAGGTTTGATTGATTTGGTGTCACCTTTTTGTTTTTCTGAGTTGCCGTACCGGAGGTAGGGGTAACGAAGAATCTTAGCTGTACGCTTACAGGTCTGCTGCATGAAAAAGATTCCTCGTAACCTCGGAATAGCAAAGCCGTTGTGATTTATACTTATTCTGGCCTATCGTACTTTCTAAACCAACTGTTAATTTTAAGCATCATTACACCCATTACAGCCTCTTTAAAAATCCCGCTGCTCATTTTTGATGTTCCTAGAGTACGATCGGTAAAAATTATCGGTACTTCTTTAATTTTAAATCCATATTTCCAGGTATCAAACTTCATCTCAATCTGGAAGGCGTAACCAACGAACTTTATCTTGTCAAAGTCGATGGTTTGTAATACTAATCTCTTGTAGCACTTAAAACCTGCAGTGGTATCTCTAATTGACATACCGGTTATCAATCTTACATAAGAGCTGGCCAAATAAGACATCAGCACTCTCCCCATCGGCCAATTAACCACATTTACGCCGGTAACATATCGTGAACCAATGGCCATGTCATACCCTTCGTCCTCGCAGGCTGCCAGCAACTTTATCAGATCATCCGGATTATGCGAAAAATCAGCATCCATTTCAAAAATATACTGATATTCATGCTCGAGGCTAAAACGAAATCCTTCTATATAGGCTGTGCCCAGGCCATGTTTTCCTTTTCGGGTGATAAGGTGTAATTTCTGTTCGTAAGTCTGACCTAATACAGACTTGTCAGCAATAATTTTATTTACTATTTCAGAAGTACCATCCGGTGAATTATCATCAACAATTAGTACATCAAAAGACTTGGGCAAGCTAAATACGGCAGCTATTATCGCTGCAATATTTTCTTTCTCATTATACGTCGGTATGATTACCAGGTTGTTGTGCAATGCCATAATTTTTTAACGTGCCAAATGTAGTAATTTTATTCATGGTTACTTTATTGATTTATTTTAAGGGGAGCATAGTTTGATAACTCCTAAATTCTGCAATTTAGAATTAGCCAAACAAGCGGTAATAATTGATTGAATATCTATTTTTGCATCCTGAAAATTATACTATGATAAAACCGGCAGTAAAAGACGAAACTTCACGATTACGCACAGTAGTTTTAGGACTTGCCGACGATTTTGGTGGAACCCCGTCTTTGCATGACGTTTATGACCCAAAATCACGCGAGCATATTGTTGCTGGTACATATCCTGACCAGGAGTCAGTTATCAGAGAAATGTGCCACTTGGAAGATGTATTTCATAAATATGGTGTTAAATTACTTAGGCCTGATAATATCCCGGGAGTGAACCAGGTATTCGCTCGTGATATAGGTTTTGTTATTGATAATACTTTTGTTGAGCCTAATATTATTGAAAACAGGTATAATGAAACCTTCGGTATCAAAAATATTATTAATCAGATTCCTTTAGAAAATGTGGTAAGGGTTGGTCCTGAGGTTCGCATAGAAGGCGGTGACGTTAAACCCTGGAAGGATAAAATATTTGTTGGTTATTCTGAGGATGAGGATTTTAATAAGTATATAGTTAGCCGCACTAATAAGGAAGGTGTTCAATTCCTAAAAGAGCAATTCCCCAATAGAAAAGTCCACGCTTTTGAGTTAAACAAATCAGATGATTATGCTAAAGAAAACGCCTTACATCTGGATTGTTGCTTTCAGCCAATTGGTGAAAATCAGGCCATTCTTTATAAAGGGGGCTTTAAAAACCAACGAGACATAGAATTCCTGATTGACTATTTTGGCGAAGAAAATATTATTGAAATTAGCCAGGATGAAATGTATTTCATGTACTCGAATATATTTTCAATCTCGCCAGAGGTGATTATATCCTGTGAATCATTCACCCGATTAAACAATGAGCTTGAATCACGTGGATTTATCGTGGAAAAAATTAAGTATATTGAGATAGCCAAAATGGAAGGCCTTTTACGTTGTTCAACCATGCCTATTATACGAGACTAATTATGAGCAGGCAGATGACATCAAGTATCTTAATGATTCGTCCGGTGGGCTTTAGCATGAATACCGAAACCGCCGTAAATAATTATTATCAGCAAGTAATTGATGGACTCTCCGAGGACGAAGCCCAAGCCCGGGCACTTGCTGAGTTTGATAAGTTTGTTGAAGTATTACGAGAGCATGAGATTGAGGTTATAGTGGTGAATGATACATACGATCCTGAAACTCCTGACTCAATTTTTCCTAATAACTGGATCTCATTTCATCATGATGGCACTATTGCCTTATACCCAATGTACGCTGAAAGTCGACGGTTAGAACGAAGGGATGACATAAAAGATATTTTATCTGACAGTAATTTTACTGTAGAGCAGGTAAAAGATTTTACCTTTTATGAGGCTAAGAAGAAATATCTGGAGGGGACAGGCAGTATGTTGCTAGATAGGGACAATCATATTGTTTATGCAGCACTTTCTGCCAGAACCGATGCAGAGGTGCTGGATGTATTTTGTGAGGAATTCAGCTATAAGGCTGTTTCGTTTCGAGCGAATCAAATGGTAAATGGTGAGCGATTACCCATATACCACACTAATGTGATGATGTGTTTAACAGATAAGCTAGCAATTATTTGTCTGGATAGTATTGATGATACTGATGAGCGAGCAGCCGTTGTCAGCTCTTTGCAATCTACCAGCAAACAGATTATAGATATCAGCGAAGAGCAGGTAAACCATTTTGCCGGCAATATGCTGGCTTTGACTAACCCACAAGGCAGGAAATTCATGGTGATGTCGGCAGCGGCTTTGCAATCATTGGAAGATGATCAGTTAACAATAATAAATGAGCATTATGAGATTATTTCAAGTGCTATTGATACCATTGAGGCGTTGGGTGGTGGTAGTGCCCGCTGTATGATGGCAGAAGTATTTTTACCTAAAAACAAGATTAATTAAGGAAACACTGAGTTTATGTTCAATATAGTTGACAGTCTGATTGATGATATTAAATCATCATTTAAAGATGTTTTTAATCATGAGTTAGAAGATATATCTCTGCAGCCAACACGCAAAGAATTTGCTGGTCATTATACCCTGGTAATGTTTCCATATCTCAAACTAACCAGGAAAAAGCCGGAGGAGGGCGGGGAATTGCTGGGGGAGAACCTTAAAGCCAACAGTGATTTGGTAGGTAATTACAATGTTGTTAAAGGCTTCTTGAACATTGAAATAAGTGATAGTGCCTGGGTTAGAGTGCTAAATTCACTTAATGAGACTACCAATTTTGGCTTCAAGGAAAAGTCCGAAGATGAGATGATGGTGGAGTTCTCATCCCCCAATACCAATAAGCCATTACACCTGGGGCACTTAAGAAATATCTTCCTAGGCGATTCTGTATGCCAGAATATTAGAAGCCAACGGGATTAATGTACACAAAGTGCAGATAGTGAACGATCGTGGTATTCATATCTGTAAATCGATGGTTGCCTGGCAGAAATTTGGTAATGGCGAAACACCCAGAGAACACCAGTGCTAAAGGCGATAAGTTGGTAGGCAATTATTATGTTAAATTCGATAAAGAGTATAAAAAACAAATTGCCGAACTGGTGTCAGACGGCATGGATAAGGAAAAGGCAGATAAGGAGGCACCAATAATTAAAGAAGCACAAGCAATGCTGGTTAAGTGGGAAGAACGTGATCCTGAAGTCTATGCGCTATGGCAAAAGATGAACCAGTGGGTGTATGATGGTTTCGAGGTAACGTACAACACCATGGGGGTATCCTTCGATAAGCTTTATTATGAGTCGGATACCTACTTATTGGGTAAAGGCGAAGTACTCAAGGGCGTTGAAGCAGGTAGTTTCTATAAGAGGTCAGATAACTCGGTATGGGTTGATTTAACAGAATATGGTTTAGACGAGAAACTCTTGCTTCGGGCAGATGGCACTTCTGTCTATATGACCCAGGATATAGGCACGGCAATCCAAAGATTCAAAGATTATCCAAAGATTCAAGGGCAGATTTATACAGTAGGTAATGAGCAAGACTACCATTTCAGGGTCCTATTTCTAATATTGAAAAAGCTTGGCTATGCCTGGGCAGAACATTGTTACCACCTAAGTTATGGTATGGTTGACTTGCCTTCAGGAAAGATGAAATCACGCGAAGGTACTGTGGTTGATGCTGATGATATGATGCAGGAAATGGCAGAAACGGCGGAAGAACATACTCGTGCTTTAGGGAAAATTGAAGGATTTAGTGAAGATGAGGCAAGCAAACTGTACAAAACACTGGGATTAGGTGCTTTGAAGTACTTTTTGCTCAAGGTAGATCCTAAAAAGCGCATGCTATTCGATCCCCAGGAGTCAATTCAATTTCAAGGAAATACGGGGCCATTTGTGCAGTATACCCATGCGCGGATCGTTTCTATAATTAATAAAGCGGCTTCATTGAATATTGAATTGAATGAAGTAAATATTGCCAGCATTACCTTATCAGAAACAGAGCGTGATGGACTACAACTGCTGGCAGATTTTGGCAGTAAAATAGCCGAGGCGGGCCGTGAGTATTCACCATCGGTAATTGCCCAATATGTTTATGATATTGCTAAAGAATACAATCGATTTTATGCTGAACTACCTATTTTTAAGGAATCTGACAGCGAACTTCTTAAATTTAGAGTGATTTACTCTAAATTAGTAGCTGATGTAATTAAAAGAGGGATGGCTTTACTAGGCATTGATGTTCCTAATCAAATGTAAAATGAGAGTTCTTATCAACGTTGGCTTGCTTTTAGTCTTTGTTTTTACCGGCCTTGCCTGTGGGTTTAAGAAAGTTGCTGCCAGGCCCGATTCAGGTATACAGGAACCAACGGCATCTATCTATGATTTCAAAATGCCCTCAATAACTGGCAAAGAGATTGATTTTAAGCAGTATAAAGGCAAAAAGCTACTTATTGTTAATACTGCTTCTGAATGTGGTTTTACACCTCAGTATGAAGACTTGCAAAAGCTTCATGAGTTGCATGGAAACAAGCTTGTCATCCTAGGTTTTCCGGCAAATAATTTTGGCGAGCAGGAGCCCGGCACCAATAGTGAAATAGCCAGTTTTTGTAAAGAAAATTACGCCGTTACCTTCCAGATGTTTAGTAAGATATCGGTCAAGGGCTCAGATATGGCACCCTTATACCAGTGGCTGACTGATAAATCGAAAAATGGCTGGAATGAAGAAGTGCCTAACTGGAATTTCTGTAAATATTATATTAATGAACAGGGAGAGCTCATGAAATTTTATGCTTCGGCTATAAACCCAATGAGCGAAGAACTGCTCAAAGATATCCGCTGAATTTTATGAAAACCCGTGCCTGGATATCAGCTCTCCGCTTAAGAACATTGCCACTCGCCCTGGCAAGTATTGGCATGGGTAGCTTTCTGGCAGCTGCCGACCATGTTTTTAAACTAAATGTGTTAATTTGGGCTGGCTTAACTACCGTATTCCTGCAAATATTATCAAATCTGGCCAATGATTATGGCGATTCTGTAAATGGAGCTGATAGCGAACACCGGATTGGTCCTGAGCGCGCTGTACAAAGTGGGGTGATATCAGTTGGTGAAATGAAGATTGGTATCCTGACTTTCATTATACTCTCACTGGTGTCGGGCATTATACTGCTTAGCGAAACGGTTGGTTTGGGCACCAATCTATTTTACTGGTTTCTTGGTTTTGGAGTATTGAGTATTCTCGCTGCCTATACCTACACTGCCGGTAACAGGCCTTATGGTTATGCGGGATTTGGTGATATCATGGTGTTGATTTTCTTTGGCATCCTCGGTGTTGGTGGTAGTTATTTCCTCTATGCACTGCAAATCGATTATAAAATAATTCTGCCGGCTATTTCAATGGGGGCATTAGCGACAGGCGTGTTGAACATTAATAATATTCGTGACATTGATGCCGATACTAAAGCGGGTAAAAATACCATCCCGGTTCGTTTTGGCAAGCGAAATGCAATTATCTATCATTGGCTGCTGATAATTGTGGCTATCCTTGCTGCTGCAGCATATATTCTTCTTCATGGCACCAGCATTTACAATCTTATCTGGTTACCCGGCCTGCCATTATTATTTGTTAATGGATATAAGGTTGCAACCACACCATTACATAAGGATTTAGACCCTTATCTTAAGCAACTAGCCCTCTCTACCTTGCTTTTCATGATAACTTTTGGGCTGGCAATAGTTTTATAGTTCGCAGCAATTATCTCGTTGAAGATCCGCGTATCGTGTGGCCAAAGAAAATTGCGTTTAAAAACAATTTATTTGTCCCATACCAGAAAGCCCTGAAGTTAGGGTTATCAGCAAAGGTTATCACCCTGCCTTCACCAACAGCACTAACAGCAATAGCCGCAGTACTACTTAGTTCTTTATGGTTTGCAGGCGAAATGTATCCCGACAATAAGGGTTGATTGGTGTACAATAGAGGGTTAGCATATTGTCCTTTCGAGGGCTTCATAAATAACTGTCCTTGACGAAATACCGGAATATTTTCTCTTTCAATACCGTAAAGAATAGGATGAGTTAGATCTCCTTTGGTGTTAAATATTGCTCCGCCGATTAATTGTGCCCCCCCGATATTTTGGCTCGTCAGCATACTGCAATTTAGTAAGGCTATCAGCTTTTGCCCTGGATTTATAGCTTACATTGGTAATTTTATTATCTGCAAGCCATTTACCGGCCCCTTTAGAAGCTATAACCACTCCGCCTTGCTGTAGCCAGCTTTTTAGCTTACTACCATCTAAACCGCTGTAATTGCCATTTACCATGATGATGGTATTATACTTACTTAGGTCAGCATTATTTATCCTGCCAATGGGTAGCAGGGTCACATTCATATTCATCCGGTAATCCAATAAGTGCCAGGCCTCTCCGGCATCATAACTTCTTACTCCGCTCCGAGGCGTAGTACCTCTATCGGTGAGGATGGCCACTTTAGGATTACGAAGAGGACGAAAAGAATTGCTGCCAAGGTTTACCCCACCAGTATAGCCAGAATTAATGGGTTCAATCTGGACACCACTTCCTTCAACGGCTTTAGAGAGTGCCTGAAATATTTCTTCAGAAGATAATTTTTGATTGGTAACCGGGATCAAAATCGTGCCACGACCATAATTGCTGCCTCCTGAGGTGAATGGTTGTGTTGCTACCTTCACCCTTATATCATTTATCAATATAGAATTTAGAAGTTTTGGTGCATAATAGTCATCCCAGCGCATGGCATAAGCGTACTCAGATTTAATAATAGAGCCTTTTCGCCAGATTGGTTTTTCTATTTTTTCACCAATCAGGTTCTGTGGAATGCTTTTACCTGTTAATTCAGCATAATTTAGGTTCATTGCCAGCGGCATTGTCCATGCAGATACATCATAAAATAAAGAATCCTGGAAACTAGTTACCTTTTCAAATATAACCTTCGCCATGCGGTAGTTTCGCTGATTTAAGGGTACCACATAACTATTTTCCGGGCTAAAGGATTTTCCCCTTACACGATGCCCGGTTCCCAGCTTATAAACTTCCACCTGGTTGCGGATCAATATGTCAATAAAATGTTGCGCTTTTGAATAATCTTTACCAGCATTCCACAAATAACCTTTTACCGGATCGGCGCTTGCTGCTTTAAGCGCGGCTGGATAAAAATCCCTTTGATGCTCAAGAAGTTCTACCCTTAAATCAAACGCCCCAAGTACGGTTGACCAGCCGGCAGTGAAATGATTTCTTATAGCAAAAGGAAACGATACATTGCCATTTATCGTGCGTTGTATATGACCTCTGGAGCTAGCCTGCTCAAATAGAAAACCAATGGCACCATTAAAATCAGGATAAGTGCTGCCCTTGCCAATATAGAAATTATCAAAACTCTCTTCTGAGTAGTAATATGAGCCTATTCTATCCAGTTCGCGGGCATGGTATGCCGCAATCTTCTCGGTTAGAGTGATGGTGTTTTTAGGGATAAGAGGATTATTTCTGGCAGGAATTCCCGGAGTAAAATAGAAAGAGGCATTCGAGCCCATTTCATGATGATCGGTGAGGACGTTGGGTTTCCATTCATGAAATTTAGCCATCCGGCCCTCGACTCTGGTTGCTGCATTGGCATCCAGTCACGGTTCAGGTCAAACCAATAATGGTTGGTTCTACCTCCCGGCCATACTTCGTTATGTTCTCTGTCTTCCGGATCGGGACTTATATTTTTCCCTCTGTTTGAATTCACCCAGCTGGAAAACCTTTGCAAGCCATCGGGATTAATACTTGGATCAATCAGGATGATGGTATTAGCCAATATTTCATCAATTTTTGGCCCCGTGGCTGCAGCCCAATGGTAGACTGTTAATAAACTGGCATTGGCCCCGGAAGCTTCGTTACCATGGACACTGTGACCCAACCAGACAACTACTGGCATGTTGGCAATATCGATGGTGGAAGATGTTGCCGGATATGATAATGCCACATGTTGGGCTTTTAAATCATCAATCCGGGCTTGGTTTTGGGGGCTGGTGATAGTTAATAGCAGCAAGGGCCGGTTTTCATGCGTTCTTCCAGTTTCGGTGATAGTGATTCTATCCGACAGCCTGGCCATCTCCTTCATGTAATAAACCAACTGATCATGACTTACATGCCATTCACCTACTTCATAGCCCAGAATCGATTCGGGTGTTGGGAAATTGGGGTCGTAGGTTACATCAGCGGGAAAAAAGTTAAAATCCTCACCTTTCTGTGCTAATGATTTTAAGGGGAGCAGGAAAATTATAATAAAAACAACCGTTGATAAGAAGTGCTTGCGGAAATGAATAAGTGTTGAAGTCATGAATAATAAGATTAGGTTATAGCTGTAATTTAAAGGAATATTCTTCAATATTCAAGCTATATTATTTGCGGTAAAATGATAACTACCACGCAGTTGGTGTTGTGTTGCTGGTTGTATCCTCTATGCCAAACTTGTAGAAAATTATATTATTCTTCCAGTTTCCTTGATGCTTGTTTATGCTGACTTTTGGATCGGGATAGTGTTGTATGGCAGAATAGATAGTATCATTACTACTCTTTTGTTATTCTGAGTAAAGCAGCGTAGCAGCGTAGCGAAGAATCTTTTTTTAAAAGACTCCTACTTTGCAAGTAAGATTCCTCCTTTGTCGGAATAACAAATGGTTATTATGGTAGTACGTTGATAGCTTTAAGCATCTAATACAACTTGCATTACTCATTTAATATTCCTTAGCCCTTCGTATACCACAACACTTACCGCATTGGCTAGGTTTAAGCTTCTAATATGTTCACTGTATATCGGGATTTTGTATAGCTTGTCTGAATTTGCTTCTATTAAGTTTTTAGGTAAGCCCACAGACTCTTTGCCAAAAATCAGAAACATTTCATCCTGATAGTTAATGGAAGTATATGCATTCTCTGCATGGCTGGAGAAAAACACAATGTTCTTGTCCTTGTTTATCGAGAAAAACTCATCAGTACTTTCGTAAATATTGAGTGAAATATGTTTCCAGTAGTCTAATCCGGCCCTTTTTAATCTCGAATCTTCCAGTTCAAAGCCGAATGGTTTTACCAAATGCAAATTAGAGCCTGAGGCTAAACTAAGGCGACCAATATTACCTGTGTTCATGGGAATTTCTGGTTCTATGAGTACTATATTAAATCCCATATATCATTTAATTTTCATGTTAATCACATTGTGAAATCCAATATAAACTTCACCAAAAGTATTAATATCCCTTTTGCTTTAGCTCAATATCAACAGTTTTCTTAGGTCATTCGTCCTAAGCTCTGGCTGCAGACTTTTATTGCCTAGTTTCACTTCAAACCCTGACCAAAATCATTCCGAAATCCACGAAATATCACTAACTTAGAATCAATCAAACTTAGTAAGGTCATGAAAAAAATTCTTATACCCACAGATTTCTCAAATGAGGCTCAAAATGCTGCTGAACTAGCCAGAAGCTTAGCTTTAAAGTTCAGTGCTCGACTGGTTTTTCTTCATTCAATTGAAGTAACAAGCTCCGAATCAATTAATGCCAGCGGGGCGCCTTCAAATTTTGATTCATTCGCCGATTCGATGCTGGTTCATGAGTCGATTAAAAGGGCAAATGAAGAAATGAGTACCTTGCTGGATGTAAGTACTGTTCAAGGAATAGAAGTTTCTCAAATAATTAAAATAGGTAGTCCTTTCAGCCATATTTATGATGCTATAGAAGATGATGGTGTTGATTTTGTGGTTATGGGTACTAAAGGGGCGAGTGGACTAAGTGAAGTGCTTATTGGCTCAAATACAGAAAAAGTTGTTCGCAGAGCAAAGTGCCCGGTGCTTACCGTTAAAGAAGGCGTAGATGAGTCAGTATTTAACTCAATTGTTTATGCTACAGATATGGGTCCTAATGAAGATAGAGTAATTGAGGCATTAAAAGAGATACAGTTAGCCTATGACTCGAAGATTTATATGGTCTGGGTAAATACACCAAATAATTTTAAAGCAGATAGGATAACGAAGGCCATAATGCGCGACTTTGCTGAGAAACACAGCCTGACAGGCTATGAGGTACATGTGTTCAATGATGTAATTGAAGAAGATGGAATCAGACATTTTGCTGATGAAGTGGATGCCGGAATGATTGTTATGGGCACTTCATCGCATACCGGATTGAGCCGCATTATCCGTGGCAGTATAGCAGAAGATATGGTTAATCATGCTAAGAGGCCTGTGCTTACGGTGTCTATGAAAACGTAATTTATGGCAAGAAAACCGAAGGGTGATTGGAAAGATCGACTGGGTGTAGTCTATTCCACCAGTGACGATTTTACTTATGATTATGATGCTGAAGATGAGGCCGAAACAGTTGCTGCTGCCAAGCAAAAACTGGTTGTTTCCTTAGACAAGAAACATAGAGGGGGTAAGCAGGTGACCCTGGTGAGGGGTTACGTTGGTAAGGAAGAAGATTTAAAGGCCCTAGGCAAGATGCTGAAAACAAAATGTGGGGTAGGGGGATCGGCAAAACAAGGTGAGATAATTATTCAGGGTGATTTCAGAGATAGAGTAAAAGAATTATTGCTGAAGAAAGGCTACGCAGTTAA
>PVMK01123995.1_pt1 | contig 13992 bp, 11 predicted proteins | sample 1853481 | NCBI WGS metagenome assembly PVMK01 (sample SAMN08533507, study PRJNA380276) | Marine sediment metagenome, whole genome shotgun sequencing project. | reverse complement strand
AAAACAACGAGCGGATGATTCGGCTTCGCGCCGAAAAGGTCGCGGGCATCGCCGCCGAGATTCCACCCATCGAGATCGATGGCCCCGCGAGCGGCGAGTTGCTCGTCGTGGGTTGGGGGGGAACCTTTGGCGCCATCACATCCGCTGTCGAAGCGGCCCGGTTGGACGGGCATTCCGTGTCGAGCATTCAGCTGCGCCACCTCAATCCCTTCCCCACCAATCTCGAGTCAACCCTGCGCCGCTTCAACAAGATTCTCGTGCCCGAACTCAATCAGGGGCAACTCGTTCGACTCCTGCGCGCGGAATTCATGGTGCCCGCGATCCAGATGAACAAGGCTCGCGGCCAGCCCTTCCTCGTCGAAGAGATTCGCGCTCGAATCGACGAATTGCTGAGCAAGGAGACGTCGCCGTGAACGACCGCATCGCCAGGCTCACGAGCAAGGATTTCATGAGCGACCAGGACATCCGCTGGTGTCCGGGTTGCGGCGATTACTCGGTGCTCGCCAACGTGCAACGCGTCATGCCCGAACTGGGAGTTCCGAGGGAGAACTTCGTATTCGTCTCGGGCATCGGCTGCTCGAGCCGCTTCCCCTACTACATGAATACCTATGGGTTTCACACCATTCACGGCCGAGCGCCCGCTTTCGCGACGGGAATCAAGGCCAGCCGACCCGAGCTCTCCGTGTGGGTGGTGACCGGTGATGGGGACGGGCTTTCGATCGGCGGCAACCATATGCTGCATACCATCCGGCGGAACATCGACATCCAGATCCTGCTGTTCAACAACCGGGTCTACGGCCTCACCAAGGGACAATACTCGCCGACCTCACCGCTCGGAATGCATACCCATTCGACACCCGACGGCTCGATCGATCATCCCATCGACCCGCTCGCGTTCGCGTTGGGGGCGGGCGCGACTTTCGTGGCTCGGGCGATCGACGTCGACGGCGCCCATCTCCAGCATCTTCTGCGCAGAGCGCACAGCCACCCGGGAACGGCGCTGATCGAGATCCTTCAGAACTGCCCGGTCTACAACGACAACGAGTGGGTCGAAGTCGAAGATCGCAAGAGCCGGATCAACGCCGCACTCGTGCTGGAAGATGGGGAACCCCTGGTCTATGGATCCGACGACCAGCGCCGCGGGATTCGAATCCACGACGGCATACCGACGGTGGTCGAGCTTCAGAAAGATGAGGATCCGATCGCGGCCGGTGTGGCGGTCCACAATGAGAGCTACCAGACTCCCGCCTACGCGTTCGCACTCGCGAGTCTGAAGCGACCGGAATTCCCACTACCGATCGGCGTATTCCGCGCGGTCGAAACGGCGACCTACGACGCTCTCCTGCAAGGCCAGGTCGCCGGTGCCATCGTCAAACGCGGCGCCGGCTCGCTGCACGATCTGCTCCACTCCGGCGATACCTGGACGGTCGAAGAGACCTAGCGGGCGAATCTAACGATTCCGCCTAGCGGGCGAATCCTTCGGATTCGCTTGCGGCGACCGGACCTGCTCGGTCCCGTCTACCCCCGCAATTACCTCCCCGCGTCGTTCTCCGTCAGGAATCAGCTGCATTTCCACCCGCGAGAATCCGAATGATCCGGTCGTTTTGATTTGGGTGGATTCGAACGATGGCCGAGACGTGCGGGGCCGAGGCCGACTTTGCAGGTCAAGAGCAACAAAGCTGGGAGTTCGATCAGACGCATCCCGACGCAGACGGCAATGGATAGGCCGAGAGCCACTCGACCCATGCCAACCCCGCCCGGTCCTCGGGCCCCCCATGCGTCTGCCGCCAGCGCAGACGCCCACGGCGCGCAGCGCCAGTGCCCCCAGCCCGCGTCGCCCCGTTGAAATCGCCCCGACATAGAGTAGTTTTGCCCCTATTCAAGTCAACTTAACGGAATCCCTTATCGGACATTGCCGAAAACGCAGTTTCTTCTTCCTATCGACGCGATGGCTGGGGAAATCCAGACCGTCGTGCCCGCACCCGTGGACGGCGTGCAGCGGAGGTGCGTGCTCGCGATGATTCCCGAATCGAAGCTCGTCGCCGGAGCCCAGCCCACGCTCTTTCTCGTAGAAGGTCCGCCCGAGCAGCCCCGGATCGCGGGAAGAATCAGCTGTGTATTCGCCAGTGCCCGATAAGTCGCATTCGGTTGATTGGAAAACGCGGTTCCTGCTCCTGCTCGCCTACGCGGCGGGAGTCGCGCTGATCTCGCAATCCTCCGTGACCGTTCCCTGCCTCAACTGGGAGGAGGGCGCATGGTTCGTCTACGCCTTCGAGAACGGGTTCTGGAAGGGGCTCGTGACGCCGCAGTACGGCTACTACGCATTCTGGACGAACCTCGCCACCGCGCTCGGTGCCAACGCAGTGCCACTGGAATTTGCGCCCTTCGTCACGATGTCTTTCGCCTTCGCGCTGTGGCTCCTGATAGCCGTGCTGATCATCGTACCCGGAAGCCCATTCCGCACGACGCGACAGCAGATACTGGCACTCGTAGTAGTGCTCTTCACGTTTCCGATGTACGCACGACTACATACGCATGTGTCTCACTTCTTCCTCGGTGTCTGCGCGTTGACCCTGTTGCTGTCGCAAGCTCCCGACCGGCTTCACGTATGGTTGTATCGCAGTGTCCTGCTCGTTGCGGGAATGACGGGTGTGATCGCGATTTTTCTCACACCGGTTTTCTGGTATCGCTGGTGGCGGGTGCGAGCAGCTCGCGAGCGCTTGGTGCAGGCATCGATTCTATCGGTATGCGCGATCGTCCAACTCGTCGTGTTCATCTTCGATCTGTCCGTGCTCGAGTTCGCACACGGCCGGAGCATTCAGCTCGCCGCACTCAACCCGATCGTCTTCGTCACGGCGATCGCCAACAAGTCCGTGGTGGGAATGCTGCTGACACGGGGTGTGATGGAGGATCTCGGTCCGGTTCTCATCTCCGGCATCCAGACTGGTTCTTGGGCCTTGATCGGCATCGGCGCGTTGGGGCTCTGCCTGGCCCTTGGTTTCGTGGTGATCGGAGGCAGCGGCCGCTCTCGGGGCGACCCGAGTGATGGAACCCTGCTACTCCTGAGTTTCGTCATCGTTGCCGGGCTGAGCTTCGTGGGTTCGACCGACGCCTCTCCCAACCCTCGTGACAAGCTCTTCTTGATCGTGGGGCACAACAGGTACGCCTTTCTCCCCAACGTGATCGTCGGATTCGCATTGATCCTGCATGCAGTGAGCGCGCACCGGAATCGGTGGAAGACCTGGCTCTACCGCGGCCTGCTCGGTTGGATCGTCCTGAGCGCGGTCGTTGGGTACGCGCTGTATCGCAGTTCGCAGCCCGACTGGGTCCAATCCTGCCCCCAGTGGAAGAGCGAAGTCGCCGCCTGGCAACGGGGAGAATCTCGACACCTGACGATCAATCCACCCGCGCTTTCCATTCGCCTTCACGGCCGAGGCAAATCGAGCCGCGATCCCGCTTGGGCACCCAAAAAACGCCCACGCCTGTGAGCCGGCGAACCCGAGGCAGCTCATCTCGCCTGCGCGTCGTACACGCTCCGAGCGCCGACATGGGATAGTTTTGCCCCTATTCAAGTCAACTTAACGGAATGCCTATTATCGGACATTGCCGAAAACGCAGTTTCTTTTTCCTATCGACTTGCCGAACACATCGTCTACTTCGTCCACGGCGTCTGGCTACGAGATGACGCCGAGTTGGTCAGCACATTGGAGCTCGGTCGCACTCTCCGTGGGAGTCGGCGGAAGAACACTCCAATTTACTTCATGTATGTGACGCGAAAGGTTTGGTACCCCGACATATTGAAACGGCTGGACTCGACTTCCCACCCGGTCCACGAGATAGCCGTCGACGGCGGTGCAATTCTGCGCGTTCTGAAGTTGTCACATTCGGAAGCCCGCTCCGCCATGTCACGATGAGAATACCGACCACAGCCTAGAGAGTGAACCAACGCGACCCATCGAGTCACCGTCTGGTGGCCATTTGTACGATATCAACTGACCCGCTGCATCATGGAGAGTCGGTGATCGCGGGCCCGTCATCGATATACCCCAGCGCGCGAAGCGCCTCGCGGTCGTCCTCGCTGAGGTCCGGGCGCCGCTCGGCAATACTGCGATCGAGTCTGTCTTGTAGGGCCAGCAAGCGCTCCTGCATTTGTACCGCCATCTGTGGATTCGCTTGCGTGAGGTCGGTTTCGTCATCTCCAAGGCGATACAGCTTGCCGACAGACTCGTTCTCGACTTCACTGACGATCCACTTGAATCCTGCATCGACTACGCCGTGGCGGCGCACCGACGATCCGCCGAGTGTCGCCATATAGGGAACGCTCGCCTTGTTTTCCGCTCCCTCGGCAAACAAGTCGCGACCGTGCGGGTTCTTGTCCGGCGGTGAATCGGTGAGCAGTTGCAACAAGGTCCCATAGAGGTCGACGAGGGAAACAACATCATTGCGTCGACTAGGCGTGTGGCCAGGGATCCGAAAGAATAAGGGCACCCTCACCAAGACGTCTGACAGATACTCGCCGTGAGCGAACCAATAGTCGTTTTCTCCCAGCGACTCGCCATGATCGACTCCAAAAACCAGCACTGCCCTGTCCATCAAGCCTCGCTCTGCGATCCCCTCGAACAAACGACCGATTTCTTCGTCCATCAAATTGATTTCGGCATCGTAGCCGGCGCGGTAATACGAGACCTCGCGACCCTTGCCAAGGAATTGGTATTCGGGGATCCCGCCGATCCCAATCGGACCCGGTTGCAGCGGTAGTCGACGACGACCATCGGAAAGCTGGCGCTCTGCCTTGATGAAGCGTCTCCGTTTGTCTAAGCCCGGCGTATAGGGTCCATGGGGAGCCTGGTAGTGGATCCACAGGAAGCATCCGGAATCGGCGTCGGTATCACTACCGCAGTCATCAAGCATTGCGAGCCCGGCGTCGGTCGTGTCCTTTGCGATTCTCTCGGGCCACTTGCGCACGACTTCCTGTTGCGGAAATTCATCGTCAAATCGGTCGAATCCGATATCGAGCCGAGAAGCTCTGCGTAGGACGTAGTTGCTGACCACAGCCAACGTGCGCCACCCCCTCTCGCGCAGCGAGGAGGCCAGCGTTGTCGCAGATTCGGGCAAGCCGGATTCGTTTTTCCAGATTCCGAGTTCCTCGGGATAGCGGCCCGTCATCACAGTACTGATGGACGGGACCGTGAAGGAGGCAGGAGCATACGCGGACGTGAACACGATACTTTTGTTGGCAAGAGAATCAAGGTTGGGTGTGAGGCCGAGCTGGCTTCCATAGGTGCCAAGCCGATCGGCCCGCAGCGTATCGACAGTAACCAGAATCAACAGCGAATGAGGCGGTGCGGGCGATGGAGCGCTACAGCCCAAAAGCCAGCTGATCGCCAACAACGAGACCGCGCGCGACACATTCGGCAATATTCTCCGCGACTCATTGCGCGGCACACTTCGCAGATCGCTAATCACTTTCATCGCGATCCAGACCGCTGTGGCAGGTGTGGCTTCAACTCTGCGATGAACCACACCCACATCGCGAACCACACGGGCGCTCTAAGTACGTTTTGAATGAAAGGATTCCAGGCGAGGGCCTCAGACTTGATGTGCTGAGCTACCCATTCGAGCACCCCTACAAGCAGCGTTGGAGAAGCTATCGGCTTTATGAGGCTCAGTTCATCGCTCAGCCCTGGCCTATTCCAAGAAGCGACTTGGGCATTGAAGTCATAGGTCCACTGAAACCAACTCGGATGATCGAGGTTCAAGGGAATCACAACGTAGACCAGCAGCAAATTCACAGATAGAATCCAGAGGAACGCTTTGGCTGGCGTTGAACCGTTAGCTAGAACGGCGCAGAAAGCCCATGGTAGTAGGAAGTAGAAATTCTGGTTACTGATCGTTGGGGCGAGGCAATACAGCGCAAGGCTGCCCAGCATACCCGCGTCGTAGACTGTGCACTTTCTGGTCCACAATCGAAAGCTAAGCCAGGCCATGAGAGAGAGGAGCAGGGGGAAGAACAGGACAGACTGAAAACGAAACAACGCCTGCGTGACAGCCTCTGACGCGAATAGACTACTGATACCACTAAGTCCCCACCAACCGGCTCCTTGTCCACGGTAGCCGAACACCAGTTGCTCGATTCTATCGGGTGTCAATAAGTAGAGGGGATAAAGGGAAATGACAGTAGGCAGACACATAAGAACGCCGCCCCAGAGTCCCAGCTTAAAGCTACGCTGCCGAGTCATGGCGATGAATAGTGGAATCGCCAGGACCGCTGGGAATGTACGAGCCATAATCGCCATCCCCAGGCAAAGCGCCCCGATCGCAGCACTGGTATCAGAGCGCTTTTCCGCGCAGGCGACGAATGCGACGAAGGTCAGCAGCGTTGGAACCGGATCAAAGTTCCCGTGGAGCGAGGTAATCACCCAGGTAGCTGGGATCACGAGAAACGTGATAATGAGGTGAGACGCCGAGATCTTCGACAATCCGCGTTGCACTGTCGAGTCGCGGAGGCGCCAGACAATCGCAACAGCAACTCCGATTTCGAAAGCAAAGTACAGAAGTTTGAGAAAGTAATAGCGTGGTAGTAACTCGCGCAGAAAGGGCAGAGTTCCCACGACCCCTTCATGCAGCGATGACCAGAAACCCACGAGCATCCACCACAGGGGTGGCCAAGCCATGATCTGACTCTGCGCATAGGGATTGACCTCTTGCTCGGTCATCATCCAGAGCAGCAAATATCCCGAGTGGTCCCCGGTACCTCCGAACCAGCGTCCCAGTACCAGCCGAGTCACCAATACGACCGCGACCATCAGGGCAAGCGCCAACCTACTGCTCGGCTTCAGAGCATGTAGCTGATCTCTCATGGCCGTATTGTGGCATACTGCTTCCCGTCAGCTGGGTTTGGACCAATTCGAGGGAATAACTCAGAGAGGGTTCTAGACTCCGAGAGGAGGTGGGACCCGTGACCCAGAAAGACTCTGCCGAGAAGGCCGTCCGCGACATCCGCCGCAAGACCCGCCGGAAGTTCTCCGCAGAAGAGAAGATCCGGATCGTGCTCGAAGGCCTGCGAGGAGAGCATCGCGTCTCTCTGCCGCCGGGAAGGAATCGCAGCGGATTTGTATTACCGCTGGAGCAAGGAGTTTCTCGAAGCGGGGAAGAAGCGCTTGCTCGGGGACACCCAGCGCGAAGCCACCTCGACCGAAGACACGGACCTTCGCAAGGAGAACGCACGGCCCGACATGGGGCGGTTCTGCCCCTATTCAAGTCAACTTAACGGAATGCCTATTATCGGACATTGCCGAAAACGCAGTTTCTTTTTCCTATCGACCTGATGTTGCGACCTGTTTTCGCCTTGATGACCTTCCAATTCTTGTAAAACAAAAGATTTCATAAACTGTGAAGGTCGCGAGTGAGAGGAGCACGAGCTTCATTACCGATATCGCGTAGAACGGAAGCTCTTCGGTTGCCCCGGCTCCATGGGACGCGGTCTGGTTGTCGTCCGATGATGGGGTCAATTCCATTCCAGCACCTCATTCATTGAGTTTGAGCAGGCCAGCCCACAAGCTGGCCCGCTCGCAACGACTTCGATGACTGGGGAGCCTGACCGTACATGAATTTGTTTCGGGTAATTTGTCGCGCTGCTTGAGCGATTCGGGCCTCGGATTCAATAAGTTTTCAGATTTTCGTTGGGGGTTTTGCAATGCTTCTCTTTTGGTGCGGCGGGCAGATCGATCAACTGCGCCAGGCTTGAGGGGCTGAGCTAAGATCTCGCCAATAATTTCAGAGATGCGCGGGATCAGCGCTAGTAAGCCACCCATCCTGCGCCCTTGCGGGGAGGGTTTGCGTTGATCGATAGAGCCGAGCTGGGTGCGTTGTTTGATGGGCTGCGTGCAGCGGTCACCATCGCTGATCAGGATTACACGATCACCTTCATGAACGATCGCGCCATCGCGTTCTACGGGGAGGACGGGGGCGCGGAGCTGGTCGGCAAGAATCTGCTCGATTGCCACAGCGCCGAGCAGGCGGATGTGATCCGTGACGCCTACGAGCGCTATCGCGCCGGCGATCTCACCCCGACCCGCTATCACCACCAAGAGGAAGGTAAAGCTCCCGAGAGCATCGTGCATATTCCCATGATCGTGAAAGGAGAGTTCCGTGGCATCGCGGAGCAGATCTGGAACGAACGTGCGGATTTGGTTTTCAGCAGCTGACGGCGGGGTCGTTGTGAACCAATCCCTGTAAATCTGAGGCCATCATGTCAGTCTTAACCGATCTTGCCAAAGAAAAAGCCATCGAGTTGGGAGCGGACTTCGTTGGGATCGCCAGCCCAGATCGCTTTGATGGCGCCCCGCCCCACGCGGACCCAGCCCGGATTCTGCCCGATTATCATGCCGTGATCTCGTTTGGCATTGCGATGAGTCATGGAACCCTGCAGGCGTGGTTCGCGAAACGAAGCCGAAGACCGCAAGACGACTTCGACCACCGGGCGACCGAGATGTTGGATGACATTTCTTTCGGATTAACGAGAGCCTTGGAACGAGAAGGCTTCGCTTCTTGCTACATCAAACAGAATGAAAGCTACAACTATTACAATGGATTCAAACCTGACTTCAGCCATAAACATGCTGCTGTGGCGGCTGGGCTTGGCGGGCTTGGAACTTCTTCTCTCTTCGTTCATCCCACCTACGGAGCTGCGGTCCATTTAAGCAGCATCATCACAGAAGCCCCCCTGGATGCGGATCCTTTGTTCGATCTCGAAGAGGAAAACCCCTGTGATGGATGCAACTTCTGCCTTGAGATTTGCCCCGTCCAAGCGATCCGCTCGGATGAGAAAGAATCCTTTCGCATGGCAGGCGAAGAACACAGCCACCAGAAACACGATTGGGTGCGCTGCATGGTCGGTTGCGATGGTTTCGACGGGCGCGAATACAAGATCGGCAAGAAGACTGTCGGCACTTGGTCGTACAACAGTCGAGAGGTGAGCTACCCCGATGGTGCAATGGAGCTCATGGGACGCCCCGAGCAAGAGATTCGGCACCCGATGGAATTGGCGGAGAAGATCATCGACCCGCATCTTCAATATTGTGGGAATTGCCACAAGATTTGTGTCGGAGACCGCAAGCGTAAGGAAGCACTTTTCAAGCTTCACATCCGATCCGGTTTGGTCGAGATTCCCACTGATCCCACCATGATCGCCCATCTCGATGATGCCAATAATGAACTCGTTCCTTATGACCTCGAAGCCACAGGATACGATTTGGAGAATGTGGACTTTAAGTGGGTGAAAGATTAACCCGGGTCTCTATAAGCCCTGGCCGATCAACCTCTCCGTGGGGACGCGGAAGGCGTTTCGCGGCCAGTCGAGTGCTTCATCGATCTGAGCAAGCAGTGTCTCCCGATGTTCGGGGAGTGCGCCTTGTAAGTTTAAAAAATTGGAGTGGTGGTCCGAGAGCAGCTGCGTGGGTCCGCTCAGGTTTTCAATCAAGAGCCGAGTCTCTGCGAGGGCCTCGAAGGGTGAGAGGAGAGTCAAGCGACCTTCCTGCCAGCGCTGGTGCCAAGGCGTGCCCTCTGCGGGAATAAAAGTACGCAAACGCACAAAATCCGGCGGCGCCTCGCTCAGCACCCGAGCACTCCCGAGTGCATGTTCCTGCCAGCGCTCGATGCCCCCTACTCCCACCATCAAATAAGCGGAGAGTTCGATCCCGGCGCCCTTTACATGCCGGTAGGCATCCACTGCCTCTTCGGGAGTAACTCCTTTGTTGATTTCCTCGAGTGTCACGGCATCACCCGATTCGAGACCCGAATGGATACGCGTGATTCCGGACTGGGCAATCTGGCGCCACTCCACCTGGCTCTTCTTGACGAGATATTGGGCCGAGCCGTAGAGGGTGATCCGTTCGAGGGAGGGGAAACGCTGGTGGGCGGCCTCGCCGATGGCCACCAGTTTTCGAGTGGAGAGCACGGCGCTGTTCCCGTCGGCGAGGAAAATGGTTTGCACGCCGTGCGGACCGTAGGCCTTGAGCGCCGTGTCGAGATCCTCCACCACCTCTTCGTGGGGGCGAACCCGGAACGGCCGATCCTTGTACATGGAGCAGAACGCACAGCGGTTATGCGGGCAAGCCAAAGTAGCTTGGATGATCAGCGAGCCCGCTTCGCTGGGGGGTCGGTAGACGGTGCCTTCATAGCGCACACGCGGGTTCCTTTGAATGCTTCCGGCACTGTCGGAATACGGAAACTAGCCGGCTTCTTTTCTTACACGGCCGGTGATTCGATCTTCCCTGACATGGGGCAGTTCTGCCCCTATTCAAGTCAGCTTAACAGAATGCGTACTATCGGGCATTGCCGAAAACGCAGTTTCTTTTTCAGATCGGCGGGGGCCACTACCAATGCTCGGCGAAAAGTGTGCATCGCGAAAACCCGGAGGGCTCCGACACCCCGCCTACCCGCCAGCCGCTGCCACATGCTCTCGGATCTGCGCGAGCAGCGATTCGCGGTCCGTCCCGCTCTTCTGGATCAGTCCCACGACCTCTCCGCTGAGCCGCCTGCGATCCTCATCGGTGAGATCCTTTGCGGTCACCACCACGATCGGGATCGCGCGCCACGCCTTGGTCTTGCGCAGCTCCGTCACGAACGCGAATCCGTCCATCACGGGCATCATGAGATCGAGGAGGATCAGCGAGGGCTGCCGGTCCGCCACCCGCTCGAGGGCTGCGCGGCCGTTCTCGGCATCGTCCACCTGCCAGCCTTCCTTCTCGAGGGCCCGCCTCAGCATTTCGCGATTCGCGGACTGGTCGTCCACGACCAGCGCGCGCCGTTCGGCGCCGGCGAGCACATAACACTCGAGCAGCTGCGCGAGGCGGCCGCGATCGATGGGCTTGGTGAGAAACTCGGTGGCGCCGAGCGCGTAGCCTTTTTCACGGTCGTCGGTCATGGTCACCATGATGACCGGGATGTCACGTGTCTCGGGGTCCCGCTTGAGTTCCCGAAGCACCTCCCAGCCGTCCATCTCGGGCATAAACACATCGAGTGTGATCGCGGCGGGATGCAGGGTCTTGGCCAGGCGTAGCGCTTCCTGGCCACCACTTGCCGTCACCACCCGCGCGCCCGCACCCTGAAGTGTACGCCCGAGCAGATCCAGTGCGTTCGGGTCGTCGTCGATCACCAAAACCGTCCTCACCTCTCCGGGCTCGGCGGGCACCGTGGCCGCCGCGACGTCGGCATCGGGAGCCGGGACGGACGAAGCGTCCGACGTCACCCGAATCGGCAGACGGATCGTGAATGCCGAACCTTCACCGCTGCGGCTCTCCACCGTGATGTCACCGCCCATCATCCGACAGAAGCGGCGGCTGATTGGCAGGCCCAGCCCCGTGCCGCCGTAGTCGCGGCTGGTCGACACTTCGGCCTGCGAAAACTCCTCGAAGACGTGGTCGAGCTTCTCTGCCGGAATCCCGATGCCATTGTCCGAGACGGTCATCCGCACCCAATCGACTCCGTCCACCGCCTCCGGCTCTATCACCAGGCCGATTTCACCATCGTGGGTAAACTTTGCGGCGTTGCTCAACAGGTTGAACAGGGCCTGGCGCACCTTGGTGAGATCGGCCCGCATCTGCCCCAGCGATGCGTCCACCTCCACGCGCAGCTGATTGTCGTTCTTCTTCACCAGAGCCTGCGTGGTGCCGACGACATCATCGATGAGGGTCCCGCTCTCGAAGTCCTCAACGTAGACTTCCATCTTGCCTGCCTCGATCTTCGAGAGGTCGAGGACATCATTAATCAGGGCCAAGAGATGCTTGCCCGCGCCGAGGATCTTCTTGAGATCGCCACTGACCTCCTCGTTGCCCTCGTCTTCAGCGTCCTCCAACAGCATCTCGCTGTAGCCGATGATGGCATTCATCGGGGTTCGCAATTCGTGACTCATGTTGGCGAGGAATTCACTCTTGGCGATATTCGCCAACTCCGCCGCGCGTTGTGCCTCGCGTATGTTGCGCAGCACGAGATTCGTACCAATCGCGATCATCACGAGGAGCCCCAGCGTGACCAGCGACAAGGCCGCGAACAAGATCGTTTCGGACTGGTGGAAGGTGGCGAGCGCCGCCGAGCGTGCTTGTCGAACGGTGACCGAGCCCTCCAGAGTCGAAATCGGAGCGGTGGCCTCCAGGAAATCATCGGTGATCGCATCGCCGTAGACGAACGCAGCTGCAGCTCCCGCGCCCTGAATGATGACCCGCGACCTGGGGAGATACTGCGTCGCAAAGGCGGCCGACGCGGATGCTCCGGTCTCGAAGTTTAACAAGACCGTCGCGATCGCTGAGGGGGCCGACTCGCTCTCATCAATCGCCACGCGGCTGACCCGCATGTCTCCACCCTCGGCAAAAACGGCGTGGCCATGATCCCTACGCGTGGATTGGAACCAGTCTTCCCGATCGACTTGCCTCGGCGCGAGCGTTCTGATGCCGTCGATCACAGCGACCAGCCGATGGCCCTCTCCGCTGTAGAGTTCGATCTGATCGATGTTCTCTGCCAACTCCGCCAGGCGCACGAACGAGTGCTCGACTTCAAGGCGGTTGTTTTCCGCGTCGTCCCGGAGCCCGGCGGCCTGGAACATGAAGTAATTGCTGATCGCCTCCTGCGCGAGCAGGGTGCTCAGGGAATCACCGATCCGCTGCACATGATCGTCGACCAGCTTGGCGGTCAAACTCGCCGAGGACGCCAGCTGTGCCGTGGCAGAAGTTTCCGCAGCTCTTTGTCCAAAGAAATGAAACGCGACCCCCGCCGTCAACATGACGGCCAGGACGGGAAGTAGGACGAACAGAAAGATCCGACTGAACGTTTTCATTGCCGAATCTGCGCGCGGGCCTGAAGCGCTCCGAAGTTGACGATGAGCGATGTATCACCGAAGTGCTCGTACCGTTCTGCAAGCAACGCTCCCTGGGCCAGGGTAACGGTGCCCTGCTCTTCGATGATGCCTTGCCCCCGATCGCTCAGGAGCCATTCCACGAAGTCGTCGGTCCGACGGTCGAGGCCTGACTTGAAGGCAATGTACAACGGGCGGTAGTAGGGATATGCGCCGGAAGCGATGCCTTTCACCGTCGGCGCGTGACCGTCGATCTTCAGGATCTTCAACTGCCGTCGTTTGGCGCTCGAGATTCCGGTAATGGCGATGGCACCGGGCGTCTTCTCGACAAATTTTTCGACTGGACCACTAGAATTCAAATGGACGACAGTCTCGCCGTAGTCGGCATCCGGATTCCCCATGATCAGGAGCCGCGTCGAATGGCCAACACCACTGATCTTACCGCGGCGGGCGACCACGAAAATCCGCGCGTCGGGGCCGCCCAGCTCCTTCCAGTTGGTGATCTTCTGCTGCAAGACCTGCTTCAGCTGATCCGTCGTGAGATTCTCGACTTCATTCGACGGATGCACCGCCGCCACCAGCGCGTCCCACGCCACCACGGCCAACTTCAAACCGGGTCGTTCTTCGTTCAGTGACGCCTGGGGCGCTCGGCAGGTACCCCCGAGATCGGCGCCACCCGTTCCCGCCGCTTCGATCCCCAGAGTCGCACCACCGCCGGACAGATGGATCTCGACCCCCGTCTCTTTCGCGTATTGCTTGGCGCACGCTTCCATGAACGCCACCTTCGAGATTCCGCAACCTCGCCACTTCAGCGTTCCGCCCTCATCCCCGGCAAGAGACGACCCGCCGAGCACAATGGAAATTGAGCAGAACACGAAGAGCGACCGGAGGAACTTCATCAAAACCTCTCGTCAGTTTTCCGGGGATAGGGTACAGGAAACTTGTGAGGCAATGGGGATTCGCTGGCCATGGCGGCCACACGCTCTCTCACCCGAGCTGAGCAGCGGTGAGAGTTCGAGCGAGGTACTTCATTCGAATGCTGGAGGCAGCAGAGCCGTGGCAGCGCGGAACGAACGAGAACACCGGCGACTCCTCCGCCAGTACTTCCCGAAAGGCACCGACCTATCGGGTTACTCACAAGC
>PVMK01189434.1_pt1 | contig 13994 bp, 17 predicted proteins | sample 1853481 | NCBI WGS metagenome assembly PVMK01 (sample SAMN08533507, study PRJNA380276) | Marine sediment metagenome, whole genome shotgun sequencing project. | reverse complement strand
GTTGCCCCCCATCATAGCTTTTATAGACCGCATCACCTTTTGTCCCCGCCAAAATATTTGCGGGAAATAATGGATCGATAGCCAGGGCGATGACGCGCGAATGGGTCATGCCAGCCGACATTTTTTCCCAATGGGTTCCCCCATCACGAGTTTTATAAATATAGTCGTTGGTTGCCATATACACGATATGAGCCTTTGTGGGATGCAAGGCGACCTCGACAACTGTTTCACTCTGCCCACAGCCAGCCAAGGCTAAGAACCCGATGACGCATAGGCAAAAGCATTTAAACCTAGAAACGGCAGGAGGGCGAAAAAAAGACGCGTAAGGGATTGGTGTGCATGGTGAGATCAAAAAATTCGTGGTCACCTTATGGGTGATGCGACATTTTTTTATTTTGCGAGGTGCGCCAGGAGCTTGCGCGGACTTTTGTGATCCAACTGCGATTTCTAAGTTAAACAAAGCCATCGTCAGAGATCAAAATGACTACGCCATAATCTAATAATTGTTGAACATAGAAGCAGGTGAAAATCGAGACCCTATCATCAGGCTCTAACGAAAACGAGCCCTGCTTTTTCGTGGTGAAGAAGAAGAGGAGGAGGGGTGGCAGTGATGCGAGGCAATATGCTCACAGAAGCTTTCGGCGCACGTTGATATATGGCCATAGCCTCAGGCATCCATCCATTGAGGTCCGCAATCCGTGTTTTATTCGCCGGATGTGTAGATAAAAATTCTGGTGGAGATCCTCCAGAAGCGGCAGCCATACGCTCCCAAATCCGAACAGCTTCTCGAGGATCATACCCGGCATCAGCGGCCAACAAGACGCCGATATAATCTGCTTCGGATTCATGCAGTCGACTGAACGGCAACAACACACCGGCTTGAAGGCCCAGCCCCATAGCCTGCATACCTAATTGGCTCAAAGCTGGATTGTCTCCCTGAGTCGCTAACAGAATGGCCGCTGCAGACATGCCCACTTGAGCCATCAATCCCTGGCTCATACGCTCTCCCCCATGTTGAGCTAAGGCATGAACCACTTCATGCCCCATAATGGCTGCCAAGCCTGCTTCGGTCTTCGCAATCGGAAAAATTCCTGTATACACCGCAATTTTCCCGCCAGGCAACGCCCAAGCATTTTTGGTGTTGTCCTCTTTGATGACGGTCACTTCCCAATTAAATGATTTGGCGGCTTCCGCATATTTGGAACGTTTAGCGGCCCCAATAATACGAGCGGCCACCCGTTTCACCGGTTCAATCTCTCGTGGATCTTTTGACAGGACGACCTTGGGATCTTGCAACGTTTCCCCATACTGCGCCGCTCCCATTTCATTCATGTATCCAGACGGCATTAATAATAATTGTGAACGATCGGTATACGGATTCGTTTGGCAACCCCCAAACAGCACACTCAACAACATAATCCACAGAAATGGAGCAGGAAATTGCATGAACAAGATTGGTTGGGCCATCCTCTTCGCCTCTGAGAAAAAGGCAATATTGTGGCATTTCCTAAAGGTTTTTTTTCCCCAAGCATATATGATCTCGTTGCATTTAAGCCCCTTCTGGTGGATCTGGGATACGAATATCCAGTTCCTGAATGCTCTTATACCGAGTTAATGCCGGCTTCGTGCCCTCTCGTGGACCCACGACCAAAATTGCAAAATCCTGAGGACGCAGATGACGTTCCGCTGCTTGCCGAACCTGTGCCACCGTGACCTGCTCAATCCCCTGACGGAATTTTTTCAACCACGTTGAGGGATAGCCGTAATATTCATATGTCAAATATTTGCCCAACACTTTCGAGGGCGAATCCACCGAAAAAACAAAGGAATTAAGAATGCTGTCCTTGGCTTTTGCCACTTCATCTTCCGTCGGCGGATTCGACACCATCTTTCGGGATTCTGCGATGAGCGCATCAATCCCTTTCCCCGTTGTTTGGGTTTTCGTCGACATGGAAAGAATTGTCAGCCCTGGATGATCCCATTGAAGTCCAACTCCACCATGAACATCATACGCCAAACCCTGCTTAGAGCGAATGTTGGAAAACAGACGAGCCCCAAAGGACCCAGAAAGAATTTGATTGACGATGACCAAGGAATAATAATCAGGATGGTCACGTCGAATCCCCTGGTGTCCCATAGCAATTTTCGCTTGCGTCATATCGTTTTTTTCAACATAAAACATTCCGGCGGGGACCTGTTCCTGAATAAACGCCTCAGGGTCATTGGCCTCCGGCCCCTTCTGCCAATCCCCAAAAACTTTGTTTAGCAAAGAGATTGCCTTTTCTTTTTGAAAATCTCCAACAAGCCCTAGAATGATGCGATTGGGATGAAAATAAGTTTTATGCCAACGTGATACATCTTTCTGCGTGATAGAAAGAATGGTGGCATAAGTGGGGACCCAGGTATATGGCGACGCGTTCCCAAAGACCAACTTTTTAAACTCTCGCGAAACGATTCCGCCTGGATCATCGTTTTGACGGGCGATACCGGCCATCATTTGGTTTTTGGCAATCTTAAGTTTTTCAGGGGCAAAGGCAGGAGTCCGCAAAATATCGCCATAAACCTCTAATACCGCAGGAAAATCTTCGGTCAAACAACTCATCGAAGCCGTTCCAACGGTTCTCGCCAATGGCTGTTTCAATCATAGCGGCCTTGCCTTCTAAAAATTCGTCCAGTTCATCGCCCGATTGCTTCGTCGTCCCGCCCGTCCGTAGGACCGTTCCAGTAAGAGAGGCAAGCCCAATTTTATCTTGAGGTTCTAAGCGTGATCCGGTTCGGATAAATGCCGAAAGACTGACCAGCGGCAACTCATGATCTTCCATCAATAACACGACCATCCCATTCTCCAACACGACTCGCTCTGGTTCCGGAATAACTAATTCCGGTAATGGGAGGTACTGCAATTCCTCCACCTGTTTCACTTGGGCCTGTACAGGCAAACCCATACTCAAGATGATCAATGTCATGAAGCAACTGCTCCACAAGGTCTTATTGACCAAATATCTCAAAGACACATTCCTAGCCCATCATGATTGCCCCTCCCCTTCTGCTGCAGAAGCAGGTATCGCGACGCCTGGAGGCGGCACGGTTTCAATCATCCCGACAATACGATTGGTGGGCTGAAACATGGCCTTGGCCACGCGTCGGATATCGGCTTTGGTCACATGATCGAAGCGTGTAATATAGCGGAAGAGCTCACGCCAATCCCCAAACAACATATGATAATCCGTCATATGCATTGCCAATCCTAAATTGTTATTTAAGCGCGCGCAAAAGGCCGGCCTTCGCACGAGTCCGGAACCGCGCTAATTCCTCATCCGACACGTCCTGAGTTTTCAGTTTATCGAATTCTTCACGAAGGGCCTGTTGAACAGTTTGATTGGACACACCACGACCAGGTACCCCATATGCCAACCAAAGGTGGGGATATTTATCACCGGGGTACGCGCCATAAGCCCCGACCGATACTGCAACTTGCTTATCCCGCACCAATGACCGGAACAACCGCGAGGTTCGTCCATTGGTTAAAATATCATCAATGGCATCATACACCGGTTGATCGACATCCGTGGCCGCCGGTTTATGATAGCCTTCTAAATATAGGGGCTGTGACGGATCTTGTAAGATCACGATTTTTTCGGTAATTGATGCCGGTTCTACCGTACGAATAGGTGGTGGAGGAGAACCAGCCGGAATCCGCCCAAAATATTTCTCTAATAGCGGAATAACCGCCTTGGCATCAATATCCCCAACAATCGCCGTAACCATATTAGAGGGGACATATTGAGTCTCGTAAAACTTCTTCGCATCAGTTATCGTATACGCTTGAATATCGCTGGCATGTCCAATGACCGGATGTTGATACGGATGCGCCATAAACGCCGTGGCCACGAATTGTTCAAGCAGCCGACCAAAAGGCTGACTCTCTGTTCGCAAACGGCGCTCTTCCATCACGACATCCCGCTCTTCATAAAATTCACGAAATACCGGCTGCAAGAATCGTTCAGATTCTAAATACGCAAACAGTTCAACTTTGTTAGCCGGCAATGAATAAAAATATCCCGTCACATCCGCGCCGGTAAACGCATTCAACGCCACGCCGCCTTCTCGCTCAATAATATCGCCAAATTCATTTTTTATGACATATTCAGAGGCCTCTCGTTGTCTTTGTTTAAACGTATCATATAAAGATTTCACCTTTTCAGGATCGGCCTTTCGAGAAAGCTTTTCCATTTGATAGGCTTGATAGGATTCTTCCAATTTCACCAACGCGACTTTTTCCGCTGGATAATTTTTTGTTCCTATTCGTGGCGTTCCCTTAAACGCCATATGCTCAAACATATGGGCCAAACCTGTTCGGCCTGCCTATTCCTGCGCGGAACCCACATTCACACTACGGGGGCCACTGGCCGTTCAACCAAAATAAATGTCCACCCGTTTTTTAACGTATGCTGAGTGACATGCTTTTCGAAGGAACCCAAATCTTGGGCAAACACCACAGTCACAGACAACGACCAGGCCATCATCATGACGGCAATGGGTCTCACCGAATACCAGATTCGACAGCCTATTCGCATTCAGCACCATCCTGTTTTAGAGTTTATTAAAATCCGACTGTTCATTTATCCTACCCAGTAATGAAGAATCGTTGCAAGCAAATACCAAACCGAGACTGTTCCTTTCTGATCATTTATTCGATGGACAGGATCGAAGACCTGTCGGCATCAATGGACATCCCTAGCCCGGGTTCATGCCACGGGTGGAGGGATGAGCCCACATACTCATATCCGCCTTGAATAGGATCAACCGACAAAAGAAGCGGCATATCTAAATCTAAAATCTCAAATCCACCTAACCCTAAAACCATACCCCAAGAACAACCCATAGTCACTCGACTTTCCACCATCCCGCCAATCATTAAGCGAACGCCTGAGGCCTGTGCTAATTCCACTATGCTGACCGACTCCATCACTCCACATTTAGTGATTTTCACATTGAACATATCGACAGCCTTCTGTTCGATTAGTTGACGAGCATCTTCTATGGAACGAAGCGATTCATCAGCGACAAGAGGAATCGCGCCTTGATTCTTGAGCATGGCCATTTCTTCAATATGATCCCGATGAATCGGTTGCTCAAATACTTTGACCGGAATGTATAATTGCTTCATCGCCAACATAAACGCTCGTGCCTGTTCAAATGTATAGCCCTGATTTGCATCAATCACAAAAGAAGCCTGCTGACATACCGTCGCAACCGCTTCAACCCGTCGAATATCTTCTTCAACATCCTGCCCCACTTTCATTTTTAATATCTGGAATCCCTGCTGACACCAATCCAGCGCGGTGGCTACCACCGCATCACTCGCTCCGATCGGTAGTGTCACATCTGGTTCTCGTATTCGAACCTCGGCTCCACCCCAAAGACCCCAAAGAGGTATACCAGTTGCTCGGCACAAGGCATCAAGCAAGGCGGTTTCCAGCCCACAACGAAGTGATGGGAAAGATTGAGTGACATCCAGGAGCTGTTTCGACATGCAGCGAAATTGCGTAGCCGGCTGTCCTAGTAACACCTGTGCAGCAGCAGGCAAAGCGGAAAGACACGACTCTTGATCTTCTCCGGAAATATCAGGAAACGGCGCAATTTCACCGTAGCCCACTGTTCCGTTCTGAAGAGTCACCCGCACAAAAATATTCTTGGCAACATCCATCGCTCCTTTAGCAACGACAAAGGAAGCCTTCAGAGGCAAATCCACTGGCCATGCTTCAATTTTTTTGACAGAGAATGAATTCACAAGGTGATACGAAAACAATGAGAGTGGGAAATTCTGATAAAATTAGTGACAGCGGAAGGGCCTGAATCTATCCATATCGATCATTCTTCCAAGGAAGGGCCGTATTGGAATAGCCACGCACTTCCCAAAAACCTTTTTGATCACGATCTAAGAAGGTAATTTTTTTTATCCACTTCGCCCCTTTCCACGCATAGCGCTTGGGCACAATCATCCGCACGGGCCCACCGTGGTCTTTGCTTAACGGACGATCCTTCCAATGCGTGGCCAATAACACATCGTCATCATCACAAACTTCCAAGGGCAAATTGGTCGTGTAATCATCATACGATTCAAACAAGATGAATTTAGCAGAAGACAATGGCCGGACAATCTCCAGAACATGCTGGAATTTCACCCCTGTCCAATCGTTGTCCAACATGCTCCACGTCGTCACGCAGTGAAAATCCGCATGAACCTGGGATACGGGTTGAGCTTGAAAGTCTTCCCATGTCCAGGTCACCGGATTGACCACAAAACCATCAATCGTTAAATTCCAATCCGTCAAGACAATCGTCGGTTTGTATCCTAAATCCAAAACCGGGAAATTATTTACCAGATGTTGCCCTTCCGGAAGGCGCTCATCTTGGACATCGTCAACCTCCCGGCACGAAAACTCTCGCCGATGTTGCGCCATTTTCTGTTTGGCTTTTACGATTTTTTCATTCGGTTCCATACATTCCCCATCCCTATGAATACTAATGAGCGGAGTCTCATACCACCTTTTCGCTAGCAGAACCTGAGATTCGTCCCACTTTAAGAGTACCATAGAGAATCCCTTGATGAGCAATACGAACGTCCCTATAGTCACCCTCTCGAAAATTTGTTACATTGTGCTATTCATTCATGGTTAGCCTGGAACCGCTCGGCTCCCCGCCTGCCTTTGTGCCTTCTTTTCCAGCCTACTCTTTCTTTTTCATTTTTTTGCTCGGAGGATTAGTCTTATGACCGTGCAGATACTGGCTAGAGTTGTGTGTTGTTCCGTCCTTTTGCTAGGAACCTCTTTTTCTTTAGTTCTGGCCGAGGCTCCGGAAGGCGTTTCACCAATAACCATCTCTGATGGGAAAACCATTTCCATGGAGTACACCTTGACCTTGGAAGACAAAAAAGTATTGGACACCAACGTGGGAGACGCCCCTCTGAATTTCACACAGGGCTCACACCAAATTATTCCCGGATTGGAAGCAGCGCTTGAGGGAATGAAAGTTGGAGAAACGAAACAGGTCACGGTAGACCCTGAACAAGGGTATGGTGTCATTAACCCAAAAGCCATACAAGAAGTGCCGATTGAAAAAATCCCAGAAGAAGCACGGAAAGTTGGAACTCAACTACAAGGCAAGGATGCGCAAGGTCGAATGGTACAAGCTCGAGTATCAGAAGTGAAAGAACAAGTAGTTATGTTAGATTATAATCACCCATTGGCAGGGAAAAAACTCTTTTTTGATGTAAAGATTTTAGATATTCAAGCCGCTAGTACACCGGAGCCATAGAAGTATGATTAAGGCGAGGTTCTCGTCACAGCTCGACACGGAACAACTGATTCCAATAAATCGGCATAGGGGGCCTGTTGAATATTTCACTTCCCATAGCCTGTAAATGCCCGAGGCAAGCTACGGGGAATTGGAGTCATTAAAAATAGGCCTGAATCTGAAATACTCCTTCATTGTCCTTAGGTCGACGATGGAATTCAAATCGTAGGGCTAAATTTTCATGCAGGGAATAGCGTTGCCCGACAAAAAAGAGAAAGGCATCCGACGAATCTCCCAGAGGATACCGAAGGTAAGACCCAGAGGCCATAACTTTCCATCTCCTGGTGAGATTCGTGATCATTCCGACCGTGCTCCCTCCCCCAATCCTATAATCTCCATCATAGGCATTACTATAGTTGGCATCCAATTCGGGAAGGGCAAAAAAGACTATGGGGTGCATCCATGGGGATTCAAGCGTCAGGCCAAGTCCCCCATTCAGATTGATGTTCCGACAATACCGACAACCGTTGATCTTTATGGTGTCTAATTCAAACCTGATTTTCCATGAGGGAGCCTTAATCAACGTATCCACTGGTGTCAGGGACACGATATTGACCAAGGACAAGGTTTCTAGCCGCGTCCGATTTCTTTTATTGTAATGGCGAACAGACAAGCCCAACAATTCAATTTGGGCATAGGGGACATATCCTGGGTCTGGATCAAGTAAATCATGGTACCCGGCGCGAAGGGTCACTTCTTCAAAGGATTCATCATTGCGCCAACCGCCACCGATTCCGACTCTCGCAGGTTTGTGCCCTAATTCCGGCCGAGTGGTAAAAGGGCGAAGGGGCACCCTTGGAGAAACGACATCCAGGTCACTCCGTGCAGCAAGAAGTCGATGAAGTTGTTGCCCCTCTCGAACGTCTTCTTCTTCCTTGCCAATGCTCGTATACTGAAAATAGTCAATAGCCAAGTCAAGAACGAAGGCTTGTCGCGTGATGGCCAGGTTGGCAAAGGCAGGAGTCTTCAATGCCTGATGATCATCAATGACCTGAGAGAGGATGTGCTTCTCATTCGATGGGAGATTTTCTAATTTACGACGAATCGTCGTAGATCGTGCTGGATTAAATGAAACGCCTTGAATAAATTCTGGTCGTTGGTTGAGTAACCGGACGGTTTCCGCCGGGATGGTCCAAAGGGTAAATTGATCCGTGAGATGCCACTGCGGTACAGCCACCTCCAATAGGGAAAGGATTTGATAGGCACAATTTTCTTTAAAAAAGAAATAATCAAAGTAGGTCAATTGAAGTTCCCACACATGCATCAACATGAACCGAATTTGTTCTTGACTCAACCTTAATTGATACTCCCAGATATCCCGGTTTTCAATATCCCCATATTCTCTAACCTTGAGATAATAAGGTTTAATTGAAAAACGCCCCTTGAATCCGCCAATGACACCTAATACTGCATACGTGATCCCTAAATCCGTTGTAGGTTGGGCAGCAAAATTGATGGTGTAGGCCAGCAATTTGGTTTCCTCGACTTGCCCCTTCTGATCAATACGCAGAAGAGTATGGGCAAACATCGAGGAGGGGTTATTCAGGTAGGACGAAGGAAAAATGAGGGTAACACCTATGGGATTTAATTCACGAAACCAATGTGAAAAATGTTCGCAATGGTAAGGAGGAAGGCGGGTCTCATCAAAAGACAGTTGCGACTGTAACCAGTAATACCGAGCAATGAACGCACATGGAGCAGATTGGTGTAACGATCCAAATTTTTGAGAGGAAAAGAAGGAACGGAGTGTGGCCTCAAGTTCGGCTTGTGGATCGGTTTTCCCATTTTTTGCGAGGAAAAACTGAGGATCATCTGCTTGACTGGCATGGCCACCTGTCACATTTGATCGATAATGTAAGAGGAGATGCCACGTACGCTGATCGGCTAACCCGGCTTTTCGGGCACGGGAAATCAATTCTGCGAGATACGTTGAATTGTTTCTCTCACCTGAATTTGCAGTAGCCGTAGGCAAAAAAGGCAGACAAAGAAACAGCCAGACAAGTGGCCCAATCAATAGGACTTGGCAAAGTTGAGGGGAACGAGAAAAAAACGTCTTCCTGAAATTCACCCGTTGTTCAAAGCAAATTCAATATCCGTGTGCTGAGTGGCGGCTAACGTGTTTGAGAGGGTGAGAAGCATGTCCTCTGGGGTGACATGCTCGGTTGGGAAAAGATCATGAAAATTATTTTTTGTCAGTGAAAAAAATTCTTGGTGGTAGGCCGGAGGCACCTGCATTAAGGTGGCCAAGGAAGTGAGGTACTTGCCATGGCCGGAAGCCATATCCTCTTTTAAGCGGCCAAAATTGGCCCGGGAGAAATATACAATCTTCTGTTGATCCTGTAATTCACCAGGGAAATACCAGCTGCTGGGAGTGGTGGAGGAAGTAAAATCAAAACTTTTCTCAATGGTATTTGTGAATGAACAGGATATTGAAGACAGAGAGAAAACCGCTCCAAGAACCAACACCCATCCCAAATGAGTCCAGATTGATCGTTTCATTTTCTTACCTCCCAAGAGCCAAATTAAATACGGAACAATTTACCACACGAATTTGTCACATGACAAGATTTAAAGTCTTCCAATATATTTGTTCGGATTTATTACATAATAACCCCGTGTTAGTGGGTGCTGTTACTATCGTGTGTGTTGCACCTATCTCAAATTTCCTATAATTGACTCATGTAATACAAGTTGCTCTCCAGAGACCCAACAAGCAGAGAAATACGTTGAGCCGTGTGTTTAGAGTTTGTCAGCCATGCAGTAGCAGGACAAAGTCATAATTCCATTTTCATTCCTACCATTTGTGATATGCATCCCATGGAGAGTTTTCAATAAAATACGAAGTCTCAGCCAAGAAGGCAGCAATGCTAGGTCTATTTGCAAATTGCTTCCTTGACTTATTTACAAAGGATTACGATGAAACAAAAAATGAAGAACCCCGCAGCAAGCTGACGGGGTATCGAAGAGTTAGAAGAGTTTCAGTTGTTGGGCATCTTCTTTGGGGTAACCTTGCCGTTGGACATAACGTTCCACCATCTGCCAGTTGGCGCGCTCGCCGACCGTCGCATGCACAATGAGAATTCTTTCGCACTTTATTTTTATCTTGAGGTTTCACGCCTCATGAGGGTCGCAAAGAAAGAGGACCCCGTAGCAAGCTAACGGGGAATTTTCAAGTTAAATTATGGTCTCCATTGTATACATTGGCATGGAGACAGAATGGCCACATCGGAGGAACGGAAAATGCGTGAAGCTGATGAGGAAATTAATCAAAAGGTTAAAGTTTCCCTTGGAGTACGTTGCAGGATCGAGCGCCAACCTATGCGCTCGTCGCCAATGTCGACCTCGTCGTTATTCGATATGACGAAAACGTCTCGGTGTTCTATGGCCGATGCTTACATCGTGGCGCATTAATGTCTGATGGAACGGTGGAGGGTCACAATTTAATTTGTGGATTACATGGGTGGGACTACCGGTTGGATACAGGCATCAGTGAATACAACAACGCAGAGGCCCTTCATAAATTCACTGTGCCTGGTTGATCCAAAGAATGACGCCGTCTATGTCGATGAACAGGAAGTTCGAGACTGGGAGAGCCAAACCCGCAACCCTTTAACGTGACGAGTATTTGGGCACCTATGCCGATACCCATCCGGCGGAAGAAGAACCGCATGTGGGATTGATCCAAAACTATGCAGCACATGGATTAGAGAAAACCGGCCATCATGGATTGGTCGCGGCAATGGGAGTGCCACGGACTGAACTACCCACGTGGGATGACATTCAATTCGTGACGGCACAATTGGCGACACCACCTCAGCTTGATGACGTGCCGATAGGCACAGAGTTGGTGGTTGGTCCCAATGCCCTGAAGCCCTTGCGACTCAAGATGCCCCTATTTGTATCAGATATGAGTTTTGGTGCATTGTCGGAAGAAGCCAAAACGGCGTTAGCACGTGGAGCAGAACTCGCAGGTACCGGCATTTGTTCTGGTGAAGGCGGCATGTTACCGGAAGAACAAGCCGAAAACTCACGTACTTTTATGAACTGGCGTCAGGGCGGTTTGGATTTTCCATGGATAAAGTCAAGAAGTGTCAGGCCTTCCATTTCAAAGGGGGGCAAGGGGCTAAGACCGGAACTGGCGGCCATCTGCCTGGTCCAAAAGTCAAGGGCAAAATCGCCCAGGTACGTGGCCCAAAGAAGGAGAAGCAGCCATCTCGCCTCCTCGCTTTCCCGACTGGACAGACATTTCTCAAATCCGTGACTTTGCGGTGCAAGTCCGAGAAGAGACCGGGGGCATTCCCATAGGCTATAAACTCTCGGCTCAGCACATCGAGAAAGACATTGATGCGGCTCTTGAAGTCGGCGTGGACTATATTATCTTGGACGGCCGTGGTGGTGGGACCGGTGCAGCCCCAGTGATTTTTCGTGACAATATTTCCGTGCCGACTATCCCTGCTTTAGCTCGCGCTCGTCGACATTTAGATCGACTCAGTAGGCAAGATGTGACATTGGTGATTACCGGCGGATTAAGAAAACCTGCTGACTTTGCCAAGGCCCTAGCCTTAGGAGCCGATGCCATTGCCGTGTCCAACTCGGCGATGCAGGCCATTGGTTGCTTGGGTATGCGCGCGTGTCACACCAACAATTGTCCAGTGGGGATTGCTACACAAAAAGACCATCTGCGTGCACGTCTTATCGTGGAGGAATCAGCCAAGCGGTTAGCGCGTTTTTTTGAAACCTCTGTTGCCCTGATGAGTATTTTGGCGCGTGCATGTGGACACACACACCTCAATCAGTTTTGTCTGGATGACCTGACCACCTATAAACGGCCCATGGCTGAATTGACTGGTATTCCCTTTGGTGGCGTGCAGTACTAATTGAAATCAATGCAACAGATCTAGGAAGGATCCGTGATGAGCAATCTTGAAAGTGTGCGTGCGTCATCTTTTTTCATGCTGGCATTGCACCAGCATCCAGCACTAAATGCAATCTATAGTATTGCCAGGTTAATATATCTATCAAAAGGAAGAGCGAGCGGTCCGTGACTTGTTGCGCAAGCGGGGGCCGCTCGTTCGCCAAAAGACGAGCAATCTGCTGAGTATCCAGAAGTTGGTCACGCGGAATACGGGGACGATGATCACGAACCATCGCCTTAAAACCCTGACCATGAATGATGTGACGCAGTTGTTGCCCACCGCCGAACCGGCCCTGGCGGTCACTAGTACCCTCGCCGTGATGCGCTGTCTCCAGGCCCAAATTTCTGAACTGGAGCAGGTGCTCGAGACGCAGGTGGCCCTACGCCCCGCGTTTCACCACATACTCACGGTAGCGGGGAGCAAATCTTTTGGACATTCGCCTGCCCTCATTGACGCCCTCGCTCCTTGAGCCGGGAAGCCTGAACTGCCTCGGGCGTGAGCCACGAAGAGGTTGGAGACCAGAGCCAACCATTGGATCTGTGGCCCCCTCCTTTGAACACACCATGGTACCAATGGTTTTCTGGGTCTACCGACTAGCCAGGGGCCGGAGAGTTCTTCTCTCCTTGGCCGTAATCCTGATGGGTGACTGGTGCGACTCAGGTACAGGAGGCGACACCGAGACCAGAGAAAACTCGGCGGCAGAGAGATCTTCCCGCATTGGCCGTGGGGCACCAACGACGGCGAAAGAGAGAAGGAAGAAGAAACGGAGACGTGTGCCCACTTGACCGGAGCCTTCTAGATGGGTGACCCCGTGTGGAGTCAGACTCTTGGTTCCATGCCGCGCTGCACGTTGACTAGGTGGCCTGATCGTCCACAGACAGTTCCGCTTTTGGTTGGACGTGATCTGAAACGGACCAAATCAAACAGCCAATCCAACCAATCCCGGTCCATCCAAAAAGCACGTTCGTTAAGAAAATAGGCATAGCGTTCTTATGCCGACGATTCAAAGCAATATACCCCGGCAAAGAATACATTCCAAAAATAATAATGGTTCCTATCCACGTCACGGCGAGTTGGCTAGTCATGTGTGCATCTCCTTAAAAGAACATTGGTGCAAAGAAAAAAAACGCTGGTGAGTAGGAGTGTGAATGAGAGCATGTAGGGTTTCATAAGAGACTTCCTTTTCTCTTATGAATCGGAAAAAGGGCATGCCTGCTTTAGCGAGAGGTGGCCAGACCCAACAGTTCTGCTAGATGCTGCATGTTTTCTTTCTTTGGGTAGGTTTTGCTGTTGTGCCGGATACGGTCAATGAAGCCCCACGCCCTTAAATATTTCGAGACTTTTCAGACTGTGAGTCCATGTTCTGGCTTAATGGGCTGCCTAACCACCGGGGGCAGATCGTGAAGGGGGGATTAGGGGGCGGGGATGGGGGGTAACAATGATGTCTTTTATAGAAAACCTTCCATTGACACCCACATCATTAGTCATATCACCAAAGCCAATTCGGGTAAAGCCAATTCTGGGTATCCCCTTCCGTTCTTTTTCTCGTTTTAAAGCAAGCGTTCCGTCAACGTATACTTTAGCGCCTGTTTCGTCTATCGTTAAAGTGTATGTGTGGAATGTGCCAGTGGTATCCACCTCAAACCTCCCTGTCTCTTCTCCCCATCCTATGGCGTCCGTGTCCAAGAATATCAATACACTTCCTGACACTCACACACA
>PVMK01126033.1_pt1 | contig 13994 bp, 23 predicted proteins | sample 1853481 | NCBI WGS metagenome assembly PVMK01 (sample SAMN08533507, study PRJNA380276) | Marine sediment metagenome, whole genome shotgun sequencing project. | reverse complement strand
TCCATCGTTTGCTCCAGTTTTCGCCGGACGAGGAAACGGGAGATGGAGCAAACGATGGAGGCCGGCGCGAAAGGGATCAAGATTCAACTTGCGGGCCGGTTGGGCGGCGCTGAAATGGCCCGGCGTGAAAAGCAGATTTCCGGCTCGATCCCGTTGAGTACACTGCGAGCGAAGATCGACTACGGTATTGTGGAAGCCAAGACGGCCCAAGGGCACATTGGCGTCCAGGTTTGGATCAATCAAGGTATGTACGAGGACGACAACGATGGGGTTGATGCCGAAGAGGGTCAAGCACCGAAAAAGCCAAAGAGGTCGTATAAGAGGTAACGCGACCCGCGGCAACCGAGTCGTCTTCGGCGAGTTCGGTTTGCAGTCCATGGAAGGCGGGTGGATCAGTGCCGCGACGATCGAGGCCGGGCGTATTGCCGCGCAGCAATATATTCGCGGCGAAGGGAAGCTTTACATCCGTATCTTCCCGCACAAGTCGGTCACGTCGATTCCCCTGGAAACACGTATGGGCAAGGGCAAGGGTGAACCCAGCTTTTGGGCTGCCACCGTTCGCCCCGGCACAATCCTGTATGAGTTGTCGGGGGTGAGCGAAGAAGCCGCGAAGATTTGTTTCGCGCGACTCGCGCACAAAATGCCGGTCCACGTACGAATGGTAAAACGAAAGTAAAAGGGCCAAGAGCTAAGAGCCAAATATGACCAAAGCCAGCGAACTGCGAGAAATGAGCGACGAGCAGCTTGAGCTCACGCTCAAGGAAGCGAAGGAAAACCTGTTTCGCTTCCACATCCAGGCACAAACCGATCGCCTGGATGCGCCCAGCGAGTTGCGTCGGCATCGCCGCTTGGTGGCTCGGGCCAAAACAATCCAAACGGAAAGACAAAAAGCGGGAACTGCGAATCAGTAATTGGACTACTGGCTATCGGCCAGAAGTTGGCTGTAGTTCCAGCCGAAAGCGAAAACCACACATGCCTAAGAAACAACTCATTGGCGTCGTCACTAGTGACAAGATGGACAAGAGCCGTCGGGTGGAAATTGGTCGTTTGGTCAAGCACCCGAAATACGGCAAGTTCCTTCGTCGTCGTACGGTGTGTCACGTCCACGATGAACAAAACGTCTCCGCGTTGGGCGACACGGTCGAGATCATCGAGTGTCCGCCCAAGTCGAAGACAAAGCGTTGGGACCTGATGCGGGTGGTGGTCAAAAGCAAACAAGTCGACATTGCGGCGATGCGAGCGGCGGCCAAACAGGCAGCAGCAGCAGAGAAATCCGAGAGTTAGGCGTGGCGCTCTTAGCCGTGGGCGGAAGCCTTCGGTCGAAGCGGTGCTAACCATGGGCTTCCGCCCACGGCTAATAAATAGAAAACAGACAGCCAGTAAATACTAGAGTTTTTAGGGCACTACGATGATTCAGATGCAAAGCCGACTTGTCGTCGCGGACAATACAGGCGCCAAGGAAGTGATGTGCATCAAGGTGCTGGGCGGCAGCCGACGGCGGTTCGCGCAGGTGGGCGACGTGATTATTTGCAGCGTCAAGAGCGTGATTCCCGGCAGCGAGGTGAAAAAGAAGACCGTAGTCCGTGGCGTGATCGTGAGGACCAAAGCCCCCACGCGTCGCAACGACGGCAGCTACGTGCGGTTTGACTCCAATGCGATCGTTTTGATCGACAAAGACAACAACCCCCGCGGCACACGCATTTTTGGCGCGGTAGCCCGCGAACTGCGTGAACGACGTTTTATGAAAATCGTTAGCCTCGCCAACGAGGTGGTATAAGGAGGAATGACGAAGCACGAATGACCAGTGGCGAACAGCAGCCCGTTGGGCTCTTCCTTCGTCATGGGGCCATTTCTCAGTGAAGTGGGCGTGTCATTAGTCATTGAATAACATGTTGATTCGCACTGGTGATACCGTTGAAGTTGTGACGGGCGCGGACAGTGGCACCCAAAGCCGCGTGATCCGCATCGATCGCGCCAAGGGAAAGGCTTTGGTCGAAAACGTCAATCGCGTCTACAAGCACGTCCGCCGGAGTCAGAAGCATCCGCAGGGCGGTCGGTTGAGCAAAGAGATGCCGGTTCAGCTTTCCAACCTGATGTATCTGTGCGAATCGTGCAGCACGAAGAGCCGCCTTGGCGCACGTTACACGAAGGAAGGCGCCAAGGCACGATATTGTAAGAAGTGTGGCGCCAGCGCCGGCGAAATCGCCCCCGCCCACAAGGCCTACGCACACGAATGAAAGACTGAAAGCTGGAGACTGTAGGCGAGAGGAAAGTGCCTGCAATTCAAAGCTTACCAACCTACAGCCTAAACAAATGACACGTCTCAAAGAAAAATACGAAAAGGAAATCTTGCCGAGCTTGGCGGAGAAGTTGGGCCGGAAGAATCGGCTCTCGCTGCCTAAGCTGGAAAAGATTGTCGTGAGCATGGGCGTCGGCAGCGCGATCACGGACAAGAAACACCTCGAAGGCGCTGTTTCCGCGATCACCGAGATCACCGGCCAAAAACCGATGATCTGCAAGGCTCGCAAGTCGGTGGCCGCCTTCAAACTACGCGAAGGCTCGGCGATCGGCTGCAAGGTCACCTTGCGAGGCGTGCGAATGTACGAGTTCTTGGATCGGCTGATTTCCCTGGCGTTGCCGCGAGTACGCGACTTTCGCGGCTTGAACGGCAACGCGTTCGATCGTCGGGGAAACTATAGTCTGGGGCTCAATGAACAATTGGTGTTCCCCGAATTGAATCCCGATAAATACAGCCGTGTGCAGGGCATGAACATCGCCATTTGTTGCTCGACCAATTCCGATGACGAATCACGTGAACTGCTGCGTGGCTTCGGCATGCCGTTTCGCACAGAAGACGCCGTTGTTTAAGAGAAGACCCCGTCTTTTTGAGAGAAGACTCAGCCGCTTAAGAAAGGACAAGTACTGACGTGGCAAGCAAATCAAAAATCGCGAAAGCCGAGCGAAAGCCCAAGTATTCCAGTCGCGCTGAATCGCGGTGCCGAATCTGCGGCCGGCCTCGTGCCGTCTATCGCAAGTTTGGCATCTGCCGGATTTGTTTCCGCAATTTGGCCGATAAAGGCGTGATACCTGGCGTTAAAAAAGCGAGCTGGTAAACCTAAACAAGAGTACCCTACCCGTATGCGGGGGAATTAAACGCAATGATGACCGACCCGATCGCCGATATGCTCACACGTATTCGCAATGCTGTTCGCATTGAACGGCCCCTCGTGGACATGCCGCATTCCAAAGTAAAGCGCGGCTTGGCCGAGGTGTTGAATCGGGAAGGCTACATTTGGGATTGGCACGAAGAGGAAGCCAACGACGCTCCCGGCAAGCGGCTCTGCATCGACCTGAAATACGGTCCCAACGGCGAGCGCGTCATCCGACACATCAAACGCGTTAGCAAGCCGGGCCGACGCGTCTACAGCCGGGCGACCAACCTGCGGCCGATCCTCAACGGTTTGGGAATTTCGATCATCAGCACGAGCCGAGGAGTCGTGAGCGACCGCGAAGCCCGACAGAAAAACCTGGGCGGCGAAGTATTGTGTGAGTTGTGGTAGAGGAGTCGAGGGTCAAGGGCTGAAAGCCAAGAGCAAGAACCATGTCACGAATTGGTAAAAAACCTGTCGCGATTCCCACGGGCGTGAAAGTCACTGTTGCCGATCGGGAGATCAGTGTCGAAGGCAAACTGGGCAAACTTGTCTGGAGCCATCGTCCTGAGGTGGACGTTCAGGTCGACGACGAGGCCAAAGCCGTCGTGGTTTCGCGCAAGAACGACGATCGCCACGATCGGGCCTACCATGGGTTGACCCGGGCGTTGATCCAAAACATGGTGGTCGGCGTGACGGAGGGCTACCAAAAGCGGCTCGAGATCCACGGCGTGGGCTATCTCGGCGCGGTGGAAGGCGACACGCTCCAGTTGCGGGTGGGATTCGCCAACGAAATTCACAAGAAAATTCCGGCCGGGCTGGAAGTGACCTGTCCTGACCAAACCCATGTGGTGATAAAAGGCATCGACAAACAAAAAGTGGGCCAGTTTGCCGCCGAAGTGCGTGCCGTCCGCAAGCCGGAACCGTACAAGGGCAAGGGTGTTCGCTACGAGGGCGAACAGGTCCGTCGCAAGGCCGGAAAAACCGCGAAGTAACAGATTAGTGAGCCAATATCATGGATCATGCCAAAGCAATCGGAAAACAACGGCAACGACGCCGCTATCGCGTGCGCAAACACACGCGGGGCACCGCCGAGCGGCCCCGGTTGTGCGTCACTCGCAGCCATCGCAATATCATGGCCCAGGTGGTCGACGATCTGTCGGGTAAAACGCTGGCCAGCGCGTCAACCGTCGACAAGGATTTGGCCAAGAAGGTGAAATACGGTGGCAACGTCACTGCTGCCGAGGCGATTGGCAAAGCGCTTGCCAAACGCGCCGCCGAAGCGGGCATCAGCGCAGTGAGTTTCGATCGTGGCCAGTGCAAATACCATGGTCGCGTGGCTGCGTTGGCCGAAGCGGCTCGGGCTGGCGGACTCAAGTTCTAAGAATTTTTTGACGGGAGCATACCAACTGTGTCTACGGGTAGTCGAAGAAAACGACGTAACGAACCGAAAGAGGGTCAGCGCGGCGAACTGGTGGAAAAGATCGTCAAGATCAAGCGGTGTGCCGCCGTGGTGAAGGGTGGCCGGCGGTTCAGCTTTGCCGCGATGGTTGTCGTGGGCGACGGCAAAGGCAAAGTGGGCTGGGGTTACGGCAAGGCGAATGAAGTGCCGCCCAGCGTCGAGAAGGCCGTCAAAGAGAGTCAGCGCAGCATGGTGGAAGTCCCCTTGGACGAGTCCACCATCCCTCACATTGTCAAAGGTCGCTTCGGAGCGGCCCAAGTAGTGCTCGTTCCCGCCTCGCCTGGTACGGGCGTGATCGCCGGTTCCGCCGTGCGGGCCGTCTGCGAAGCGGCCGGTATTCGCGACATCTTGACCAAGAGTTTTGGTTCGAATAATCCTATTTCGCTGGTCAAGGCCACGATCGCCGGCCTCCAGCAGCTACGGCCCAAGTTCGAAGTCGAGCGCCTGCGGGGAGTGACTTTGTCATGATTCTCAACGATGTCCATCGCGGGGTAAGCCGCAATAAGAAGCGCAGAAGGATCGGCCGAGGCCCGGGGTCGGGTCACGGCAAAACCGCTGGCCGGGGGCACAAAGGCCAGGGATCCCGTCGAGGTTTCTCTTCCAAGCCAACCTTTCAAGGCGGTACCATGCCACTGGTGCGGCGGGTGCCGAAACGGGGGTTCAACAACCGCTGGGGCCTGCAGGTGGCCGTCGTGAACATCGGCCAAATTGAAGAGTCCTTTGCCGCGGGCGAAGAAGTGAGCCTCGAGGCGCTAGCCGTCAAGAACTTGGCCCGGGGCCGGTTTGACGTGCTGAAGGTGTTGGGCAATGGCGAACTGAAGAAAAAGCTGAAGGTCTCCGCCCATCGATTCAGCAAATCCGCCCAGGAGAAGATTGAGAAGGCGGGGGGCGAGTGTGTGGTGCTGCCGGGCAAGACGCCCGTGAAGAAGAAAATTGCGGCACGGAAAAGGGCAGAACGAAAGAAGCACGAATGACGCCAATTTCACTGAAAACTTGGCCCAAGCACGAAAGAATGTCGAATGACTAAATCCGAATGACGAGACAGTTATTGCGATGTAGTTTCGTCATTCGACATTAGTCATTCATTCGTTATTGGGCCATTTCTCAATAAACTGGGCGTCATTCGTCATTGCCATCACCTTTGCCTTGGTTCCACGGTACGAACCATTCAAGCGGAACCCACTTAAGCAGGACGCAGGAAAAAAGCCATGTGGGAAAAGATACGCGTCGTTTGGCAGATTCCCGAATTACGGCAGAAGATTCTGCTCACACTGGGTCTGCTGGCCATCTATCGCCTCGGCTTCCAGATTCCGCTGCCGATTGTTGACCCGGATAAGATCGCGGCCATACAAGGTGGTACTGGCGGCATGGCTGACATCTTGCAGCAGGTGGCGGTGTTTAGCGCCAGCCAGTTGAATCAGGTCACGATTTTCGGCCTGGGCATTATGCCCTATATTTCCGCGTCGATCATTTTCCAATTGCTCGGCAGCGTCGTGCCGGCTCTGGAAGCTCTGAAAAAAGAAGGCGAAGCAGGCCAAAAGAAAATCAACGAGTATACTCGATACGCCACCGTATTCATCTGTCTCATTCAAAGCCTTATCTACATGAATACTTACGTCGTGAACTTTGTCGACGACGCTTACCTCGTCGGTGGGACACTGCCATTTACTTGGAAGCTGACTGCCGTGCTGACGATGACCGCCGGTACGGTGTTTTTGATGTGGATCGGCGAGCAGATTGACGAATTTGGCATCGGCAATGGCATCAGCTTGCTGATCATGGCTGGTATTTTGGCCGCGATGCCTGGAGCCGGTTTTCAATTGATTGAGGAGTCGTCGCTCGAATTGGGCGGCGGGTCAGGGCAAGCTTGGCATCGAGTCGCTGCTGATGTTGGCTTGCATGTTCGTGGCTGTGGTTGTGGGAGTGGTGTACATCACTCTCGGCCAGCGCCGCATTCCGATGCAAAGCGCCAAGCACGTGCGGGGTCGCCGCGTTTTTGGCGGCACGCGCCAATATTTGCCTCTCAAAGTGAATCAAGCCGGCGTCATGCCGATCATTTTCGCCAGCAGCCTGTTGATGCTGCCCATGATGATATTTGGGCAGATTTCCAAGATACCCTGGGAAAATCCAGGCGGCTATCTGGCGAGCTTCTTCAACTGGGCCAGCGAGGCGTTCGCCCGCGATTCGTTTACCTACATCCTCTGTTATATCGCGTTGATCTACTTCTTTTGCTTCTTCTGGACTGCGATTACCTTCAACCCGAAGGACGTTTCCGAAAACTTGAAAAACTACGGCTCGTTTATCCCCGGCTATCGACCGGGCAGACGCACGGCCGATTACCTGGAAAAAGTGATGTTTCGCATTACCTACGTGGGTGCCGGGTTTCTCGCGCTGGTGGCAATCATCCCCACGATGATTTCTACGTCGCTGGGCGTTTCTTTCATGGTGGCAAGCTTCTACGGCGGCACGGGACTGTTGATCGCCGTGAGCGTGGCTTTTGACTTGGTGCAGAAGATCGACAGCCACCTGGTCATGCGCAACTATTCCGGGTTGTTGGATAAATAGTAAACAAGACCTCTCGCCTGGGTGCGTTTCCACGGTGTGGTTGCGGCTCCCTAGCGCTTTGTCAGTATTCAAAATTAGGGTTGTCGCATCACAATGTACTGCCAAGGCAAGCGTTTACTCATGCGACAACCCTAATATTAAAAAGAGTCAAAGCACTCGGTCGTTGTGGGAGGAAAGCAGCAGGTTGCCATGTTAGTTGTTGTTATGGGTCCGCCTGGCGCAGGTAAAGGGACGCAGTCGAAACGACTGGCCGAACTACTGCGGATTCCCCATTGTTCGACTGGCGACATGTTCCGCGACGCCTGCCAGCGGCAAACCGACGTCGGCCGAAAGGCGACCGAGTACTTACAATCGGGTCGCCTGGTTCCCGATTCGTTGGTCGAGCAGTTGGTTATGGAACGACTCGCCGAGATCGATTGCCGGCAGGGCTGCGTGTTGGATGGCTTCCCACGCACCGTGCCTCAGGCCGAGCAGTTCGACCGTTGGGTCGGCCAGAACTACCAACCCGTGTCCGTCGTCGTAGCGATCGAGGTCGACGAACAAACGCTCTTGGATCGCCTGGCCGATCGGGGCCGTCAGGACGACGATCGCGTCGTCGTCCAGGAACGGTTTCGCCAGTACGAAGCGTTGACCCTGCCATTGTTGGAATACTACCGCGGCCGGGGTGTTTTGAGGTCCGTCGACGGCGTGGGCGATTTGGACGAAGTGTTCAAGCGCGTTCAACAGACAATCGAAGACACGAAATCCAATTAATCATTGCACCGCCAATGGGCCAGAGAGACGATGAAGCGAGACATTTCTCACCAGATCGAGCTTAAGAGCAAACGCGAAATCAGCCTCATGCGCAAGGCGGGGCTCGCCGTGTGGCAGGCCCACAACATCGCTGCCAAGATGGTTCGCCCCGGAGTGACAACCGCCCAGGTCGATCGGGCCGTGGAAGAGCACTTCGATCGCCTGGGCGCCACGCCCCTGTTCAAGAACTATCCGAACTCGGCCCGCAACAAGCGGCCCTTTCCGGCTGTCTGTTGCATGAGTGTCAACGAAGCGGTCGTGCACGGCCCACCCAGCGATCAGCCGCTCAAAGAGGGCGACATATTGAGCATGGATACGGGCTGCCGGCTCAACGGCTGGTGCGGCGACGCGGCGGTGACCCATCCGGTCGGCCGCATCGGTCCCGAGGTGCAAGAACTGCTCGACGTGACCCAGGCCGTCTTGGATTTGGCCATCGAACTGATGCACGAAAAGAGCCGTTGGAGCCAGGTGGCCGAGCAGATGGCCATGTACGTGGCAGACCACGGTTTCTCGACGGTCGAGTGTTTCGTGGGACACGGCATTGGCCGCAACATGCACGAAGACCCCCAGGTGCCGAACTTTTCCAGCCGCTCGCTACGCGGCAGCGGCGATTTCCGCCTGCAGCCGGGCTTGGTGATCGCGGTGGAGCCGATGGTCAACATGGGCACCAAAAAGGTGAAAATGCTGAAGGATCAGTGGACCCAAGTCACCGCGGACGGCCGCCTCAGCGCCCATTTCGAGCACACTTTGGCGATCACTGAGGACGGGCCGTTGACGCTGACGGCAGCTCCCAGCCCGGCGGAACAGGCAGAATTGGCCGTTTGAGCCGTCTGGGGCTTGTCTCCGACCGGTGAGACTCCACAAAAAGGGTCTCGGGGCTGCCAGGAGCCCTTGAACCATTGGGTATAAACGGTCTATATTCATATGTTTCGCGAGTAGCCGCTGCTCGCCACTGGAGCGAGAGATGAAAGTGAGAGCAAGCGTCAAACGGATCTGCGACAAGTGTAAGATCGTGCGCCGCCGCGGGGTGGTGTACGTCGTTTGCAGCAACCCGCGCCACAAGCAGCGCCAGGGTTGAGTTGTCGCCGTCTAGCCAGAATCAATACAGCCAAGACAGTTCTTCTAAAGGTTTTCGTACAACAGAAGTTGGAGTAGCAGAAGATGCCCCGTTTGTTAGGTGTCGACATCCCCTCGGATCGTCCGACGGTCGTTTCGTTGACGTACCTGTATGGCGTCGGTCCGAGAACATCTCGGGAGTTGTGCCACAAGGCGGGGATCGATCCGCACGTGCGAGCGCGCGACCTGGGCGAAGACGAAGTCGCCCGCTTGGCGGCACTGTTGGATAAGGACTATGTCGTCGAGGGCCAACTTCGCCGCCAGACAAGCCAAAATATTTCACGGCTGCGCGACATCGCCTGCTACCGGGGCATGCGGCATCGCCGCGGCTTGCCGGTCCGGGGTCAGCGCACCAAGACCAACGCCCGCACCCGCAAGGGACCCAAGCAGACAGTCGCCGGGAAGAAGGGCGTCAAAGGATCTAAGGTAGTCGATCTAAGTCGTAGTCCGTTGCAACTGACCACTGACTACTGACCAGGGACAGAATTTATTTGGAGTTGAGCACCAAGTGGCCAAAGCAAGCAAAGTAAGTAAAAGCGCCAAGGGCGCAAAAAAATCGAAGGTCAAGAAAAAGACCGCGCGTCGCAACGTGACCGTGGCAATCGCCCACATCGTGGCGACCTTCAACAACACGATGGTCACGATCACCGATACCAAGGGCGACACGCTCTGTTGGGCCAGCGCCGGCACGAGCGGGTTCAAAGGAAGCCGCAAGAGCACTCCGTTTGCCGGCCAGTGTGCTGCCCAGCAAGTGGCTGAGAAGGCGCGCAAGTTTGGAGTGAAGGACGTCGACGTAAAAGTAAAAGGTCCCGGCAGCGGCCGCGAAAGTGCGATCACCTCGCTGGAAGCCGCTGGCCTGAAAATTAAGTCGATCGAAGATGTCACGCCCTTGCCGCACAACGGCTGTCGCCCTCGCAAGAAACGAAGAGTATAGCAGTAGGAATGACGAAGGGTGCTTAGGCATTCGTCACTTCACCAGGCAAGAGCAAACACACCGCAAAAGACACAAATAAATGGCACGATACACTGGCCCCGTTTGTCGCCTCTGCCGACGCGACGGAATGAAGTTGTTTCTCAAAGGCTCGCGCTGCGATACGCCCAAGTGTGGCATCGAGCGACGCGAATCGCCTCCCGGACAGCAGCAATACCGCCGCGGCAAGATGACCGACTATGGTTTGCACTTGCGTGAGAAGCAAAAGGTGAAGCATTACTACGGCGTCTTGGAGCGTCAGTTCCGCCGCTACTTTCAGCGCGCCGAACACACCAAAGGCAACACGGGCGACGTGTTGATGAGCCTCTTGGAGCGTCGGCTGGACAATGTGATCCATCGCCTGGGCTTCGGACAAAGTCGCAACCAAGCCCGACAGATGGTCAACCATGGCCACGTAACGGTCAACGGTCGCCGTGTCGACGTGGCGAGCTACCTGGTGAATGTAGGCGACATCATCCGCGTGAAGAATCGGGCCAAGAGCCTCGACTTGGTCCGCGGGGCGATGGCTGAGAGCAGTCGCGACGTACCCGACTTTCTGGCGGTTAGCCAGACCGATCTCCCCGAAGGAGTGGTTGGTCGATTGCCCTTGGCCGAAGACGTGTCGATTCCGATTCAAACCCAGTTGATCGTCGAATTGTGTTCGCGATAGGAAGTCGCTTGCCGCGTGGCCCGCAGTTTTGTTTTCACTGGACAATAACAATTTCCTTAACCGTTTTAATGATGACTGCGCGACAAATGGGCCCCCGGCTCTAGCGTCTGCTAGCGAAATCCGGGCTTCCGTTGGGCGCCCTTGGCTCATTAGAAGCGCAGAGGTCAGTAGGTGGAGGTATCTGATGCATATCCGATGGCGTGGACTTGAATTACCGAGCATGGTGACGTGTGACACGAGCACATTGACGCTGACTTATGGCAAGTTTGTGGCGGAGCCCTTCGAGCGCGGTTTTGGCACGACCATTGGCAATGGTCTGCGCCGCATCCTGCTCTCCAGCCTGGAAGGGAGCGCAGTCACACAGATCAAGGTCCATCATGCTCAGCACGAGTTCACCACGATTCCCGGTGTACTGGAAGACGCCACCGATATCGTGCTGAACGTGAAATCACTGATCGTCAAGAATCACAGCGAGAGCACCAAGGTCTTGCGCGTCGAACGCAACTCGGTTGGCGAAGTCACTGCCGGTGACATCGAAACCGACGAGTCGGTAGAGATCATCAACAAAGATCTGCTCCTGGCCACGCTCACCGAGGACGTTCCTTTCATCATTGAAATGGTGGTCGAGAATGGCCGCGGCTATGTTTCGGCGACCGAGCACGGCGAGAACATTCAGGAGATTGGCATCATTCCCGATCGACGCGATCTTCAGTCCCCGTTACTCGCGTAAGGTACGACGTCGAGGAAACTCGCGTTGGTCAGAAGACCAACTACGACAAACTGACGTTGGAGGTTCAAACTGACGGTTCGATAAGCCCCGAAATGGCGTTGGTCGAGGCGGCCAAGATCTTGCGCAAGCACCTGACCCCATTCGTGCAATACACCGAACTGGGCCCGCAGGTGCACGCCGCGGCCCGGGGCGGTCCGATGTCGAATGCCGACAGCGCGCTGGAAGTGAAGCTGAACATGAGCCTTGCTGAGATGAACCTATCGGTTCGCGCCAGCAACTGCCTCGAAACGGAAAACATCATGTCGGTCCGCGAACTGGTGACCCGTACCGAAGACCAATTGCTGGAAGTGCGTAACTTCGGCGAAACCACATTGGCCGAAGTGCAGATGAAGCTTCGTGAGCTGGGTCTGCACCTAGGCATGCGGGTCCCCAGCCCCGCGGCTAGCATGTGAAAACGCGTTGAAACGGTAGACTCCTCTTCTATTGAGATAGCGATCATGAGACACCGCAGAAAAGGCCGAAAACTGGGCCGCAACCCCAGTCACCAACGAGCCCTGTTGCGCAGTTTGGCCAGTGCGCTGCTTCTGACTGAACGCGATGCTGAGTTCGACGACAACAAACCGAAGGTCAAGGGTCGTATCGTCACGACAATCTCCAAGGCCAAAGAGGTGCGGCCATTGCTGGAAAAGTGTGTCACGATCGCACGTCGCTCGCTCAACGCTGAAAAGGCGGCCGTCGAGCACGGCACCTCCGCCGAGCGCGGCAGTCAAGAGTGGAAAAACTGGCGCGAGAGCGACAATTGGCGGGCCTGGAACCAAGCGATCGCGCCCGCGCTAGCCGCACGCCGACGCTGTCTGCGACTGCTGCAAGACAAGGAGGCGGTCGAGATCTTGTTCGACGAGATCGCACCGCGGTTCGCCGATCGGCCAGGCGGATATACCCGCATCATTCGTTTGTCCCAACCGCGCTTGGGCGACGCCGGCGTCCGGGCGATCTTCGAATTTGTCGGCGTGCGCGATCGGGTGATCGAGCGCAGCCAGAAGCCGGCCTTCGATGATGCCGACAAAAAGTTGGCCGGCGAAACGCCATCCGACGAAACCGCTGTCGGGGAAGAAACTCTTGAAGAGACCAGCGACGAAGAAGCTGCCGCTGACCCGCCCGAGACGGCCCAGGACAACCAGGAAAAAGACGCCCAGTAATGCGGCTGCCGGCGATTTCGCACCTCGCCGCAGCGATCATCTATGAACCGCTCAAGTCACGGATTCGACTTCACCGCGGCCATGCGCCGTCTCTGCCGCGACATGGTCGCGCGGCTCGCCGAGTTGAGCCATATCGATCTGGAGCGGGTGGCGATCAGCCTCAGTCAGACCCGGCAGAACGGGTCCCACGGTTTCTACGCCTCGCTCACGCCGCTCAAATTTGAAGCGGGTGCTGACCAGCAGGTTCTCGGCGGCCGACGCTATGGGGTCCAGCGACTGTGCGACCAACAGGGTCGCGAGTTGCTGTATATCCTCAGCTTCTTCCTGCCGCGGTTTCAGAACACGTCGCTGGAAGAGAAGCTTTCGACCGTGCTGCACGAGCTGTGGCACATCAGCCCGGAGTTCGACGGCGATCTGCGGCGACACGAGGGCCGCTGCTACGCCCACGGTCCTTCACAGCGGGAGTACGATGCCCAGATGGACCGCTTGGCCCAGCGATGGCTCGCGCTCGATCCGCCGGGACATCTGTACGAGTTTCTCACACTCGATTTTTCCGAACTCGTGGCCGAGCACGGCCAGGTAGTCGGCACCCGCTGGCCGACGCCCAAATTACTTCCGCTCTAAAACTCATCGCATGCTAGCAAGCACAGCCGCGGAGTCACATTGACACTCGGAGCCACCGGCCGTACCGTGGCCCCTCTTTTCTAGCCGATTCCAGCACTCTTCGTACGCTACCGGTATGCACGAGCGACGACCCTATCATCACGGAAAATTTTCAAGCGAGCTACTGGTGCTACTGCTCGCAGCCACGCCCTGGTGGACGGGGTGCGGCGTGTTGCTCACCACTCCGTCGCCCGCCGATTCGCAGTCCTTGTTGCGCGCGGTCGAAACCGGACCGGAGAGTCTTACGCTGGAGATCTTCCAAGTGAGAATTCCCGCAGACAACCCGCAATTGGGCGAGCAGCTGTGGTCGGCCGTCGACGAGCAGCGGCTTGATCTTGCCCTTCGCCGCAATCTGGTGCGGAACGGTTTTCGCGCCGGCGTGTTGGGCGGAGCGATGCCCGACCTTTTGGCCAGGCAGTTGAATCTCCAAAGCGAAATGCCCGAGTACCAGGCGGATCGGGTGATCGCCGAAAAAAATGCCTCTCCGCGCGTCGTGCGGCGAGTGCTGCAACTCAATCACTCCAGCCAGGCGACCATCCAGGCTGCCGAATTGCGCGACCACGTCAACGTGTTGATCAACGGCGACGACGGCCTGCAGGGCCACAGCTACGAACAGGTGCAGGCCGTATACACATTGCGGGCCGAACCGGCGGCGGGGCAGCGGGTCGCGCTGCGGCT
>PVMK01118672.1_pt1 | contig 13994 bp, 17 predicted proteins | sample 1853481 | NCBI WGS metagenome assembly PVMK01 (sample SAMN08533507, study PRJNA380276) | Marine sediment metagenome, whole genome shotgun sequencing project. | reverse complement strand
GAAAACGTTTCTGGAACCAGCCCCAGAGACCTAGGCTGGCTACATGGCTTGCCCTGTCATAGTACCCGGCCACATCCGTAAATACATGATCCAGTTCCTCTGTCCAAACCTGGCTGAATGAGTTTTCACGAACAAGTTCCCGTGCTGAAAACTCGGCGCTTCGTATCCCATTAGCCATGCAGGTTATCCCTGATCAAATCAATGATTCAGGTACAGTTTACTTATAAAGTAGGCGCGTTGCATGGATATTAAATACGGGTTCCGGGCAACCCCTGAAACTGGCTGTTTTTTGAAATTAGTGGCAAGTTGTCGCTGCACCGATGGTGGTGCACGTCTGAGAGTCAACCTGCTGGCTCCAAGCCCGATATGGCTCTGGAATCACTCCATGTGCGGCATTAGCTCATATAGGACCAATCAACTGCTTTAACCAAGAGACACTTCTGCTATTTTTAAACTGAAGCAGAAGAGTTTCAATATGAGTATGTCAAACACCACGAAACGGGTCAAAGGAAACTCGGAGAGACTGCTATTGGCCGGAAGCAGAACCTCAGATTGTTGAAATTCACCTCAGTTGAACGGCTGCTTTGTGCTCAGGAGCGGCCTGTCGCGTAGTGGAATAGTGATAGGCGGCTAACGGCCAATATAGTCATTTCGTTCCACTTTCAGCGATACTCACTGCAACTGACAGGTACTGTCAGTGAGAGCGGAACATGCACTTGCGAACTACGAATAAATCGGCCAAAACACTCGATGTTCACCGCTTTTGCTTCGAGTTCACAAGTGCGCTTGAGTTCGCTAACGAACACTCAGGGCTCGCCGTCGAACCGGCTCACCTATATTTGCTTCGCAGAACTCAGGCATGCATGTCCCTACCGGTAATTTAACACCAGGAGTGCACCAATGAACACCATGAAATTGCAACCGTTTGCTGCCTTTGTTGGTATTGACTGGGCAGATACCAAACATGATGTTTGTATCCAGTCAGCTAACAGTTTGCGAAGAGAGTTCGCAGTCATTCCACACAAGGTTGAAGAGATTGATGAGTGGGCGCAATCGTTACACAGACGTTTCTCCGGACCCATTGCTATTGCTGTAGAACTATCGAAAGGGCCGATCGTCTATGCACTACAAAAGTACGATTACTTTGTCATCTTTCCAATCAACCCATCCACCCTGGCAAAATATCGCGAAGCGTTTCAGCCAAGCCGTGCCAAAGATGATCCTACCGATGCTGAGTTGGCATTAGATTTGATCCTTCGGCATCCGGAACGGTTTGAACCGTTGCAGCCACAGAGCGTTGAAATACGCAAACTGGCAGCACTGGTTGAGCAACGACGACGATTAGTCAGTGACCGGGTGCGACTCACCAACAGATTGCGAAGTACCTTGAAACAGTACTATCCACAGACATTAGAATGGTTTAATCGGATCGACACAAAGCTGTTCTGTGACTTTATTGAACGTTGGCCAACACTCATGCAGGTTAAACGCGCCAGAACTACGACCTTGATAACTTTCTTTCGTGCCGGGAACACGCGCAACCCTGCGTTACTTGAAACTCGTCTGGCTTCCATCAGATCAAGTCAACATTTAACCCTGGATGAAGCAGTTATCGCTCCCAACAAGCTACATGTGCTGATGCTTGTTGGTATGTTGCGAGTGATTCTTGATGCCATAAAGTCTTACGATCAAACCATTGCTGAGCTTGCCCCTGAACACGATGATTATTATTTGTTCAGTTCACTACCAGGTGCAGGACCATCGCTTGCACCACGTTTACTGGTGGCCTTTGGCGAGCAGAGAAATCGATTTAAGAGTGCAGCTGAGCTACAGAAGTACTCAGGCATTGCTCCAGTAACCGAACGTAGCGGAACCAAACACTGGGTACACTGGCGATGGCGTTGTCCCAACTTCGTCAGGCAGACCTTTGTTGAGTGGGCGGCACAAACTATCAACAAGTCCTATTGGGCGGGTGAGTACTATTATCAACAGCGTAAAAAAGGCAGTGCTCATCAATCTGCACTGAGGGCACTTGCATTCAAGTGGATCCGCATTCTTTACTGTTGTTGGCAAACCAGGACTCCGTATGATGAAGCAACCTATTTGAAAGCCTTGCAGCGTCGTGGATCACCACTGGTGGCAAAAGCTGTTTAAAAAACAGTTGCTAAATGACTCAGGGCCAGAAGCGGTCGTCTATCATTTACTTACTCTGGCACTTTACTCTGACCCCATAGCTTCATAACCTTTGTGGTCCCGAAAGGCCTGTTGGATTACTTAACTTCTTTGAGGTCCAGTATAGGATTCCACTGACCTGATTTAACTTTGTAGCTTGAACCGTATGAACGCCAAGTCACTGACCACTCGGCAACGTCTCCGGTGGTGATGTTGTTGATGGCATCGTCGCCACAGTTGATACTCAAGGTGTATGTACCATCTTTGTTAGCTACAGCGTCACGACCATTTAGTACGTTGTCGCCTACAGGTAGCAACCAACCTTCTGCATCATACAGAGTGAATGACCAGAACTCGTCTACACGAGGGTCTTCGAAGGTAGTCTGCATACACTGAGTACCTTTGATGTTGGTAGACATCTGGTAGTTGTTTACACTAAATGCCATACCACCCCAGCCTGCCGCATTAGATAGCGAGCGGGTTAGTGGGTCGATGGTGTTCTCATCAAATGCATACTCAAGGAAGATACCTGAGTCGATTGCCTGCTTGTTTAACTTAGACCACAGAGCATCGCGGTCTGCCTTGTTGTAGCGAGGCGTTACATAGGTGCGAGTACCGAAGTCAGATACCGATACGGTCTTCTGAGCTTCGCGGGCTTTATCCATACCCTCTTCAAGACCGATGCGGAAGATAACCAGTACGAAGCCATCGGTGGGCTTGACGTCGAAGCCACCAGAAGTCCATACATAATCCATAGCGAAACCATTCCCATCAAGGACCAATGCTGACTGAAAGATCCCATTGTCAGGCTGTTCAATGTGAATGCCATTCAGGTTGTCATAGAAGCCGATGGTGTAGAGAGTGTCTCTGTTAGCGCGGACAGTCGGCGCTGGCCCTGCCGGGTAGTAATCGGTCAAAGCGACCGAACTGTTCATGATGCCTTTGCTCACCCACTTGTTGAAGTTGACCGCAGTTTCTGCGTGGTCGAAGTTCTCCATAGTTACTGGGATGGTTGTTTCGTAGTTCTTGCCGTCGATGGCCATCTCTGCGTGCACTGCGCTGACGCTTAGAACTGATAGTGCGATAGCTGAAAGCAATGTTTTCATAGTACGTACTCTCCTAGTTGATTAAGTGTCGCATTACTCGCCGTAGAGCATTTGGGCATGAGTGTAGGTCATTCAAACACTATATTGCCTGAAATCCGCCTATATATCACAGCCTGCCCCAGCAATTTTTAAGACAGGAAACTGCTAATACTGGTCCTTTCTGAAGGATGAATACTGAATTACAGCCCTTATTGCCCATATTCCCTGTGAATCTTACCAATTCCTGCCGCAGGCCCGTAAGTAAAGTAGTCCAAGTACTGGCGCAAACCGAGCCGACATCTCTAAAGCGGGCGTGGTCCGCAAATGACCGCAGTTGGCCGCTTGCAGTCCATCACAGCACCAAGATATTCGCCTGGTGACCGTCCGCTATTCGACGGAAAGCGGAATGTCATTCAATAGGATGGCGATAGGCAGCTAACGGCCAGAAGGCGTCATTGATGATGTGTTTAGTGTGCCGCCGAGGTTGGTTCAGAACTTCTTAAAGACGCACTTAATGAGGTTGAGACTCATTTCGTCAAACGCTCAGTTAATCACCTATACTTAAAGATGCGGCGACAGTCGCTATATCATCGCCAGATTATTCAAATAAGTCTGCAAACAAGAATCCTATAACCTCCCGATCCGATAGCGGCTTTTAGTGGTACGTGTGGTTTTCGTATTCTCTAATGGAGGTGTTATATGAATACTCGATTCTGCAAATGGCTCGTTTCATTTGCCATTATTTTCTGTTTGATCATTTTTACTTCAACTGTCACTGCGGGTAAACCGGATAAACCGGGTAAACCGGGCAAACCGGATAACCCCCCAGGAGAATTGATAGTTTTCACGGGAGAATTACAGGGTTGGGCGCATGTTGTAGGCTGCTGTCCGAATGCCGGTCCATACCCCCGGTATACGATGGTCCTGCCTAGCGGCCTGTACGACTCGGAGGGCTACCAGGTGTACCCGCCCCGGCACTTATGACGGTGAGCTGTTTATGAACGGTTATGGGACCGCTGAATATATTATCCAATTTCATGCTTGTTGTACTCACGAAGATTCTGTCGATCTTTGTAAAGGCGTTCTTCCTGAGATGAAATTTGAAATAATTGGTGGCACATTAATGTCAGTTGGCCATAGAAAGGCCAAAGGCCTCGTAGTGACCTTTGAAGAAGAACCCTGGTGGAGGGATTGGAACAGGGATATAGATATGGGGTCAGTGTTTTTTGAGATGTTAAGAATTCCATCTCGATACTGCACGGACGAAATTTGCCCCCCGCAGCCCTGATTTGCCAGACAGCGTTCTGCTATACAAAATGGCTTTCAGAGAGGTGACTATGTGTCCGGTATAAAAAGAGTCTCCGTCATAAAAAAAGCCTGGGGTCGGAGTAAAAACTAGAGCGGCCGAAGGAACAAAAACACACTCTGACGTGGTCAACCTATTTGATACAACCCAGTTAAGCAGCTTTTCTTAATTCCGTCATTTCCATTTCATACTGATTCGGGCTTCTGTAATCGAGGTACGAATGCAGTCTGTAACTGTTATAAAACATCGATATGTAATCCAGAATATCCTGCTGTGCTTCATATCGAGTCTGGTAGTGCCGCCAATGCACCCGTTCCTGCTTCAGGCTACCGAAGAAGCTCTCCACAACGGCGTTGTCCCAGCAATCACCTTTCCGGCTCATGCTGCCTTTGAAGCCATGTGCTTTCAATAATTTCCTGAAAGCTTTGCTGGCATACTGCGATCCGCGGTCAGAATGATGGATCAAACCCGCCTTTGGCCTACGCAACCAGATTGCCATCGTCAATGCATCACACACCAACTGAGCTGTCATCCGGCTGCTCATACTCCAACCAACAACTTTTCTGGAATATAAATCAATGACAACAGCCAGGTACAACCAGCCTTCCTGAGTGCAGACGTAGGTGATGTCTGAAGCAAGCACCTGGTTGGGTTGCTCAACATCAAATTGCCGTTCCAATAAATTCTCAAATAAAGGCAATTTATGATTGCTGTTGGTTGTCACTTTAAATTTCTTTTTATGACGAACTTGAATACCCGCTTCTTTCATCAGGTTCAAAGTCTTCGTTCTGCTGATCGGAAAACCCAATGCATTCATCGCTCTTTTCATGCGCCGCCTGCCATAGCTGTACTTGCTGGCAATGGCTATATCCTTCATCCATCCCAGCATCTCCTGATGCTCCGGATCAGCCAGTCTGGCTTCTGTATTTCGCCGATAGTGGTAATAACCCTGCCGTTTGACACCCAGTACTCGACACATCAGGTCGATTGGCCAGGTCTTCTTATGTTGGGTGACAAACAAATATTTCATTTCATTTCTTTGGCAAAGAAGACCGTCGCTTTTTTTAGGATTTCTTTCTCCATTTTCAGGTTTTTAACCTGCGATCTTAACTTCCGGATTTCTTCCTGTTCCGGAGTTAGCTTGCCGTTCCCGCGGAAAGCTTGACCGCCATCGGTTCGCTGTTCTAAAACCCAACGACAGAGCATATTGCTATTGAGCCCAAGGCTCCTGGCAGCTTCTGCACGGCTATATCCTTGATCGAGTACCAAACTGACTGCGTCTAGCTTGAATTCCTTTGAATACTTTTTTCTTCTACTCAATTTACTTCTCCCAGTTAAATAAATTATCTCTTAACTGGGTTGTACAATCTATTGGACCACGTCACTCTTCGATAGCAGCTCTTGGCCGAGAGTTGCCATAGGCTTTCGCATAGCGTGACAGTCCGCTACTAGTCTGCAAAGCGGTTATTCGAGTTGCCTGTTTCTAGTAGTTTTCTGGATGGCTAAGTGTCCATCTTCATCAATTCAGGGCTATCAATTTTGTGCATTTGACGCCATTCATCTTCGGACAGCCTGGGCGAGGCGTTGATCACCCAAGTCGTATCAGAAATCTCCAGCGCCAAGTTCTTTGGAGTCAAACTGGCAATAATACGCAAGTATTCAGCAGGTGAGTCTTTGCAGACTCTTTCTATAGCCGATTTGCCATGCTCCTCAAAGTGGTCAGCAAGCTCATACAGAAAGTATTCGCTCAGCCGGTTTTTAGAACCCAGAGGTCGTCCCGGGCCACCTGGGTTACCAACTTTGAATTGGGTATCTTTCGACATTTCCGATTTACCTCCGTCTATATTTGGTAGCGTAATTGTCGTATGCAAACGACACGTAACGGCAGATTATCCGGTCTTGATTCCCGCCTTCTTCCAGCAGGGTTTCCGGATTTGCCCTTTTGGAATTTGGTGTTTTTTTTCACAGTGCTTGTACCTTTCTCAAAGTTGTATATCTATCAGCTAGGTAAGTGATGGACTTGGGAAAACTCAGGTTGTGTAGCTTCATTGCTAGATCAATGACCGACCCGCCACGTTCACCGCATCCAAGACAGTGAAAGCCCCCTTCGGGTAATAGAATCCCCATAGACGGCTTTGAATCTTCATGGAACACACAGTTAACAACCTGCCATTTAGCATCCTTTAAAGGCCTGTTAAGCTCGTTTGAGAACACTTCAGAAGCACTAACAGCGTTGAGTAAATCAGCTTTGGTTATGCCACGTTTCCCGGGTGCAATTGTTGGCGTGAATAGCTTTGATTTTCGTATAAGCCAGGTATTATTGTATTGACCGATCCCGTATTCACCGCTGTTAATGATAGACTGTATATCTACAAAAGGAATACCACGTTCTTCAGCTAGGGCTTTAATCAGTTCAAGGTGATTAACTGGCTTGCAGTATTCCCGTAACAACATCCCAGCTAAGGTAATCATTGCTTGATACCAGCCTGTTTGTTTGGAATGCCTTCTATGGTTTTTCCATAGCCGGGATGCTCTTGCTCTTTTACTTCCTTATCAGATATGAAAGGTGTTTGGTTATTGGGAAAGTGTTCGCTTATATAGTTAGGGTCTATTTCGTATACTTTGCTATCGTTTGAGGTAGTACGTTTCTTATACTTTGCTTCAATCTGAGGTCTTTTGGGGGGTAGTCTATTTAACTGACTTTGCTTGTGGATAACTTTACTATTCAGACCCATTTTTTCAGTGTTAAAAGTATATTGATTTGGCATTGCACCTCTACCTGTACCACCATCACGCTCAACTGAAATCAAACCAACATCTTCTAGTTTTTTAATGTTGTTAATGACAGATTGACGGTTCATACACGTCAGTCTTGATATTGTTGTGATGCTGGGAAAACAAAGACCGGTCTCTTCTTGGTACTTATCGGCTAATGCAGCCAGAACGCACTTCATGACGGGCGTTGCAACTTCTGTATCCCAAGCCAGGGATGACATCTGTTGGCTCATCCTGTGCCATGTCCTTCCGTTCGCCGCTCAAGCATCGCCAGGCGTAACCGCGTGAGACTCTGCTCGGCGGTTTTGAGCTGTGAAACCAACTCATCAGTTCTCGCAAGAGTGCAATCATCAGCTAAGGCGTTACAGGCATCGTGCAGGCTTTCCCCCATGCTGGGCAGGTTGTCGGTCAATGTTCCCAGATTTGGGCCGTACAGTTGCCTTACTTGGGCCAAGTGCTTGATGAGGGCCGCGTTCATGTGGCAATCTCACTAAGTTGCTCAGTGATAAGACGCTGCAACTCAGATTCAGGGATGAGTGTCCGAGTACCTAATTTTATTGATCGAAGTTTGCCTTGCTTTAGTAGATCGTAAAGAAGAGTCCTGCCGATACCTAGCCGACTGCAAGCCGTTGGGATGGTGCTTGCCAGCGATGTGTGTTCCTGCATGTTCGCCTCCGTAGTTTATGAACTTTACGGTGAGGAACAATAGCAAATATATTTTTTAAATCATGTAGATACATGGGTTATAGCAAGTGTATTTTTGGGGTTACCCCAATCGGTAACCCGCGCAGATAGTGGTGATTTTGGGGTGACCTATCTATTTTTTCTTATGGCCCCCTCGCCGTGCATTTTCTGGCCTGCAAATCATCTCAATGGCCTCAGCTCTCTTCTTTAAAAACCGCCCGTTCGCCATCAATTCAGCGACAATTGCCTCTTGTTTCATACCGCTGCCATCCTTCCAATATTTCTCCCAGACCTCGATCACGGCTGCAAATTCTGGTGTATTTATTGGATACTGATTTGCTTTATCTGCATAAGTGGCAGGTGATAACGCGAGATTGTCGGTTGGAAAGTTAATTTGGGAGGCTCCAATTACGTTAGCACCATCGAGACTTCTCTTGCCGTGAGAATGCCTAATCACAAAGCAAATCTCGCTATTTTCATTTAAAACTTCATAAGCAGAACGTATTACCCAATCACCAATGATGGCGATTGCCATTTGCTTGCTATTTACAACCTCAACTAATTTCTCTGAACTGGAATACTCTGTAAAATCTGGAGCGTCTGATGCCAACCAACACCAATTGTGATAACTGTCATTTACATATTCGACATCTTTCAGCATAGGTGTTTCAAGGCAATTTGCTGTTGCGCTCTTCCACCTAGCTGCAGGAATAACACTCAAACCTTTTGCCACAAGTACATTGAGGCGCATATCACCTGATATAACCTGCTCCATTAACTGCACGCAATCAGCTTTGCTCTTTCCCTTTAAGATATGAAAGCTCATTTCACTATCTCCAATAACCAGCGGTTCCAGGCTTCCAGCGCCTTCTCCTTCGGCTCCATCCACTTGGCTTGGTTATACACGTTTGATACTTCGGGCATTTGGCTCATGATTTCACGCCTGTGCGGATAGGAGTGATATTAGCAGTTTGATCTCCGATCTGATCGCAGAATTTTGCCCAATCGTTCATCAGTCGTGTGCGCTTTTCAATCATATCGCTACGGAAGTATGCCGCTTCAGCTTTGTCCTTCAACTGATGGGCCATTGCGTGTTCGATCACTTCACGGGCATAGGCGGTCTGATCGGCGGCCCAATCGCGGAAAGTGCTTCTGAACCCGTGTGCTGTGATGCCTGGTTCAATACGTTTGAGTAGATTCATGGCCGCTGCGGTTGTCATGCCCTTATCCAGCTTCACCCCAGGGAATATAAATTCTGTCACCCTTGGCAGCTTTTTAAGTAACTTCACAGCTTGCGGTGACAGTGGGATCGTGTGTTCCTTGTTTGCCTTCGTGCGGGCTGCGGGAATGGTCCAGATTTTGCCATCCAGATTGAACTCAGCCCACTGTGCGCCCACTACTTCACCCGGCCTTGTTGCGGTTAGGATTTGCAGTTCCAAGGCCATGGCGGCCATGCTGTCGCCTTTACGCAGTTTCGCCATGAATGTACCCATTTGCTGATAGTCCAAGGCGGCACGATGAACTACATTTTTCAGTTTGGTAGGTGGTGCTAACAACTTATTCAAATGGCCTTTCCAGCGGGCGGGATTGTCTCCTTTACGATATTTGCGGGCGGTTGCCCAATCCAGCACCGCTTCAATGCGCTGACGAACGCGTGTGGCGGTTTCGGTCTTGGTTGTCCAGATGGGTTCGAGACATTGCAACACTAACCTATCGTCAATATCGGCCACTGGTAACTTCATCAGCGGATCGGCATATAAATTCAAAGTGCTGGACCATTGCGCGGTGTGCTTCTCATTGCGCCATGAGGCTTTATGAGCATCAATGTAACGGGTCATGCAATCAGAAAAGGTTAGGCGGTTAGCCAGGGCAGCACGGGCTTCTTCAATCCGCTTACGTTTCTCTTCTATCGGGTCCAAACCCCGCCATACCATATCCCGGTAATCATCGGCACGGTCACGGGCCATTTTTAATGTCACTCGCTGATTGGTAAGCGATCCCAATCCTGCTTCGCGTAGTTTGCCGGTGATCTTGTCTCGCCAGCGGAATGTCCAGGTCTTACGGCCATCGTCCTTGACCCATAAGTACAGCCCACCGCCGTCAGCATACCGGCCCGGTTTTGTAACTTTCGATACCTTACCTGGGGTCAGTGGTTCAACTCGTTTGCCGCGTAGTCTGTTCATGATATTCTCCGGTTGCAGGTTAGGCAGAGTGCATCTCCACCCAACCTGTTCTTCTCTTTGTTACATACATAATACCCCGGTCGTGGACGGATGGCAACGGACAGTTACAGATTGATATGAACAGTAAACCCAATAAGATCAAGGGATACAGAGACTAATGCGGATAGTTATGAACAGTGGCGAACGCCATCATGTTAGACTCTCTCTCCGCCAAATATCAAAAAGGCCCCGCATTGCGGGGCCTTTTTGATATTTGTTGGAGAGATCGGTCTGATAAAGACCCCTGTGCGAAGCACTAGGGTTCGATCACTGGGCAGGAGAGCCCAGGGAGACGTCGACGCAGGAGACGCCTGAAGGGTGAGGGCCATGGAGGGCCCGAATCAATCCCTCTCGTCCCACCTCATGTGAGTATTCACTTAACTGAGAACCAAGTATGCAAAACCTAAAAGCCCTGATATTCGACATAGACGGCACCTTCTCGGACACCGAACGAGACGGTCACCGGATAGCTTTCAACAAAACATTCAAAGAAGCCGGCCTAAACTGGCACTGGGATATCGATACCTACGGAAAGCTATTAGAAGTAACCGGCGGCAAAGAGCGCATTCGCCACTTCATCAACAAATCTCAACCTGCATTTGATTCACCAGATAACTTAAACGAATTCATCCTCAAGCTGCACAAGACCAAAACCCGGCACTTCATCGCCTTATTAAAATCCGGTGCAATCCCCCTGCGACCGGGCGTAGAACGTTTATTAAAAGAGGCCCGTTCTGAAGGCCTGAGAATGGCTATCGCAACCACCACAACGCTGGAAAATGTCACCACATTACTAACCGCGACCCTGGGCAAGGACAGTATCAACTGGTTTGAAGTCATTGCAGCAGGAGATGTTGTCCCAGGAAAAAAACCAGCCCCGGACATCTATCTATATGCCCTGAAGCACATGGGTTTAAACGCGGATGATTGCATCGCCTTTGAGGATTCTGAAAACGGCCTGCTGTCCTCAACAGGGGCAGGAATTAAAACCATCGTGACCATCAATGATTATACCCGTCAGCAGGGTTTTGGCGGTGCTGCCCTGGTGCTGGATCAACTGGGTGAACCAGAAGTTGCATTTTCCGTGCTGGGTGGTGATGCGGGAAGTGCTACTTATGTGGATGTGACACTCATCAGGAAATTGTTTACCAACTGACCTGCAATAATGGTCGTGAAATATCGTAAAATATTACCTATGAAAATCAATAACACCCACTCCTGGCTTCTCGCCATCCTCAGCGTATTCTCCCTCACCGCCTGCACCATCAACATGAACGTGGATTGGCAGGACAAACCGGTTTACACCCTGGACCAGGAAACCGCTGACCTGGCCGATGTAACAACTGATGTCCTCGCGCTTTTAGAGCAGACTGACAATGACCGGATACTGATGGTGTTCGATATCGACAATACACTGCTGGCCATGGAACAGGGTCTCGGCGCCGACCAGTGGTATGAATGGCAAAAAGACCTGGCTGACAATGACCGCTGCAACACACAGAATGTCGGTAACCGCTTTGCGGTCCAGGGCGCAATATATTTTGCCAGTGCCATGCGGCCAACCCAGGGTGATGCGGCCAGACAGGTGAAAAGCTATGCAGGAAAGCGGCGTCCCGGTGATCGCCCTGACCTCGCGCGGACCGGATTACCGCTTGCAGACATTCCGTGAGCTCCGTCGTAACGGTTATAACTTTACCCACTCTGCCATCGGCGCGCCCGGTGCTGATAACCTGCCCTTCATGCCGGTGGAAAACGGCCGCTTGTCCCGTTATGAAGACGGTGTATTTATGACCGCCGGCCAGCACAAGGGCCGCATGTTATATGCCTTACTGCAAAAAACCGGCACGGCAATGCCGGCCGTTATCGTGATGGCCGATGACAAACAGAAAAACCTGGATGCGGTAAAGGAAACTTTCGCTGCACTGGAAGTGCCGGTTCATGCCTGGCGGTATAGTCGTGAGGATGAATTTGTAGCGAGCTTTGACCCGGAACAAGCCCATGCTGAATGGAATTCAATCGAGGCAGCCCTGCGGCAAATACAACAGGTTTTGGGGCCGGATAATTACGACCTGAGTAGTGCTGTTCTGCCGGCAGAGTGCCAGTAACAACTCAAAAAACAACGTGATTCCGGATCAAGTCCGGAATGACGGGAGATTACCCATGTGACCAGCCACTCTTGTCATCCCCTGTCTCTGGTGACTGCCCCAATACCTCACCTTCAGGATTAACACCCAATCCTGTAACTGTGCGATTGGCATAGGCAAAATATGCGGCAACCTGGTTCAATTCCAGGATCTCGCCATCATCAAAACCTGCTTCGCGCAGCACATCAACATCTGCTCTCTCGATTTGCCCCGGCGTGTGCGTCAGCTTGCGGGCATAAGCCAGGCCCAGTTGCTCTCTCACAGTGAATGGAATTCCGGGAGAGGCCTGTTGCAATGCTTCAAAATAACGGTCAAAGTTCAACGATTCTGCCTCCAGCAATCGCCGTAAGCCCGTCGCATGATGACCCGCACAATACTCACAACCATTCAGCTTACTCACCAGTACACCAACCGCTTCCAGGTACCACTCGGGCAGCAGGTTTCCGTTGTGGTGCAAGGCAGCTTTATAAATGGCCATATGCCCTTCCAGTGTATGCGGTCGCAGGCTATGCACCTGCAAGACATTGTCCACCTGCCCGTCTGGCGCCTGTACACGCCTGTATATCTTCTCCAACCGCCCGCTTGCCTGTTGTGGTGAAACCACCTTGATAAATGACATTAGTACTGTTCCTTGAATGTTGGGCTATCATAACGGCTTTCGAAGCAAAGATTTCCTATGCGCCTGAACCACTCATTATTATTTCTGCTATGCAGCCTTGTTCTGCCTCACTCTGTCCCCGCAGATGATCACTCCAATAGCACCATCCGCTTCGCCACCTACAACATCGCCATGGGACTCGAATCCCGCGGTGAGCTGAACAAACGTCTGCACTCGGGGGATGATGAAGCCCTGCAAAAAGTTGCGGCCATCATTCAACAGGTCCGCCCTGATGTGCTGCTGCTCAATGAATTCGATTGGTTTGAACTGGATTCGGCACTGCTGTTCATTACCAACTATCTCGATAAACCACAATTTGACAATGAAGCTATCAGTTACGCCCACGCGGTGAATGGTGCGGTTAATACCGGTGAGGATAGCGGTTTGGACCTGAACAGTAACGGAGTTTTGGGAGAGCCAGAGGATGCTTGGGGTTATGGTAAATTTTCAGGTCAGTACGGAATGGCGGTATTTTCCCGTTTCCCACTAAAACTGGAACGCGCTTTCCGGTTTTTCAAATGGAGCGACATGCCGGACGCAATGGTGCCAACCAATCCCGATGGCTCAGGCTGGTATCCGGATGAAATCTATAAAAAACTCCGGCTGAGTTCCAAAAGTCACTGGGATGTAAGCCTGGAAACCGGAGACAAAACCATCCACTTCCTGGTCAGCCACCCGACACCTCCCGTATTCGACGGCCCGGAAGATCGAAACGGCAACCGTAACCACGACGAAATCCGTTTGTGGGCCGACTATGTCGATCCCCGACGATCCACTTATATTTACGATGATGCCGGTAACAATGGTGGTTTAACGGAAGGTACACGGTTTGTCATTGCCGGTGACCTGAATGCAGATCCTGTTGATGGTGATTCCAGCCACAAAGCCATTCTCCAGTTGCTTGAACACCCGATGGTAAATGCGTCCTGCGTGCCACTCAGCAAAGGC
>PVMK01147121.1_pt1 | contig 13998 bp, 16 predicted proteins | sample 1853481 | NCBI WGS metagenome assembly PVMK01 (sample SAMN08533507, study PRJNA380276) | Marine sediment metagenome, whole genome shotgun sequencing project. | reverse complement strand
CACAAGCGGACCTCCAGCGCCATGCCCATTTACGTCCGCTTTCGGGGGTAAAGCGGACTCTCTGGCTCACCCCTAAAAATGTCCGCTTATAGCCAGGAACGGACATTGGACCTTCGCTCAGGCGGCGGAGAATCCGCCTGCGTTGTCTCGGCACCGGGCTTGGTAGTAGGCTTGGCCGTGTGCAATCATCGGAGACATGATCATGCACCACACCGAAGACATGACCATCGAACAGACGATCACCGAGATGCCTGAGACACCAGGTAGGGGGGGGCTATTTGTGCTGTTGCGCGTGTTTAGTCTGGGAGGATTTTGAAACACCCTGTCGTGTGGGGGGGGATTTTGTTTTTCTGTTTTTTGTTCTTTATATCTTATTGTTAGAAGGCCGGTTTTTTTAGAATCGCCATTTCAAGAACAATCGAAATTTGCAATATTCCTAAACTCGTATCCCCTCGCACCAATAGATGATTGGAACAGCCTGAGTCACTCGGATAAAGCTTCCAGCAAATCAGGCAGGATACCCATGTCCTCCAGAATGTGATGGGCTCCAACATTCAGCAAGGTATCCCCATGACCGGGCTGGATGTGTGATCCGCCGGTGAACCCCACCACAGTCATTCCTGCGGCGACGCCGCCTTGCACACCGGCCCGACTGTCTTCAATGACTAGAGTGTGTTCAGGCTTCGCACCCATGCACTCTGTCGCGAAAAGAAACAAATCAGGTGCTGGTTTACCGTTCGCAACCTGGGAGGCTGAAAACAAGTTCGGTGAAAACAGTTCCAACAAGCCGGTTGTAGTTAGCGAGCGAATAATGGTCACATGATCGCCTGACGACGCCACACACACAGGCCGATTGAGTCGGTGTAGGGCCTCCCTGATCCCCGATATGGGTTCAAGATCAGAGGCAAGCGCAACCTTCCCGAGGTATTGAATATCGTCAGAGAAAGTGGCGGGTAACATCATGCCTTCGGCTGCAAGCATGGCGACAGTGGTTTTATCGGAAACGCCCAGGTATTTTTCGCTTACTTCTGCTGCAGTATGTGGAAATCCCGCTGATGTGAAGTAGTCGGCGTATACTCCACAGAGTATGATTTCTGAGTCTACCAACACGCCATCACAGTCAAAAATAATAAGATCAAACTGAGTCAAAAATATCGCCTCATCGCCGTATGGTTTGCGGGACCGGGATCACAAACATATCCAACCAGATATGAGGTTGCCGCTCTACCCGGTAAATGACCGTTGTGGGTCAACTACGGACTCCCGCGACCTACCCCTGCTACGTCCGAAGTTGGGTGACAAGCGGACGTGGCGCGGAGGTGGTCGGAACTTCTCTTATTAGCCAATTCCGGAAATTACAACGCAAATGATCCTGAGAGGATAACCCTTAGATCGGTATTTTGCCGCAAATATCAGCGCTTGTGGCCGGTGTGCAGCTTATTCTCCAGATAGAGCGAATAGCGCGACATGCTGAAGCAGCAGATAAAGAAGAAGATCGCGACGAAGACATACATCTCCTCGGCCAGTCCGCCCCACTTAATGTCGGCGAGCGAGGCGCGGCCGATCCCCAGCGGATCCAACAGCCCGATGATCAGCACCAGGGTCGTATCCTTGTAGAGCCCGATGAAGGTGTTGACGATCCCCGGGATCGAGATCTTCAGCGCCTGGGGCAGGACGACGAGCCGAATCGAGCTCCAGTACTTGAGGCCGAGGGAATCCCCCGCCTCGAACTGCCCATTGGGAATCGCTTGCAGGCCGCCGCGGATCACCTCGGCGATGTAGGCCGAGGCGAACAACGTCACCATGATTAGGACCCTGAGCAGCAGGTCGAACTGGGTGCCCGGCGGCAGGAAGTAGTTGAGCATGGTGGAGGCGACGAACAGCAGGGTAATGAGCGGCACGCCGCGGATGGCCTCGATGAAGCAGACGCAGAGCAGCTTCACGGCCGGCAGGTTGGAATAGCGGCCGAGCGCCAGCAGGATCCCCAGCGGCAGCGAGAAGGCGATGCCGGTGACGCCGATCACCAGGGTCAGCATGATGCCGCCGAACTGATCGGTCGTCACTGACTTGAGCAGTGCGCCGTCGCCGACCAGAAGCCAGCCGGCGATAAAGGGGAAGGCCACGGCGTACCACAGGCCGTACTTGCGGAAGAGCGCCTTGTCGTAAAGCACGAAATAGATGGCGATGACCAGCAGCACGAACGACAGGTTCACCCGCCATCGCTCGGCCTGCGGATAGAAGCCGTAGACGAACAGGTGGAAACGTTCCTGGATGAAGGCCCAGCAGGCGCCGTCGGCGACCGCTTCGCAGTCCTTGCGCGATTCGCCGGTGAAAGCGGCGTCGAACAGCGCCCAATTGAGAAACGCCGGCACCGTGACAAGAATGAACACGACCCCCAAAAGGGTGAGCAGGATGTTGATCGGTGAGGACAGCAGGTTCTTCTGCACCCAGAAGATCGGTCCTTCGGTGCGCACCGGAGACGGCCAGTCCGGATGGGTGCCAGGCGCGTAGGTCTGGCCACCGGGTGTGGCGGGTGTGGTGGGTGTGGTGGCAGTCGTGTCGGTCATCGTCTCGCCCCCCTCACCGTTCCACCAGCTTGATGCGCTGGTTGTACCAGTTCATGACAGCGGAAATGGAGAGCGACAGGAAAAGATAGGTGAGGAGCACGATCATCATCGTCTCCATTTCCTTGCCCGTTTGCATCAGCGAGATTCCGCCGATGGTCGCCACCAGGTCCATGTAGCCGATGGCAATCGCCAGCGAGGAATTCTTCATCAGGTTCATGTACTGGCTGGCCAGCGGCGGCACGATCACCCGCAAGGCCTGGGGAAGGATGATCAGCGACAGGGTCCGGTTCGGCCTGAGGCCAAGCGCGTAGGAGGCCTCGGTCTGGCCGTAGCTGACCGCGATGATGCCCGCGCGCACGATCTCGGCGATAAACGAGGCGGTGTAGTAGGAGAGCGCCAGCCAGAGCGCCAAGAACTCCGGCCGCAGCACCAATCCACCGGCGTAGTTGAAGCCCTTCAGCTCCGGGATCTGCCAGGTGAGCGGCATGCCGGCGATGAAATAGACGATCAGCGGCAATCCGATGAGCGCGCCGAGATTGATCCAGATGACCGGCAGGTGCTTGCCGGTTTGGTCCTGGACCTTATGGGCATGCTTGCTGAACCCGATGGAGAAGGCGACCGCCACCAGAAGCGCGATAAATACCGCCCAAAAGGCCGGCTCGAACTGCGGGCTCGGCACGAAGAAGCCCCGGTTCGAGAGGAAAAAGGTGCCGCCTACGTCGATCGCCGACTTTGGCCGCGGCAGGGAGGTGACGATGATGCCGTGGATCAGCAGGATGTGCAGCAGAACCGGCACATTGCGGGTGAACTCGATGAAGCAATAAGCCATCCGGTTCACCAGCCAGTTGGACGACAGGCGCAGCACGCCCAAAAGGAATCCCAGAAGCGTCGCCAGCACGATGCCGAAAACCGCGACCAAGAGGGTATTGAGCAGGCCGACGATGCCGGCCTGGAGATGGGTGCTGCGGGAGGTGTAGGGGATCAGGGTCTGGTTGATATCGTAGCTGGCCGGCTCGCTAAGGAAACCGAAGCTGAAGGTCTTGCCGATGGCCTCCAGGTTCGCGATGGCATTGCTGACGATGTAGGCGAGGAACGCCACCAGCAAGGCCATCGTGAGGATCTGGATGATGACGGAGCGGGCTTCCTTGTTGTTCCACAGGCGCATGGGCGAGAAGCCCGGACTGATTACCGCTTGTTCTGCCATAACTGGCCGCCCTCTGTCTCCGATTTCACTTTAACTGTGTTCTAACACACCCTGATCTCGTGCGAAGCTCACGCGCCGCCCGCCGACCTTTTGGTCGGTCTTACTGCCTGTTCAAAACGCCGGACCGCGCCGGGAGCCGAGGCCCCCAGCGCTTGTCCGAACGCCTAGCCTCGTTCGCGTCCGATCAACGGAACGGCGGCGAGTAAATCAGGCCGCCCTCGCTCCACAGAGCGTTGAGGCCCCGCTCGAGCGCGATCGGCGTGTTCGGGCCGATGTTGCGGTCGAAGATCTCGCCGTAGTTGCCGACGGCCTGGATCACCTTGGCGGCCCAGTCCTTCTCCAGCCCCAACATGCCGCCAAGATCACCTTCGGTACCGAGCAGGCGCTTGACCTCTGGGTTGTTCGAGGTGTCGCCGATGGTGTCCACGTTCTCCTGGGTCACGCCCAATTCCTCGGCCGTGATGGTCGCGTTCAACACCCAGCGCACGACGTCGCCCCAGACGTCGTCGCCCTGGCGCACGGCCGGTCCCAGGGGCTCCTTCGAGATGATCTCGGGCAGCACGACGTGCGCCGAGGGATCGTCGAAGGTCGAACGTGTCGCCGCCAGGCCCGAGGCGTCCGTCGTGTAGACGTCGCAGCGCCCAGCCTGATAGTTGGTGCGGCCCTCGTCGTTGGTCTCGACCGGCACCGGCTCGTAGCCGATATTGTTGCTGCGGAAGTAGTCTGCCAGGTTCAGCTCGGTGGTAGTCCCGGTCTGGATGCAGACCGAAGCGCCGTCAAGTTCCGACGCGCTGGTCACGCCCAGATCCTTGCGCACCAGGAAGCCTTGGCCGTCGTAGTAGTTGACGCCGAGGAAAAGGAGCTTCACGTCGACGTCGCGGACATAGGTCCAAGTGGTGTTGCGCCAGAGAACGTCGGCCTCGCCGGAGTTCAGGACGGTGAAGCGGGTCTTGCCGGTCGTGGTGACGAACTTCACCTTGTTGGGGTCGCCCAAGACGGCGGCGGCGGTGGCGCGGCAGAAGTCCACGTCGAAGCCTTGCCAGTTGCCGGACGCGTCCGTGAAGGCGAAACCGGCCAGGCCCGTGCTGATAATGCAGCGGAGCTCGCCGCGCTCACGAACATCGTCCAGCGTCCCCGCGGATGTCACGGATGCCGCGGTGGACAGCAAAACTGCTGCACCAGCGGCAAGCAGAAGCTTGGGTATCTTCATTGAATGACCTTCCCTGCTCTCGTTTACATTTTTAGTTTGTGAGGCAGGTCACGAGACCAACCTCCCCGATATCGACCAAAATCTATCACTAGCAGTGGATTAGCAGCAACCCGCTTTTCGAATCGGTTGTTCACAGGCTGGTTTAGGGCGCTCCGCGAAGGGTCGAGTGCGTCTCAATGTAAGGCCCCCGTGTGAGTCCCCCGTGTGAGTTCGGGGGGAATCGCGCTAAGATCTTTCAGGCCCGGTGCACGGCCGGCACAACGGTAGCGGCGATCGGGATCGCCAATTGCGCGCTTCAGGGAAGCCCGGGCCAGGGTCACGGGCCAGAGTCAGGGGAATATCGACGGTCATGAGCAAACGCCCGCGCAAGACGGAAACCCTGTTGGCCCACCTCGGCCGCGCGCCGCACACCTCGTTCGGGGCGGTCAATCCGCCGGTCTACCACGCCTCCACCATCCTGTTCGACAGCCTGGAAGCCTACGAAACCAAGGACCGGACCCAGAAAAGCGGGACCCCCAGCTATGGCCGCTTGGGAACGCCGACCAGTTTCGCCCTGGAAGACGCGGTGGCGGAACTCGAAGGCGGGTACCGCAGTTTCCTGCTTTGCTCCGGTCTCGCCGCGCTTAATGTCGCGATCCTGTCCCTCGTCGCGAATGGCGGTCATGCGCTGATCTGCGATGCCGTCTACGCGCCGACGCGAAAGTTCTGCGACGGCCTACTCACCCGGCTCGGCATCGAGGTTGAGTACTACGATCCCTTGATCGGCGCCGGCATCTCCGAGCTATTCAAACCCAACACGCAAGTGGTGCATCTCGAATCGCCCGGCTCGATCACCTTCGATATGCAGGACGTGCCCGCGATCGCCGCGGCGGCGAAGCCGGCCGGCATCCCGACCGTGATGGACAACACCTGGGGATCGTTCCTTAATTTCAAACCTTTGGAACATGGAATTGATGTATCGGTACAAGCGGGGACCAAATATCTCGTGGGCCATTCGGATGCCATGCTCGGCGTCATTACCTGCACCGAGGAGATCGAAGCCAAGCTGCGCCTCACGGTCCGGCAATTGGGCCAATGCGCCGGTCCGGACGACGTCTATCTGGCCTTGCGCGGCCTCCGGACCATGGCCGTGCGCCTGCCACGCCACCAAGAAACCGCGCTCGCGCTCTGCCGGTGGCTCGCCGGGCGCCCGGAGGTGGACAGGATTCTCTACCCCGCCCTGCCCGGAGACCCGGGTCACGAGATCTGGCGGCGCGATTTCACCGGCGCCAGCGGACTGTTCGGATTTGTCCTCGCCCGGCCCTATTCGGACGCCGCCCTCGGTGCCATGCTGGACGGATTGGAGCTATTCGGCATGGGGTCGAGCTGGGGCGGCTTCGAAAGCCTGATGATCCGCACCCACCCGGAACGAAGCCGCACCGCCACCTCTTGGGCGGCGCCCGGCCCCAGCCTGCGGGTCCATGCGGGGCTCGAGGATCCGGGCGATCTGATCGCGGATCTCGAGGCGGGTTTCGACCGATTGGCCCGCGCCGACGGAGACGAGCCATGACGGGTGGCGAGATGACCTCACCCCTGCCGGACGAGCTGGAATCGGCCCTCGCTTTCGACGACGCGGGCCTGGTCCCCGCCATCGCCCAGCAACACGACAGCGGTGAGGTCTTGATGATGGCCTGGATGAACCGGGCATCGATCGCCGAGACCCTCGCCACCGGCCGGGTCTGCTACTGGTCGCGCTCGCGCGGCCGGCTGTGGCGCAAGGGTGAAACCTCCGGCCAGGCGCAGCAGCTGGTCGAGCTGAGTGTCGACTGCGACGGCGATACCCTGCTGCTGAAGGTCGATCAAACCGGCGTCGCCTGCCACACCGGCCGGCGCAGTTGTTTCTTCCGCGCCTGGCGCGACGGCGGGCTGGAAGAGACTCAGGCGGTCCAAGTCGACCCCGCGAAGCTCTATGGCGAAGACCAATAAACAGCGTGCCACCGCACATGAGAGCCCGCGGTTGCGGGTCCTGCTTGGCGCCGCCATTGCCATCGGCCCCGGCAAGGCCGACCTGCTGGCGCCATCGCCGCCAACGGCTCGATCAGTGCCGCCGCCAAACGCATGGGCATGTCCTACCGCCGCGCCTGGCTCTTGGTCGACACCATGAACGGCTGCTTCCAGGGCCGCTGGTCGCCTCGGTGCGCGGCGGCGCCGGCGGCGGCGGCGCGCGGCTGACGCCGCTGGGCGCGGAGGTTCTGGCCCGCTACCGAGACATGGAAGCCAAGGCCCTCCATTGCCTGGACGACGATCTCTCCGCTTTCACTAAACTCATGCGCCGAGGGAAACTCATGCGCTGAGGGCACCGGCCAAGCGGCAGGGCAGATTGCCCAGCGTTATATTTCACGGTATATAACGCTTTATCGCCCGGTTCTCGAACCAATGCCCGCCTATGCCCGTTGGGAGCGGCACACCTTTGCCCGAAGGTCCTGCAATACGCCTGTTGCGACGACTGACGATCCAGGCCGGCGGCCTGGTGCTGGCGCTTGCCCTCTCGGCGGGAACGGCGCGCGCCGGCGAGGTGACGGTGTTCGCCGCCGCCAGCACCGGCGGCGCGTTGGAGGATCTGGCAGAGCGCTACATGGCAGCCGGCGGCGGGCGGGTCCGCACGGTCTTCGCGGCCTCCTCGACGCTGGCGAAGCAGATCGCCCAGGGCGCACCGGCCGACCTGTTCCTCTCCGCCAATCCGGCGTGGATGAACTATCTGACCGAGCGTGGCGCCCTCGATCCCGCGAGCCGCGTCGATCTGCTCGGCAATCGCCTGGTGTTGATCGTCCCGCGCAACGGCGCAGGACCAGCAACGACCCCGGCGAGGTCGACCCGGCTTGGCTGGCCGATCTCGTGCTCGGCGATGGGCTGACGGCAGGCCCTTGGTCATCGCGGACCCGGGCCACGTGCCCGCGGGCCTCTACGGCAAGGCGGCGCTCGACGGCCTCGGCCTGTGGACGGAGCTCGTCCGGCCGGGCGGTGCGGACGGCCGACGTGCGCGCCGCGCTGGCGCTGGTCGACCGCGGCGAGGCGGCGGCCGGCGTCGTTTACGCCACCGACGCCGCCATGTCGGCCCGGGTGCGGATCGTCGGCCGCTTCCCCGCCAGCAGCCATCCGCCCATCGTCTATCCCCTGGCCTTGATCGCTGGGCGCACATCTGGCGCCGCGGCGCGTTTCTACGATCACTTGCTGAGCGCCGAAGCGGCCGAGGTCTTCCGGGCGCATGGCTTCCTGGTGCCGCCGGAGCCACCGGAGCCGCCGGAGCCAGGATCATGAGCGAGCGCATCGCAAGGCGCTGTCCCCCATGCTGAGCCTGCTGGAGAGCGAGGCCCTGATGCTGAGCCTGCGGGTCGCCCTCTGGAGCGTCGCCGTCAGTCTGCCGTTCGGCTTGGCCGTCGCCTGGCTGCTGGCGCGCCGCGAGTTCGTCGGCAAGAATCTGCTGAACGGCCTGGTGCATTTGCCGCTGGTCGTGCCGCCGGTGGTAGTTGGCTATCTCTTGTTGGTTCTGATGGGACGCGAAGGCGTCATCGGCCGCCTGCTGTACGACGGGCTCGGCCTCACCATCGCCTTCACCTGGCAGGGCGCGGCGCTTGCCGCGGCGGTCATGGCTTTTCCCTTGATGGTGCGCGCCATGCGGCTCTCGTTCGAGGCCGTCGACCGGCGCCTGGAGGCGGCCGCCCGGACCTTGGGCGCCCGGCCTTGGGACGTCTTCCTGACGGTCACCCTGCCGCTCATGTCGCCGGGCATCCTGGCCGGCGCGATTCTCGCTTTCGCCCGCAGCCTGGGCGAGTTCGGCGCCACCATCACCTTCGTCTCCAACATTCCCGGCGAGACCCGCACCCTGCCCCTCGCCCTGTACTCCGAGGTGCAAAGCCCCGGCGGCGAAGAGGCGGCCTTGCGTCTTGCGGCGCTCTCGGTGGTGCTCGCCTTCACCGCCCTGGCGGCCTCGGAGCTGCTGGCCCGCCGCCTGCGCCGCCGCATCGGTGGCTAGCCGCATGTTGAAGGTGGACATCCGCAAGCGGCTCGGTGGGCTCGACCTCGAATTCCGCTTCGCCTGCGAGGCCCAGGGCATTATCGCGATCTTCGGCCGCTCCGGCGCCGGCAAGACGTCGCTGATGCGCATGCTGTCGGGCCTGCTGAGGCCCGACGCGGGGCAGATCACCGTCGCCGGCCGCACGCTATTCGACTCCACGAGTGGCGCCGATGTGCCGCCGGAGCACCGGCGCCTCGGCTACGTCTTCCAGGAAGACCGCCTGTTCCCCCACCTCTCGGTCCACGGCAACCTGACCTATGGCCTCAAACGAGCGCCGCGGGCCGAGCGTCGGATCGGCCTCGACGAGGTGGTCGCGCTGCTTGGCATCGAAGGCCTGCTGGCGCGGCGGCCGGGCGATCTCTCCGGCGGCGAAAAACAGCGCGTCTCGCTCGGGCGGGCGCTGCTCGCCAATCCGCGCCTCTTACTAATGGATGAGCCGCTGGCTAATCTGGATCAGCCGCGCAAAGACGAGGTGCTGCCGTTCATCGAGCGCCTGCGCGACGAGCTCGCCATCCCCATCGTCTACGTCAGCCACGCCATGGAGGAGATCGTGCGCCTGGCCGACACCATGGTCCTGATCTCGGATGGCCGGGCGGTCGCCGTCGGGCCGGTGGAAGAATTGACCAGCCGCCTCGACCTGCGCCCCCTGACCGGCCGCTACGAGGCCGGCTCCGTGCTTGAGGTCCAGGTGCGCGGCCACGACAAGGTCTTCGGCCTGAGCCGCCTCACCTTCGCCGGCGGCCAACTGGTCGTGCCGCATGTGGCGCTGCCCCTGGGCACGCCGCTTCGCGTGCGGGTGCGCGCCCGCGATGTGTCCCTGGCGCTCACGCCGCCCGAGGGCACCAGTTTCCAGAACATCCTCCCTGCGCGCGTGAAGGACCTGGCGCGCGATCAGGGGCCCCTGGTCGACGTGCTGCTCGACGCCGGCGGCGCGCCGCTCTGGGCCCGGATCACCGCCCGCGCCTGCGAAACCCTGCGACTCGAGCCCGGGCGGCAGGTCTATGCCCTGATCAAGGCGGTCGCGGTGGACCGCCACAGCCTCGGCCGGCGCGGCGCGGACCAAGCGCCGCAGGAGCGGTTTCTCGCCGCTGAGACGAAGGACACCGAGCTGAACCACACCAACGAAGAGGCCTGATCCCATGTGGCGCGGCCCCCGCCTGATCGACCACACCGTCAATCAACGCCTGACCGGGCTCTATCTGCTCTATGTGGCGATGGCGGTGGTGATCCTCACCATCGAGCTGCCCCACCGTGGCGCGGCTTTCGTCGTCGGGGGCGGGATCGCCTTGATCGCCTGCGTGCTCCTGGCCAAGTGGGTGGCGCGCTGTCCAACCTGCGGCCTCGACTGCCGCTACTATCCGGTCCAGCCGGCCGGATCAAAACTGATCCGCTTCCGCAACATCAACTGGTTCGCGCCCGAGCGCTGCCCCCACTGCAACGCCGACCTGCTGGCGGTGGAGTGACGGGCGACAGGCCACCCCGACCGCTCAATCGAACGCGGCCGCGTAGCTCGGCCAGCTTTTTCTCAGATTGCTGATCGGCGCGCTGGAGATTTCCTTGATCAGCTTGATCTCGATCGCCTGGGCGAAATCGTCGTAGTCGTCGGCGCCGAGCACGAAGGCGCCCTCGCCGCCGATGATCTCCGAGAGGTAATAGAATTCCAGCAGCGGATCCTCGTTGAGGATGGCGAGACCGTTGACGGTGATGCCGGCCGCCACCGCCCTGAGCCGGCCCTCCAGGATCTCGCCCGACTGGTTGTCGCGGCCGTCGCCCGAGACGTCGATGACGCGCCGCTTGGCGTCGACGCCGAGCGCCAGCCTGGTGGCGTAGTCGAGCGCCGCGCTGATCGCCGTCGCCCCGTCCTGCACCAGGCGCGGGGTGCGGTCGATCAAATCGGCCACCCGTTCGGCCGACTGGGTGTCGCGCACCACCAGCCAGCCGAAGGCCTGACCCTGCTCGTTGACGCTCGACCATTGCACGAGGTTGACGGCGACGCCGTTGGGCGCGGCCGCATGGATGGCGTTGACCACACTGGGACTGCGGAACGCCTCGGCCAGCCCGCGCATCTGCAGGTCGAACTCGTAGCCGTTGACGCTGCCCGAGGAATCGACGGCCAGCACCAAGGCGAGATCGACCGGCTGCTGGGCGCGGGCGCCCGGCGCGGCGAGGAGCAGCAGCACAGTAGCGCAGAGGGATACGAAACGCCGGGTCATGCGGGCGAGCCTAGCAGCATCAAAGGCTCACGCCTAATGCCCGTGCCCCTCACCCCTTGCGCCACAGCACCGGGAACCAATCCTCGCGCATGTGATCGCCGTCCGTCATGTCGTGGTTCTCGTAGGGCGGCGAGATCTCGCCCGGGCGCTCGCGATAGGTCATGTCGTCGCCCATCCATCGGGTGACGAAGGCGCGCCGGCGCGTGCCCACCTCGGTGGCGGTGGAGCCGTGCGCGGTGCGGAAGTTGAACAGGATCGCATCGCCCGGCTCGAGGTCCCAGCCGACGGTCGGATAGGTCGCGGGATCGGCCTCGATGTCCGGCATGGACTGCATATCGGCGGCGTCCGTGTTGAAGTCGGCGCCGTCGAGAAACACCCGGGGATATGAGAGCCGTGGCCAGAGGTGCGAGCCTTTGACGTAGCGCACCGCCCAGGCCTCGGCGATGGGATCGAGGGCGACGTAAATCGAGACGCTCTTGCGGCCGTCGACGCAGTAGTACGGCAAGTCCTGGTGCCAGGGCGTGGCGGTCTGCGTGCCCGGCTCCTTCAGGAAGACATGCTCGTGGAAGTACTGGGCGGTGTCGGAGCCCATGAACTGCCCGGCCATGGCGGCGGCTGAGGAGCGCTCCACGTACTCGGCGTACTCCGGGATGCGCTGCCAGTTGCAATAGCTGTCGAAGAAGCGGCCGGGCGCGCCCTTCCGGGTGCTCTCGACCGGAAAGGCGTAGGACAGGGGATCGGCGAGGTTGCGCTCGAGGCCGGCCTTGAGGGGCTCCACCCAATCGCTGAAGGTATTCCGCAGGCAGACGACGCCGTCGCGCTGAAACGCCGCGATGTCCTCGGGCCGGGGGTCATAGTCCGCGACCTGGCCAAGGCGCACCCGGAAATCGGGATCGAACCAGTCGACGGTGACCTGGTTGAAGCCCTCCTTGCCCGCGGAAGTTTCGGACGATTGCATGACGGACCTCCCTAGCTGCCGGCGCCGCGCGCACCCAAGCTCAACACGAAGACTTGAACCCCTTGACGAGCTACACCACGGGGCGGGCATGATAGCCTCGCCGAAGGATCACACTGCGAACTCGCGAAAAGCAAGAACGAAGGGGAGGCGCATCATGGAGAAGACGAGACGGGGAACGTGGCGGACCGGCGCCGGAATGCTGGCTCTGGCTTTGTTTGTGACGGGCGCCGCGCTGCTTGCGCCGACGGTTCCGGCGGCGGCCCAGGACGAGGTGAAGCGCGAGATCACCAACATCGCGGGCGACCTCTACCGCTTCCAGAACAATTTCCACGTCTCGGTCTTCCTGGTGACGCCCAAGGGCGTGATCGCCACCGACCCGATCAACGCCGAGGCCGCCACCTGGCTCGAGGCCGAGATCCGCGAACGCTTCGGCCAGGAGATCCGCTATCTCGTGCTGAGTCACGACCATCCCGACCACAGCTCCGGCGGCGAGGTCTTCGCCGACACGGCCATCGTCGTCGCCCACCAGAACGCCAAGCGCGCCATCGTCGGCGAGCGGCGCCCGACGGCCGTGCCCGACATCACCTTCAACGACCGCATGACCATCGAGCTCGGCGGCAAGCGGGTCGAGCTGATCTATCCGGGCCTCAGCCACTCCAACAATCTCATCGTGATGTATTTCCCCGAGGAGCGGGCGGTCTTCACGGTCGACATGATCACGGTGAAGCGCCTGGGGTACATGACCCTGACCGACGCCTACTTCCCCGACTGGATGGCGGCGATCCGCCGGGTCGAGGCGATCGACTTCGATATCCTGGTTCCGGGTCACGGGCCCATGGGCGCCAAGGCCGACGCCAGCGACCACCGCGCCTATCTCGAGGATCTCTACGACGAAGTGCTGGCCGCCGCCCGCGCCGGCCAGAGCCTCGAGGAGATGCAAGCAAGCATCACCCTGGACGCCTACAAGGACTGGGGCCAATACGACGAGTGGCGCACCCTCAACATCGAGGGCATGCTGAGAAACATCAGCCTGCACCGCAGGGGAAATTGAGGCGGCCGGCTAGCCTCCCCAATCCAAATCAGCGCACGGGGTTTTCCGGGCCGCGCCCCCGGTAGGCGTCGATGAAGGCCGCGGCCAGGCCGGCATCGAACGATCTTAGTCGCAGCGTCTTGGTCCAGGCGGTGAGGACCAGGTCGCCGCCCAGGCCGTCCATCGGCACCACCACGACGCCATCCCAATGACCGTCATAGAGCCCGGCCCAGTCCTTCAAGGTGGCCAGAAACTCGGGCTCCGGCGTGTCGTAATAGATGACGACGTGGCCGTGCTCCAAGGCGTGAACCAGTTGCCCGGGGCGCAGCGGCACCCGGTAAACACCCGGCGACGTGGGGCCCGGATCGTGGCGGCCCGAGGTGGGAAATTGGCCGTCAAAGGCGTAGGTCGCGCCCTGTTGGCCGTGGCCGCCGCCGTGGTTGGGGTTCGAGGTGACGACGGCTGAAAGGCGCTCCCGCCCTTGGTCCGCTATGGCCTGAAACGCGCTTTCGTTCTGGGCGCTCAGGAACCAATAGGTCCCGCCGGCAACGGCGAGGCCCAGCACGATCGCGCCAAGCACGATGTTGATGCGCCGGGCGCCCGGACTGGCCTTGCCGCCCCAGGAGATGTCGCTCTCCTGGCGCGCCCTCTTCTTACGTTTCGCTTTTGATTTGGGCATGGGTCCAGTCGATCTGATTTGCCGAGATGCCCTCGAGAGAGGCGTGTGAACGCGTCCGACTCCGCGCGCGCGACGAACCCTAA
>PVMK01120734.1_pt1 | contig 13998 bp, 16 predicted proteins | sample 1853481 | NCBI WGS metagenome assembly PVMK01 (sample SAMN08533507, study PRJNA380276) | Marine sediment metagenome, whole genome shotgun sequencing project. | reverse complement strand
GAGACCGCGTCCGGCCAGCGCTGGCTGACGGCACAAGGCGGTTTTGAAGGTTCAATGGCCGAGATTGATGTGTTTGAGACCACCGGCGGCAGTTTCGATGACCCGGAGCCTGCCAGCACGACAAAAGTGGGCACCATGAGTCTCGATTTCACCGACTGCAGCAACGCGCAATTGACCTACTCACTGCCGGCTGACCCTGCTGAGGGTGATATTGCAATCACCCGGGTGATTCCCGGGGGGAAGGTGCTGTGTGAGGAGTTGGCTGGGATAGAATGAGGGGTTTCCCAAGTTCTCCTTTGGGTTGCGGCTTCAACCGGTCGACTGCGGAGATAGTTAATTGCAGAGGGCGGATTCCGGTTCTGCCCAGTAAGCGGCCATTCATTGAGTGTGAATTTTAGCGCCGGTTTCTCTGCAGTCGGCCAATAATGGAACTTCAGATTCAGATTAATGTTTCTGTTTCGCGCTGGCCTATTACTAGACAGATCAATAAAGTAACTTAAAAAAAATGTAACCGTGGAATGCGCTATTGGCAATTTTCACTAATTGCTGGCGTGAGCTTGCTTTTCATGAAATTGCTTTAGCTGCGCTCCCATGTCCGCTTTGATTTCAGCAATCATGTCTTGATAACGATGGTTTTCACGCAACGTGTCCATATTGGGGTTAAGTTCGGTAGACCATTCCCAGGTACTTCGAAACCGGTGATCGACAGCGACGCGAAACGCATTTATCGCCTCCTCAGTCCGACCCGCTATTGCAAGGGCATGAACATTGCTTATTCCCCACGCAAACTAAGCTTGAACTCTTCGACGGCTGCTTCTGTCAGCACCGCCTGCTGGCCCGAGGTTGTTGTGAATCGAATGTCTGCCATGTTCATCTCCTCATCAGTTGGTCAGTCCGTTAGGCGTATCGAGCCCCAGCTAAATAAGTTCCTATCCAGCCACCAAAGCTGCTAGTCATTTTGCACCTGCCATACTGTCAACGCAGTGATGACTGCAGCCACAGGAATTTCCGTCGCATGGGAGCATCCCTGCAGGTTTAATTTTTAGCGCCAGGCAACCCTTTGAGTTAGGGCCCCGACAAGGGTCAGGTCCGATTAGTTGAAGGACCGCGATTGGGGTGAAGCCATGAGGCTGGACAGACAATCCGTGCGTCCGGCGCTCTACTATGATCTGCCGGAGTGCATTACAACAGAAAAGGACCGCCAGAAAGCCAACGGCGCCTGATGCGAATTCTCAGTGCGTCGTAAGCTGGAATGGCTCGAATTGCCAAAATTGCTTTGCAGCCCGAGGGCGCATTTGAAATAATTGGGCAATGACCATAGGACGGGCCTGATCAGGCAGGCGCCTGTCACATTTGCAGATATTTTCAGGGGTACATTTTGATTCGAATAAATTTATTGGTCTGTAGTGCATTGCTGCTCATCCTGGCTTCGCTGAACCCGGTCACGGCCCGGGCCTGGGGTCCCGAAGGCCATGTCCAGGTCGGGATGCTGGCCGTGGAGAATCTTGACCCCACCGCAAGAACCTGGCTACGGGAAATGCTGGGTACGAACGATGTGGCGGCGATCGACAAGGCCTGTAACTGGCCGGACCAAATCAGGGATACTCGTGGCTGGGAATGGAGTGGGCCCCAGCATTACGTCAATATCCCGCGCAGCGCATCCCATTACGACCGGGAACGGGACTGTCCTGATGGCCTTTGCGTGACTGAAGCCATCAAGAAGTATGCCGGCCAACTGGGCGATCCGCGACTGGATGATTCACAAATTGAAGGTCGCAAGCAGTGGGAAGCATTCGCCTGGCTGTGCCACCTGGTGGGTGATTTGCACCAGCCACTGCACGCTGGCTACCGGGACGATCGCGGTGGCAACGACGTGGAAGTCAGCTACATGGGCGAGGCCATGAACCTGCACCAATTCTGGGACCGCGCCGTGATCCGGGAATACCTGGGAACCCGATGGCGCCTGGCAGAAACCGCCTTTGTCCGGCAACTCTCTCCTCACCGGCAAGCCATGGAACCCGGTGGAGACAAATGCCTGGACCGACCAGTCGCACCTGCTTGCCGGCGAGGCAGCCTACCCGCCCGGTGCAATCATCCACCCGGACTTCGCGGCAAAGAAGCTGGTTATTGATCCGTGAGCAGTGGACCAGGGCCGGCCAGCGGCTTGCCCGGATTCTGAATGCTGTCGTGGGTGAAGGTGAGGTCGAACTCGACCCGGTAGATCAATTTTGCCGGCGAATCAGGGCAACCAACTACCGCGAAAAAGTTGTTTTAACAACTGAAGAAAAAGCCACAGGAATGCAATGGGCAGAATTCCGGTCTGCAAAATAAAAACGACACTGAGCTGGATCATGTGCTCAACCACATCCGCGGCGCGTTCCTTGATGAATTCGACACGCCGTTTGATATCCAGTGTCTCCCTGGTGCTGTCCAGGGCGCGTTCCAGGGTCTCGAACAAACTGGCTTCTTCGTCAGGCTCCTCAACCAGTGGCCGCGCGCTCACTTTTTCAATTTGCGTACCGGCTGTCTCGATCACCTGGGCGCTTTCCTGGTAGCGCGATTCAAGAAACAGTCCGTACAGGGCTTCATTGGCGATCATCGCCACCGGAACGGCAAAGCGCAGAAAGAAAACAATAATGAATACACGCAACAGGGTTTGCTCTGAATTCCCAAAGCGGGGAGTGGGGCCGCGTGACTTTTACCATCCGCGCCCACAACCACAATAAGCCCAACACGGCCACCAGCACCCTGACACCCCACCATTGCCCGACATCCAGGAAAACCTGCTGTATGCCCAGTGACAGGGTTGCTCCGAGCATGATCACCGAAAACCGTTCGACAAGGTCGTTGACGGGATCAAGAATCTGCCCGGGAGTCAGGGTTACCCCCACCCCCGCCGGTTGCAGGGCAATTTCGGTGCCCTGCACTGCCGAGATCACTCCGTTCAATGTCCGCGCCAGGGCGAAGGTTATCAATGCGCGCTGGAAAAGAGCCTTGTGATCCGCCTCCGCTACGCGATCGACCGAGCTTACAGATGACAGGATCACGGCCAGGAGCAACAAAATACTCAATAGCCCAATGGCGAGCACTTGCTGCTTTTGGTTTTACCTCGCTAATCTGTTCCATCTTATGAGTGTAATCAAACCAGCAGCATGATGGCTACTCCAGCCATGGTAAGGACGAGCCCCGTGACTTTACGCAAACCCGAGCGATTCGCCAAGTACCAGCCAGGCAAGCAGCACGATCCATGCGCTTGCGCTTTCGTTCAGAATTGACGCTTCGGATGCAGGAATCAGTTTATATCCGCCCAGCCACAGCAAGGTCGACACATATGCGCCGAGGAAGCTGGCGATGGAAATCTGCACCCAGGGCAAAGGCATTGCAAAATTCGCCCTGACGGATGCCACGCGTTTGCGCAGCACCATGACGGCAACCATTCCAAGCAATCCGCCAAACAGCCGGATTTCGACCGTCCAGAGAAAAGGCCGTGTTTCCAGTATCTCCTTAACCATGACGATACCTACAGCCATCAAGAACACCGCCCCGACGCCATACCGGATGCCTTTTTTAATGCTGTCATGATCAACACTTGACCGCTTGTGTTTCCACGTCACCAGCAGAATCCCCGCCATGACGAGCATTAAACCGGGAATTTGCCATCCCCGGAGTGATTCTCCCAGGAAAAGTACAGACAGCAGGATCACGAAAGGGACTGAGCAGGCTGGCAACGATACTACTGCGGCTCGCCCCCATCAGGTTAAGCGCGCGCAAGTACCAGGTATCAGCGACAGCGATTCCAAGGCAACCGGAAAGCAAGGTAACCCCAAGATCAGGCAGGCTGTAGTCTGGCAGGGACAAGCCCTCCACCAGCACCAGCGTCGGGATCAGCAGCAGGAAACCAAGTGCATTTTTGAACAGATTGAGTTCGAAGGCGGGCAGCAACCTGCCCTGCTGCCGGAACATCACAACCGCCATGGCCCAACTGACTGCGCTGGCCAGGGCAAAAACTTCACCCCAGCCTATCGTTTCTATAGCTGGGGCGAAACCGCTCAGTGAGGTTCTTCCAGTACGGTGGCCGACAGGATAAAGACCGGTTTCACGGGCACGTCGGTAGCATCCAGATTCTCGTTGTATTCCGTCTCCACCGCGGCGATGGCAGATATGACATCCTGTCCCGAGACAACATCACCAAACACCGTGTAACCCCAACTCCGGGCATTCGGATCGAGTGAACTGTTTGCCGACAGGTTGAAATAAAACTGGCTGGTAGCGGAATGCGGGTCATCGTAGCGCGCCATGGCAATCGTCATGGGCATGTTCCTGAGGCCGTTTCCCGATTCATTGATCACGGGTGAATGAAGGTCCCGCTCTTCCAGGTCCTCTGAATAACCACCGCCTTGCACAACAAAATCAGCCATTACTCGATGAAAAATCGTTCCGTCATACTGCTTTTCGAGGACATAGCGCAGAAAGTTATTGCTCGTGGCAGGCGCGCGAAGACGATTCAGTTCAACCACGATATCGCCCATGCTGGTCTCGATGCGTACGGAAGGAAACATATTATCCGGCAGGATATCCTCTGGAAAACATTCCTGCCCCGCTTCAAGGCCCAGGGAAAACAGGCTCATCAATGTAATTAACAAGATTATTCTCAGTCTTTTTTTCATGGGATTCATCCGGTGCTTGGTGAGATTACGGCAGAAAACGCTATGATAAGGCTTTATACGCCTGATTGGAGACAATTCCATTGAGTAAATCCTTCCTTTTGCCGGTCGACGCCCTGCGGTGGCGGGTTGACGAAAGCGCGCTGGACTTCAAATCGACCTCAGAAATTGATCCCGCCGAAGGCATCATCGGCCAGCCTGTCGCCATGGAAGCACTTCGTTTTGGTGTAGAAAGCACCGCGCCGGGACAAAACATCTATGTCAGGGGAACCAGTGGTACAGGCCGGACCAGTTTGGTCAGATCACTGCTCGCGGAACTGGATCCCGCAAGCCCGGCGCAGGCTCGACCGCTGCTACGTGCACAATTTCCTGCAACCAGACCAACCGCGTCTGATCACGCTGCCTACCGGCCAGGGGCCGCTGTTCCGCCGCCGGGTAAAGGAGCTTGCGGAGTTCATTGAAAACCGCCTGCTCGAATCACTGGATAGCGATCCGCTGAAAGCAAGCAGGGACGCGATTTCAAAAAGTGCGAAGGATGCGATTGAACGTATTACAAAACCCCTGGAAAAAGAACTCAAAACCAACGGCCTGGCCCTGGTGCGCCTGCAAACCGGCCAGCTTACAAGAACCGCCATGTTCCCGCTCGTGGATGACCAGCCGGTACCGCCAGAGGAACTGGCGCAACTGCTCAAGGCTGGCAAAGTAACAGAAGAATATCTGGAGGAATTCAATAAGAAAATTGAACAATTCGCGCCGCGCCTCCAGGAGGTGTCACGCGAAGCAAACAAGACCTGGCAGCAAGGCATAAAAAATATCCAGGCATTCTTTGAAAATGAAGCCCGGGCCATTCTCCAGAGTCAAACGTCTGAACTGTTGACTGAAATGCCTCAGTCTGAAGTTAAAACGTTCATCACAGAAGTTATCGATGACGTCATCGAAAACAGGATTGATCCTCAATCACTGCAAGGCCAGCCACCGCCCCAGATGGTGTATGGCGTCAATGTAATCTGTTCGTATGACCCCGATTCCAGCCCCGTCGTGACCGAGAATACGCCGACCGTACCGAACCTCCTCGGCTCGGTTGAGCCGGAGTTTATCGGTAACGGCCAGATGGTGAGCAACTACCGGGGCATCAGGGCCGGTGCGCTGGTACACGCGGATGGCGGTTACCTGATACTCGATGCATACGATGTTTTGAGCGAGCCGGGCTCCTGGCGCTTGCTGATGCGGGCTTTGCGCACCGGCAGTGTAGAGATCGTACCCTCGGACCTGGGTTGGCCCCTGATCAACCAGTCGCTCAAACCCCAGGCCATCGATATTTCGGTGCGTATTATCCTGATCGGCAGCAGCCGTTTGTTCTACCAATTGGACCAGGTCGACCAGGACTTCACCAACCTGTTCAAAGTGCTGGCGGACTTCAACTCTGAAATCGAACGTTCTGAACTCGGTATCAACCAGTATGCCTCGGTGGTATCCCGTATCTGCCGGGACGAAGACCTGGTCCATTTTGACGCCTCCGGCGTGGCTGCGCTGGCGGAACACGGCGCACGGATTGCCTCGCGCAAGGGAAAAATCACCGCCCGCTTCGGGCGTATCGCCGACATTGTTCGCGAAGCCTCGTTCCTGGCCGCCAAAACGGGCGTTGCCCTGGTTGGCAGGGAACACGTGGAGGATACAATCGTTCGCAACAAATACCGCGCCAGCTTGCCGTCGACACGGTTCCAGGAACTCATTCATGACGGTACTATCATGATCCAGACCCGTGGTTGCGTAGTCGGCCAAATCAATGGACTGGCCGTTATCAATGCCGGACAACTGAGTTACGGCTTCCCGGCGCGAATCACCGCCACGATTGGCGCAGGCCAGGCCGGTGTGATCAATATCGAGGGGGCGGCTGCCCTGTCCGGAGCCATCCACACCAAGGGATTTCACATTCTGGGGGGATTACTGCGCCACCTTCTGCACTCAGACCACCCCCTGGCTTTCAGTGCATCGATTGCCTTTGAGCAAAGTTACGGCCGCATCGATGGTGACTCTGCCTCAGGCGCGGAAATCTGCTGCCTGATCAGTGCGCTCACGGGGGTGCCCATCCGGCAAGGGCTGGCCATGACCGGCGCCATTGACCAGCATGGCCACATCCAGGCTATTGGCGGAGTCAATGAAAAGATCGAAGGGTTTTTCGATGCCTGCAAATCCATGGGACTAAACGATGAGCAGGGGATCATTATTCCCTCGTCAAACGCCGGGGACCTGATGCTGCGCCCGGATATCGTGGAAGCCTGCGCTGAAGGCCACTTCCAGATCCACGCCGTGAACAACGTCAACGAAGCACTGGAAGTACTGACCGGAAAAGAAGCAGGTCAACCCGGAAGCGACGGCAAGTACCCTGAAGATTCCCTGCTCGGTCTGGCCCAGATAAAAGCGACTGATTTCTGGCAAAAGACGATGAACCGGCCTGAGGGCAAAAAATCGGCTGATGCCGAAAGCAAACCCGAAAAGTGAATATTCTTCGGTCCATTTTCATCTCCGCCTTCAGCGGCTATATAGCATTTGCTTTCTTCTATGCGCTGTATCAACTGGTCCGCGGCATGGAGCCTTTGTTTTCCTGGCTGGGCCTGGCCCTGGCCGCCGGGTCGCCCCTTGCTTTCCTCGCCTGGTTGTACTTGTCAGGCGCTGCACGCACATCCCGCCACCCGGTGGCAGCGAGCGTTTTTTGCGGACTGGGCGTGGTCATGACCATGGCCGCCAACTGGCGCTATGGTCCGGCCAGTGGAATGGTTCACCTGTGGGCGGGATTGTGCCTGCTGGCCTGGTTTGCCTATCTCCAGTGGTATTCCCGATTTTCCCGGCGCAACAGCAAGAGCCTGTTTCGGGGAAGCCTGCTTCCTGAATTCATGCTTGAATCCTTACAGGGTGATGCCGTGTCTTCGGCCACATTCAGGGGCAAGCACCACGTACTCATATTTTATCGTGGCAACTGGTGCCCGCTTTGTTCTGCCCAAATCAGCGAACTGGCCGCGCACTACCGTGAGTTGCAGGCACTGGATACCGAAGTCGTCCTGGTTAGTTCACAACCACCAGACCACAGCCGCAAACTGGCGCAAAAACACGAGGCGCCCATGCAATTCTTGTCTGACCCGGGAAATTCGGCAGCAAAACAACTGGGCATCGCACACCGTTTCGGCACACCCATGGGTTTGCAGGCCCTGGGATACAGCAACGACACGGCCATGCCCACCGTGATCATCACTGATCCCGACGGAACCATACTGTTTGCCGATGAGACCGATAACTACCGGGTTCGGCCGGAACCGGGGCTGTTCCTGGAAATAGTCGGGGCCAGTGATTATCCGAAAGGGTTATAATTGCCCGAATCTTGAAAAGGAGTAGAAAAATGCGCCAAGTTTTTGTTTTGCTCTTGTTACTGGCTCCCTTGTCACTGAGTGCACAGGAATCCAGCTCCGGTCCCTTATTCATGAAACACCTGTTGGGAGACCGTGAGTTTTTCGAGCCGTGGGGGGTCGGGTTTGATTTCTACACCATGGATCAGGACTATGGACTCAAGAATTTGCAGTTCAACCTGCCGGGTGCTGGTATAGAAGACCCATCCAAAATCAAAGTCACGAACGAGTTACAGCATCTCGACCTGCAGCTTAGTGTCTGGCTCACTCCTTTTCTCAATGTATTCGGTATCGTTGGGCGGATCGACGCCGAAACGCTGGTTGACTTCAGCGATGCAACCATTACCGGCCTGCCGATCCCCCTGGGAACCCTGCCGATATCCTACGATGGAACGGTTTACGGGGGCGGCTTCAACCTGATTTATGGCGGCGACTGGTGGTTCGTTTCATTGAACAACACCTGGACCAGCGCCAGTTTGAGTGGAGATTTTGATTCCAGCGTTTCGTCATACACTGCCCAGCCACGGATCGGTTTGATCAGGAACAGATGGGTATATTGGGTCGGCGGGATGTATCTCGACACGGAAGAAGATCACAAAGGGACGATTCAGCTGCCCATTCCCGGTATCCCCCCGGTGCCGTTCGATGTGGAACTGGACACCCTCAATAACTGGAATTATATCGTGGGGGTCTCTCATGTATTCAGCCCCAAGACATTGATTTCATTCGAATATGGATTTGGCGACCGTAAGCACACATTATTCAACTTCACCTACAGATTTTGAGTAAAGCGCACTATGCAGGTTGACATCACTTTCATCCTGCTTGGCCTGGCCCTGGTGACAGGAGCGCAGCCCGGCCTCGCTTATGAAACAGATCAGTTCAGCAACCGGCTTGAACCGATCAAGGATGCCATGCCGCTGCTGGATGAAAAGGTCAACCTGTCCATCGAGACCATAGTTGCCGAATGGCAAGGCCCCCGCGACGACTGGAAATTCATTACGGCCATTTATCATAACCTCGGTGGACATCACTGGGTGGACAAGATCGAGCGCTGGGCGATGAAATCTCCGGAGATCGAACACCTGCAAACCTCGCGCCGTGAGTCCATCTACCAGGGACACCCTTTCTGGGCAACCCGGGTTGCGGCAATGTTTGGCGTCGGCCCGACCATCATGGTTAACGGACAGCTGATCGGTTCAGACAAAATGGGGCATTTTTTTTCCCAGGGAAGGAAGTTTTACAATCGTTACCGCAAATCGGAACTGGAGTCACAGGCCGCCGAGCATTCAGCCTATACTGAACGCGCCCTGTTCGGACAATTGACCACTGGTGTTTACTCCAATGCTGACCTGGTGGCCAACTATGAGGGCTTCCGGTTCTACCGAAGTCTTTTTGAAAACGATATCATCCCCGGCAAAAAAGCCATCCTTGCCTGGCAGGATAACGAATGGGTGATACAGCGTTCGTTTACCTGGGCGGATTACGTGAATGAATACTGGGACGAAGCGCTGAATATCAATCACTATGATGCAGTGCTTTATCCGTACATGAAAGAGCGCTTGCTAACCTTCTGCCCGGATTATTACACGGCCCCGGAACGGTACATCATCCAGGACGAAGAAAGCCTGAAGGCCCGTTACACGGATCTCCAGCTAAGAGATACCTCGGACCTCCGCCTGGATCACTTGTGCCCCGGCAGTCCGGCAATACCATTCAAGGCAGCGGTTGGGTTGTCGCACTGAACCGGGCCTGGTCCAGGGTGTTTTGCAGGATGATCACTTGCGGGAATTCCTCGCTCATATAGCCTTTGATCTCATCCATTTCACCCGGCGGGATATGCACGGCAATCTTGCCCGGGGCATCGAAAAATCTTGTCATTACCTCGCTGCCGGGACCCGGATGAAAATACCAGAATGGAATCAACGCCACATCAATTTCTACTTCGTCCAGGCCGGCACGGGCAAAATCCATGGGGTCCATGGCGGCATCGCCGATGTGCAGCAAGGTCATGCCGCCCATTTCAATCAAGTGTCCGTAATTCTGGATCCGGGCATATTTCCGGACCCCGTGACTGAGGGGGAATATTGTCACCCTGGCCCCCTCCATCTGGATAACATGAGGTTCTCCGTACTGAGGGTTGATTTCATCGACCCTCGGGCTGGTGGTCATGAATTTCCGGCACTTCTCCCTCATCAGGCCAATCACCTGGGGCGAAGAAACGAATTGGGTAGCAGAGCTGCTTTGCAAGAATTGGCAGGCAAACAGGGGTTGATTATGGTCATGATGGCGATGGCTGACCAGCACCAGGTCAATGCCGGCAAAGGGTCCGGAAACCTGTTCGAACAGCGGGGTCACTTCAGCCGGGAGGCCGCCGTACACTGAATAAGGTTCAACCACCATTCCGTCAATGAGGATGCGGGTTTCACCGTCCGAAATGATCACCCCTTCATTAGCCAGTTGGGTGATCGTAATGTCGGCCTCAAGCGGGTCCGCGAATCCGGATAACCCCAATGCGGATAACAGGAAGGCAGCCATGAAAACACGCCCCATGAACACCTGAAAACGGTGCCTGGGCTGGTCAGTGCCTGTCAGGTCTTTGAACTGCATATCGAATGACTCCGTATTCTGATCCGGGACCAGTATGGTTAAAACCATTTTTCTCCAGGACTTTAATAGACTGGAGTAAGTGCGGCAACGTTTCGGCGGTGACTTGCTTGACATTCTGATGGCTGAACGCCCACTGGACCAGCCTGAACACCGCTTCCGAGGCATAAGCCTGGTTGCGAAACTGGCTGAGAACAGAATAGGCAATTTCAACGGATCCGGCCTCGTCAGGCCTCGCTTTAAATCCGCAAATGCCAATAACTTCTGCTTGCTGGGGCAGCCTGGTCAACAGGTACCAGAATGACCAGCCATGCTCCGAGGTATCCTGCAATTGTTGCAGTGCTAATTTCATCGCCGATCGCTCGTACAAATCCGGGGGCCAGTTGTCCGGCACCCGGGCGCCAATTGATTCAGCCAGCTGATCGTGCCCCTCCAGATCGGCCTCAACCAGCGGCGCCGTTGCCGCCACCAGTGTCATCCGCTTCGACTCCAGTGTTCGAAGGATCATTGACTCACCCCTGGATGATGGTTACCGCTTCCGTTAGGGTCCGGGACAGCTTGTTCACCAGGGCCTTTATTATATCCATTCATTAAAAACCGCCAGCCCTGTTCCAATTCCCCGGTCTCCAGGAATTTTTGCAGGGATCGTTTCAGGCGCCTGAGATTGGCTTCAAACAGGCGTTGAGCCCCGGCCCGGATTTGCGCCCGGTCAAAATCAATCAAATACACACTGCCGTCGCCGCTGATCAGTATGTTGCGCGCATTCAGGTCCGCGTGAACCAGCCCATGATCATGGAAGTGTCGGATACAAGCGCCTGTTGCCATCCACATCGCAGGGTCGCTTTGCTGAATGTCCGGCAAATCAGCCAGCGGATGAACATCCATCAGCCGCCGGGTTATCAGGTCTCCGGAGTAGAACAATCCTTCTCTTGCACACTGGGCCGCCAGGGGCCGTGGAACCGGCAAACCCATTTGATGGAGCCTGGCCAGCATATGGAATTCCGCAATGGGGCGCGAACGTTCAAGCCCGGTGTACAGGTAGCGGTCACGGCTTAAGTGCGCCGCCCAGCCACCCCTGAGATAGTGGCGCAGAACAGCCGGCCCGAAACCGGTTTCCAGGAACAGCGCACTGCCCCGGCCGGGCGCCTGACCCACTACGCCGCCACTACGCTCCCAGGCATCTGCGGCAAACAGATCTGCACCGGGCTGCTGAATGAGGCCGGCTTCATATACAATGATGCGGGAATCCTGTATGTGGATACTATGTTTCATTCGCACGTATTGTGCTTTTGCCTACCGTCTGCGTCAATCCGGAAAACTTTGTTGTCATCAGCCCATCAACCCGAAAACATTTGCATCCTGAGGCTGTCTGCACTCGGAGATGCCACGCACGTTGTACCCGTCGTCAGGTCCATCCAGGATAACTGGCCCGGAACCGGGATCACCTGGATCATCGGGAAACTGGAGCTTCGTCTGCTGCAAGGCCTCGATCATGTCGAATTCATCGAATTCGACAAGCGTGGCGGCTGGAACGCCGTGCGTGAACTGCGCAGGAAGCTCCGTGACCGCCGCTTCGATGTATTGCTGCAAATGCAGGTTGCTGCCCGGGCCAACCTGCTCAGCAAATTGATCCACGCCCCGGTTCGCCTCGGCTGGGACCGGGCACGCTCCAGGGACTTTCACCATTTTTTCGTCCGGCAGCAGGTAGCGCAAGGGGATCACCTGGATCATCGGGAAACTGGAGCTTCGTCTGCTGCAAGGCCTCGATCATGTCGAATTCATCGAATTCGACAAGCGTGGCGGCTGGAACGCCGTGCGTGAACTGCGCAGGAAGCTCCGTGACCGCCGCTTCGATGTATTGCTGCAAATGCAGGTTGCTGCCCGGGCCAACCTGCTCAGCAAATTGATCCACGCCCCGGTTCGCCTCGGCTGGGACCGGGCACGCTCCAGGGACTTTCACCATTTTTTCGTCCGGCAGCAGGTAGCGCAAGTCCCCTTCCAGCACCAGGTCCAGGGATTCCTGGAATTCCCGAGGGCGCTGGGAATCAAGGTTGAAGAGCCGCGTTGGGACCTGCCAATAGAGCCTGAGGCCATGCAGTGGGCGGAGGAACAACTTTGTGACCAGCAAGACATTCTGCTGATCAGCCCCTGCTCCAGCCATCCCCTGCGTAACTGGCAAGCTGATCGATACGCTGCGGTAGCGGATTACGCATCCAGTCAACTGGGAATGAGCATCGTGCTTTCGGGCGGGCCCGGCGCTCTGGATATAGAAACGGCCGCAGCCATAGAACGCGCCATGCGCAGCCCCTGCCTGAACCTGGTGGGAAAGGACACGCTGGAACAATCCAAGGCTTTACTGAAGAAAGCAGCGCTGGTGATTTCGCCGGACTCCGGGCCGGCACATATCGCCTCGGCGCTGGGCACGCCGGTCATCGGTCTTTACGCAGCCACCTGGTCCAGGCGGTCAGGCCCCTACAACAGTCTTGATTTATGTGTTGACCGGTTTGCACAAGCCGCCATGAAATTTCGAAAGAGCACAGCGGAAGCCCTGCGCTGGGGAACACGAATCGAGGAACCCGGTGTCATGGATCTGATCGAGACAAGCGACGTAATAGAAAAACTTAAGACATTCGTACTGTAAGAGCCCCCTTGGGGGCGAAACTCAAACACTGAAAATTCGCCCCAGGAGACTTCTTGCATCAGGCTACATTGCGTACGGATTGTTTCTTCCGGTAGCGCCGTACAGCTTCGAAGGCGTTGTCAAGATCAGACAACAGGTCATCAACGTGCTCGATGCCTACCGAAAGCCTCAAAAGGCTGCGGCTGATTCCGGCCGCTTGCTGGTCTTCCACGGACATGGCCGCATGGGTCATGGAAGCGGGATGCGCCACCAGGCTCTCGACGCCGCCCAGCGATTCTGCAAGAGTAAACAACTGTAATTCTTGCAGAAATACCGGAATTTCCTCCTCAGCAGCATCCAGCTCAATGCTGATCATCGCGCCGAATCCCGCCTGCTGGCGAACGGCAATTTCATGGCCGGGGTGGCTGGCCAGGCCGGGATAATACACCTTCCTGACCAGATCGTTCGCATCCAGCGCTGCGGCGACTGCGCCGGCAATTTCCTGGTGGCGCTGATAGCGCACGCCCAGTGTTCTCAGGCCACGCAATGTCTGGAAACTGTCGAACGGCGAACCGGTCACGCCCAGGCAGTTGGCCCACCACGCCAGGTCCTCCAACAGTTGCTCATCGGCCGCTATCACAGCTCCGCCGACCACGTCCGAATGTCCGTTGATGTACTTGGTGGTGGAATGCAGCACGATATCGGC
>PVMK01129223.1_pt1 | contig 13999 bp, 15 predicted proteins | sample 1853481 | NCBI WGS metagenome assembly PVMK01 (sample SAMN08533507, study PRJNA380276) | Marine sediment metagenome, whole genome shotgun sequencing project. | reverse complement strand
GCCAAGGGCCTGGCTGATGTGATTAAAAACTTAAATGCCAGAAACGTACTCCTGGTCACCGATAAAGGCATAAGAAATTCCGGGCTGCTGGAGCGTATTTCGAATCTATTGGATGCCAACAAATTGGCATACAACATTTTTGATAATGTCGAACCCAATCCGAAAGATTATAACGTTCAAGCAGGCACTGAAATCGCAAGTCGGTTTGACCCGGATTGCCTGGTGGCGCTTGGCGGCGGCAGCCCGATCGACTGTGCCAAAGCGATTGCGGTGGTGGCGCGTCAGGGAGGTGCAGTCCGAGACTATGAAGGTCCCAATAAAATTGGTGCCGATGTGCTGCCGTTGATCGCCATTCCGACCACCGCCGGGACCGGCAGTGAGGTTACCTTTAGCTCGGTGATTACCGATTCCAGCGAAAAATTTAAATTTAGCATTAAAGATCCCAAAATTGCGCCAAAGGTCGCGCTGGTGGATCCTGAGATGACCTTGAGCATGCCTCCGGAATTAACCGCGTCTACCGGTATGGATGCCTTAACCCATGCCATTGAGGGGTTTACCGCCAAAGCTTCAGAGCCAATTGCGGATTCAGCCGCGCTTTATGCGATTGAATTAATTACGGCCTACCTTAGAATCGCTGTATCTGACGGCAATAATCTGGAAGCAAGGGCGGCAATGTTGCTGGGCAGCGTGCTGGCCGGAATTGCCTTTAGCCACTCCGATGTTGCCGCCGTCCATTGCGTGGCTGAAGCGCTCGGCGGAAAATATGATGCGGCCCATGGGGTTTGTAATGCGGTTGTTTTACCGGCGGTGATGGCATACAACATGGAATACTGCAAGGAGAGATATGCACGGATTGCCGCCGCAATGGGGCTGTCCGATGAGAATGTTGACAAGGCCGCCCGCCAGGCCGTCAAGGCTGTACAAAAACTGGCTTCCGATGTTCATCTCCCCGGGTTCAATTCCCTGGGAGTTCAAGAAAATGACCTGGAAGAACTGGCGGTCAACTCGTTTAAAAACGGAAGCAATATCGATAATCCGCGACCCATGACAAAAGAGGATTATTTGAATTTGTTTAGGGTTCTTTCCGGTTAGAAGCAGGTTCAAAGCCACAATATATGGCTGAGGGTCTAACAAAGGAGTGACTAAAGTGATCTAAAATGCCTAAAGTTAAGGAATTCTGTCATTTAAATATAAAAAAGATGGAGCGCAGCGACACCACAACTTTAGGCACTTTAGTTCATTTTAGGCATTTTAGTTGTTCCGGTTAAAGTCAAGCTTTTTTTTAAAAATTTGCGGGTCCGTTATGCCGCAAATTTAGGTAAATTTGTTCTTTGACATTTCGATAAAATCTATACACAAGGCTAAAGTTCTGTTATACAGAAACGGGAACGGAGGCCTTGATGATCCCGTTGTTAGCGATGTTGTCGCTTTGGGACTGCTTCCGTTCCTTTCTTTTTTTATTGTGCCTTCCGGATATTGGGGCTTTGGCATCAAAGCGCTGATAGCGACGTCTCTTATCGCTGCGGATCTTTTTTGTATCTGCCTTGATGCTTTTTTTTCGGTTGTTGCGGTCGACATTGGCATCAAAAGCCATATTGTGTTTGAGCATACCGTAAATGATGCGGCAGATTTTATGCATGCACAGCCCCAAGGCGGCCTTTTTTTTCATGCCTTTTTCAGTGTGTTTCAAATAGATTTGTTGGATTAACGGATTGCACTGAATGGCGACCATGGCCACCATATAAAGAATTTGCCGCGGCACCACGCGTCCTTTTTTGCTCATATGAAAACCCCAGATGCCGTCACCGCTTTTTTTGTAAATCGGATGCAGGCCAAAGAAAGAAGATAGCTTTTTAGCTGTGGCAAAGCGTTCTACGGATCCGATCTCCAGGATCAAGCCGATAGCGGAGATGTCGCTAATTCCCGGGAATGTTTTTAGCAGCTGCACTTCAGGAATCGAGCAGGTTTCAGCGAGAATTTTTTCCTGGACTTCAATGACTTCTGTAAGTTGTTGAATTTGTTTCACCGTGGCTTTAATGATCTGGGCGGTAATCTGATCGTTGGCCGAGGCGACAGTTTTTTTGGCGGTCTGGATCAATTCTTTGGCCTTTTGCTCGGTCACATAAGGGATCGAAACCAGCGATGATTTTTTGGCTTTGGCTAATTTGGCAGCCGTTGGGAAACGAACCAGTACGCTCAATACCCATTTGGCAACGCCATTTTTGCAATAGGCTAAAATTTCCGGATTGGCTCCATACAGATTCGATTCCAACTGATTGAGCAGTTGGGTTTTTTGCTTTAAGAGCATTTTGATGAAGCTCCACTGCTTTCTCAAGCTGGCCAGCGGATCCTGCTGCTGATAGGTGACGTTTTCCGGATGTTCAATCATGTATTTGGCCACATTTTCAGCGCTGATGGGATCGGTAATATTGCGCTCTAATCCCGCCTTGCTGTTATTGTGAACCCCGCAGGGATTTAGCCTGGCGATTTTCAGCGGTAAGTTGCTTTGGAATTTAACCAAGGCATTAAACCAGTTATTTTCATAACCGCCGGTGCTCTCCACCGCGGCAAAAATTTGGGCATCCGGATTCTGATCACACAATGCAGACAGGATGTGGTAAAGCTTTTGATGGCCGTCGAAGGTATCATCCATCTGAAAGTCTTCTTCGATGCGGCGTTTTTTAGCATCCAGAAGCATGAAGTCCGAATATCCTTTGCTGACGTCGGCTCCTAAGTAAAAGTTTTTCATAACAGTCTCCTTAATCGGTAATATAAATTTGGTCCAGGAATCATCAGCCTTGTCCAATACGGCATCAAGGTGCCAAGTTGTTCCCCGACTTAAACCTGGTGGAAGGAAGACACTAAAGTCCGGGCTCGCAGCCCAAGGCATTTTCCTTCTCTTCCAACAGATAACTGATTTTACCGAAAAGAAGAAACTATTTTTTAATCAACTTTAACTATACACTTTGGGTATTTTGAATTTACTTCCATATCATCAATCGACATTAGAAGAGAACTTGAGCACCAGCAACGAGCAAACCATAACGCGAATGATTCGCGCTCAAAACCAGGACCATTATAAGCAGGTGCGTGAACTTTTAGAGCAATACGCAGATTCTCTTGGTTTTGACCTTGAGTTTCAGGGCTTCAGTCAAGAACTGGCGGCACTTCCCGGAGACTACGCACCGCCACAGGGCTGTATTCTTTTGGCGCAAAGTGCGGAAGAATACGTCGGTTGTGTGGCACTGCGCCCTCTGAGCAACAGGATTTGCGAGATGAAGCGGCTTTATGTGCTTCCGAGCAACCGCGGTCAAAAAATTGGGCGGGCCCTGGCAGAGGCCATCATTGACGAGGCACGCACACGAGGCTATGAACGCATGCGTCTTGACACTATCGAAACTATGACAGAAGCGAAGTCACTTTATCTTTCGCTGGGTTTTCGATCCATAAAACCTTATCGATATAATCCCCTTGATAATCCAACCTATTTTGAATTGGATTTGCGTGCTTCCAAGCCAAATATTATTCTGGAGATAGTGTGTTTTTAAAATGTTAAGGAGAGGTATTGGGTTAATGCGGATTTCGTTAATTGCGGCGATGGCGAAAAATCGTGTCATCGGACGGCACGGGGAGATCCCATGGAAAATCCCCGGGGAACAGAAGATTTTTAAAAAAATTACTCTGGGCCATGCCGTGATTATGGGAAGAAAAACCTTTGAATCTCTCGATCAACCCCTTCGCGACAGAACCAATATCATCGTTACCCGTCAAACGGATTACCGAGCAGACGGCTGTATTGTGGTCCATGATCTACCGAGCGCCATTAAATGTTGTCCGGAAGATGAAGACGAAGCCTTTGTCTGTGGCGGCGGGCAATTGTATCACGAAGCGCTGCCACTGGCTGATCGCATTTACTTAACGGTGATTCCCAGGGAAATACCCGGAGATACCTATTTTCCCGATATTTCGTTGACTGAATTTCGGGTGAGACAATCAGAATCGATTATGGCTGCGGGAGTTGAACCGTACAACTTTTTTATTTATGAACGAATCACATGAATATGAAAACACCCAATCCTGAATACATAAAGCGAATTAATGAAATCGTAAACACCTGTCCGTATTTTGAGTTGCTGTCCATGAAGCTGATGGATGTGGGCGTCGGCTATTCTTCTCTTGAAATCGATCTGGCCGGTAAGCATTTGCAGCCTTTCGGAATGGTTCATGGCGGGGTGTTTGCATCCATCATCGATGCAGCCGCATTTTGGTCGGTTTACTTCGGGATCGAAGATCAGGCCGCAGGCCTGACCACCGTTGATCTGAAATTAAACTACCTGGCACCGGCTGTATCCGGCAAATTACTTGCCAGAGGCCGCCAGATTAAAATCGGCAGGACTCTCGGTTATGCCGAAGCACAGGTTGTCGATCAAACCGAAAAGGTCCTGGCCCATGGTACCTCCACTGTTATCATTTTGGCCGGGCAGGCGCTCGAAGCCGACCCGCCGCTACCCCCGAAATTTATCGACTAAAAACGCATGTACGCGTTTTTTAATCATTTGAGGGGTCGGGGTGTTTTTCCCGTCATGCCCGCGCAGGCAGGCATCCAGGGTGCCGGCCCTAATTTTTCTGGATTCCTGCCTTCGCAGGAATGACGGATCTTAGCGCAGAAAATACCCCGACCTCTCAATTATTTACTAGAAACAGGATTATAAAGGAGAGACCGATGAACGATGCCAAAACCCAAAAATACGGATGGAATCCGGATATGCCCGCATCATTACTGGATAAACTGAAAGCCGATCTGAAGCAGTCCATGCTGAATAAGAATGTCGAAGCCCGCAGTGCCATCCGGCAAATTATGGCTGAATTCCCCAAACTGACCGTGCCCCTCACCCTGGAAAGCGGCAAAAAAACAACGCGTCTCAAAACCAAAGAAGAGATTACCAATGATGACATTGTCGGCGTCATCCAGGGGTTGGTAAAATCCGAACGGATGGTGCTGGAGATCAAAAATGAAGAATCTTCAGACTACCTCAACATCCTTCAATCGTATTTGCCCCAGATGGCTGATCGTGAAGAGATCATTGCCTGGATCGGGGACCATATTGATTTTTCCGAGTACAAGAACAAAATGCAGGCGATGGGTTCAATCATGAAGCACTTCGGCAAACAGGCTGACGGGAAGATGGTGAGTGAGATATTGCAGAAATGGGAATAAACCGGTTTCAACAACAAAACTGCGCGTCGGGGAAGCGCCGACGCCGGAAAGGAATCTGCATGTTTAAGCGACGCTTTCTAAATTTCAGATTGAACATTGTTTTGTTTGTTTTTTTTCTGCCGGCATTTTTCATTACAACGTCATTCGGCCTGCAGGCAAAGACAACTGCCATTCAGCAGACCACCAAAAGCTGTCTATGGACTGTTGACACCCAGTCGAATAAAATTTACCTGTTGGGATCACTTCATTTTTTAAAGCAAGATGCCTATCCATTAGCTGCTGCTATCAAAAGAGCTTATGCCGACAGCCAGATACTGGTATTTGAAACCGATATTGATGCGATGCAAGATCCCGCAGTGCTATCCAAAATGATGGAGCTAGGAATGTACTCAGAAGGACAGAATCTTTTGCAAAATATTGACGGAAGCACTCGGCAGTTGCTTGAAAAGAAGTTGGTCGAATTCGGGCTGCCGATAGAGGCATTCTCACGGTTCAAGCCATGGTTTGTGGCTATTCAGATCGAAACTGTTCAACTTCTGCAAATGGGTTTTAGTCCGCAATATGGCATCGATATCTATTTTTTTAACAAAGCAAAGACAGCTGGGAAAGAAGTCCGTTTTTTGGAGTCAACAGAGTTTCAAATTAACTTGCTGGGCAAAATGGTTGAACAGGATCAAAACGCTTTTTTAAAACAGACGTTAAAAGAACTAGAGTTTGCCGACGAGCTGGCAGGGGGATTGGTGAAGTTCTGGAAAGCCGGTGCCTCGGATCAACTTCATGATCTTTTGTCAAAAAGTTTCAAAGATTATCCGGACCTTTATGATCGCCTGCTGATTCAGCGAAATAAAAATTGGGTTAAGGAAATTGAAGGCGCCATGCGAAAAAATAAAAACGTCCTTTTTGTCGTGGGAGCAGGCCATTTAGTGGGTCCTGAAAGCGTCGTCGATTTGTTGAAGAAGAAAGGGTATCAGGTCAAACAACAATGAAAGAAACGGGAGCCCGCAACGGATGGCGTCTTAAGCTTCACGAGGTCATCTTTGAAGCCGACACACCGGCAGGCAAATGGTTTGATGTTTTATTGATTCTGGCCATATTGATGAGTGTTGTGTTGGTGATGCTCGATAGCGTCAGTGCTATCCAAAACTCATACGGCCCTATTTTATTGGCCGGAGAGTGGTTTTTTACGATTTTATTTACCATCGAATACGCTTTGCGATTATTAAGCGTGGGACGACCAATGGCCTATGCCACCAGTTTCTTCGGTGTTGTCGACCTTTTAGCGATTCTACCCACCTATCTGAGTATAATCATTCCGGGAGCCCAGTATTTGTTGGTTATCCGGATACTGCGGGTTCTGCGAATTTTCCGAATTCTTAAACTGATGCAATATCTGAGTGAGGCCCGGTTACTTGCCCAGGCGTTGCGTGCCAGTCGACGCAAAATCACCGTATTTTTATTTGTCGTCTTGACGCTGGTAACCATTTTCGGTTCCTTGATCTATCTTATCGAAGATTCCAAAGACGGTTTCACCAGTATACCCAAAAGCATCTACTGGTCGATTGTTACGCTGACAACAGTCGGTTACGGCGACATATCGCCCAAGACCAATTTGGGTCAGCTGCTTTCGGCGCTGATTATGATTATCGGTTATGGTTTTATCGCAGTTCCGACGGGGATTGTAACGGTGGAATTGGCGCAAGCGTTTAAACGAAAGATCTCCACCCAGGCCTGCCCGGAATGCAGCGCTGAAGGACATGACATTGACGCCAAATATTGTAAGTATTGCGGCGCTCGGCTGTGAACTCTGTGGTGAAAAATGCATACTAGCATGGTGTCCCTTATGTAATTTGCAAAACACGGTTTTATTTTAGGTGTCAGGTGTCGGGTGTCAGGTGTCAGAGGCATTATTTGACGACACCCGAGTACGAGTCGACGAGGACGAGTAAAATTAGGAGAATAAAATATCGTCCTCGTCCTCGAGAACCGCCTGACACCTGAACACTGACACCTGACACCATAGACATTGTGTTGTTTAAAGAACTCAACTGCACGAAAATATACCACACGACTTTTGGAACATTTTTGTGGGACATGACACTAGGCATTGGTAATGGTATCTTTATGTTCAATATATTTTACGGGTTTAGAGTTATGACGATATGTTTTATCTGCCTGTCGGCCTTAAACTGTGCGGCCCAGACCCCCTCAGCGGACAAACCCCATCACACCCATAGCGGGTTCAGAAATGTTACCGAGTATGAGGAACATGATTTCTGGGATTTTTTAAAATGGCGCCGTGAAAGAGCAAAAAAAGAGATTCCGGGACCGCAAAGCTATGATTTTCCTTTAGCGAAAAACAATCCGGACTTCCTAAAGCAAAATCGAAGTATGAACACCGTCACCTGGATCGGGCATGCGACCATTTTGCTGCAGATGGAGGGTTACAATATTCTGACGGACCCTCATTTCTCCAAACGGGTTTCACCGGTCCAGTGGGCCGGCCCCGAGAGGGTTGCTCCCCTGGGGCTGGCGCTTGAGGATCTGCCGCCCATCGACATCGTTGTTATTTCTCATGATCATTATGATTCCCTGGATGAGCAAACCATAAAAAAATTGCGCCAAAGACCCGGCGGAGAAAAAACACGTTTTTATGTTCCCCTGGGGTTGAAGAACTGGTTCGCGATCCGGGGTGTCGATAAAGTGGTTGTAATGGGTTGGTGGGACCGTCACCGGGACGGAAATCTTGAAATTATTGCGGTACCGGTCCAGCACTGGAGCAAGCGCAGCATATTTTCCAGAAATAAAACGCTCTGGGCCGGCTGGGTGATCAAGGCCGATGCCTTTCGGTTCATTTTCGTCGGCGATACCGGTTATACAGCACATTTCAAAGAAATCGGGGAAAGACTGGGGCCCTTCGATCTGGCGGCCATACCGATCGGCGCCTACGAACCGCGCTGGTTTATGGCCAAGCATCATGTGAATCCCGCAGAATCGGTTCAAATCCACAAGGATGTTGGATCCAAAAAATCGGTGGCCATCCACTGGGGCACCTTTTTATTAACCGATGAACCGCTGGATGATCCTCCCTAAAAAACTGGCTGCCGCTTTGCAGGAAAATCAGATTTCCGCAGAAGACTTTTTGGTCCTCAAACACGGCGAAACCATCATTCTGGACTAAAAATAATTAAAGTCTTTGACTTTAATTATATGGACAAAACGATTTGGAAATTCTAAGATGCATGCTGGAGAGGGGAAAGGTCGCCGCTTGAATGAACGGCGTATGCATATAACCATTCTTAAACAGGAAAGGCGACATGATGCTCTATATTGGCAAATTTTTACATATGACCAATCAGCAGAAAGCAGAAGAGTCGGAAAGAAGACACGGGGAATTCAACCTGATTGTTGAGGCTGAAGACAGCCAGGCGGCTGTTGAAGGTTTTAAAACGCGCATCATCGATTCCAGGCAAAACAGCGATTTGTTTGAAGGTGACTGCTCTATCTATTTTGTTCATCTTCTGGAATTGGAAGAATTTCCCAGCAGACGCGCCAAGATGCTGTACTACAAATCAATTGCCGGTGATCCGGTTATGCCCTACATTAGCTGTTCAGCCCCTAACGGTCAAACGGACGGGTGCCGGATTTTAAACTGGATGAAGAACCGGCCGGCAATTGACGGCGAAGATGCAAACCTGTTTCTTGAATTTAATAGCTGATGCCCGCCTGTGGTTATTCGCGTAGATCGGAATTTAGATTGATTCCGTATTTCTTTATACGCTTCCAGATGGTTACCCGGCTGACACCCAGCAATCGGGATGCTTCGGATTGATTGCCGTTCACCTGGCGCAAGACATTTACCAGGTGATCTCTTTCACTTGTCCATGAGCCGGGCCGGGTTCTGGTGCCTGAAGGGGCCTTTTGAGCGAGCCCGTTAATCTTAGGCGGCAGGTGTTCCATACCGATCCATCCCCCGTGACATAGAACAAAGGCATACTCGACGGCATTGCGAAGTTCGCGGACGTTGCCGGGCCAATGATAAGCAATAATTGCCTCCATCGCCTCGGGCGTAAGACCCGTTATCGTTTTAGCGCTCCGGCTTCCGTTTTGTACAATAAAATGCTGCACAATTATGGGGATGTCTTCAGGGTGTTGAGCCAGCGACGGGCAATTCAGCGGAAATACATTAATGCGAAACAGGAGATCTTCGCGGAACAATCCCTGGGCGACCAGGTCGTCAATATTTTTATTGGTGGCTGAAATGACGCGCACATCAACGGAAATCGGTCGATGATCGCCGACGCGTTCGATTTCTTTTTCCTCCAGTACCCGTAAAAGTTTCACCTGGGTCGAGAGCGGAATATCACCGATTTCATCCAGAAAGATGGTTCCGCCGTGGGCCGCTTCAAAGCGACCGATGCGCGTTCGATCAGCCCCCGTATAGGCACCTTTTTCGTGTCCGAAAAGTTCACTTTCCAGTAGATTTTCGTTTAAAGCGGCGCAGTTCACTTTGATAAAGGGTTTTTTGGATCGGAAGCTGGTTTCATGGATGGCACGTGCGGCTAGCTCTTTGCCGGTGCCGCTTTGGCCGTAAATTAATACCGGCGTCTCAGTTTGGGACACATTTTCGATCAGCTCAAACAGCTGCTGCATGGCAGGCGACTCTCCCAGCATTCCATGGAAGCCATCATCCAGACGGCAGGATTTTCGTAATGATTCAATTTCCTGTTGCTGCTGAATCAATTCGGATATATCGGTGAGCGTTTCAACCGACCCGATCATTTTCCCCATCAGAATCATACAGCACGGACGCGTTTTTAAGTACGTGAGCCGCCCTTAGATTTTTTTTGGTGATCAAGCACTTTTTGGCTCGGACCTCACCTTTCTCAAACAGACTGCACCAGTCTTTGCCCGAACCCCGGCCATAAAGTTCGCAACCGGTGCAATTTAAGGTACGGCAATTGCTGCCGATCAGTTCATCGGCCGAGTACCCGGTCAACCGCTCCGCAGCCGGGTTGGCGGCCAAAATATTACCCTCCACATCAATGACCATGAGTCCATCCTGCAGCGTGTCAACGATTGTTTTCCAATACTTGGCAATATCCATTTTAGGTTCCTCTTTACATAAGTGTTAATCTGTTAAGTTAATATGTGTTAACATAGCATTAACTGTTAACCCTAACAAGGATTAATTGGGGATAATTTATCCATTTTTTACAACAATTTGATTTCATAAACTGGATTAAAATTAGAGCATCTATTCGCCTAACTATTTAAATTAAAACAACATATAGAAACTGGTGAAATCTCAAGATCTTCAAAAAATATTTTGCGCCCCTTTTTTAAGACAATTAACAATTCTGGTACACTTATTGCTCAGGTTGGGTATGCACCGCAATCTGATATCCGCAAGCGTAAAACTGAGAATTGCGGCAATGGTAGAAAGGAGAATTAATCGATGGTAATCAATCATGCGAATATGAAAAACATATACCTATACACGCGCTACGAACGATTCTGGCACTGGCTGCAAACCGTGCTGATTGTTTTATTGCTGATTACCGGTTTTGAAACCAAGGGTCTTTATACCTTTATGGGGTTCGAAACCGCCGTCGAAGTACACAACTTTGTGGGCAACACCTGGCTGATTGCATTTTTGTTTTTTGTTTTCTGGATCATTACGACCGGGGAATGGCGACAATATATTCCGACGACTAAAAAAATGGTTAAGGTTGCACGGTATTACCTCTATGGTATCTTTCGTGGTCAACCGCATCCGGTGCCCAAACGCAAAGATGCCAAACACAACCCGCTGCAGCGAATCACCTACCTGACGCTGGCTGCCATCCTGCTTCCAATTCAAATGGCGACCGGGTTGTTGTATTGGAGCTACAACTCATGGCCGGAATGGGGGCTGGCGGGCCTGTCGCTCGAAGTAGTGGCCCTGATCCATACCGCCGGTGCCTTTGCCATTTTATCGTTTGTGATCGTTCATATCTATATGATCACCACCGGCCATACCATCCTGGCCCATACCCGCGCCATGATTTCCGGCTGGGAAGAAGTTGAGGACCTCGAAACCGTAGAGGACTGGGAAGTCAAAACCAAAGCGGCGTAATTAAACGTCTCGGAATTTCTATAATCCATTGGAATTACGGTGCTTTTTGCGGTCATCTTGTTGGTATGCCGCATGGAATGATGGAATAGTGGAATGATGGAATACTGGGTATGGAAAGCGGAAAACAGCCGATTCTACAAAAAAATGTTGCATCTACATTTTGTATGATCAACATCAAACAGTTGTTTTCTGTTTTTACCCCATAAAATACGCCATCAAAACAACAAAAGCAATGCAATAATTTGCGCTTTGCGGTTTGTTTTTTTTAACCCATCATTCCACAATTCCAACATTCCATTATTCCAATTGTGAGCGAAGCGAACTAAGTTAAACCCTTCATTTCTATTTCCCGTTTCCTTTCCCGGCCCCCCTTCTTTTGTATGAAGCAAATTTTTTCAGGGGGCCTTTTGATTTTCCCCAAATACCTGCATTGAATTCGTTTACAAAACAGCACTTTTAGGTTATTGAAATGTGTTAGCTCTAGAGCGTTTGTCAAAATAACGTTCCGATAGCGGTAGTTTGTTGTGTCTTCTCCGGGTTGTCGATAACGTCCAATATGGCCTGATGCAAACGCTCTAATAAAGCGGTTGTCTTCTTTTATAATAATTTCAAACCGTTACACACCACCATTTCGCTTGTTAGGAAATCTGGCAAACGGAACATATTTATGACAACCGGTATAATCCTCAATTCTGAGTTCAAATAACCGCTCACATCCCTTTTCCTGGAGCAGTCACTTTTATTAAAGTCCACACAGGTTCTTATAATTTACTGCAAACAAAGTCTTTCAACAACTGAGATGCAGAAAGAGACAAGCGATGGAAAAATCGATGAACGAAAACAATATCTTTAAAATCAAACTCTTAAGAAACATTTTAATTGCTTCTCTGTCAATCGTTACATTACTGTCGCTGTATAATGTGTTTTTTATCTACCCTTCGTTTACCGACCTTCTGATCGATTCGACCAAAGATGATGCCGTGCGTGCTACCCGGCATTTAGCATCGACCCTTATTGCCGATCGAACTGAATTGACAAAAGATGCGTTTAATCTGAATTCAGTGATCGAGATAGAGAAGATAAAAAATGATTTCGAATTAATGAAAGTTGAAGGTTTTTTCAAGATCAGGCACAACCCTTTTTTCTACTGATCCAAAAGACATCGGTAACATTAATAAAGAAAGATATTTTCAAGAAATTGTGGCCAAGGGTAAACGTGCATACCGAAGTGGTGCCCAAAGACACCGAGTCTCTTGAAGGCTGGAAAGTAACGGCAGATGTGTTGGAGACCTATGTGCCTCTGATGAGAAAATGACATTTTTATGGGGGCTTTTGAGATCTACTATGACATCACCGCCAGGAAAAATCAGCTTGACAATCTATTGACGCATTCCACCACTATTTTACTCGCCCTAGCGATTTGTCTTTTAGTTGCCTTTATTGTAATTTTTTTCAAAGAGAGTAAAACCACTGCCGAGCAGAAACGCGCTGAAGAGGCTTTGCGGGAAAGTGAGGAAAAGCTGGCGGGGATTCTAAATTCGATCCCGGATATGATCATCGTGCTGGACAAAGACATGAACGTCTCGTGGTCAAATCCTATTGCCCGTGAATGGCTCGGCTTAGACCCGGTCGGGAAAGAAATGCTTTGAGGCTTTCGATGTTGGCGATCAGCATGTGAAGCTTGCGACGTTCAAAAATGCTTTGAACAAGGTTTAAATGACGAACACGAACTTGAATTAAGAAGGCCTGACGGGTTCCCGTATGAATCTCTGGTGTACTGCCAGCGTGGCTGCCTGGTCTGAAGGTGGTGTCCCCAAAACAGTCATCGTTGTGTACCGGGATATAACGGAAAAAAAGCTGCTGCAGGCTGAGACGGCCAGGGCCGGCCAACTTGCTTCAATCGGAGAACTGGCTGCCGGTGTAGCGCACGAGATCAATAATCCGATTAACGGCATTATAAACTGTGCGCAGATGCTGATCGACGAAGACGATGCCAAGGGTGAACGGAGTGAAATTTCCAAGAGAATTATGAAGGCCGGCGACCGGATTGCCATGATCGTGCGCAACCTTTTGTCATTTGCCCGGAATAATGAAGAGGAACCCAACTTGGTTCATATCCAGAGCATCCTATCCGATTCTTTGGATCTGACCGAGGTGCAAATTCGAAAAGACGGGATCGATTTAAGAGTTGATATTCCGCAGGGCATTCCCAGGGATCAAAGTGCGTGGTCATCAGATACAACAGGTTTTTTTAAACATCATCAGTAATGCCAGATATGCACTCAACAAAAAATTTTCTCAGACACACGAAAATAAAATTATTGAAATAAAAGGGGATACCGTAGATGCCAATGGCAAACAATATGTGAGGGTGATTTTTTTTGATCAAGGCACCGGCATATCGAGCGATATTTTAGATAAAATATGCGCCCCCTTTTTTTCAAATAAGCCCCTTGGCGAGGGCACTGGTCTGGGGCTAAGCATCAGCCAGGCCATAATAAAAGATCATGGGGGCAACCTTTATTTTGACAGCGTCGAAGGCGAATACACCCGTGTGATTATCGATTTGCCGGTTGCGCCGCAAAAACAGGGAGAATAGATTCTATGATTTTGCTAATCGAGGATGAAGAGATTCTAAGGTTTACCTTCAAATCCTTTTTATCCAA
>PVMK01119982.1_pt1 | contig 13999 bp, 10 predicted proteins | sample 1853481 | NCBI WGS metagenome assembly PVMK01 (sample SAMN08533507, study PRJNA380276) | Marine sediment metagenome, whole genome shotgun sequencing project. | reverse complement strand
TTAGTTAGTTAGTTAGTCAATTAGCAAGTGTCAAGTACTTAATAAAAAAAGGAAATTCCAATACTATAAATTAATTTATAGCTATTACAAATAAGCTAAACAATTTGCTGACAGGTCGTTGAGTGGTTTCTGCTGTCATTTTAAGCATGATATTACGAAGATAGAATTAGCCCTTCCAAATATTCCTTTGTCTTTAAGATATAGTCTTTTTTCTGACCCGAAAGTTCACATTCTATGATGATGGCACCCTTGAAGTTTTTCTGCTTCAGGAACGAGAAGATGGCAGGAAAATCAACTTCCCCGGTAAGAAGATTGTATGCGCGCGTGCAGATAGCCAGCCGCCGCTCGACGGTCTCAGCCTGCCCCTCCTCATCAAAAGCCATGACGATGACGGCCGCACCGTGCTTGCGAACCTCACGCGCCTGCTCAAGAAACTGCGCCTCGCCTTCCTTGAGACTGATTGAATTGACGATGGACTTACCCTGAATGCATTTAAGTCCGGTTTCGATCACTTCCCAGCGTGACGAATCCACCATCGCCGGCACCCGCGCAATATCGGGTTCGGTCGCAACGAGTTTCATGAACCGATCCATGGCCGCGACTGAATCGAGCATGCCTTCATCCATGTTCACATCGATGACCTGGGCGCCGTTATCCACCTGTTGCTGCGCCACCTGCAGCGCAGTCGAGAAATCACCCTCGACAATAAGACGTTTAAACTTTGCGGAGCCTGCAACATTGGTCCGTTCGCCAATATTAACAAACAGGGAATCGGGTCCGATATTCATCGGCTCCAGTCCGCTCAGCCGGAGCATGACCGGGACATCCGGCACGGGACGCGGTTCTCGGGTGCTCAATACTTCAACAATCGCCTTGATATGCTCAGGGCGTGTGCCACAACAACCGCCGACAACATTGACGAGACCCTGGTCAGCGAAGTCAGCGAGGACTTTAGCCATGGCCTCGGGCGTATCGTCATAGCCGCCGAACTCATTCGGCAACCCGGCATTCGGATGCACACTCACGCGCGTGTCCGCCACGCTGGAAATGTCCGCGAGATAAGGACGCAGATCTTCAGCTCCCAGCGCGCAGTTCAGGCCAATCAAAAACGGCTTGATATGACGTACGGAGTTCCAGAATGCCTCACTGGTCTGACCCGACAATGTGCGCCCGGATGCGTCCGTGATCGTGCCCGAGATCATCACCGGAATTTTCTCGCCGCGCTCATCACTTAATGTGGCAATGGCATAAAGCGCCGCCTTAGCGTTGAGCGTATCGAATATTGTCTCAACCAGAATAAAATCCGCCCCACCTTCGACCAGTGCCCGGGCGGCTTGTGTATAAGTCGCAACCAGCTCATCAAAACTGACATTGCGAAAACCCGGATCGTTCACATCAGGCGAAATTGATGCCGTGCGACTGGTCGGACCGAGGACTCCGGCCACGAAACGCGGCGAACCACTTTTAGCGGCAAACTCATCGGCCACCTCGCGTGCCAGCCTGGCACCTGCCAGGTTCAGTTCCGTCACACAGGACTCCAGCGCATAGTCCGACAAAGACGGCGCCGTAGAATTAAAGGTATTGGTTTCGATGATATCCGCGCCGGCCTCCATAAAGGCCGTATGAATCTCCCGGATCACATCAGGACGCGTGATACTTAAAAGATCATGATTGCCTTTGAGTTCGATCCCGGAATCTTTGAACCGCTCTGCCCGGTAATCCTCCTCCTCGAGATCATAGCCCTGGATCATCGTGCCCATGGCGCCGTCGAGAAATACGATGCGCTCGCTCAACAGCGCTTCGAGCGCCGTAAAATTGTTGTTTTCAGCAGTCATGCAGAAGTTCCGTTATTTTTATTACGCATTAATTTTCACTTTTTGGCCTCAGACCGAGGTTGTAGCAAATGGCGTAGGTCAGCTCGGCACGGTTCAGCGTGTAAAAATGAAACTCGTCCACACCATGCTCGCGCAGCTTGTTCACCATATCGATTGCGACACTGGCCGCGAGCATCTGCCGGGTTTGCACATCGTCATCAAGACCCTCAAATTTTTCATGCAGCTGGCGCGGCACGCTCGCGCCGCACATCTCAGCAAATTTCAGCATTTGCGGGAATTTTGTGATCGGCAGGATGCCCGGCACGATCGGCGCCTTGATACCCTGTGCGACGCATTGATCGCGGAATCGAAGATAGACATCGGGGTCAAAGAACAATTGCGTAATGGCCCGATTCGCGCCTGCATCCAGCTTGCGCTTCAGGTTATCAAGATCGAATGCCGCGCTCGGCGCCTCCGGGTGAACCTCGGGATAGGCCGCCACCGAGATATCGAAATCTGCAACGTCACGCAAACCCTTCACCAGGTCAACCCCGTACTCATACCCCTGAGGGTGAGGCTCATAGTGGTCGCTGCCTTCTGGAGGATCGCCGCGTAGCGCGACGATGTTGCGAATGCCTTCGTTCCAGTAGCTTTTCGCAATATCCTGTATTTCCTCACGCGACGCGCCGACGCAGGTGAGGTGAGATGCGCTGACCAACCCTGTCTCGCGGGCGATACGACTGACGATATGATGAGTTCGGTCACGGGTGGATCCGTCAGCACCATAAGTCACCGACACGAAGCGAGGCGCCAGCGGAGCCAGCCGTTGAATCGCATTCCAGAGCGTTTCTTCCATTTTCGGCGTCTTGGGCGGAAAAAATTCGAAAGAAACCAGTGGAAGATTATTATTTTCAGCCATAAGTACCTGTTCCAATACGTTGCGCTTCAGGGATAGTGTCTATCAGCACATATTCCATCGCACGCCCGGGCAACCAGTTTCGGCTCAATACCCGTAAACCGGACTCCGCGAGCAATGCTGTCAGTTGATTTTCCAACAAGAGACCATCGCTGCCTGCACCGGGCAGTTGCCGCGCAACAGGCTGAACACGATCAAGCAAGACCAGGCGGCCATTGATGCTCAAAACGCGTACCGCCTCGCGTAAAACCTGTTCGGGCTTATCGCTCAGGCCAAGCACTTCATCAAGCAGTACAAGATCAAAAGCATGGTCAGCAAACGGCAATGCGTGCATGTCGGCATCCCGGACCGTGCAGTTCGCCAGTTCCGCCTGGTGTATTCGCGAACGTGCCAGAAGACGCATGTCTTTTGCGATATCGACACCAACCACCTGCCGGGCCTGCCGACCGAGGCCGGTCATCAGCGAACCGGCGCCACAACCGATGTCCAGTACGTTGTTCAATTCGGTATCGATGAGCATTTCATCCAGCGCTGCGAGAATCACATCGTGAGCGGGGCGGTGGGCAGCCGCTCCGGCATTCGCCCACGCCCGACGCGAACCCGCAAAAGCATCACGCTGCCGGTTTTGCTTCACCTCCATCAACGTTTTACGATCACGCTTGAGCGTGTCATCATCAGCCGTGGCCAGCTGTATCACGAGCGCGACAAGATCGAGTGTCGTCGCGGACGATGCAAGCCGGTAATAAACGGACTGGCCGTCACGAAATTTCACCACCAGTTCGCCCTCGCCAAGCAGACGCAAATGCCGCGAAACCCGTGGCTGACTCTGACCGAGAATTTTCTGCAACTCGCCGACCGTCGCCTCTGTGGTCGCCAGCACGGCGAGCAGGCGTATCCGCGTGGGATCCGCAGCAGCTTTAAAAGCGGTTAATGCAGTATCAAAAGACATGGCCGGGAAATATAAAGATTTCTTTATATTTTTTCCAGAAAATAATTAGCGCTCGAGCTGAAGCGCTAAAATACGCGAAATATGCCTGATCTGAGCTTAAAATCCGGAAAATATATAAAATATGACAAACCCGGGTACCCTGAAGAACGCGACCGGAAGCAATATGCGCTCCGGTCGCCTCAGGATTCAGATGAAATCCAGGCTGATCCGGGCCCGGGTCAGTCAGCCGATGGTGCGTCCTCAGCCCCGGACGACCCGGCTCCGGACGATCCGGTTGATCCAGCTGATCCTCCGGACGAGGTGATGAGTGGTTTAAACCCCTCGGCATCAGTGAATTGAATACCCCGGGTCACCAGCTCCGCAATAACTGCCTCGGTAATCACTACGGGTGCATCGACGGACAAAACCGTGGGTCCTGCGATCAGCACAACTTTCGCCCCGAGCCGTGCAGCCACATCGTTGGCAACAGGTTGCACGGTCTGGCGAAAATGTTGCGCCCTCACCAGGGCAACACCTTACCCGTCCACTCATAGTAGACACCCGAGTCTTCCAAAGTGAGACGATCAATCAATGCGATCATATCGTCGATCGCTGTTCGCGGGGCCAATCGACCGGCCTTGATCATGTTCCGGTAGTTCGACGGCACTGCCGACGGGTCCTCTGCATTCATATAATCCTCGGTGTCCACGGTGCCCGGTGCAATAATTCCGACAATAATCCCCTTGCTTTTCAATGCAATCGAATACGTCCGCATGGCCATATTCAATCCTGCCTTGCTGGCCCGATAGGCCACGGCAATCGGCACCTTAACATCGGCGATCGAGCCTCCCGTCGAGGTCATGGAAATAATTTTTTTCTGCTTACTCGCTTCCACGTGCTCCTGGAATGCCTCTGAAACTTTGAGCTGACCGATAATATTGACCTTCAGTATTTCTTCGAACCACTCGTAATCAATTCTCCCAAAACGGTTCGGACCGAATCGAAATGTATTAATCGCAGCGTTGTTCATCAGCACGTCGATGGAAGTGTCACGATATTTATCCGCCAGCGCAGTGATTTGTACGTCGTCGACAATATCCAGTTCCTCGATAATTACATTGGGGTAATCCGCGGCGAGTGAGTTGAGCCGGTCCGCTTTTGCCGGTGTACGGCATGTGGCGATCACGTTCCAGCCCAAAGCGGCATATTCCTCAGCAAAAGCCAGCCCGTGACTGGCATTCGCGCCCGTAATCAAGATAGTCGGTGCTTCAGCCTCGGCAAAGCCGGCCGCTACCACTGGCAGAGCAAACATCTGGGAAATTGTCAGAAGTCCTGTCAGCAGAATTTCTGTTGCATAACGTGAACCGGCGGACAGAACCATGCGGCACATAGAAAATAATTTCATAATAAAAACCTCGGCTAGATCTCGTGTGATGATGACCGCATCAATGCAGGGGGCCTTTCATTCAGCCTCCGGCATGCTGCGTCAGGAAACGATCCAGATGATTCGCGAAAGATTGCCGGTCACCCTGACTTAAAGTTGCCGGGCCACCGGTATGAATTCCACTGCCTCGCAAAGTGTCCATGAAATCTCTCATATTCAGACGAGATTTAATGCTGTCAGGCAAATACAGCTCCCCACGGGGACTGAGTGCATGGCCACCTTTTTCGATAACCTCCGCGGCCAGAGGAATATCGCTGGTAATCACAAGGTCGCCACTGATAAGTCTTTTGACAATTTCATTGTCGGCAACATCAAAACCGGATGCCACCTGAATCATATTAATGCGGCGCGAGGGCGGGATTCGTACGGGCTGGTTGGCAACCAGCGTAAGCTGCACACCCGTTCGATCCGCTGCCCTGAACAAGATCTCCTTGATCACCACCGGACAGGCATCCGCATCTACCCATATTTTCATTTCATTTTGCTTGAAACCCTTTAAGCATCGGTCAGAGATGTGAATAGCAGAACCTGAACATTAGTCAGACTTTCGCCCGACTCTGGCTCTTTTTTTTGCTCTCTTTTTTGCCCTCACTTTCACTCTTGCCTTTTTTTTAGCCTTCTTTTTGGCTTTCTTCAGATCTTTTTTCTTTTCTTTCTTCTTTTCGCCGCCTTTCTTTTTCAATGGCGGCTTTGAATCATCTTTCTTCTTGCGTACCGCCCCTGACGTGTCTTTTTTTGAAAATGAAGATTCATCAAAACGTGAAATATTCAGCGGCCGTCCGCACACCCTGACTTTCTTCAGATCCTGGAATATATCCCTGGGCATACCCAGAGGCAGATCAACCAGGCTGTACTCTGTATTGATCTCGATATAACCGATATTCTCGCCGTCCAGACCCGCCTCGTTGGCGATGGCGCCGACGATATTGCCGGGTTTGACGCCATGCTCATAGCCGACCTCAATACGGAAGCGCTCCTTGTCTTTGTCGGGACGGGTCGACGCCCGTCCGCGTCGAGGCTCGCCGTGACCACTGCGATCGCCGCGCGATCTCGACTCCGGCGCCTGTCGTGCGGACCTTTTCTTTTCAGGCTTCATTAACAGCGGTTGATCGCCCAGCGAAATCTGCGCCAGCGCAGCAGCAATTTCTATTGCCGGCGCATCATGCTCGTGCTGATACTGCTCAACCAGCCCTTGCATGAATGCCAATTCACCAGCGGCGAGCGTATCGGTGATCCTCTGTTTAAAATCTGCGATTCGTTTGTTGTTCACGGTCTCGGTCGTCGGCAACTCCAACGGTTCGATTTTCTGCCGTGTGGCTCTTTCAATGGCGCTGAGCATCCGTCGTTCACGTGGTGCCACAAACAAAATTGCATCGCCACGACGACCCGCCCGACCCGTACGACCGATGCGATGAATATAAGCCTCGGTGTCATAGGGAATGTCGTAGTTAATCACGTGACTGATTCGATCGACATCCAGACCCCGGGCGGCAACATCAGTCGCAACGAGAATATCCAGAGAACCTTTTTTCAGCCGCTCGACCATCTGTTCGCGATGTTTCTGCGCCATATCGCCGTTCATTGCTGCAGCCCCATAGCCGCGGGCTTCCAGGCGTTCGGCCAGCTCCGTGGTCGCAGTCCTGGTACGCACAAACACCAGCATGGCATCGAACGGCTCGACCTCCAGAATCCGGGTAAAAGCATCCAGCTTGTGCAGCCCGCTGACCAGCCAGTAACGCTGCCGGATAGTTTCGGCCGTGGCGGTCCGCGCCTTGATGGAAATCTCCTGAGGTTCGTGAAGATGCCGCCGTGCGATTCGCTGGATCTCTTTCGGCATGGTTGCCGAAAAAAGCGCCATCTGACGCTTTGCCGGTGCCTGCTCAAGAATCCATTCAACTTCATCGATAAAGCCCATGCGCAGCATTTCATCAGCTTCGTCGAGGACAAGCGCCTGTAACCCGCCAAGTTTTAATGTGCCCTTGCGCATGTGATCCATCACTCGTCCCGGCGTCCCCACGACCACATGCACGCCCCGCTTGAGCTGTCGTAACTGCCCCGTGTAGTCCTGACCACCGTAAACCGGCAGCACATGGAAACCGCGAATGTGCGATGCGTAACGCTGAAAAGCCTCTGCCACCTGAATCGCAAGCTCACGGGTGGGAGTCAGCGTCATCACCTGGATATGCTGACTTTTGATGTTGATACGCGAAATAAGAGGCAAGGCAAACGCAGCGGTTTTGCCCGTCCCGGTGGGCGCGTGCCCCAGCAGATCCAGACCTTTGAGCAAATGCGGGATGGCCTGAGCCTGAATAGGCGTTGGCGTTTCGTACCCCACTTCATCGAGCGCCGCCAGCAGCGGGGCAGCCAGATCCAGATCGCGGAAACCGGGCACAGAGGATTTAGAATCGGCTGATTTGGACTCGGGCATCGGATGATCCTGGCGAGAGGCAAAAAGACCCGGATATCAATCAGGCCGGGTGGACGGGACATCATACCCTGCCTGAGCATGCGCTGTGAGTCGTGCGATATTAATGTGGGCGGTGCCGCCGGCCGACCGGTAGTGCTCTTTAAAATAAAGCACCCCTTGCTATATTACCGCTGTGATCACTGACGACGTTATTATTTTGGGTGGTGGTGCTGCGGGATTAATGTGCGCTATCGCGGCAGGACAACGCGGCCGTCGCGTCATTGTGCTCGAAGGCTCAAACAAGATCGGCAAAAAAATACTGATGTCAGGTGGCGGGCGATGCAATTTTACCAACCTGCATTGCGAACCGGCACAATTTATTTCCGCCAATCCACATTTTTGCATTTCCGCCCTGAGCCGCTACACGCAGTGGGACTTCATTGCGCTGGTTGAGAAACACGGCATCGCCTACCACGAAAAAACACTCGGACAACTGTTTTGTAATCACTCATCAAAAAACATACTCGAAGCACTCGCGGCTGAATGCGAGCAGGCCAATGTGCGCATACTCACGGACTGCAACATCACAGCAGTTGCGCATGCGCAACACTACAGCGTGGCCTGCAATCAGGGAAAATTTACCGCTGAATCACTGGTACTCGCAACCGGCGGGTTATCCATTCCGAAAATGGGGGCTTCTGATTTCGGCTATCGACTGGCGAGACAATTCGGTCTGAAAATCCACGCGACGCGTGCTGGCCTCGTGCCATTCACATTCACGGGTGTTATTCGCGACCTGATGGAACGTCTGTCCGGTATCAGCTTGCGCGTCACCCTCGAAACCGGCCATGTGGCCTTCAACGAAAGCATCTTGTTCACACATCGGGGACTTAGCGGTCCCGCCACTCTGCAACTGTCCAGTTACTGGAAACCGGGCGACGAAATCCAGATCAATCTATTGCCTGATCACGATGCTGCTTCGCTGTTGTTGAAAACAAAAATGGCTCAGCCCAAGGCTGTACTGCGAACGGTTCTATCTGAGTGCCTGCCTCGGGCGCTGGTACTCGAATTACAACAACTCTGGTGGCCCGACTCAGCACAAAAGCCTCTGGCTGAAATCCCCGATGATTTTCTGAATCACCTGGCAAATAAACTGCACGGCTGGCGATTAAAACCGGCCGCCACCGAAGGTTACCGCACAGCGGAAGTGACGCTGGGCGGCATCGACACCGATGAACTGTCGTCAAAAACTATGGAATGCAAACGCCAACCTGGTCTTTACTGCATCGGAGAAGTGGTCGACGTAACCGGTCATCTGGGCGGGTTTAATTTCCAGTGGGCGTGGTCATCGGCACAGGCTGCGGGTCAGGTTGCATAGGCAGGGCTGTTGTGCAAGCAAAAGACGTGACAGACAAAGACGCCCAGTGCTTGTATCAGGTGTCACTGCCGAAAACTTCTTTAAGAATATGCGCCCGAATGGTTTCGTCTTTCACCTCGGACAGTAATGCGCGTGCCTCTTCATCACGCCCGATCGTCATGTAAACGCCCATTACCTGAGACAACGACTGCTCTCTTAGATTCTGGGCTTTGAGCGAACGGACTATTACTAAAACAGCATTGATATCTTCTTCAATGTCGATGGCATTGTCTGTAATTGCAGAATTCTTAAGGGCCGTGCACTTTTGAACCAGATCTGAAAAAACCTTGTTCTCTGTGTCACCAGCATATTTTACGGTACCTGAAGTCTGCCGCTTGCGATTGAGCCACTTAGAGTAGCCGAACACCATCATGACAGGGACGAGAAATCCAAGAACTATGTACAGAACTATCACCGTCTCACGCCCCCTAATGCTTCGATAAGCGGCCAGCCATCAGGCCGGCCCGACGAGTACAGCAAGTATACTGGATGCACTGGTTAAGTCGTGTTGCCCGCAAATTAAAGAGCAACAGCATTCAAGGGCTATCCAGAATCTTGCCAATTACATCCTCCTGGACCAGATAGTCGAAATAAAGGTCTCGCTTCAGATCAGAACCCAATTGTGATACGTGAACACCATCGGGGAGATGAGCATCGTCGAGAACCATTGCGGCAGCAAAATCGTAAACCGGAACCCCTAGTTGCTCGCCAATCTGCAGGAGTAACCGGTTGTGCTCGGAAGTGCCGACCGCTCGGGCTTCCGCGGTCTTTTCTGTAAATGGCACGGTCGCCAGCACAACCTCAGCACCCATTTCTCTTCCAAGCGCAATCATATAGCGCGTGTTGCGGATGAAGTACTGCGGCCCATTACTGCTCAGGTTATCGGCCAATTCATCGCTGCCGTCTGTTTTCGCGGTATATTGCATCAGGTGCCAATTCTTGGCCAGCCCGGAGCGCATAACAACAAAATCGCACGCAACAGACATGAGGCAAGTTTTGAGTGTCAGACTGTATGCAATCGAGAACTTCGGCTGGAAAATTGATGGCGTACTCCAGGATTTTCGATAGCTGGAATAGTCGGTCGTCACGCCGCCAACAGCCCGCGGCGCAACGTCATTCAACCCATGCTGGATAATGATCACATCCGGTTGAACTTCTGAAACAAAAAAAATAAGGCGAATCAGGTTCTCCGCGGAAGTCGCGGATCCCATACCGGCGTTGATAACTTCGATTCGTCTCCCTTTCAGTGCGCTCCGGTAATGACTATTTAATTTTTTTTCAAGACCGCTTGAAAAGATTGTTGCGTTATCACGCAAATAAACAGTGTATGTGGTCGATCCGCCAATAAATACGATTCGTATGGCTTCAGAATCCGGTAAAAATTCCCGGGAGTCACGAAAACCAAGACTGTTATGGACAAGACCGTCCGCCAATCGCAATCCTGGGCTGGGATTGTAAATAGAGTAGTGATGAGGCGTATATATCGGTCCGGTACCGAGATTCTCCGCCGTTTGTGTCGCAAGTTCTGCAATCTGCTCGGGCGATGCCCAAACCCTGTAGTAAAACTGAAACGCCACCTCCGTGACCAGAAGAACAATAAGGGTCGGCGTAACACGCAGCATCATGCCGCGCATACCATGACGACGCACTAAATACACAAAACCCCACGCAATGAAAAGCGGCAGCAACCCGAGGATATAAATTCTGGGTTTTCCGAGAATCGGCATGAATTCTGAGTTCAGTATATTTGCGACTATCCAGAAAATCGCGAATACGACGAACCAACGGTGTCCAATTGCCGATTTATTTTGATCATTCATTATATCAATGCTTTCTTCGTGGCCCGGCTTAAACAAATAGCCAAAATCAATCGTTGTTCAAAACGGAAAGTCAAATGTTAGTTCTATCCATTCCAGCTATCTACCTTGGGATATTTTGAGTGGCTCAAACCCGGATTGGCGCAAGAAAATGCAGGATGCTGGTTCGATCAGGTCCTGCTCGGGGGTGGGGGCGGCACTGAACACGGAAAATTATTCAGGTCAGTGTCCCGATAACGCAGCCAGTTAAGAAATACCAATACGTCCCAAAGGCGCGTACCTCCGCGCGGGCGCTTTTTGTCAGTGCGCCGCCGCCAGAAATCGCGGACCAGCTTCGCATCAAAGTACTCATCGAGGCTCGGATCTGCAATGAGGTCTTCGGCCCAATCCTTGAGAGCACCTCGTAACCATGGGGATATGGGTACACCGAAGCCCTGTTTTGGTCGTTCAAACAGTTTGCGCGGCACATGGCGCGCCAGGATTTCGCGTAGAGGCCACTTGGTTTCACCGTTGCGCACTTTCATTTCCATCGGCAGCGTCCAGGAAAATTCCAATATCCGATGATCAAGCAGAGGCTCCCGGGCTTCCAGACTTACAGCCATACTGGCCCGGTCCACTTTGTGCATGATGTCATCAGCCAGATAACGAACGCCATCACGGAGCATCATGTGCGAGCGCAGGTCACCCGGAAATAACGTCGAACCGTCGGGCCAGTAGGGGTCTTCATCTGTGCCATTGAGAACAATGCGTGATGGTTTTTGCCAGCGTGATTCCAGTGCGGTTGCAATCTCCCCGGTATCTTTCGCCTTTATAATCGCGCCTTTTCGCGCCATTCTCCCGCCGGCACCGGTACTGATTGCCTGCATTGCCGTGCCGATCAGCTTATCAAGCGGCGGCGGCCATCTCCTGTTCAGCTTGAGTGTTTTCGATGTATGCAAGTAATGGTTGTAGCCGCCAAAGAACTCATCACCACCGTCTCCGGAGAGCACAACTTTTACATGCTCGGAAGCCAGGCGACTGACAATCCAGGTCGGCATAATTGACTGATCGGCGAAGGGCTCATCACCAATTGCAGTGATCAGGTCTACATTCTTTAGCAAGTCCTTCTGGCTGACATAGAGTTCATGGTGTTCCGTGCCCAGATGTTTGGCCACGTCCTTTGCAAATATCGCTTCGTTGGCCTTTTGTTCACCGAAGCCGATAGTAAAGGTCTTCACCGGTCGTGCCGCCTGCATTTGCATCAATGCAACCACGGTACTGGAGTCAATACCGCCTGATAGAAATGCACCGACCTGTACGTCTGCAACCATGCGCAGACGTATGGACTCCTCGAGCAGTTCTTCCAGTTCTTCCACCACTTCTGCCGCGCCTGCGGTGCTGGGATTAGCCTGACCCTCGCGGGCAATCTTCACCAGGTCCCAGTAAACAATTTCCTCCGGCGCATCACCGTTCAAACCGAGTTTCAAGATAGTGCCAGCACGCACTTTCCGGATACCCGTATAGATAGAGGAAGGCGCCGGAATATATCCGTAACGCATGTACAACGATAGAGATTCTTGCGAAATACTTCGATCCATAAAATCAAAATGCCGCAAGCACCTGATCTCCGATGCAAATGCCCACTGCCCATTACGCTGCCCAAAGTACAGAGGCTTGACGCCAATCCGATCACGCACCAAATAGACATATTGTTCTTCCGCATCCCATAGTGCGAAAGCGAACATACCGGCAAATCGTTTGACGGATTCTTCGAGGCCCCAGTGGGCCACGGACTCAAGAATGACCTCGGTGTCAGAATGGCTGACAAAAGTCGCTCCAATCTTTTCGAGATCCGCACGCAGCTCTTTGTAGTTGTATATCTCGCCGTTAAAACAAATCACGTAACGCCCGGAGACCGAGGTCATGGGCTGATTGCCCTCTGCGGTGAGATCAATAATAGTCAGCCGGCGGTGTGCGAAACCCAAACGGCCGCTATCTTCTGTCCAGAGACCGTGAGCATCCGGGCCGCGGTGGGCCATGCTCGCGGATGCCTTTCGCAACGCCATCTCTAATTGTTCTCGTGAAGCTTTCAGAAATGCGCCCGTTATCCCGCACATTCAGTCAATCCGTCTCATATTAAAGCCCTTGTCCTCGAGTAATTTCGAATAAAGCTGTTCTGTGCGTGTGACAGTGTTTTCCATACTGAATGAACGGCAATATTCCAGCCCGCTGCGTGCAAATTTCTTTCGCAACTCGTCGTCATTCAGCAAACATACCAGCTTATCAGCGATTGCCTGAGAGTCACCGACAGGCACCACGAAGGCATTTTGCCCTTCCTGTACCGCCTCCACAATACCACCGGCTCGGGTTGTGACCAGCGGCAGACCCATAGCCAAGCCTTCCACTGCAACTAATGAGAAACCTTCAAATCGGGAAGTCAGGCAAGATAGATCGCAGGCACACATGATGTTGGCCATATCGTTGCGGAGACCCAGCAGCCTGACTTCGTCTTCCAGACCGAGAATTTTAATCTGCTGCTCGATAAAGTGACGGCGATCACCGTCACCAACGATCAGACATCGCAGCCGGGTTCCGGCTAGCTGCACTTTGAGTAGAGCGATCGCCTTGAGCAACACCTCGTGTTCTTTCTCCGGCGCCAGACGCCCGGCCATCAGTACGACTTTGTCTGCGAGCCCAATGCCCAGATCTTTTCGCATCTCGATGCGTGAGAGGGTCTGTGAGGCAGCAAAGGCATCAATGTCGATGCCGTTGTACACGGTCTTTACACGCTCCCGCTTAATACCGGTCGCCGCACAGTAATGATCGCCCACTGCATTGGATACGCAGAACATCTGGTCACGCCAGCTATCGAGGAAGCGCTCCTGAAGTGCACGTTTCGCATTCATCGGTTCGGCAGTGTGCAAACTGCCGATCATGACCGGCGTACCGGCGAGCTTCGAGGCAATTGTCACCGGCACGTAGATAGCCCGGGTATGGGCGTGGGCAATAAGCACTTTTTTCTTTCGCAGGAAGCGCCGAATCGCCAATATACCCGAGGGGTGCAAGCGCCCGCGCACAGGCAGAAAATCAACATCAACACCCGCATCGCGAAGTGGCTGTGCCAGTTCACCCTCACGACGAGTCAGGCACAACGAGACCCGGTAGGGCCCCTGGTTCATGAGCGGGAGTTGCCGCAGCAATTGGGTTTCTATACCACCAATGCGCATCGCGTAGTGAAAACGCATCACATGCGGCCGGGGATCGTCTGCTAGCGGGA
>PVMK01144820.1_pt1 | contig 14000 bp, 14 predicted proteins | sample 1853481 | NCBI WGS metagenome assembly PVMK01 (sample SAMN08533507, study PRJNA380276) | Marine sediment metagenome, whole genome shotgun sequencing project. | reverse complement strand
CGGCCGGGCTGATGTCTGCCAGAACCGCAGCACGAGACGGACTTAAGGTACTGCTGCTGGAGCAAAGGAAGAAGATAAACAAGGTGAGGCGTTTTTGCAGCCAGTTGATCCGCACCGGTGACAGCGGATTTAGTTCTGCTAAAAAACCCACCGACATAAAAGTCCAGCCTGTTACCGTAACCTTTGAGATTAACGAACAAAACCACCGGTTTCATTTGAATCACCTTGAGGAGGACGTCATTGTTGATTATCAGGGTCCGCTCAGGTGTTACCATAATGAAAGCTGGGTCTCACCTTCAGGACATTATTTTAATACCCTGAAATCCAGCGAAGGCATTTACGGGTTTTCAATTAGATAAAGGCATGCTGCTGGACGGGCTGACCGAAGAATGCGCTGCAGCCGGCTGTGAAGTCAGATGCGGCAGCAAGTGTATTGACGTTGAAGAAACTTCAGAAGGAATCAGGGTTAAAGTAAATAGTGATGGAAAAGAAGAGACGTTAAAAGCCGGGCATATTGTCCTTGCTGACGGCGCATTTTCACCGCTGATCGGAAAACTGGGTTTTAACCGGGAGCGTTCTGATCTTGGCCCGCAAATCAAGCTGCTGGCATATATCCTGGATGGAGTCGACAGCCCGTTTCCCGAATCACGCCATTGGAACTGAGCGCTCCGTCTATCTATCCCAGTGAGGTACCCTCTGGGCCTTTGGGTTCAGGATAACTTCCAGTTAGTGATGGCAGCGCCAAATTTTCTCAAAATGAATTTGCCCGAATTATTAGAGCGATTTATGAAGCAGTCACCCTTTGCGCCATGGTTTGCTTCTTCAAAGATTGTGGACCGGCAGGGCTGCAACATGTCATTGCGAATGCCGATCCGGGAACCGGCACGCGGGGAAAGTTATCTTGTGCGGCGACAACGCGGCCTTTGCTGAAGCCGCGATAAAGGGAGCCTTTGGCTGCGGATATAATGCATCAAAAGCCATCAAAACGAATCTTGAAGGCGGGGACGGCAATACGAAATTTAACAAATTCTGGCAGGGCGCATTCTACTTTCATAGCCAGCAGTATAGAGGTAGAAGCAAAGAGGTTTATCCCCCTGCCAGGGTACTGGATGACAATGGAATTGATATTCTCTACAAATGGATCAGCGATAATGATCTTTGTGGACTGCCGGGGGATATTCTGCTTGATAATGCAGAACAGCTTAAAGAAGAACTTCCTGATATTGCGGAAAAGGTATTTCCCTGAGACGGCAGGGGGGAATCCGGGGGACAGCCGCTTATTTTGAAGGAATGATATCTTTAACTATTGACTGCGGGATCAATTTGATGATCAAGACTCAATAATGATGTGAGGAGTGTGTCGGGAAAAGGACAAGATATCTTAAAACATATAATGTGTGAAACTCCATGCAACTAATGAAATTAACATAACAGCTGAAAATAACAGGGTGAAAAATCCACTATTATCTTTTTTCTCACCTTTCTCCTGCTCAAGAATTTCAGCATCGATTTCATCGGATTCGCCATTATTTTCACTGTCTACCATTTTATAACCTTCTATTATCTTATTTATTATAACTTTTGCTTAACTTATTATAATATCATGAGATAATGTTAAAGTAAATCACATAAAATAAACCAGGCTGCTAATGGATATTCTAATGATGATGGCTGCTATTCTTTATGAAAAGGGTTACACCTGAAATGTGAAATTAAGAAGAGAATTGCGGTCAAACCGGGACTGACAATAATTCATTAAATTTTGAGAAAACAACGGGGTCATGCGCTGCACGTTTGACAGGGAAGGTTAAATATAGAGATAAACGTAAAATGATGATTAATCAATTAGATACATTTGTTTCAGAGAAATGATGTTAAGTCATGAAATTTTCAAATTTAATTGGTTTTCTTTTTAGGGACGGTTATGTGAGGAGGAGCAATGAAGGAATATGATGTTATTGTGGTTGGTGCAGGGCCTGCTGGCTGCGCCGCGGCAAGGGCCGCGAGCAGGCAGGGCGCACAGACGATCATGTTTGAGGAGCATCCGGTCATTGGGGCTCCCCGGCACTGTCCCGGCAGGCTCCACAGTTCCAGCTTTACGCGTGAAATTCTAAGGGATCTGGACCCGAGAGTGATTGTCTGCGAATACCACAGCCGTCGTTATTTTGCGCCTTCCGGCAAAATAATCAAGGAAACAGCACTGCCGCCCGGAAGCGTTTTTCAGGTGCAGCGTGACGAGTTTGACCGGGAACTCGCGCGGCAGGCAGCCCTGTCCGGTGCTGAAATCGTTTTGAGTACACGGGTAACCGGTCTCTACAAGGACAAAGATCGCATCATGGGCGTAACCACTGCCTCAGACGACATGCCAGTGGTGCGCGGCCGGGTGGTAATTGCTGCTTCCGGCACAAAGGGCAGGCTTTCCGGAATTCCCAAGCAGGAAGGACTCACCCAGCCCGGTGAGACCTCTTTTGGCGGCATTCTGATGGATCTGGCAGGCATTCGCGATATTGAACCCGGGGTGATTGAGACTCACCTTGGCGAAGCTTTCGAGATGGGCATCCAGGTGCTCTGGACCAAAAATCAGCATTCGGGGCTCATGGGCTTTGCCAATATAAAAGGGTTTCACCGGCTTGTGAGCAGTGATTCTTTTGTTGGGCGTAAATTCAAAAACGCCAGGCCGGTTCAAATATTCGGCTTTATGGTGGGTTCCGCGGCCAGTGTCAAGCTGGAGCGGCCTGTTAAGGACAATTTGATACTGGTTGGAGATGCTGCCGGTTTCACCAGCATTACCCACGGGATTATCTCCGGCCGCAACGCCGGTGAGGTTGCTGCCAATGCGGTACAGGACAATGACACCGAAGAAGCGCGCCTTAAACGCTACATGGACAAATGCCGTGAGCACGGCCTGTACAGCAAGACCCTGAGCTGGTCACCGCGTTTGGCGAATTTCAAGGGGCATTCTAATGCTGAGGTCGAGGCTATGATACCCGACATGCTGGCTAATAACGAGATCCATTACGGGGATGTGTGGGATTTTTAGAAATTAGTAATGACAGCTGATCGCTAATGGTTTTAGAAAGGTCAAAATCTCACTGACCATGGACCAGGTCTGAGATTAATCTGGCAGATACACTAACTTTGGAGGAATAATGTTAAGTAATGATATCTTTAAATTTTGCTACTGGGTCAGTGACAAAACCCTTTTCAATCTTAAGCAGCAGATGCTTGTAAAGGAAATCCATATGACTGAGGCCAAACAGAATCCTTGTGAGGCCCTGATTGGAGAGATCGGTTATGCAGAACCGGATATCTGGTCTGTGATCTGCAGGTTTGATGCTGCGCCCTGGTATAACAAATCAAAATTTAAGGGCATGACGCTTGTCGCCTCATCTTTTCGTTTGGACCCGGGAGTATGAGCAGGACCTTGAAACAACACTTACCCCTGTGTCTTTTGATCATGAGGACTTTTTAACTGACGATGAAAAGAAAGTACTGATAGATAATCCTGTTTTTCAGGATAAAAAACCGCCGGAATGGGACAATTTTCCTAAAGAGATGGGAGAGCAGATAACTAAAGGTTTGGCGAAAATAACAGGCAAGCCTGCGGGCTCGTGGGAGAATCTGTTTCAGGACTGGACCGCGGTTCACGCAAATTTTGTATCTCCGGAATTTCGTTCGGATGAAACCTGGCTGAACGCGCCTTATTCCATCGGCAATTCATTTAACATCAGCAGCTGCTGTGTGGAACTGTTTAATTTAATTGAATCAGAGGAGAAAGCTTTGCTGGTGCGGCCCTGTACCGGCGCGGCCATGATCAGGGTGCTTGAAAAAGACCGGTATTATTTTGTCCGGCTGATTAAAAATAACTAGATCTTAAATATTTTTCTAATGATAACCGGTCGGTTCTGGAAGAAAGAGCTCCTGATGCCGATAAACTTGTCGAGAGAAAACAGGAAGATTATTTTAAAGACAGTTAATGCTTTTCCAGTTTCAACCGGCTTTTCTCTGCGAGAGAAAGATTTCAGTTTTTATGGATAATAAAAATGTCAGATCTAATTGATGCTTTGAAAAATAAATTAGAACAAATTGAAAACGAATTGAAAGTCTGCAAAGAAAGGCTCAAAGAAGTTCAACAGCTGTCGCATATTGCCCAGTGGCATGTTGATCTTACTACGGGTGTTCCTTTCTGGTCTGATGAAGATTACCGCATTCTTGGATACAGGCCCAAAGAGGTTGAGCCGTCCTGGGACCTAATGCTGTCTCACATCCATCCCGAGGATATGGATATCATTATGCAGGGCCGTGAGGAACTTTTTGAAAAAGGATGTGTTGAGTCAGAATACCGGATTATTCAAAAAGGAGGGGAAATCCTTTTTATTTATTCAAAAAACATGATTGAAAATGATGACCAGGGAAACCCAATACTTCTTAGAGGTATTTTTCGGGATATAACAGAACAAAAAAACCAGGAGCAGGAGATCAGTCGGCTTAAGGCAGCTTTGCAGATGGCAGGTGAAATGGATTAGAAGATGAAAAAACTGTCAAAAATCTGTTTTGAAAAATCGCTTGATTCTCGGGTTCTTTCAATCGAACATTTTAATCGACCTTTAGGGGGTCACCCTCCCACTTGTAACTTATCCCGGTTCACTCGGAGACGATCTGTTATCCTGAAAGCCTTTAAGATCTTTCTGATCGCTTGTTACCATATCAAAAAGACTGTTAACCAGAGATTTCATGTTTATTGCCTGGGAAAAGAGAGATCTGCTTGCCGACGCAAACTCCTCCGAGCTTTCTGAATTCTTCACAACTACCTCTTCCATTCCGGAGACAGTTATGCTGATCTGACTGATGCCCTGGGACTGTTCTTTACTGGCAAGGCTGATCCTATTGATAAGGTCTGCAACTTTCTCACTGCAATCAAGAATTGTTTTCAAAACGTCGTTTGTCTCCTCAGCCTGTTTGTTTCCGTACTTGGTTTTGTTTTTGCTTTCAACGATCAATTTGCTGGCAGACCTTGCCTGTTCAGAAGCCCGTTGCGCAAGATTTCTTATTTCCTCTGAAACCACTTTAAACCCTTTTCCCGCCTCTCCGGAACGCGCAGCTTCAACAGCGGCACTTAAAGCCAGAAGGTTTGTCTGAAATGCTATTTCTTCAATAGCTTTTGCGACTTGTTCAATTTCTCTGTTACTTTGATTAATTCCTTCCATGGCTTGCATAAAGCTGTCCATCGACTCGAGTCCTGCAGCAGTTGTTTTATAGACTTCACTTGACAGGCGGTTTGACTCATGAGCATTGTCAGCATTATGCTTTGCCGTTATGGTAAGGTCTTCAAGAGATGCTGAGATTTCCTCGATAGATGATACCTGGGCAGAAGCTCCGTCAGCAAGCTGCTGGCTTGACACCGAGGTCTGATTTGATGACTCGGACACATTTTGAGCTATCTGGTTTAAAGAAGAGGTGATTTCATTTACCGGTCTGCTGATTTTTCGCGCTAAGATAAAGATCACTGCTGCGCACAGAATAACAATGATGGCGGTTATTGCTAAATTAGTACGGGCAAGCTGCCATACAGGCGCATGGAGTTCGTCGATGCTTGCTATTGACACGACTGTCCATCCAAGGTCAGTATCCTTTTTGAAGCCGGCTCTCATTTTAGCGCCATTGTGGACATATTGAAAAACCCCATCTTTTTTAGTTATAATTTCTTTGCCAAAACTTTTGTCTTTAACATTAACCTTCATAATCTTTTCTTTGTCAGGATGCGCAATAACCATTCCGTTGTTGTCAAATACGTACACACCGCCTTTTTTACCTATTTTTATGGGGTCAATAAATTTCTTTGAAAAAGAGGACAGGTCAACAACAGTATAAATAATTCCAATAATTCTGTTGTCCATGCTTTTAACAGGAGCCGCTATGGTAAAAACCGGATTGTTGGTATTTTTGTCAAGTTTTACGGTTGTTGTTGTGACATTTCCTTTTATTGATGTCTTGAAAATATTTGTGTCCTTTATGTTTTTTATTTCTCTTAAAAATTTCTCTTTATCCGACCCTTTGCTTTTGGAGCTTGTTATCACATAGCCCTTAATATTGGCGAGAGCTATTTCCTTATAGTAGGGATGTTTCTGATTATAATTTATCAGAAGATCCTGCACGTCATCCATGGCAGAAGATTGTCCGGATTCTCCGCCTCCCCGACGTTCTGCCATAACCAGACACAGTCTGATATTACTGTTTGATGACCACAGAATCACATCCTGCCTTCTGTTTTCAACCCAGGAGGTTGTGTATTCCAGAGTAGTGGATGCGATTTGCTCAAGCTGTTTGGTGAGCAGCTTGTCCAGCATATTTTTTGAGTTGAGAAAAGACAGAAAAGCAGTGGCGAGTGTGCCTGCAAGAACAAGGGACAGGGCAGGTATTAACAGTTTTCCTTTAAGACCGATTTTCATATCATTGCCTTTAGAATAAATATATTTAACGAAACCTGTTAAAAATATTCAAAAACGAGCCGGGAATATTGCCAGTATCTGGCTGCCAAAGAGTATGAAAAAGGTAAAGATCAGGAACAAATAATCCAAAACTGCTGCAAAATTTGCTTTGTTCAAAAAAGTAGTAACATGGTTATTAATGGTTTGCAACAGATATTTAACATAATAGCATAGGGGCAGGGCGGCACTCTTGACAGGCAAAAAGAAATAAGAGTTAATGTCTGCTCCTGGCTCAGCACATAAGATATATTGTGATTAAAATTTAAAAAGATAAATGAAAAAGCCGTGGACAGCATACTCTTTTTAAAGAAAATAAACCTGTGCCCAGGTTTATTTCAACGGAATTAAAACTTGACAGTTTTGAGTTACAAAGGTAAATAGAATTTTTGGTCAACAACCATCGCGCATAGTGCTTTTCAGGCTGAGGCCTGATGTATCACGCCACAGCGAAGATATTTTATCCTCTAACTTATGCTGAGGACTGAAAAATGGCGCAATTATCAGCAAGACATGTTTTACTCCGGATTATTTGCCGTGTTCTTTTTGGTGCAGGCCTGCTTTTTTTTTCGTCCTGTGTTTCTGAACCTCCCCGGGTTGTTTCTCCCGCTGCGCCGCCTTTGATGGTGATTGAAAAAACAGCGGCTGACAAGACACCTTCGGCGGCCAAACCGGCTGCATCTCCTCCGAAAGAACCTTTAAAATCAAAAGAGCCAATACGAAAAGTTGCGCCTGTTCCGAATGCTGACAAAGTGATTGCAAAGAAAGAAATAAAAATCAGACCCGTCATCGGACCGCTGCACCATTTTACAATTACGGGTGTGCCTGCCTCCAGCATCAGCGGAGAGCCATGGAATTCTCCGGCCCATGATATCCGCGTCACTGCTTATGATCAATCCGGAAAGGTTAAAACTGACTATTCCGGTTCAGTTTATTTTATTTCAACAGACCCTTCAGCCGGTTTACCTTTTACGGCTGCTTCTAAATACAGGTTCTTACCGAAAGACAAAGGGACGTATACATTTTCCGCTGACGGGTTTGTGATGTCGTCCAGCGGAAACCACTCCGTTATTGTTACGGATGGACGGATAAAGGCAGCTGCCGGGGATATTGATGTTTTTCATTCGGGATCGGACTGGGTTAGGGTTTCCAAACCTTCCGGTTTTCCTCCCAGGGGCAATCACGGATGTGTAACCTTTAAAAATAAAATCTGGGTTATCGGGGGTGAGCTTTCCTGGTTGAAAAATGATGTCTGGTTCTCTCCAGACGGTGTCACCTGGTCCTGCGCAACGGAAAACGCGCCTTTTTCTCAAAGGGCAGAACATCTTACCCTTGTGTATGATAATAAGATCTGGGTGATCGGCGGGAAAGACGGAAACCATTATATGGGGACGAACGATGTCTGGTATACAACCAACGGCGTGGACTGGATCTGTGCAACTGAAAATGCTCCTTTCCCCAAAAGATTTTCTCACAGCGGGGTGGTGTATGATAATAAGATGTGGGTGATCGGCGGTAAGTTTCAAAACGATATCTGGTGGTCGTTGAACGGTTCTGACTGGACGCAGGTGAGTAGTGATGTGCCGTTCGTATCACGCTATGGGCACGTAAGTCTGGTCTTTAAAAATCGGATCTGGGTCATCGGCGGATATAGCGCCGGATATAACAATGACGTCTGGTCGTCTGTTAACGGCTCTGACTGGACACAGGTTGTCAAACACGCCGGTTTCAGCCCGCGTGCATACCATAAGGGCCTTGTGTACGGCGGAAAAATGTGGGTGATCGGCGGATATGAAAACATCATGAAAAGCGATGTCTGGTATTCAAATGACGGGGCAAACTGGAAACTCGTATCTGCACATGCACCGTTCGGTGAGCGCAGCAGACATGACTGTACTGTCTTTAATGGCCGGATGTGGCTGCTGGATGGAAACAGCCTGGGTGAGGTCTGGCGCACAGGGCCAACGGAATAACTAAACAAAACACAATTAAAAGTTTTTTTGAAGGATTGGAACGTTTTTGCAACAATATTACCTTACGCTTCAGTATAAACTATACCATTATCCCTGGAAATTACTTGACAGTTTATAGTGAAAAAGGTAAATAAATTCCTAGTAAATCAGCATTTATTTATTCATTTAAATGAGTATTATTTAAAATTCAGTGATTGAAGATAATAAACCTATTTTAAAAGGAGTGTGAAATGCCAGGAACTCGCATAAATTTAAGAGAAGCAGCTGATATCACGCCGGCAATTGAGATGCTTGTCCAGACGTATACAGACAACATGCCTTATCCTCATAAATTCAATGATGCTTTGTTAAAATGTGTGCTTACCAACCTTGATTTTGCCGTCCGGAACAACCTTTGGCAGGAACATGTTGATCATGAAGTGGCAACCCTGAGACCGATTTTGGAAATGATCGGAAGCTGGATACCCGGAAAAGGGGAAGGACCGGGCGCTTTACGGGATGTTTGAGGGTAATTCCTGCAATTACCAGCTCTTTGAAAAAATTGAAGTCAGTGAAGGACAACGCCTGTTTCAGTGTCCCTATAAAGAAATGATAGAGATTACCAGCGTTTTAGGGACCCAGGAGATCGTCTGGGAAGATGTGTGCAATAAATGGTGCACCCCTCTCTGGAAAGGCTTTGCGAAAGTGATCGGCATTGAAATTGAGGTCACACCAGGAGAAACCTGCTGTGTGAAGCTTAAATAGTAGTTAGGCAAACCCTGCAGCAGTATCAAAATACAATTATAAAAAAGGGCCCTTAGCGGGCCTTTTTTTGTTGCTAAAAACATTGTTTTAAGGAATAACAAAAGTTAACAACCATCCGCAGAGCGGATGGCCAGAACATGCCCATAGGGGCGTGTTTCAAGGGCTACGTTAGTGCCAATGGTACTACTCTTCATGGATCCCTCGCAAAAGTCGAATGTTATCATGAAGACAAAAACGCAAAGCCGGTTATTCTGCCATATTTTTAAATACTCTCGGCTTTTATTAAAATGAAAAATAAAAAAGATAATTATACCTGCTCAGATTATCGACAGGAGATGATCCTGCTTGGGCTTAGAAAACAACTGAACGATGATTGTTTAACAGATAAAGAACGAAAGCAGGTATTGGATCAGATTGAAAAGCTTGAAGAAAAAATGGGGTTGCAATGACCCTCTAAGGATTCGAGGATTCAAGTGCTCCCGGATCCATGGAGAATGATATAGAACAAAACGATCAATAATCGAAGAGCGTCTTTTAAATTGTGTTCTTCAATAGAAACGATTTTTTTAACTCATTTCCTCAGGCTTTATTAGGTGGGACAGGTTGACAGGCGGCAAAAGATTCTATATTTATAAACAAGAGAATACCAATAATATGTTAATTTTAAACAGGAGGGAGTGTAATGAAGGTAACCATAGACTACGATCTTTGTATGGGTGACAGTCACTGCAGTGAAATATGCCCCGGCGTTTTTGAATATGATGAAGACAAGACTGAAGCGCGCGTGTGTGTTGACGTTGTCCCTCCTGAGCTTGAGGAGAAAACCCGACAGGCTGCTGCAGAATGTGATCCGGGTGCCATTACGATTGAGGAATGATAAAGGAAAACAGATGTCATCCGTATGTCGATACAAAAAGAAGGGAGTAGGATATGTCTGAAGATAATCTTAAGGGCAGTCTGTATGATGATGACGAGATATTAAGAAAATTCCGGGAATCTGAAAACCGCTATTACCAGCAGGTGACCATTACTAAAATAAATGGTTTGTGTCCTTACGCTCACAGGGAAGGCGAAAGTTTTCAGGTGACGAACTGTAATAATGATGGTCTCTGCGGTGCTCTATACAATCAGCTTCATCCATCTATTTTGACGCTTCACTACCGGGGCCGTCTGCCCTGGCAAAAAGGTGACAGCCCCATAAAGGCCATTTGCCCGGAGATGAAAGTTCAGGTGGAAGTGAAACGTATTGAGAAAAAAGATCTGGAATTCTTAAAGACCGAATCCGCGTTTAAAGATATGACGAATAGAGGATTTAAGTCTCTGGATAAAAACCGGACCTTTATTGAGATCCTGGGGGTTGAATATTATTGTGCCTGGGGCCATAGAGAAGGCCAGCGGTTTGAGATCGATCCCTTTAACACCGGCAATGTCTGCGGTTTTTTATACAGCAAGGTCTATCCCTATCTGAATGTTCATCTGTCAGGCGCATCGGTACCCTGGGCAATGGAAGATAATGTGATAAACTCAGTCTGTCCCTGATTCCTATAACCAGACTTCGTTTCGGCTGGTTATTGAGGAAAGAAAAAAAGAATAATTTTAGCTTTTCTTTGCTACTAATGAATGGGTTCAACCTTGATTGACTCATAAGTGTTGTGTGATGGTTTTCAATCTATATTTATGTGAACCTTATGTTCATCAAGATAGAGGAAGAGTTAGAAAGAAGGTTGTACCATCGATCTTTTCTGAAGTGAAATTGACTTTTCCTTTGAGGTATTGCTCGCCTAAAAGTTTCATGCTGTACGTTCCAATACCCCGGCCAACACCTTTAGTGGAAAAAGAACGATTAAATATCTGTAATTGGACTTTTTCCGGAATATACTGTGAATTCCAAACCCAAAAACGAATTTGTGCATCATTAATGAGATCACATCCAGCTTTCACCGTATCGCCTTTAGATGATTCCTCAAGAGAGTTTTTCAGCATGTTTCCGATAATTCTTAATAACTGCGTCTTATCGCTGGTAAACATTAGGTTAACCGCTTTATCATCAATTTGAATATTTTTGGATTGTGCGCAACTATTATTTTTATACATGAAAACGATTTCGTGTAGAATATCCAGTGAATTTACCTCCTCAGTATGTAGAGACAGCTCACCATCTTCAGCAAGCAGCAGTTCCTGTTGAGCCTTTATTTCTGAGGCGAGCAGGTTGACGGCATGAATAGTCTTTTCCAGTAACTCATTATTTTCCTGAGGGAAATCCATGTTCATTAATTCCACATAAACCGTTATTAGTGAAACGGTATTTTTGATATCATGAAAAAACATTCTCTCAAGGACCTCACGCCTTTTTTCATTACTGATATCGACAAGCGCAAATATTACAAAACATTCATTACCAAGGTTATAAGGAGAACTTGTAACTCGAAAATCAAAAGCAGTTTCTCCCGATTTGGTAGAAATTCGACATTCTTCGACTGACCTGTTACCCGCAAGACTGGAAAGAATCGACTTTGTTGCGCCGCATTCACGGCAAAAAGATGTGGTTCCGCAGCTGATTTGGGATTCCTGTGCATGACTACAATTTAATGCCCTGCCGGGCCGGAGACCGTAAAGTTCCATCCTGTTTGAAAGTTTAAAGGTAAAGATAGCGGCGCTATTGGCGAAGACGATCTGACGCTGTTTATTAAGGATTAGTACAATGTTTGGAATCGCATCGAAGTGTTGTGAGAGATAGGGTATTTCCGAGACCATCATCGCCTGTCGGTTTATTTCTGCTGTGTCTAAGCATTCAGCGGGAGCGAACTCACTTTGTATTGCCGTATTATTCGCCATTCTGATTTTCCTTACGGTTTTATAAAGAGGATTGTTTTTTAACCGTAGCCAGATTATTACCATAATTATATCAAGACTGTATTCATATTCATTGTCTTTAACAGGATATCAACAGTTTGTAAATATTTATCATTTATTTAACCGGTTAAGCTGCACCGGTTATTTGTATAATCTATAAAGGAAGGGAACAGCCTTGCCGGTCTTATTCTACAACATTTAATGGTTTTTGTGCCTGGCCCGGATCAGTCCGGGTCTTTTTTGTTGCCAAAAAAGATCTTATTAGAATATGATGTTTAAAAGATGAACCATTGAGATAATGAATAAAAGGAATGTTGTTTTGGAAAGTAAACTCTGCGGAAGATGCCTTAAACCCGGTTCCTGTTACATTTACAGCTAAAGATATCTGCCGCAATTGCGGTAATTACTGGCGAAGTGAAGAGGAAATAAAATTAGAAGCAAATCAAGGTAAATCGCCTAAAAAAATCTCCCCATTTAAATTAATCATTTTTGTGATTGTTCTGGGCATCATAACCGCTTTAATTGCGCTGGGACTTGTTAATTTTCTAAACAATCAGCGTCGGACTGAAAGTATAGCAATCAGTTCTTTATTAAAGGTTGCGCTTGATGATTATGCTGCTGAAAACAAAGTATATCCGGATAAAATTGAAGACTGGTCAGATATTGTTTATATCTGCAATTTAAATATTAAATTCAAAAACACCCCTTTAAAGCCCACAGCAGAAGCTGAAGGTTTGAAATTTATAAAGTACACAGCAATAGATGCCGGCCGAAGCTATAAGAGGCGGCTTGAAGTCAGGGGAATCGGAATACCAGGGAAAGATAATTGAGATCAGCCCGTCAGGACTCAAAAAATTAACTGGACAGGAATTAAATTAAGTTTTTAGCTGCAGCAAGGTCAGAAAGCTCTTCCCAGCGTTCATACAGTTTCGGCAAATCATTTTCAAGCTGTTCCATGCGGCTCTTCGCACTTGCAACCTTTTCACCTTCATCTTTATAAAATGCGGGATCAGCCAGCAGAGTATAAATATCCTGCTGTTCTTTTTCAAGTACTTCAATCTGTGCGGGCAGAGCCTCTAATTCTTTTTTTTCTTTAAAGCTCATCTTTTTAACGTGTTTTTAGAAGGAAGGTTCATTTGCCGGGAGTCTTTTGTTTTGGGTTTTTCTTGCTTCTGCTGCGGAGGCTGACGAAACCAGTCGTCATAACCGCCGATATATTCTGAGACATTTCCATCACCTTCAAAAGCAAAAGTGCTGGTTACCACGTTGTTTAAAAATGTCCGGTCATGACTCACAAGAAGCACTGTGCCTGAATACTCGAGCAAAAGATCTTCTAAAAGTTCTAAAGTCTCAATGTCGAGATCATTGGTGGGTTCATCAAGACACAGAAGGTTTGAAGACTGGGCAAAAAGCTTTGCCAGGAGCAGGCGGTTTCGTTCTCCGCCTGACAGACTTTTTACCGGGCTTCGCGCGCGGTCAGGTGCAAATAAAAAATCCTGCAGATAACCATAAATGCTCCGTGACCGGCCATTTATGATAATGTTTGAATTGCCGCCGGCCACATTTTCAGCTAAAGTCTTTTCCGGATCGAGCTGATTTCTAAGCTGATCAAAATATATAATTTCAAGGTTGGTTCCCATGCGCACTGTTCCGCTCAAGGGTTTAAGTTCTCCGAGCAGAAGCCGCATCAGCGTGGTTTTGCCTGCTCCGTTGGGTCCAAGAATTCCGATCCGGTCATTTCGCATGATTCGGGTTGAAAAATCCTTGATAATCGGCTGGTCAGAATATGAAAATGATGCCTGCTTTACTTCACACACCACCTTACCGCTAAGCCCCGCACCCTGGATGCTCATGCGGACATTTCCCTGTTGGTTACGGCGTTGGCGAAACTCTTCTCGCATTTTCTCCAGTGCCCGGACACGGCCTTCATTCCGTGTTCTTCGCG
>PVMK01120362.1_pt1 | contig 14001 bp, 13 predicted proteins | sample 1853481 | NCBI WGS metagenome assembly PVMK01 (sample SAMN08533507, study PRJNA380276) | Marine sediment metagenome, whole genome shotgun sequencing project. | reverse complement strand
GGGTATAACATCATCACAGAGTTTCGGCAGACTCGCTCACGCATTGGTCTTGTGCCACAGGAACTGCCAACCGAGACTTTCGAAACGGTTTGGAATACTACGAATTTCAGTCGTGGTTTATTCGGCAAGCCACCAAACCCGGGTCACGTTGAAAAGGTATTGAAGTCGCTGTCTCTTTGGGACAAGAAAGACGAGCGAATCATGATGTTGTCAGGCGGGATGAAACGTCGTGTGCTCATAGCCAAAGCACTGGCACATGAGCCCGAGATCCTGTTTCTTGATGAACCAACGGCTGGAGTTGACGTTGAACTGCGACAAGATATGTGGAACGTGGTCGATTCCCTGCGGGACAAGGGAGTTACGGTAATCCTGACGACGCACTACATTGAAGAGGCCGAGCAACTCGCCGATCGCGTCGGTGTGATCAACCACGGTAAAATTATTCTCGTGCAGGAAAAAGAACGACTGATGCGCGAACTGGGCAAAAAGCAACTTGTGCTGCACTTGCATGACGCATTGATCAGCATTCCGGCCGCACTGACAGAATACGAGCTCGAACTTGGCTCGGACGGCCTCGAGCTGATTTACACCTACGACACACAAAGACAGAGCACTGGTATCACGGCGTTGCTGGCGTCACTACGTGAGAACGGCATTCGCTTTAACGATCTGAATACATCGCAAAGCTCTCTTGAGGATATTTTTGTGGATCTTGTGAGCTCGAGGCGATGAATTCTCAAGCAATCAAGGCGATATATCGCTTCGAAATGGCTCGCATGATGCGTACGGTTGTACAAAGCATCATCGCACCGGTGTTATCGACATCATTGTATTTCGTCATCTTCGGTGCCGCTATTGGTTCGCGAATCCCTGAAATTGACGGCATCAGCTATGGCTCATTCATAGTGCCGGGGTTGATCATGTTGTCGATATTCACGGAAAGCGTCTCGAATTCGTCGTTCGCAATTTATTTTCCGAGATTCACCGGTACGATATTTGAGGTTCTATCAGCACCTGTTTCCTATGTTGAGGTTTTGCTCGGTTACGTCGGCGCGGCAACGACAAAATCCGTCATCATCGGTTTGATTATTCTTGCGACGGCCAATGTTTTTGTCGACATCAATATCGCCCACCCGCTGGTAATGCTGACGTTTCTATTGTTGACGGCGATTTCGTTCAGCCTGTTTGGCTTTATTCTCGGCATTTGGGCTGACGGCTGGGAGAAGCTCTCGATAGTGCCGACATTGATTATCATGCCACTGACGTTTCTTGGCGGTACTTTCTACTCGATCAGCATGCTGCCACCGACCTGGCAGACGATCAGTTTGTTCAACCCTGTTGTCTACCTGATCAGCGGTTTTCGCTGGAGCTTCTATGAAAATGCAGATGTCGGTGTTGCATTGAGCCTGACGATGACATTCGCGTTTCTCATCGCCTGTTTGCTGATCGTGCGCTGGATATTCAAGACCGGCTATAAGCTAAGAAGCTAGCTCGAATATTGCACCAGTATGCCGTGCTCTCGCTTGGCCCTTTATGGTCTATAGGAGATAGCTTTAAAGATTTTCCTTGCGAGACGAGACACCGTTATTCCGCTTGCTCCGCGGTTCTATACGCACGTCCTGTGCGGAAGTGTCGGCAGTTTTCAGACTCTTAACCCCTGTCATTGGCGCATCAATTGAATGTCGTACTCAATTTAGATGCGAGACAAGCGAAAATGGTTTGAAAATTTTCGGTGGCCGTGGGCGGACGGCAACGACCTGGCAGTGCCTACGTATCAGGCTCCAGTATCCGCCGTAGCGTTTCCCGATCGGCACAGTAGCAGCGGACCTTGTGACCCATGTGCTCTTCACAAGTCGCTGCCGTTCCGATTGGGCAGTTCATGGACTGTTTTACGGCTTCAAGATCGAGCGGTGGCAGGTCTGCGTAGGGGTCTTTGCTCGCACAGGCGCTTAGCATTGCTGCTACGAACAACACCTTGCAGATGCGAGCAATTGCCATGTTTGACCCTTGATGGGCGAAAAATTGAACAGAATTAGACGTCATTGCGTACCGGTCGTTCCTTTATTCAGCGGCCTGAGTGTATTCGTCGATGACTTTGCTGACAGCTGCTGAGCAAACAGCACAGAAATCAGGAACCCGATTGAACATGATGCAGTTCTGCTCCGAACGGTAATAGCCCGTCGCCGAATAAAACGCGCCCTCAAACGCGCCCACAGCATTCTTGTATTCTGACCTGGAAAACAATTCACCCACATAATCTCTTGTTTCCCTGAAGAGCGCGTTCATCTCATCTTCCGGCGCATCCTGTGCCCGCATTTCAGCGCGCACATTTTGATATTCAATAGAGTGTGTCTCGTAAGTCTTCTTGGGCCAGGGTGTCGGTAATGGTGTATTCGGCGTTACCAGGTGTTGCCACTTGACGTTATCCGGATCCAGCAAGGCGGTGACGTTTGGTTCATAAGGTTCAGTTGTTGCCGTTCCTATCTCATATGCGACCGGGCTCGTGTAGTACTCATCCGCCAGACCTGCGAAGTGATGCCCGAATTCGTGTACGAACAGATAGGATGCCCATTCGCTATTCGCTGCGGCGGTGCTGTACAGCCCGTAAATTCCACCGCCACCGTAAACGTCTGTGTTGGTGAGAATTTCGATGAAGTCGTATGGTGTTGACGACGCGATGCGGCGCATCGCCTTGTTCTCGGTGGTCAGTATGTAGCGCACAGAACGAAACGCATCGTAAGTCGCGCCAGCAGGTGAGTCACGGTAGGTGTCTGTTGACGGCCGCGAGACACCGGACTCAGCTGCAGCGGGGGCCAGCGCCCACACATTGAAGTCGCTTTTGCGTTCTTTGAACGGCGACGTAGCAAACAATACATCGGCAAGTTCATGTGCTTTGGCAATGAAGTCATCATGCTCTTCCGCCGTATATCCGTCTCCCAGCAACAGGAGATCAACCTTTTGGGCCGGATCTCCGTTATTCACGATAGCGACCACCTGATCAGCAAAAGCGGCTGATTCGCGATGCACGAGGTAATCGTTCGGATCGATTGTTTGACGCCAGATCTCGCCGAAAGAGTTGTCCGAATTGCGCTTCTTCAGCACCACCTCGAAGATGTTTTCCTGGGCCGGGAAACGAATTGATTCATGGTAAGTCCGGTTCATAGACTTTGCTTCGTCAATGGTTTCCCACTCACCATAAACACTGCTGAAACTTCTCGACCAGGCAATTGCTCCGCTATCCGGGTCGACAATTTCGAACAAGTACTTGCCGCGCAAAGTTTGGTCTATCGGCTGATGCATGTTGCCAGTCCACGGCAATGGTTCGAGAACCACCTGGTCGAGGCTGAACATCTCCATCTCGTAATTGCCAGTGTGATAGAAATCCACACGGAGGGTTGCTGGGCTGTCAGCAAGCGTTAAATTGCTCAGCAACGAGCCGAGAAGAAGGGTGATGAGCGTACCTGGTTTCATGTTTATCCCTGCAGTGTTGAAAGCGGATTTGATTCAGGATCCAAGTATAGACTCTTTGAATGTTGGAAAAGAAACGTGGATAACCGGCCTGATGCCAGTGCCGTATACTGCTGGCCACGGAGGGCGATGAGAATGCACGTAACAAGAATCCTGATACTCGTTCTTTTCTGCGCGTCATGTAGCAAGCAAGCGACAGTAGCCAGTGTAGGTAGCGTAGAGACACAGCTGGACTCGATCGCGGAGCGATACGTTCGACTGGGGCTCGCTCTTGGTGAGCACGACGAACATTACGTCGATTCCTATTTTGGTCCTGAGGAATGGCGAGCTGAAGCGAAACGGCAGGCGTTGTCATTAGAGGATATCGCAACGAGGGCTGATGCGCTGGTTGAGGAACTTGAGGGCCTGGACCTTAGCGGTGTTGATGATCTGTTCGCTCTGCGGCAAAACTATCTCGAAACTCACTCGCGGGCGCAGGCAGCCGTTAGCCGAATGAGAAACGGCCATGAGTACAGCTTTGATCAAGAGTCGAAAGCGATCTACGGGTTTGTGGCGCCGACGTTCCCGGTTGAACACTACGACCGGGCGTTGGCTGAGCTCGAAAAGTTGTTGCCCGGTGAAGGGCCATTGCACGAACGGTATAACGCATTTTATGAGCAGTTTCGCATTCCTGAAGACAGGCTTGAGGCGGTCGTTTCCAAGGGAATTGAGGAATGCCGAAACAGGACGTTGCAGCATATGTCTCTGCCCGAAGGCGAGCAGTACGAGATGGAGATGGTGTCCGGGAACCCCTGGGGTGCCTACAACTGGTATCTGGGAAACGCCAAGAGCCTGATACAAATCGAAACGAGCAGGCCAAGGTATCTTGGTGTGTCCATTTCGCTCGGATGCCATGAGGGTTATCCGGGGCATCATACCTTTAGCTCAATGCTCGATTTTTCCTATGGTAAGGGACGTGGCTGGGTTGAATTCTCAATATTTCCGTTGTTCGCACCGCAAGGCATGATTTTCGAAGGTAGTGGCAACTATGCAGCCAGAGTCGCGTTTCCGGAACAAAGTCGCTCGGAGTTTTTACGCGACATTATCATGCCAATTGCCGGTCTTGATTCGGTTGATCTGGATACCTTGAACAAGATAAGGGCGGCAAAAGACGCCATGCGCTACGTGGGCATCGAAGCGGCCAGGCACTATCTGGATGGTGACTGGAGTAGAGAGGAAACTATCGAGTGGTTAACGACCTACGGCCTTACTCCTCCGGAAAGGATCGAATCGTGGTTCGGCTTCAACGAGCGTTACCGCGCGTATTCAATCAATTATGTTCTTGGTCAGGACCTGGTCGGAAAATACGTGCAGGCAAACAACCCCGATGGTAGCGAGGAGGGCGAGTGGCAAGGCTTGGCGAAACTACTGTCGTTGCCGCCCGCGCCTATGTTGTTCGAGTAACTAATAAGCGAGTAATTTTTGAGTATTAAAGCGCAATTCGAATGAGTCCGCGTACGCTGCGAGTCCTGCAAATGTTCACGCTCGTTATTGCGGGCGAGATGATTTTTGGCTTGCCCTACAACATCCCCCGCTATTTTCGACCAACAATGCTCGAAGCATTCAACTTCACGAATACCCAGTTAGGCGACGTATTCGCCGCGTACGGAGTCATGGCGATGCTGGCGTATTTTCCGGGCGGTGTGCTGGCTGACCGGTTCTCCACCCGCGGGCTGATGACAACTTCACTGATCGCTACGGCGGCTGGTGGTCTGTATATGGCGACGTTTCCAAATGCCGCACAGATGGCTCTGCTTTACGGGTACTGGGGTGTGACGTCAGTTTTCCTTTTCTGGGCCGCGTTGATGCGTGCAACTCGCGAATGGGGTGGTCAGGGTTCGCAAGGTGCTGCTTTTGGTCTGCTTGAAGGCGGCCGGGGGCTTATGGCCGCGATATTCGCGAGTTTCGCCGTCGCGGTTTTTTCGATCTACATGCCCGAGAAACGTAATGCTCGCGACAGATACGGAGCGTGAAACCGGATTTCGCATCGTCATATTGTTGTATTCGGCCATAACGCTCGCTGCCGGAATCCTGACGTGGCTGTTCATCCCGGATTCGAGGGCACCCGTGGAGCAGCGCCGCAATCCGCTAAAGGGCATGGCCACTGTAATGCGCCGCCCGGTCATCTGGGCGCAGGCGGCGGTCATTGTGTGTGCGTACTGTGGTTATAAAGGGCTGGATAATTATTCTCTTTATGCGGTACAGGTTCTGGGTAAGGATGAAGTCGAGGGCGCGCGACTGGCGGCGCTTGGCAGCTATATTCGACCGGTTGCGGCGTTGGTTGCCGGGTTGCTGGCTGACAGATTCACCGCATCCCGTGTTATTGGTTGGCTGTTCGCTTTTATGCTGGCGTCGTTCGCTGTCTTGTACTTCGTTACTCCGTCGGGGAACAGCGTACTATTCCTTTACAGCAACATCGCTGTAAGTTTCTTTGCGGTCTATGGGCTTCGAGGTGTTTATTTCGCATTACTTGAGGAGACCAGTACGCCGAAATATCTAACCGGTACGTCGGTGGGAATGGTGTCTTTCGTCGGCTACACGCCGGATGTTTTCTTTGGACCCATCTCAGGGCGAATTCTCGATGCATCGCCAGGAGTCGTCGGTCACCAGCATTATTTTCTTTTTCTGGCGTGCATCGCGGCTTTAGGCGTCATGGTTGTGGCCGGACTGCTGCAACTGCAGCGCATCGCGGTCAAAAAAGAACTCGCGATGACCTGAGCGCGCGCAAGCCGCCGGCATCACCACCCGTAGGAGCGGCATCCTGCCGCGATTTCCCGGGGTGGCGACATGCGTCGTTCTTGCGAGCGGTGGTGGGGTTCTTCATTGGCCTTTGCGGTCTGGCGACCGCTGCCATCGCGCGCGCATGGCGCGCTCCTACGGGTTGCTCAGGTCTATGCCGACAATGATCGGGTCGTGATCGGACACCCGGTACGGAGAATCGGCATCGAATAGCGAAGGGTCGCGCCCGAACTCAAGGTTGTAATCGAGTACCGGCGGCTCGTCGGCGTTAATATGCCACTCCATAGTTGCAACAACCTGTGGGACGAGACTCGGTGTAGCAAGCGCGTGATCAAGCGCTCCAAACTGAGCGTTGAAGACATAAGAGTAGGCATTACCACCACTGGCGACTTCGACCAGATTGACGAAGCCAGCGTTCTTCAATGCGGTTAAGGGATCTTCGGCGATGTAAGCATTGAGGTCGCCGACAATAAGAAAGTCTGGGTCGCCGCTGCCGGTAGGATCGACGCCAAGCCAGTCAGCCAATGCCGCCGCCGCGTCGGTTCGTGTCTGGTTGCAGTTGGCCTGACCGTCGGCAAGATCCAGATCGCCGTTACTGTCGCAATCTGAGCCTTTGGATTTCAAATGATTGACGGCGATGGTCAGTGCTCCGCCATTGGAGTCTTGTACAAATGTCTGTGCGAGCGTCGGCCTGTTTCGTTTGTCCATAAAGCGCGCATCGACACGGCTGTTGAGCACCGCATGCGACCCGCGCAGGCTCGTCGTCGCCGGCCGAAAAACAAAGCCGGTCCTGACTGCGTCGGTTCCTATCGTCCCGGTGTTCACGTAGGCGTAGCTATTCGTGCCCAGTTTAGCGTTCAGGCCACTGACGATTAGCTGCAACGATTCGGTGTCGTTGTTCTCAATTTCAATCAATGCGATGACGTCCGCATCGAGAAGACTCAACGCGGTAATCATTTTCGTGTACTGCCGTGCAAGTTCCTCCGCACTGTCTGCGCCGCGGCAGTTGGCATTGCCGGATGGGCCGCAAATATCCGGTCCCGAATCGACGACGGAAAAGTAATTGAAAACATTGATAATGGCAACACGAAAGGAGCCATCGATCGTCGGTGGGCCGGGTCGTGGATTCAAAGACTCAAACTGCGGATTGCTGCTCGGCATCAGCCGGTAGGTTTCAAGCCCGGAGCTGCTGCTGCCTCTCGAGAAGCGGAGATTGCCCGTTACGCCGCTTATCGCGTCTCCCGAGCGAATCGAATAATCGGTTTCTGTGCCTGCGTGCAGGTATCGAACCGGCTGTTCGTTGGAGCTGCGTTTGCCGTCATCCAATAATATGCTGTGCGATGCGTTGCTTCGAATGTGGTCAGACAATCCGACAGTGTCGGGTGAGTTCTTGTTTGTATAGGTATATGCGCGACCTTGTTGCGAGAGCAGTACTTCTCCGAATCGGCCGAGGTTGTACAGGCCGTTCACAGTCAGCATCTGCGGGAATCGAACGAGCATGCCTTCGTATCGCTCGAGGTCCGCAATCAGTACATTGTCGCTATTGACGATTAGTTCAGCTACCGGGAGATTGATGTCGGTTGCCTGAATCAGGCCTGAGCCCGTAACCGCTACGCGAGTTGCCTGAAGTTGTGTCTCGCCAAAATACTCTGTGACCGTTCCTTCAACAGTGACCCGGTCGCCAACACTGACATCCGTCGCCGGGTTGTTGCCGTCAAATACAAATATACCGTCCGACGTATTGGAATCCGAGTCAGGCGCCAGCTCCTGAAGATAGAAGCCACCAAGGTTGCTGCTGTCATTCGCGTCATCATCCTGAAAATCGCCGGTGACGATGGCGGATACCGAAAGAGTCCTGCCTTCAAGAGGGCTTGCCGGACCATTGCCCTGGATTTCGGACACCGGTGTAAACTTCGAGGAATTTCCCGGCGGGGATGTTGTGGTTGCTGCTCCGCCACCATTACCGTCGCACGCAACAAGAAATGATGTGAGAAATACGATATTCAAAGAAACGCGCATTGCTGTCATTCTATAGCGTCAACCCATATCAAACAGCAGCATCTCGGCGTCAGATGCTGCGACGATACCTAGCGCGTTTTCAAATTCCAGCATTGCACCGTCGCCGTCTGATAATTCGTCACTGCCAATGACTATTGTGCCGTGCACGACTTGCAGAAATGCCTGCCGATTACTTTTAAATTGGTGATCGAGGCTCTGGCCTTTGCTGAGTACCGAACCGTATAAATCAACATCCTGATGAATGGTCAAAGAGCTTCCGCGACCGTCCCGTGAGGCGAGCAGTCGCCAGCGATCGAGCCTCTCTTCTCTCGAAAAGTGCTTTTCCTCGTATCCCGGAGTCAGTGAGTTCTGCTCCGGCAATATCCAGATTTGCAGCAGATGGACAAGTTCATCGTTGGACGCATTAAATTCGCTGTGTAAGACGCCGGTGCCCGCTGTCATCCGTTGCACATCGCCCGGCCGGATCGTGGAACCGTTACCCATGTTGTCCTTGTGCTGCAAGGCACCGTCGATGATGTAGGTGATGATTTCCATGTCGCGGTGCGGGTGCGTGCCGAAGCCCTTGCCTGGTGCAACGCGGTCCTCGTTGATCACGCGTAGCGGGCCAAAGCCCATCAACTTCGGGTTGTGATAATCGGCGAACGAAAACGTATGCCTGGCCTTGAGCCAACCATGATCGGCCTGACCACGTTCATCGGATCGGATTATTTGCAGCATGCGTCAGTTTATCCCTTATTCGGCCGTCACTGTGTCAGAAACCCGCAAACACACAGTGCATGCTGGCGTTGTGGCAGTCATAATAGTCCGGATCGCAACAATTGGCGGGAATAACGGTCTGACATGATGAGACACACAGGTGATCATGTCGGCAGGGTTACGGGATACTGATCGATGAACAAATGGATACGACTGCTAACGTTTGTGGCCTTACTGCCGGTTGCGCTCCTGGCGAGTGGGAGTGAGGTTATCAGGAGTTTTCAGGGAGATGGCAGCACTACGACAGCTGAATTCATCGTTGACGCACCGTGGTTGCTGGATTGGCGGCTCGACGGCGACTACGACACCCTGATCGCATTGGACATCGGGTTGATCGACGCAGCTACGGGCCGTCATGTAGGCCGCGTGTTGCACACCAAGTACAAAGGCAACGGCGTAAAACTTTTCCACGAAGGCGGCCGCTACCAGTTGCGGGTTAGCTCCACCCTGGCTCGCTGGCGGATCAAGATCGAACAGATCACGCCCGAGGAAGCCGAGCTGTATACTCCGAGAAAATCACAATAGATCCGCGATACTCAGGTCAGGCGACCTGTGGATTAGCGGGGCAGACGCGGGCCGTGGCTTCAGTTAGTAGCAAACTCTTTGTTCAATTTTCCGGGTGCCTGGTGGCGCTGATCGTGTCGCCGGTGTTTGCCGGTGGTGGCGTCATTTTGCAGGATGATGTTTGCAAAATTAAGATAGGTTTCTACGAGGCGCACTTTACGGCGTACCAGCCGGACACCAGCGGCAACCAGCAGTTTTGCGAGGATCTTCCGGATATTGGCCAGACGATTTTCGTGCTGGATTATTTGCACGACAGCATGAAGGAAGTGCCGATCGGTTTTCGTATTATTCGTGATGTGACTGATCTCGGTCAGTTCGTTCGTCCGGAAGATATTGAGTCACTGGGCGACCTGGGTGAACACACGATTTACTATCACGCACCGACGGTCGAAACCGATGCGTCGTTGACGGTTGAGCCGCTGCTTCCGGCTGAGGGCAAATACATCGGCATCGTTACCGCCGGCCACCCGACGAACGACAACATCTATACCGCCGTATTTCCGTTCGAAGTTGGAGCTATCGATATCAGTTATATTTTTCCGTTACTCGCTTTTCTCGCCCCTGCGCTAGTGGTTTGGCTGCTGTGGCGGATGCGTATGCGAAAGGCTCAGGTGGCGTGATGTTTGAGAAGCGCCGGCTCTGGATCGCCGCGATTGTATTGGGCCTCATAAGTTATCCGCCGCAGTGGTATCCGCTGCCGCTAAGGGTAACTTTGACACAATGGTTTGGCGCCGCCTCGTTTCGACCACTGCCGGACTCGGTAGCCACTTCGGACCTGACCCCGGAGACTTTTTGCCCGCCGGACCCGTCGGGCTGGCGTTCGCCGAGGGTTATTGAAGGTGTCGAAATACGGGAGTCAAAACCCTGTGTTGCAGATAATCCTTACGCAGTGGCGGCGTTCGTAAAGGGTACCAATAATGTTTCGCAAGACACGTTGTTGCAAAGCGGTTTGGCTGCTGATGCCGTTGAGAAAGGCCGTGATCTTGATGGTGATGGCGACCCCGATGAAATCCATATTCGCCTTGAAGTTGCCGAACTCAACGGTTCCTCGCCAGTGGCATCAGGTCCGGTTACGCGCTATGACATTGCGCCGGGCATTCGGCCTGGGCTGTGGGTGTTCGCGCCTAAGCTCGTCGGTATGGCTGTTGAGAATTTCGAATCAAATAGAGCGCGCAATGCGTTGCGACTGCCATCGCCAGCGTTGCGCGTAGAGCAGGGCGACCATGTTTTCATCACGCTGGAAAACAGTCACTACATGCCACACACGCTGCATTTGCATGGTGCGGACCATGGCTTTGTAACAGCGGACGGCGAGGGCAACGATGGCGTACCGATTACCAGCGAGATACCGGTACTGCCGGGTACATCAAGAACCTACGAATTGACGCCTCGCGAGCCCGGCACGATGTACTACCACTGCCATGTGCAACCACACGTGCACGTGATGATGGGTTTGCAGGGTTTGTTCGTGATTGAGGAAAACCGCCCGAATAACTGGGTGCAAACGATGAATGTTGGTAGTGGCCAGGTGCGCGTGCCGTCACAGGCGTCGCGTGAGAGGTATGACCAGGAATATGATCTGCACTATCTTGATCTCGATAAAGAGTTGAGCGAACGCATCCAGGAGAACAATGACCCGCGGCTGATTACACAATCGATGCATCGTGACTATGATGTTACGGACGCGACCAGCGACTACTTCACTCTGAACGGCCGTTCGTTTCCATACACATTCCGTGAATCGCTTGTCGTCGCTAACGCAGGCGAGCGCGTCAAGCTTCGTGTTGTGAATGGTGGTGCGAAGGGCATTGCCTTGCACACGCATGGCCACAAATTTACCGTCACGCATCGCGATGGTGTCGAACTGCCAGAGGCCGCGCTGGCGCCGCAGGACGTTGTCTGGTTGGCAACTGCGCAGCGTGTCGACCTTGATCTTCAGTTTACAAACGACGGACTGCATTCCTATGGCCCGGGAATCTGGCCATTCCACGACCATCAGAATGCCGGCGTAACCACTGACGGCATTGGTCCGGGTGGCAATATCAGTGCGATTACCTATGCGCAATATTTGAACGAGGATGGCTGGCCACAGACGCGCGGCGTCGCCTGGGACAATTATTTCACCGCAGCGTATTACCGAAAAGAAGTGCCGGTATGGGAAAGTTATGCGCCCGGCCTGTTTTCCCCGGCGGGAACTGACTGGCGACTGATGCTACGCCTCATTGGTCTGGCGTTGGCCGCGGGCATGTTGCTGTCACTGTCTGTGTACGGTATACGCAAGGCTGTTGGCAAATGAAACGGGTTATTGTGTTTCTCGTCATCGCAGGCATCACGACCATCGCAGGGGCGCAACACTCGCAGCACCAGCATCAGAACATGCAGGTAACGACCAGCGGTGTCGTCATGAACGAAAACATCGACACCTTACCGCGCGACTGCAAAACGATTAGCCGCGAGCATCAGATAACGATTTACGCCGGACGCGACTATGCGAGTACGCCGGGCATGACGTTTGGTATGAGCGAACACGAAGTGCGAGTGGCGCCCTGCAGCCGTATTACCGTTACCTTCGTTAATGAAGACGAAATTCGGCATCAGTGGATGGTGCATGGCCTGCCGAAGTACCTGTATCCGGCAGGTATGTTTCATATTGAGGCATCAGGTGGACAGACTCGCAGCGGAACATTCATCGTTCCCGCCGAAGATCGAAATTTTCTGATTCATTGCGACATTGCCCAGCACATGGAAAAGGGCATGCGAGGTCAGCTCGTTGTTGGCAAAGGCAGCGGTGACCTGTGGGGAGTCGCGAATATCAGCAACGATTTTTTTCGCGCCGATTACGCGCCGCCCTCACGTGCATGGATCGTTATTGCTGCGATTTTTTGTGGATTCCTGCTTACGTCGTTTCTGATCGCTCGCCGCTAAGTTAATTTGCAGAGTTGTTCAGGGACGTTGATGAGCACACGCCCGAATCTGTGACTGAAGCTCGTTTGTTTCGGGCGAACTCTACGTTGATCTTAGTCCTGTGTATCGTCAGCGACTTGATGCATAAGCTTCGGGTCGCCCCGCTGGACTTCCTTGTACAGACAGGCACCAAGCCAGTCCGGCATCGTGCGAATAAGGTGAGTTAAACCGTGTGGCTTGATCGACCCATCACGCAATGCGGTGCGCATGTCCAGGTCGCCCTCCCAGACTTCAACCATCGTACGTACGCTTGAACTAATATAAAGATCAACGTCTTTGCCCGGATCCTCGGTACACAGGTCGACCACATCGCCATCGACAAGCAGCCACCAGGTCTTGTGTTTGGTGAGTTCGTCAAACATCAGGCAGATGACGGTTTCACCATCGGGCAAGTGCTCGGTCTGCAGACGCCGTTGCAGGTCCTGCATCAGGAATTCGACATCGAGCTCATCGTCGCTTAGCTGATTGCGGGCCCAGCGCATACCCCAAACCGCGAGCACTTCGACCAATGGAGCGAGTTCCTTACCGGCTGCTGTAAGACGATATTCATAACCCTTTTGGCCGGACAGCTTCTTGCGGATGATGACTCCGCATTGCTCAAGGTGCCTGAGTCTTTTGGCGAGCAGTGTCGGGGACATGCGTGAGAGAGCGCGCTGGAAATCATTGAATCGTGTTGTACCCAATAACAGCTCACGCAAGACCAAGAGCGTCCATTTTTCGCCGATGACCTCTGTCGCCTTCGCCACCGGAAAGAATTGCCCGTATCCCATAAATGCGCCTTCTACATCCGAATTTCTTAACTACAGATTATGTAGCTCAATACTACAGAATATACAGTATCGGGCAAGGCGACCAACTTCCTAACATGTTTTTCGACGGTTGCACTTCGTAACCGCCAAGACTTTTAGGAGAAATGAAATGACAAGCAGTAATGCAGTTGCACAAACGACGAATATCATAAATGGAGTCGACGTCGATCAGGTCATGAATGTGATCGGCGAAATCGAAGCAGATGCCAGCTATGCGAGTTTTCAATGGCGAGCCACTAACGAGTGGATCGATGGCGGGCTAAGTCGCAGCCGAATCAAAGAGTACTTCGCCGGCAATGCCGAAGATACGACTCGTACTGAGCCATTCATAATCGACGCGGACGAACCGGTCATTGCTGCGGGTAAAGACAGTGCGCCGAACTCGATGGAATATGTGCTGCACGCATTGGCGACCTGTTTGACAGGGACCCTCGCGTACCATGCGGCCGTGCGTGGCATTGAGATCGAAGCTATCGATTCTTCGTCAACCGGCGACATTGACGTTCGCGGTCTTTGTGGTCTGTCCGAAGGCGTACGTAGGGGCTTCAATAAGGTCGTGGTCGACATGCGCGTCAAGAGCGAGGCGAGTGTAGAGGAACTCACCGAGATGGCGTTGTTCTCGCCGGTTTACGACATTGTTTCA
>PVMK01114698.1_pt1 | contig 14001 bp, 16 predicted proteins | sample 1853481 | NCBI WGS metagenome assembly PVMK01 (sample SAMN08533507, study PRJNA380276) | Marine sediment metagenome, whole genome shotgun sequencing project. | reverse complement strand
TTGTTTTGTATTCTGAAGAATTCTTTAGGATTAAAAAAGAGTACCCTGAATTTATGGATGTGATGAAGAAAATGTCTTCAGAGAAAACAGAAAAAACAATACAATTAATGCTCGAAGGAGTTATATTATAAATATTTTGGATTATGAGCAAATCGATCTTATTCACACAATGCCTTCAGAATGATTATGTTAAACCTATTGGGAAATATGATCCATTACCAAATTTAGTTCATGTTGGGTATGAAGAATCTGTTCGTTTAATGGGATTAACACCCTCGGAGGGACCAATTGCAAATACTATGAAATGGGCCTATGACCAATCTGATGAAGATTTAGAAATTATTCATTTAAGAGACTGGCACGACCCGGAAGATGAAAATCAAAAAGAACATTTAGAACTATATGGAGAACATTGTATTATGATGACCGAGGGATCTCGATTTGCTTTTCATTTAGATAAGTATCCTCGTTTAGCAACAATTATTGAGTCATTGCAGCTCAATGATTTCGTCAATACCGAATTGGAAGAAATTTTAGAACCTTATAAAGATCAAAAAATTAGAGTCGGCTTAATGGGGTTATGACCGAAGGGAAAATCTCATTCCTGGCTTATGATTTAAAAACAAGATACCCTCAATTCGACATTGCCGTTTGTTCTGCTTTGTCTGCAGGTTCCTCTCTTTCAGGTCATTATGCTGGGCTTGATAATATGAGAAAAATTCTAGGAATTAGAGTGATTAATTCCGTTGGTGAGTTTACTGGTTTTTTAACCGGAAGTGATGCCGGATTTGAGATAATGCGCGGGAAAGACGAATTGCCCAAGTTGACTTTTAATAAAGAAGCAATGTTACTGAAGCAGATGATAAAATAATTCGGTTTTTGTTTAGAAATACAAGGTCAGTGGAGTTATCGGTACTTGATGGAGGTATTCTGGGAATCTTGTATTACGAGCAAAGAGTGTAGATGGTGAAGGAGAGAGGAAGCACACACACGTTTTAAAAATAGGGCAGCAGGAAGAAATCGGACAGGAAAGAATGTGCTTTGAAAAGGTGGAGTCAGTTTTAGGAATAGTGCCCCTAGAATAACCGATTTTATTGATTATAAAAAAAGAGGAGGTATTAAATATCGTTATGCCTCTATGGGTAAAGGGAAGTCAACGACCTTTCAGCAACTGTACGACTCCGGAATCTCAATGGATGAAGTCAAAAAATTTCTTGATATCGTCTTCATAGATCAGTGGGAAATTTTACAATGCACGTATTTATGAAAAGTCAAACTTACTGGAATATTATGGCAATGACCCCAAGCGTGCCGATCGCTTAAAACCAAGAATTGAAAAAGTATTGGGAAACCGGCAGATGATGAAATATTGACATTGCCTACAGGCCAAAAGTTCCCAACCCATATACCTTTACAAGAGATGGTCTTGGAAAATTAATGAGTTTGAATAATCGGTCGAGCTTCTTTTCTTATGTACATGGAGATTTGAATGGTGCAAATATTATGATCGATCCACAGGATAATGTTTGGTTAATTGACTTTTTTCATACAGACAAAGGACATGTCCTAAAAGATTTGATCAAGTTCGAGAATGATCTCTTGTATATCTATACACCTTTGGAGAATGACGAAGATATGGATGAAGCGATGATTTTAAGCGAATTGCTGTTTGAAATTCGTGATTTGGCACAACCATTGAAATCGGTAGAGGAAACAGGGTTGACTAAGCCAGGGTTTATCAGAACCTATCAAACACTTCAAATTTTAAGGACTTATTATCCAGCACTTATTGAACACGATAGAGATTCACTACAATTAATAATTGGTCAACTCAGATATTCATTACATACTCTTATGTTTTTTGAATCTAACAATACCCAGAAATTGTGGGCATTGCATAATTCGGGTCATTATTGCAGAATCATTAAGGAAAGGATATTATCTGGGGGTAAATTAAGAGTTGATTGGTTAGATCATGAATTAATACCTAATGGAAATATAGGATTGACTATTTTACCTGGAAGAAAAGATTATAGCAGGTCTGTTGATGAAGATTTAAAGCAATTAAAAAAGTATGAAGTTAACACCATTATCCCTTTATTAACGGATGATGAATTGGGACATTTTGGAGTTACAGATCTGTTAGAAAAATATAATGATTATGGCTTCTCAGTGCATCGTCTTCCTATTATGGATCAATTAGTGAGTTCCGAAGAAGAAATGGTAGATATGGTTAGTTATCTTGATAAGGCAGTTCAAAATAATGAAAAAGTATTACTGCATTGTGTGGGTGGTCTAGGGAGATCAGGATTGGTTGCCGCTTCCTATTTAAAATTCAAGGGATTAAATTCATCTGAAGCTCTTAAAGCAGTGCGAAAAGTTAGAGGTCCAAGAACTGTGGAATCCAAAGTTCAAGAAGAATTTGTTGAAAAAATTCAGTTTTAATATAATTATCAAAATGAAAAAAATTACTACAGAAGAACAGCAAACTTTGACAACATTCATGGAAGAAAATAATCTTACTCCTGAAAGCAAATTATATCGATATACCTCCAAAGATTACCTTATAGAAATAAATGGACAATCATACCTGGAGGCAAAAAAAGAACCATCCGATATGGTTATAGATAGATATCATGGTTTCTGGGAAGTGTTTATAGCATCAGAAGTTGGACCTGGTATTTCTTTTCTTTCGAACAAAGAGGAAGAGTATGAAAAATCTAATAGGGTTTGCGTTGAAATGCATTTAAGAGATGTACTAGATCAAGGAGGTCTAATTTATAAAGTAACGTCTTTACCTGCCTATATAAAAGCATTTTTTTGCACATTGCCTGAAGGAAAGATTAAAGTTACTTTAGTTTGAAGTCAGATAGAAACTTTCTTAAGATAAAAGGTCGTACTTCAGACCTTCGTGAACTAAATTAGTAAAAAACTAATATAGTATCATGATATTACCAAAAACAAAAGAAATAGAAGATTACTTAAAATTAAGAAAGAAATTAGGCGTCCTACAATTTGCCAAGGATATTGGAAGTAATCGAAAAGCTTATGAGTTTTATGATATTTAATTATAGTTAAAATTTATGTAATTATTTGATGTAAATACCCTGGAAATCCAAATTAATTCAAGGTCAAAATGTCATTGACTCTTGGACTAAAATATACAAGAAACAAAGCACCAATATATTAATAAACTTCAATTTGAAATTGTTTCAAAATTTAAAGTATCAAGTAGTTTGCTTCTCTTTTATTCCTAACTTTGAATATGGAGGAAAAAAATAATATTTCGAATAAAGACGAAAAGAAACAATACGAAGAAGCTCTTTCTGGGTTGCATAATGAACTCGTTCATCTTCAGGAATGGGTGAAAAATCAAAGACTAAAAGTAGTGATCATTTTTGAAGGTAGAGATGCTTCTGGTAAAGGAGGAACAATCAAACGTTTTACCGAACCATTAAATCCACGTGTTTGTAGAGTGGTTGCTTTAGGTGTACCAACGGAAAGGGAAAGGACTCAATGGTATTTTCAGAGATTTGTACAACACTTACCCGCCGCAGGAGAGATCGTTGTTTTTGATAGAAGCTGGTACAACAGAGCTGGTGTTGAAAAGGTTATGGGTTTTTGTACAAACAAAGAATATGAAGAGTTTTTACGTTCCTGCCCAGAATTTGAACGTATGTTAGTAAGGTCTGATATTATTCTGTTAAAATACTGGTTTTCTGTAAGTGATGAAGAACAGGAAAAACGTTTTAAAAATCGTATTGAAAACCCGATGAAGAGATGGAAATTTAGCCCTATGGATTTAGAATCACGTTCCAGATGGTTGGAATACTCCAAAGCTAAAGACGACATGTTTGCATATACTGATACAAAACAAGTGCCATGGTTTGTTGTAAACGCAGACGACAAGAAAAAGTCACGACTGAATTGTATAAGTCATATTATAAGTAATATTCCATATGAGCAAATGGATTTAAAGCCTGTTACTCTTCCAGAAATTACCTAAACACGAGGGTTATGTGCGCCCACCTATGAATTATCAGACATTTGTACCGGAAAAGTATTAGATATTATGAATATATTAGATAATCTCAAATTAAAAAACACTATAACTCTGTTTAAAAGATATTAGTCTTACCAAATACTATCATAGTATTGTAACCCCCCTTCAATTTTTTTCAGTGAGTAAAAATGTCACTAAGTGGCGATGTACATTAAAAATAGTTCCCGGTGATTATATCCCTATCCCCCTTTTCTTAGAAGGCATTCTTTATACCGTTTCAACCTTCTATTTTCAAAGGGATTCCAGAATTTTTAAACTAAAAACGTACGTTTTGCGTACGTTTTTTATCTATATTATATTAAAGCCAGTTTTTAATTCCTATATGTTAGATAGTTCGTTTGACGTAAGTAATAATCCAAACTTAAACTGTATAGAGGTCGATGATGCCATATGGAGTGCCACTAACTGGAACTATATTGATCCCCAATCTTTTTTTGATGAAAACTGTTTTGCTCTGCCATCCGATAATTTTGCTATTGAGATTATAAGTGAAACCTGTCCTGGAAAGAACAATGGTCAGGTTTCAATTTCGGCTAATGAGACTTATGATTATGAAACTACCATTAATAGTGCTGATTATAATTTTATTGCCGCCACAAAATTAAAACTTCAGAACATTATTATTATCAAGGTCTAAACTTTTTATTTGATCTGCGTCAATAAATAATTCTCGCAACAACGTATTTTGAGTCACATTCAAACTAGTTAATTGATTTTCATGACACCAAATAAATAATAATGCTGTGTTTTGAGTGACATCCAAACTTGATAATTGATTACCATTAACCAATAATGACAACAAAGCAGGATTTTGAGTCAAGTCTAAATTATTTAGTTGATTTTCGTAACAATACAACGTGGTTAAGTCTGTATTTTTGGTCACATCCAAACTAGTTAATTGATTTTCATAACACCAAATAAATAATAATGCTGGGTTTTGAGTGACATCTAAACCCGATAATTGATTACCATTAACAATTAAATCCACCAAAGCAGTATTTTGAGTCAAGTCTAAATTAGTTAGTTGATTTTCGAAACAATATAGCGTAATTAAGTCTGTATTTTTTGTCACATCCAAACTAGTTAATTGATTTTCATAACACCAAATAAATAATAATGCTGTGTTTTGAGTGACATCTAAACTTGATAATTGATTACCATTAACCAATAATGACAACAAAGCAGGAATTTGGGTTACATCCAAACTTGGTATTTGGTTATTCCTACAATCTAAAATCTCTAATGCGGTATTCGAGCTTACATCTAAACTGCTTAATTGATTGCCTTCGCAGCGTAATATTTCTAATGCTGTATTTGAACTTAAATCCATATTGCTTAACGGATTATCAGAACAATACAATTCCTTTAAAGCCGTAAAACCCTCAATCCCCGTTAGATCAGATATGTTTTTCCAATTAAGATTTAAAATAAGAACAGTATTAATATTTGCGGTGGGCACATAATCGTCTAACGGGCCAGAGTCATACCCCAAATCAATTAGGGCTTGTTCGAAGTTATCGTCAGGAACATAAGTGGTTTGTGAAAAGCCAAGGGAAATTGTCAATAAGGATAAAATCAAGATAGTTAAAAACGAAATGTTTTTCATAATCATTTAGTTTATCAAACAATCAATATTACTAACAAACGGCTGCATTATTCCATCGAATAAAAGCCGGCCTCATAAAGCATGTGTGTTTTTGTAAATAATAGATAAGAAGCATATCTAAATTTAATAAATATAATTGAATTATCCAACTAATTGGTATTGAAACCTTTAATGCAATCTACCAAATCATGACAATAATTTTCACCTAACCAAATACCATCATAGAACTGTAAAACGCTTTAAAAGTTATACGAAATGGAGATTGAAGAAATAGAAGATATGCTACGATCCCAGGAGATAGAATCTAATATGGCTGGCAGGGTTTTTAAGACGTCTAATGCTGCTTTAATATCATCATTTAATTATCTTTAAAGAATTGTATATTTTAATCATAAATGAATAAAACTATAATAAAATATAAATATGTTTTATTTGTAACTGTAATTGTCTTTGTTCTACTTGCCTTAATAAAAGTTCCATCAATTAAATTTAATACTGACTTCTCCCTTTTTCTTGCCGACAATGACCCCGAATATTTCTTTTATGAACAGCTCAAATCTGAAATAAAAGACGATGAATCTTTATTAATAATTGGAGTTAAAAATGACTCATCAGTTTATCATAAAGACTTTATTATAAAGGTGCAATCTTTTATGACAGACCTTAAGGAACTAAAAGAAGTTAAAACTGTTAAAGGGCTTACAAATTTATCTTATCCGGTAAAATCTTTGATTGGACTAATTAGCTTTCCATATATTAATGTTAGTGATAGTTTAAACATTAATTATTCAAAAAGTAAAATTAATAATGACTTCGATATAACACAACACTTTGTAAACAAAGAAGGAACGGTATTATTATTATGGATAAACATTAAAGATAATTTAGACCCTAATGAAATTGAAAATGGCCTAACTAAAATTGGTCAACTTAGACAGAATTATTCTGATTTAAATACATATATATGGGGGAGGACATATTTAAAAGATGCCTTAAATGAAATCACTAAAAGCGAGACGAAAAAAATAATAGTCTGGGCGCTACTTTTTTTTAATTATTGCATTATCATTACTATTTAAAAGAAAAAAAGCAGTTATATATTCTGTTTCTCTTGTGATTGCCTCCTTCATCATTTTTGCAGGCGGAATGAGTTATTTGAACAGACCCTTTGGTTTAATGTCAAACTTGTTCCCAACAATTATTCTTATAGTTGGCATTTCTGATATTATTCATCTTTCTATAAAATATAATATTGAAATTGGTAAAGGAAAACCCATAAAAGATGCTCTATATATTACATTGAAAGAAATTGGTTGGGCAATTTTTATAACCTCATTTACTACAGCTATTGGGTTTTTCACCTTATATCTATCTCCGATGAAGGCATTACGTGATTTTGGGATTGAAGCAGGAATAGCGGTCATACTCACATTTATTATTACACTTTTGCTTGCGCCGATATTATTCTCATATTCTAAAGACAAACATGTGTTTTCAATAAATAAAACCTTAGAAAGTTTTATGAATAATATTTTAATTCAAATTGAGAATCTACGAAAATATCCACGCGCCGTCATGAGTATTTTTGTTCTGTTATTAATAGTTGCAGTATATGGTATAAATTCTATTAACACCAATAACCTCCAATTTTCAATTCCAAATAAAAGTGAATTATACACTAATTATTCGTTTTTCGAAAAAACATTAAATGGTTCACGAACTTTTGAGATTGTATTAAGTGCTAAAAACGAGCATAAACTAAATCATCCTAAAAATTTAAATAGCATTAATATGATTCACAAATTTCTTGATAGTTTACCTTATTTATCATCCGTAAAATCCCCAATTCTGTATTATCGAATATTAGACAAAATCTATAGTCCAAATAAGAAAAACAGTGCATCATTTATTCTTAGCGAAAATGAGATAAGAAAATATGAAAATCAATTTAATAAGGTATCAAATAGCAATTATTTGTCAAATAAAGATAAATCGATTTTTAAGTTTAATGCTCAAATGAAGGACCTTGGTCGACATAATATAGCGAAAATAAATAATTACATTTTAGCACATATTAATACACTGATTGATACTACTAAAGTTTCAGTACGCCTTTCAGGAATGGATTATCTTTTTGATCGAGCTCATGAACAACGTATTAATAATATGATATTTGGATTGGCGTTGGCCATTGTAATGGTTGCATTAATTTTAGGGCTATTATTTAGAAAAACAGCTATCATGATTATGGCATTATTATTAAATATAATTCCAATTATCATCGGTGCTGGAATTATGGGATTTACAGATTTAGAACTTCGATCAGGTACATCCATAATTTTTACCATAGCATTTGTAATCGCGGTAGACGATACGATTCATTTGCTGAGCAAATTTATATGGGAAAGAAAACAAGGGCATAACGTTGAAAAAGCTCTAAGCATATCTATTCAAGAATGTGGTAAAGCAATTATAGCAACAAGCTTTATTTTGATAGGAGCATTTTTTATTTTAATGTTTTCTGGATTTGATGAGATATTTACTCTTGGGTTTATAACTGGAACTATCATTTTAGTCACACTTGCAATTGACTTAATTCTTGCTCCTATACTAATGTTAAATTGGTTTAAGAGATATTTATAAAGAAGAAGTAGGTTTGGGTGAGGGCTCTTTGGTCATTTTTGGCCCTTTCCATAATCTGATATAGTTTCTAAAAAAAGTCATTCTTCCTTTTTTAGAGTTTATGTATTTTGATAAGTGTATCCATGGGATATTCGGGTTTTGGTGGTGGGCCAAATGTATATTGAAATTAAGATAAATTACATTCAACCATCGAGGTATTTTCAAATTGTGAGCCCCGTTAATAATATCTCTTGGACTGAATGCATGATTAACATAGTTTTGAGAAGACCAAACAAAACCATGAACTGCAAATAAAATAATCCAAGTCGTAAAATCCCAATGAACAAACCATAAACAAAGTATTTGAAACACAATAACAATAAGGGATTCTTTTTGAGATGTTCTAAGTTTAAACGGATGATCACCCCCTTCTAAAAACCCCCGTATTTCGGTATGCTTTTTAAAAAATTTTGAATGTACTAATGAGGGAGCTAAAGTAAAGAGAATCACGCTTAACCACAAGGCAAAATAACCCAATCCTATCATCATTAAATAGAGGTTCCCATAGCGCAGCCATTTATTTTGATGTTCATAATACAAATCCCACATTTCCTCATCTGTTCTGTTTTTTTTGTGATGTTTGAGATGGCAATGTCTAAAGAAGTGATAGGACGTCACAAACATCGTACTCAGATACCTCCCAAGAAGGACATTTATTTTATTGTTTGGATGCAAGGAGTTATGGGCGGCTTCATGCATCAAGGAATAAACAGGAATCATAACTATTCCAAATGCTAACCCTACTAAAAATTTATACCCTATTTCATCAGTTCTGGAGCCAAGATAAAGGAGAAAAAAGTATAATCCAGAACAACAGATAAGAATTACAACATTTATTTTTGTTGGTATTGGGAATTTGTCTTTCATTTCATATTACTTATAAACAGTATAAGCTGCAACTTTGCCATAAACAAAGGAACGATCATTGTCGCAAATATCTTTACTTAAGGATACGTTTTTAACAATATCTTCTCTTAAGCTTTCTGGAACTTCTCGTGGAATCATAAGATTTCTGAAAATAACCCTGGCATGCGGTTTTGCGGTCCTCTTTACGGCAGAAAATAAGCGTTTGGTTTCCTCTTCACTCATTAACTCGCAAATATTAGAGAGTGCAAAGCAATCAATACTTTCTTCTTTCAAAGAATCGAGCCAGCCCTGAGCATCCGACGTAAATATTTTTATTCTATCCACTCTTGATTTTATGGTCTCATAATTTTCGCGTTTTAAGTAATCAGGCACTTCCTCCTGACTCTTATACTTTCCCAATAGATAGAGAGAAACAAAATAGTTCCCTTTAATTGGTAGGTCCCTAAATGCCTTTTTTGATCGATTATAAAAACTCTCTGCAAATGAAGCGCTCCCGTCATCAAAATGAAAATAATCTGCGGCCAGTCCCTTTTTTGCCAGCATATGTTTATTGAATAAAATTTTAAACAGGTATTTAAATCGTTTCGTATCCCAAACAGTATCAAAATATTGTTCTTGTTCTTCCTTGGTTTTGGCCTTAAACAATCCTAAAACTCTGTTTTTTCCTTGTAATAATTTCAAAAATTTCCCGGCAAACTTTACAAATCGTTCGTATTTGCCATTCATGATAAATCCTTTGGAAATTATTTTTTCATGCTCAATCCAAAACCGCACGGATTCAGAACTTAAGTGAGGTTTAATATTTTCAAATAAACCAACTCTGTCATTATGTGGCACCAAACCGGAAAAACCAATAAAATCCTCAAACTTTAATGCTTTAATAGCAGCAATTTTAAGATGAAGTAATTGTGACTGAGCCAAATTGATGTCTACGCAATAGATTGTTTCCGGATTGTTCAATAAAAATCCAAGGATATTACAACCCCCAGATGTAATAGCTAAAATGGTGTCCTTCGATTTAATTTTTAAGGCATTATAGTCACTTATCGGGTCCTCCCAATTATGGGTAAATACTAATTTTGATAATTGAACTTGCTCTTGATTATTATTCATGGTTAGTGTTTGTTAAATCATTTTTTACCATAATCCTTGAGTATTATAAAAAGGTGCTATTTCCAAACCATGTTTTAAACTCAATGAGTAAATTTCATCAATCTTTTTATTTGTTATATTACCTTTTCCTATGGAATAATTTTCAAATTTATTTTCAAATGCAAGCACAATTGCTTCGAGCACACATCCGTGACCTATATAAGGCGAAGGATATTTATAAAAATGACTAGAATAATCCGGACTAAAATCGTATCCGTACTGGATCTGCCCCATACCACCATGAAATAATGATATCCCACCGCGATTCTCTATTTTTTGTTCTAAGTTTTTAGGATATCCGGCATCACATATAATGACTTTCTTTTTGCTACGAGTAAATTTAATATTTTTTGAACTTGCTACACTTATTATTATATCGGCTTCTGAAATAAGGTCATTTAATTCTGTTGAATATTTAAATTCTTTGTATTCTTGAATTATTTCGTTTGAAAAATTTTGGAGACGTTTTTTATTTCTTGCACATAACAACAACTGTTTTACTTTACCTTTCAAATAATGGGTGCATGCCGTCCCAATGTCACCAGTGGCCCCTAGAATTAATACATTACAATCTTTCAAATTCATCTGCAACTGCTTGGCTGCTTTTTCAATTCCTTTCAAAATATAAGCAGAAGTTAGGGTGTTACCGGTTGTTAGTGCCATATTATTGTTTGCGTAAATACTTAAATTTCCTTCTAATACAATGGATGTAAAACCCCCGAACGTAACAAATCTGGCCTTAAGTTTATTGGCAACAACGACAGCCCTATTAACTTTATTAATGTTTACCCTTAAATACTTCGCATCCAATTTATCAGGATCTATAAAAGATTCAATATAAACACCATTGATCTCAATTCCAGTCTTAGACCTAACTTTCATTTTAAAAATTTCACGAGGTGGTATAAAACTAAATATGTCTTTTACTTTTTCCAATGATAACTGCTCATAATCAGAGCTGCGAATACCATTTATAAATGACTGAATATTTTGCCAATTATCCTGATGGCCAATAACGGCGAAATCTAGGCTGGGAGTTTTGCGAGCCATACAATTGATTTATCTCCAGGAATTCCAATATTATCTAAGGCGTTGGCATAAAGAGCCAAAGCGTTACCTCGCAATGTTTTCACATCTAACCCAATGTGATGTAACGAATTTTTCATACAGTCACCATTACAAACCCCGCAATGCCCTCTTAAATCGGTAGTTGCAGAAAATTGTGCAAGAATGGTCATACAGTCAAAATGAATATTTTCGAACTTCTTTATAAATTCGGAAGGATCTTTTCGCAATTCCTCGCGCAATAATTCTGTGGAATGTTCCATATGTTCCTTTTCTTCATCCGAAATGGAGAGGAATAACTTGCTCGCTTCATCTTCAAGTGCTCGACCAACATCTGTATACATGGAAACGGCGAAGGCTTCGAGCATAACTTCCTGAATAATGATACAAGCGATGAAGTCATTCTTCTTTGCATAGGACAAAAATACCTCGCGAATACTCCGCCAATATTCGCCATTTAAATTAATGTTGATGTTTAAATCCATTTTTTTTGCATAAGCCAAAAATCCTTCGGCATGCTGTCGTTCACTATCCGCGTGTTCAACGGCTTCCATTTTTTCATGGGGATCATCAATGGTGTCGGCTAAAGAAGCAAAATTGGACATTCCAATAAGTTCGCCAGTTATAGCTTGAGAAAAAATATCCGAAATCACATTGAATGCCTCAATACTCTTAAAATCATAATTAGCTGTTTCCATACGAATATTACTTTAAAATTTATATTAAACAATTGAGAAATCTTTAAATGGTACACCCTTTTTAACTTTTTCCAACAGATCTTTACTGTCTTTCATACTCACCAACATACCAACAGAATAGAATGTGAACTTTATAAATTTAGGCAACTTTTTTATTAATGGATCTCTTTCGTGTAAACCAATCGATACGAACGAATACGATTTATTATAAGCGCATTGTTTGGCATGCGATATAAGAAGAGAAATTAGATTTTTATCATATTTGCGAATTGCTAAATATTTTATATAGAGCATTTTAATTGGTTCATTTTCCTTTGGCAGTTTAGATATTTTTATAACGCTCCTGAAAAAATTCATAAATGCGACCATATACTTTAAATACCAAGACATGTTTAATACCACGTTTTGCTTCATATTCATAGTGTCTATAATACACATGATTGCAATTAACTGTCCATCTTTTCTAACCCCATATAGTGCAGTTTCTTCAAGTTTATCTCTGGTGATTACACTGGCCAATTGATGTCTTGCATAGTATTCATTTAAAAAATCAAGGACTTCATTGGTTGCTTCATCCAATTCAATATTAAATTTTGAATTGGATGCTTTTTCCTTTGAACCAATAAACTGAAAAACTTTAAAAGCACCTATATTTTGAAAATCAGGATAATGCGATCTGTCCTTAAAAAATACAAACGGTCTTTTATTTCCCTTTGAAAGATTTAAAAAAGCGAAATCGGCATTTTGAGTTTCTAAATATTTAGCGACTTCATGCGTTAACTGAAGCCCGATTCCTCTATTACGATGTGTCTTGGCAACCTTAAAATCACTAATGTAATATAATGGATATTCTTCATTATTTATATATACTATTTGATCAGATACACAAATTGAACCCACAATTAAGTCGTTTTGTAAGGCTATATAAACATTGGTTTTTCCTCTTAATTTATTTAATTCGAAAAAATTTGGATAGCGGTCAATACGCAATCCCATTTCCCCAGACATACTGGTAGAACTCGTAAGTTCTAATAATTGTTGATTATCCTCAATAGTTGCCAATCGGTAATATATCATTTAATTTAGATGTTTTAGTTCAGAATGTTTGAGGTAAGTTAAATATAACAAAAATACATATTGGATTCTTAAAGGTCTTGTTGATGTTTTCATAATTACATTTGTTAGTTGTTTTTATAGCAGTAAATGTTTCTTTTTAGAGGAGATAGGATCTTAATCTCTTGCTTTATGTTTCATTTACTGCACTAAAGATATACTGGGGACATTAGGTTAATGTCCGAAATCATGGACGATAGACAAATTAGGACATATTTAATGGAATCGATGATTTCGGGAATTCCATAAAACAAAAACCCGCAATTCTTGCGGGTTATGTGATTGTAGTGATCCCGACAGGATTAAATATCCCTATGCACTTCATGCTGAAAATCAACAAAATAATACATCACCTCATTCAAAAAAAAAGCAAGCTCTTTTTTTGAACTTGCTTGTTTTCAACCTTTTGTTGATTTATTTGTGATCGCGACAGGATTCGAACCTGTGACCGTCTGCTTAGAAGGCAGATGCTCTATCCAGCTGAGCTACGATGTTTGTTCGCCTTTGCTATTCCAGTGAGTGCTTGTGCTCACTATGTGCACTACTTTAACCTGATTAAAAAATAAATTATTGAGAGTAATTATCGTTCGTGTTTTTCTTCAAGGGTTAGAGCTTTTAACTCGTAGAGGGTCATTTATAATTTACTAATCGAAGTTTTCTGTTTTAGTTAATTTGCCATTCTCATCGTAGTATTTCCATTCGCCTGTTTTATACTCTCTAACATTATAGCCTTTTTTATGATATCCCGATTCACT
>PVMK01119781.1_pt1 | contig 14004 bp, 13 predicted proteins | sample 1853481 | NCBI WGS metagenome assembly PVMK01 (sample SAMN08533507, study PRJNA380276) | Marine sediment metagenome, whole genome shotgun sequencing project. | reverse complement strand
CCGAATGCCAAATGCCACATCTTCTACAACATTCGAATTGTTTCTTACTGCATCGAAGAAGATGACATGATGGTCGTAATGAGCGCTGTATCCTTTAGGAGCATTATATTCTATGTCTCCCGGTTGCACCTGGCCTCTCACAGGAGGGTATTCATCAGCGTACCATTTGGCATACTCCTCTTGGGTTGCTTCTGAAAAAGTTTCATAGGTATCCCAACCGCCATATCCGGGAGCTGAAGGAAGGACTTTTTTCTGAACGGTCAAAGAATTGCCTGCCAGAATCATTACTCCTTCAGTACCTACCAGACGCAACTTTGAGCTTCCACCGGATCCATCGATCAAGTTCACTCGCAGCTGGAGATTAAAGGCACTGTGTTCTTTGGTTTCAGGATAGTCAAAACATCCCAATACCACATCAGGCACATCTCGTCCATCTTTCCAATAGCGCAGCCCTCCAGTGGCATAAATGCGATTAGGCCCCAGGCTGTTGGTCACTGCATGCAGACCGGAAAACAGGTGTACAAAAAGGTCCCCAGGAACCCCAGTGCCGTAGTCCTGATAGTTTCTCCAGCGGAAAAAGCGGGTAGCGTCGAAGTCTCTTTTTGGCGCGTTGCCGATGAATGCCTCCCAATCTATGGTTTCTGGGCTGGCATCCCGGGGAATGGAATACTGCCATGCACCCATGGCAGAAAAGCGGTCTGTCCAGCTTTCTACTACCACCAATTGCCCAATCATACCGGCTTGATACAATTCTTGGGCTTTTTGGTTGACTATGGAACTGACCCTTTGACTTCCTACCTGCAGTACTTTTTGCGTTTTCTTCTGGGTATCTAGCAGGGCTTGGGCCTCAGCCAGTTTTTGCATTAGCGGTTTTTCGCAGTAGACCGCCTTTCCTTTTTCCATGGCATCAATGGCAATTTTTTGATGCCAATGATCGGTAGTAGAGATTACCACAGCATCGATATCGTCACGATCCAGCAATTCGTGGTAATTTTGAGTAACAACAACGTCTGACCCGTACACTTCCTGAGTCCTGGTAAGTCTACCCTTATAAAGGTCGCAGGCTGCTACTAACTTAACTCCGGGTACCCTAACAGCGGTTGCTGCATTATTGAATCCCATGATACCCATGCCTATGAACCCCACGTTGATCTGGTCATTTGCAGAAAAAGGGATACGGGATTTTAGTTCTTGTAAGTTTGTATTTTCCCCTAAGAGGGTCAATGCACCGCTGCCGGTAGCAAGTGAAGTGGTGGCCAACTTTTTAACAAACGATCTTCTGGAATTGTGATGATATTTTTTCATGGGATTGGTAAATCTTGATCAAGCGGTTAACTTAATTAAAAATTCTTAATATTGATTTGTTTAGTTATCTGAATATTTAATTAGAAATCAATGTTTGTGTCTTATCTGCCGGTTTTTTTATGAAAATTCTAATCGCCCCGGACAAGTTTAAAGGATCGCTAACGGCCAGTGAGGTTTGTAATGCTATTGAGCAGGGGTTGCTTCAATTCGATGCTGCCCTAGCAATAAAGAAAGTTCCCCTGGCTGATGGCGGCGAAGGCTCACTGGATATTCTGGGAGAATGTCTGGAATTGCAATCCGTGTCTTTAAAGGTAAAGGACCCTCTGGGTAGATCAATCACCACAGCCTACAAGCTGTCCGGAAGCACGGCGTATATAGAATTGGCCGCAGCATCCGGCCTGCACTTACTCAAAGAGCATGAACGGGACTGCCTGCTTACTTCGAGTTTCGGGACTGGTCAAATGATACTGGATGCTTATAATCATGGAGTAAACCAAATCTATCTGTTTGTAGGTGGTAGCGCCACCAATGATGCCGGAATAGGCATCCTCAATGCGCTGGGTATAAATGCCGTTGGGCCTGACCGTTTGTTGGAACCGATCGGCAGCAATTTGACAAAGCTTACTGGTTTTGATGAAACACTGCGAAGAATTCCTGCAGGGGAGCTTTCCTTCACGGTGGTTTGCGACGTTAAGAATTTTCTATATGGCCCCCATGGCGCAGCTTTTGTTTACGGTCCTCAAAAGGGTGCCGATTCCCAGGCAGTAGAGCACCTGGATCTGGGACTGAGAAATTTCGCTCAAGTGGTTTTGACCAACCAAGGCCTAAGAGTGGACAATTTTGAGGGTGCGGGAGCAGCCGGGGGGGTGGCAGCCGGCATCAAAGCCTTCTTCCCAATAAATGTCCAATCAGGAATTGAGGCCATAATAGAGATGGTGGGACTTGCGGAGTCAGTGTCTTGGGCGGATCTGGTAATTACCGGAGAAGGAAAATTTGATCATCAAACCCTTGAGGGCAAAGTTGCGATGGGGGTCCATAACCTTTGCGACCGATTCCAAAAGAGGATGGCAGTGATTTGCGGTACCGTAGACCTGGACCCACATCAACTGGAAACCCTTAATATTTGGAAGATAAGTTCCTTGGTCAGAAAAGACACAACAATTAAACAGGCCGTTAACAACGCCTATGAGTTGGTCAGTATGCGTGCTTTTGAGTTGCTATCCGTAGCTAGCTACCGATAGCAGGAAATTTCATTCTAAGCTATCAAGCCATTGAGCCAGCAGTTCTGGCCAGTATCTTAAGTGGCCGTCATCCAACGCCAGGGAGTAACCATGCCCTCCATGGGGATAAAGATGCATTTCACACGCCAACACCTGGTTACTAAGAAGAGCCTGGTAAAAACGAAGGCTGTTCTCAACAGGAACGGCATTATCATCCGATGAATGCACCAGAAAGGTTGCAGGTGTTTGCTCGGTAACCTGCAATTCATTGGAATAATAATCTTGCAACTCTTGAGAAGCGGCCTCTCCCAATAAATTATTCCTGCTGCCCATATGGGTTATTTCATCAGTCATGGAAATAACCGGGTAAACAAGCACCATGAAATCGGGGCGGGCGCTGATTTCGGTCATCTCATGCGCAACATCGGCTTCGGGTTCATCAAAATGAGTCCCCAAAGTAGCCGCCAGATGTCCTCCAGCGGAAAAACCCATCACTCCAATTTTATTCGGATCAAGATTCCATGACGCTGCATTTTTACGAACCAGGCGGATGGCCTGTTTGGCATCTTGCAAGGGGGCCAGACGGGGGGATTTCTGAGAGGTGATCGAAGGAAGTCGATACTTTAAAACGATGCCGGCAATCCCTTTGGAGTTCAACCATTTTGCGATATCCGTTCCTTCCCAGTCGTAAGCAAGTCCTCCGTAGCCTCCTCCAGGGCAAATAACTACTGCCAGTCCAGAGGCATGACGCTTGGCAGGTAAATAAACTGTGATACCAGGTGTCTGGACATTAGTGATCCACAAGATGTCACCTTGCTCTTGAATCTCCTGTTCAGAAGTCTTCAATTGGTTGGGAACACCATCAGGCCATAGAGGTAGTTGGATCTCCTGTGACCAGGCGGGCAGGGTTGTCAGTAGTAATATTAGAAATCTCATTGTTTGATTTGTATAAAAATTGTAAACTACTAAAACCCCAACTATGTACGAAAAATCCCATGAGATACTACCAGCATTGGTTTAGAGAATTATGAAAACCTACATCTGTTGGCCATAAGGGAATTAGAGGAAAATAATAACCGATTATTTCTGTTATTTAGATGAATCATTTATGAATAAGTTAATAGCGGCATTACTGCTCCTTTGCTCATGCCTGCAGCTCCTGGCACAGGGAATAGTTTATCAGGAATCCTTTGAAGGGTCCAATGAGGTATTGTTTCGGGAAATAGCCAATCAAAGCAACCTGGGAGAAATAAAGTCAGGTAAGTATCACTGGAAATATTCCGGGCAATCACTCCACGCCTTGAACTATTATTGCAACCGGCTGAATACCGACAGTAATTTTTCAGTAGAGATCCGTCTAAAGTCCATGAAATCAGGCACTGAATATGGCCTTTGCTGGGGTGGTGTTAACTCCCGGAATGCCCATTATTTTTTGTTGAAGGGACGAAAATACTCAATTTGTACAGTAGTCAGTGGACAAGTAAACTGTAGTATTGATCAGAAACCTGCCAAAGTACGGCCGGATTACAATGTTATGCGGGTAGAGAAAGCCGGGAACATCATTCAATACAAAATCAATGAGGTAATAGTGCATTCGGAGCCTTTTGAAGGAGTTTTTGGTAAAGCCTTTGGAATGGCAATGTGGAATTCGGGGTCTATACAAGCTGATGATTTTACTCTAAAAGGCAGTAATTTAAGCATCAAACTTGATCCGGATCTTTATTATGCGCACCAACCCGAACACCTCAGTGCCTCTATTAATACCGCATATGAAGAAATGACCCCGGTAATAACCCCAAATGGGAAAGAGATCTATTTTTCCCGAAGGTCCGACCCTTCCAATATCGGTGGCACAGGTGACCTTCAGGATGTTTATTACTCCAAATTTGGTCCTGATGGATGGTCTAAATCAGTGAATTTAAAACGGCCTATTAACAACAAGGGCCCAAATGCAGTATTTTCCGTAAGCCCGGATGGCAATACACTCTTGCTGATGAACACCTACACTTCTGATGGTCAACAGAAAGGCATGGGACTATCAATAAGCAGGAAAACCAGCAAGGGATGGGCCAATCCGGAAGATGTAAAAATGAGGAGTTTCTACAATAAGAGTTTTTACAACGAGTACTTCCTTTCTAATGATGGCAAGGTTATACTATTGGCGGTAAATCGGGACGACACCTATGGAAGCCGTGATTTATATATAAGTTTCGCAGAAGGAAACGATATTTGGTCCGCACCAAAAAATTTGGGAGAACAGATTAACACTGGAGGTACTGAGCTTTCACCTTTTCTGGCGGCTGACGGGAAAACCCTTTATTTTAGCTCAAACGGACATCCAGGTTATGGCCGCAATGATATATTTATGGCTCGCCGATTAGATGACAGCTGGACCAATTGGTCCCTGCCTACGAATTTGGGGGAACCGATAAACTCTTCGGGTACCGATGCTTATTACAGTATACCTGCAGCAGGAGACCATGCATATTTCGTCAGTAATGAGGCAGGCTTAGGAAAGAACGATATATTCAAAATCGCACTACCAACACCGGTGAAACCTGAGCCGGTGGTATTGGTATTCGGTAAGGTTCTGAACAGCAAGACTAGTGCACCATTGTCCACAGGAATTACTTACCATGATTTTAATGAGGCTATCGAAATAGGAATAGCAAGGTCCAATCCCGAAAGCGGTTACTACGAAATCGTATTACCAATTAGCCGGGTTTATAGTTTTTTTGCAGAGAAGCAGGGATTTTATTCTGTCCAGCACCGACTGGACCTTACGGGGATTGAGGAATATAAGGAAATAGAAAGGGACTTGTACCTTACTCCAATTGAAAAGGGGCAAACCGTTAAAATGAATAATGTGCTTTTTTACAGGAGCAAGGCACAATTGATGCCTACCAGTTACCCTGAATTGGATAAATTGGCTCAAATGATGACTGATAATCCTACTATAGCCATCCAGCTGGAAGGGCACACAGATAATGTAGGTGATCGATTCAAGAATATCAGACTGTCCCAGGATAGGGTTGCGGATGTAAGAAATTATTTAATAAAGAAAGGAATATCCGAGGAAAGGATTTCCGGTACCGGATATGGTGGAAGTAAGCCCATTGCAGACAATAGTACAGAGGTAACCCGTCGTCTAAATCGACGTGTAGAGTTTAAAATTACGGGCTTTTAATGCTTGTACCCGGTTTAATCCTTACGTTTATTGTAATGAATTATATGGATACTACGGAGGCCATGTAGTATTGAGTCCTTCTGAATAAATAATGTAATCTCTGTATAATTCTGTACATAGTAATTTTTGGAAATAGATTCAACAGCTTGAATTGAGTTGATGTTATAATTTAGCATCAACATGAAATTTTACATACTTATTGCTTTGGTTCTCTGTGTGCTTCAAACTGAAGCTCAAATGCAGTTGGCGAGCTTAACCACTGATCCACCAAGGCCGAAAAAGCGCTACGAATATCAGCTTCAGCGCATGGACAAAAGAGTCAATTCTCCTTTTCATGAAGGAGCACCATTAATTTCGATGGATGGATCTATGCTTTATTTTTTTGTAGCGGACCACCCCAATAATAAATTCGGAACAAAAGGGAGTCAAGATATTTGGTATACCGAGCGCACTTCCAACGGAAAATGGCGTGAAGCCGTCCATATGCCTGCTCCATTGAATCAGAACCGGTATAACCAGGTAATGAGTATAATCAACCAAGGAAATACCCTATTAATAAGGGGTAAAGGAAATAAGTTGTCAGAGGGGTTTTCAATTGTTCACCGTAATTTCAACGACTGGAGTAACCCAGTGCCTCTGAGGATTAAGGATTACGATAACATGCGGAAAGGGGTGTATTCAGGGGGTGTTTTAAATCAACAAGGGGATGTACTATTGTTGTATTTTAATGAACTCAAGGACCAGAAGATCGGTGACCTTTATGTGAGTTTCAAACAGAAAGACGGTAGTTGGTCAAAACCTGCCTTTATTAAGGCCTTGAATACTTCTCATGATGAATTCGGCCCAAACTTAGATCCTGATGGAAGTACTTTGTATTTTGCCAGTACCCGGCCTGGAGGCCAGGGAAGTTCGGACATATATGTATCCAAACGATTGGACGATACTTGGTTGAAATGGTCTGAACCAATAAATCTAGGCCCTCCGGTCAACACCTCTGGGTTTGATGCTTACTATTCAGTTGATGACAAAGGGAATGTTTTCACCACTCGTGCATACATGTCTCCTGATGGAGGCAGCCTGGATATTTTGTCGTTAATCCCTGTAGAAAAGCCAAAGCCTAAATTGGCCATCTGGGGCTACGTTTATGATCGGGAAACTGAGGTGACGGTAACAGCAACAGTAAAGTATGAGATTCATCAGATAGCTGCTGATGAGGTGGTATCAGACAATATCGATGGATTCTATGAAGTAATAATTACTGGAGACGGCACCTATCAAATATTAACTACCGCCGAAGGCTACATGAATACTTCCGATGAACTTGTAGTACCTGTGGTGGAATCAGATACCATAATCCAGAAAGACCTCTATCTAGACCGGATTGAAATCGGTACTACCGTCCGCCTTAATAACATATTCTTTGATTTTGACAAGACTACTTTAAGGCCTGAAAGCATGATGGAACTAAATACGTTGGTTGAATTTCTTAAGTCCAACCCATCAATCAAGGCCCAAATATCAGGACATACGGACAGCAAAGGCTCTGATCGATACAACGTCAACTTGTCTGAGGGCAGGGCGGCCTCTGTAAGATCCTATCTCTTAGAGCACTGGGTTGACCAAGACCGTATCATATCAAAAGGGTATGGTGAAAGTGTGCCAGTGACAACTAATGAAACCGATGAAGGAAGACAGCTCAACCGTCGGGTAGAGTTTACAATATTGGAAATATAATTGCGGGTGTGATCAAGGCCCGGTTACGGGCCTGGTAATTAGGCAAAAGGCAATCTTTACGATTGCCTTTTGTTGTTATTAAAACGCTCAACAAACTGGCGACAGAAATCTTTTATTAGGTTTCTGGTATGCCGAAAACTATCACTGATTTCCTGTTCAGAGCCTTGGGCGTTCGCCGGGTCCGGAAAATTCTCATGTATCTTTATTGAATTTCCATGAAACACCGGACATCTTTCTTTCGCATGGTCACAAACGGTGATGATATAATCAAAGTCAATTTCCTGATATTCGTCTAAATGATTTGAAGAGTGATTTGAAATATCGATACCATCCTCTTTCATAGTGGATACTGCCCTGGCGTTTACACCGTGCGTTTCCACGCCGGCGCTATATACCTCCATATTGGGATCAAAATGTCGCAAATACCCTTCCGCCATTTGGCTACGGCATGAATTACCAGTGCATAGTACTAATAGTTTGGTCATTCAAATTTGGTTTTTAATCACAACAGGTCGATTCACAGCAGTCAGAAGGTTTTTCTGCGTAAACCGTGATGCTATAAATCCCACTTTTACTATTTAGAAATGTTCGTATCTCATCAGGCTTCATTACATTTTCCAAAATTTCGTGGGGCAAGTTTATGCTACTTGTTTTTTGAACGGAAATGTTTTTAAAGCCAGACTTTTTAATTATTTCCAGGTAGGTTTCTTTCACTTCAGCTCCCGATACGCATCCGGCATACATTTCGGCAGATTCTCTTAGCGCTAATGGCAGTTCTCCTTCCACCACCACATCAGATATGCTAAAATGACCTCCCGGCTTCAAGATACGGAAGGTTTCATTAAAGGCGGCAATTTTATCTGGTACAAGATTCATTACACAATTACTAACTACTACATCAGCGGTATTATCGGAAAGAGGAATATGCTCGAGGTCAGCTTCTATAAAGTGGACATTTTTATAACCCAAATAGGCGGCATTTTTGCTGGCTTTTTCTATCATGGCAGCTGTAAAATCAACACCAATGACCTTTCCATGTGGTCCGGCTATTGCCCTGGCCACAAAACAGTCATTGCCAGCGCCACTTCCCAGATCTACCACCACATCTCCTTCCTTAATTTGAGCATATTCCGTGGGTAGTCCACATCCAAGGCCTAAATCTGCTTCAGGAAAGTATCCTTTGAGTTCCTGATAGCTTTCCCCAATGAAATTCACATCATCGATGCAGCCACAATCGGAACTGCAGCAAGAAGTTCCGTTTTTGGCGACTTCAGTATATTTTTCATTTACTACTTTTTTTAGTTCATCTGTGTTCATAATATTCTGCTTAAATATTTATAGTAATATTGCGATTAATATGTTCAAATTTTTTTAGCAACAATTGGGATCATGGTATGCATCAAAAAATTGATTAAGCTGGTTTTGTGCTTGCTTCCAGCTTTTGGAGTCTATACAGTAACACACACTGGTCCCTTCGATATTTCCCTTAATAAGTTTTGCTTCCTTCAGGGCTTTTAGGTGTTGACTTACCGTGGCTTGAGATAATGGGAGCTCTGCCACAAGATCTCCGCAAATACAGCTATTAATACTTAATAAATGTTCCAGGATGGCGATGCGCGCCGGATGTCCTATGGCTTTGGTTAAAACAGCCAGGTCATTTTGCTGTGTGCTGTAGTTCTCAATTTTAGTGACTCCCATTTGTTTTATCTATTTATAGCTTTATAACGATTAATAGCGAAGAGGGTTTCAAAAAAAGAAAATATTTTTGATTTTGACTCGTACAAAAACTAGTGGTTGGATATCTTACCACCAGGATGTCCTACGACCAGAAATAACTTTGATATTACTATAAGTAAACTGTTTTCCCGGTTTTAAAGCTTTCATCTGCAGCCAACACAATGCGCAAACTATTTATCGCATCATCCAAATGTTGGATCAGGTCTTTGTCTTCCCGGATGGCGTCAAGAAAAAACTCTTGTTCCAGGTCACAGAGTCCCTGATGGTCTGGTTCATCGGTGGCATCAATCAGTTGGTCTGTCTTGGCAAAACTTCCATCTTCGGTGGTCTTGCTATGGTGCAGCCGTAAAGCGTTGGTTGCTGAATGACCATCTACATTATCTGAACTAACCTGGTCCTGTTGTGGATTTTTATCCACTATGCTGACACATCCTTCAGGCCCTATTACGTCTTTGACAAAATAAGCTGTCTCACTCATCATGGGACCCCAACCGGCTTCATACCATCCCACAGACTGGTCATCAAAACGTACCTGCAGCTGTCCATAGTTATACATGCCCTCCTTAAGCTCAGATGATAGTCTGGCCCCTATTGCACTCACGGACACCGGTTTGGCTTGGGTCATAAGGCACATAACATCAACATAGTGAACTCCACAATCCACAATAGGGGACATAGAGTTCATTAGATTTTTATGAACTTCCCATGTTGACCCATGGCTCTGTTGATTTAAATTCATGCGCATGACCAATGGTTTTCCAAGACCCTGGGCAATATCAATAAATTTTTTCCAGGTAGGATGTACCCTTAGAATATATCCAACCACTAATTTTTTACCATATTTTTGGACAAGCTCTTTGATTTCGAGGCACTCCTCAACGGTATTGGCTAACGGCTTTTCCACAAATACATGTGCATCATGTTCTAATGCCAGGCGGACGTACTCGGCATGGGTGTCTGGATAGGTATTTATTGAAACTGCCTGAGGGCGCGTTTGCTCTAGCGCCTTTTGGTAGTTATCAAACTCGGGGTAACCACCTAGTTCCTTAGACAATTTTGATCTGCTTTCAGGGCCCCGGCTGACCAGCCCGACAATTTTAAACTCTGACATTTTGTGATAAGCTCGTGCATGGGAGGCCCCCATATTTCCACAGCCAACCACCAGAATACTAATAGGGTCTTTCATATGTTATAACTGAAAAATTCGATCCATTCTTTGAGAAATTTCCTGCAGCCTTGAACGATCTCCTCCAGGCACTTCCGCAGAACCCCATCCAGAATAACCAACGGCTTTCAATGCACTATTTACTTTACTCCAATCGCTATCTCCGTCCCCCAGCTTCACCTTGAATCCTTCCCAAATTCCTTCATTTGATTGCTTTTCACGGCTGTACTCCTTTACATCAACTTTTAAAATCCTTTTGCCCAGAATTTTCACCCATTGATCAGGCCAACCGTAACGCACTATATTGCCCACATCGAAGTACCACCCGATCATATCGTCGTTGAATTGATCGATATACTGTGCCGCTTCCAATGGACTTATGAGAAAATTATTCCATACATTTTCAATGGCAATCTTAACCCCTGTTTCTTTGGCCGTTGGCAGCATTCGTTTGATTTCGGCTGTGGAGCGTTCCCAGGCTTCATCGTAAGCAACCTCTTCATTGACCACCGCGGGGACCAGCAATACGGTGGTACCTCCGTATTTTTTACACTGATACAAAGCGTCGATCATGGACTCAGTGCAGGCTTCCCGCACCCCTGGATCAGGATCCGATAGCGGTTTTTTCCAGTGCAGGGAGTTAACCAATCCTGGAATTTCCAACCCTGTCTTTTCTTTGGCTTCAAGTATCTCGCTTTCATTTAGGTTGTGAGGACTGTCCAGTTCTACCCCATGAAATCCCAGATCCTTTACTAACTGGAACTTCTCCATCAAGGAGAGGTCCTCCTTGATCATTCCAAATTTCAGGCTTTTTTTATTGAGTGGAGTGGCCACGTTAAAAGCCATAGTTGGGGATACACTGAATGCAAATGCCCCGGCGATCGCACTCTTGGTAAATGTACGCCGCTGCATTTTAAGTAAACTTGGTAATGCCGGGTTTAGCTACTGCTTGAGAAGGCCAATTTAGGTCCCAGCTATACTCATCAAGTTTGGGTCCCAATACCTCTTGGGAATTAATGGCTTCTTCCCAGGTAAGGCTTTGCCCGGTATATGCTACCATTCTACCCCAGACAGCAAGCATAGTACTATTGGCCATCCGTATTCCATCGGAGAAAGGTTTTTCATTTCGAATGGAGGCAAACAGTGTATCGTGCTCATTTTGATACATATTGGTTTTTTCTCCTTTCCATTTCCATTGCTCTTTACCGGAAATTTCGTGTTTTCGTGACACATCGATGTAGCATCGTCCCTGGGTACCCATCATATCGATATGATATGACCTGTCGCAGTCTTTCTGTTGTCGGGAAAAATGAAAACCTTTTTTGCCGTCAGAGTAGTCATAAACGATGGCGAAATGATCATACACATTACCATATTGGTCCTGGGTACGACTTTGTCTGCCTCCTGTTCCGGTGGCTTTTACAGGCATTACATCACCCATGGCCCAGGACATCAGGTCAAGACTGTGAATTGCTTGTTCTGTAATCATATCGCCTGATATCCAGTTGTAGTATAACCAGTTGCGCATTTGGGCTTCTAAATCCGACCAATCGGGTTGTATTTCACGAAACCAATTAGCACCGGTATTGTAGGTGTTGTAAACTGTATGTATATCTCCAATGGCCCCATCCTCCAATTTATTATAGGTGTCAATTTTCGGGATATCGTGGCGCCAACAAAATCCGGACATTAGGGCCAGTCCCTTTTCCTTGGCTTTCTTTGCCGTTTCTATCACGCTGCGTACCCCGGGGGCATCTACTGCCACTGGTTTTTCACAGAAAATATGCTTTCCTGCCTCAACTGATGCCGCTAAATGTCCCGGGCGGAAATTTGGCGGGTGCTAAGTATTACCACATCTACAACTGTGGCCAACACCTTTATATAGCTGTCGAAACCGATAAACTTGTGGTCCTCGTCCACCATTAGCTTATCAGGGTTCTCGATTTTGAGGTTTTCGTATGATTTGTACAATTTGTCCGGAAAAATATCGGCCATAGCAGTTATCATTACGTTGGGATCAGCCAAGGAAGCCTGAAGTGCGGCTCCGGTCCCACGTCCACCACATCCGATTAATCCTACTTTTAGGGTGTCGGCATTGAGGTATTTGCTTGAATGAGGCTTTGCGGATAATATATTAAATCCCATGGCTGATGTTAAAACCACCGAACTGGATTTTTTGATGAATTCTCTTCTGGATTTACGTAGTTCTTTCATTGATGTGAAAATTTTTGAAGCCAAAAAGTTAGTCTTTTTTTTTGACTTTTACCCATCATTTGACTTTTACCCAGTACTTAATTAGATCCAAACTACTGAACAATTTTAGCTTTATGTTTTTTGAGGAGTTTATGACTGCGTTTTTCCCCCAAGACAGATAGAGTAGAGGAAAGTGCGTCTGCTATGGTCGCCTTTGGAGCAATAACCGTGATAACATTACTGTTCTGTAAGCCAACACCGCTATGTGGTCACTATATGGAGTACCTGCCATTCCACTGAAGGTTTTGATAACTATCGCCAGAACTTGCTACACCGGTTTGAGCGCTAATCAGTAAGGTCTTACCCTGGTGATCTTTGATATCCCAATTGGTTAACCCCGGAGGGGCGTCACCAACAAAAAGGTCACCGCCTCCATCTACTAATGCCTTGGTAATACCTTGATTTTTAAGTACCGCATAAGCTTGATCAATGGCATATCCTTTGGCGATAGCACCAAAATCCAATTTCATTCCCCGCTTTTTAAGTTTTACTTGTTGTTTGGAGCGGTATAATTTGATCCAGCGGTAGTTTACCAGGTTTCTGGCTTCTGTTATTTTTTGTGAATCGGGAAACTGCTGCTGTCTTATTGCACGTCTCCATAATTTAGTCAAGGGTCCAATGGTGATGTCAAATGCACCGTTACTTTGCCGGGAGATTTTTTTTGATAATTTTAGTAAATACCATAAGTCGTCGCTTACTGGTGTTCGTTGCCTCCCATTCAAAGTAAGTTTACTGACCTCACTGTCCTTCTGGTAGTCACTAAAAATACCATTCAGTTCCTTGATTCTCTTAATTGCCAGGTTGGCGGCAAAATTGGCATGCTCCTGTGAAGTAGTATAAAAAGTTAAATTGAAAGTAGTACCCATGATGGGTTCCGACCGATGGAATCGTATCAGCTTTTCCTGTGCATTGCACCTTGGTACAACCAAAAAAAATAAAATCACTGCATAAAAAAAACGAAACATCAGCGTAATGGCCGGTGGCGGGTTTGTGAATCAATCACCAAGAACCCGACCCCAAAACGCTGCTTGCACTTCAGGGGTTGGTTGAGTGAATGGTTTAACCAATCGAAATCCTACAAAAGGGGAGTCGGTATTCCACCAAAAGCTTTTGGGTATTTGGGGATCTCTTTCTTTCCACTTTTTACTGGACTCAATCCGGCAGGCACATCGTTGGTCTTCGGGGTCGTTGTCCCAAGACCCACCACGGACCGTTCTGGGATGTAGTCTTGTGGGTTTTATCCAAGGGTTAACCTCTCCCAAGCTGTCCAATTGCTGATAAGCGTCTTCCTGATATTGATCCAGGGTCCACTCAGAAACATTGCCCAACATGTCATATAGCCCCCAGGGGTTGGACTGTTTTTCACCGGGCTTATGATAAACTTCATCGCTGTTTTCGTAGTG
>PVMK01114549.1_pt1 | contig 14007 bp, 19 predicted proteins | sample 1853481 | NCBI WGS metagenome assembly PVMK01 (sample SAMN08533507, study PRJNA380276) | Marine sediment metagenome, whole genome shotgun sequencing project. | reverse complement strand
AAAAATAGATGTGAAATCCCGCTAGGCGGGGCAACACCGCCATGGGCACTTAGACGTATTTTTGAGATGGGTTATGATTATCTAAAGGTCAGTACCGGCCAGGCCCTCTGCTGAGCTACTTTTTCGAGATCGGCAGTGGGCTCGACCACATGCGGGTTGCCGACGGTCTCCAGCAGCGGGAGGTCGGATTGATGATTGCCGTATGCGTAGGATTTTGCAAGATCCAATCCGAGCTTTTCCGCCAGCTTTAAGGTAAGCTTTTTTTTGTTCTGGTCCACGCACACCAGACCTTCCGGTTTTCCGGTCATCAGTCCGTTTTTGGCAACTTCCAGGTCGGTGCACAACAGATGGTCAAATTCAAGATCCCTGACGACAGGCTCGAGCAGGTACCTGACCGAGCCGGATATCAATACCAGCAGATGGCCTTCATTTTTATGGAAATGAACCCTCGCCAGAATTCCGGGCGCCAGGCGGGGTTTTAAATACGCTTTGTAAAAATTTTCCGCACCTTTTTGAAAGTCGGTCAGGCGCTTTTTCTTGTAGAAGGTCAACATTATTTTGACCATGCGCTCGTCTGAAAGCATCCGCCGCTGATAAAAAAAATTGGCCACCAGGATTTTAAGGATATAGCCAAACGGTACCAGGCGTCTATCCCAGAGCCACTGGATGCCCAATCTGCCGCTTTCCACTTCCAGCAGGGTTTCATCGAAATCAAAAAATGCGGCAATATGGCTGTTTGGATTCATTTTTGGAGCATTTTATTGATCATACGATATTCAAAATCAGTACCGTCATAGTCATATGTTGATTCTTCTCCGGCCATTGGAATTAACCTGAGCTTGCCGTTAAAAAATGCAGATGTGATGTTTTCAACTTCTTTGATACTTAAATCTTTTCTGATGAAATATTTGGAATAGACATTTGGATAGCCCAGCTTGCGTGTAATTCTAAACAGCCTCAGCTGAACGTTGGGATTAAGGGTTTTGCGCAGGCTGTAGGCGGTGTTGGTCGTGTTGATATCGAATAAATGAGGGTTGGCAAACATGACAGAAGACAGCCTGAATCCCTGCCGGCCATAAATATCTTTCAATCCGGGCAAATCAAACTCCGTGTCATTCTTAAGCTTGAGTGGGGATCTTTCCAGTTTGTCTTTTGGGGCATCGATAAGGGTCGCCGGGAAAATTATGGCTGCCTGGTCCTGATATTTTTGAGCGGTCATCAGAAAATGCTCGATGAATTCTTTTGTGGTCAGGGGAGAATCCGAGGCCACAAACAAGGCGTGCTTTTTATGCTTGCAGGCGCTGCTGGCGGCGTATCCTTTGATTAAATTGCCCGCTACGGTATTGTATTTGACTTTGCGCTTGATGATGTTGAACCGTTCGATAACCTCCGGTGAAATCGGTGAATTCTGATTAATCAGGCGGCAGGGTTTTGCAAATTTTTTTATAAATTTGCCCAGGCGTTGCTCCAGCAGCATCTGATGGCCAACGATTATAATTTCGTCAATCAGATCGCTTGCTAAAAGCCTTTCGAGTGTAAACTGAATGATAGGCTTGCTTTCTATCTTGCCATCTGTGCCCAATTTAAATTCCCTTAAAGGCCGGTAACCGGCCTCAATGAATTTCTCACCGTAATGCTCGGCAACAATCTTGCTGTAACGTCTTACTTCCATTTTATTTTTGTATCCGGCCATCAAGATTGCGCTAACCATAACATCACCTGCTTAAAAGAAACGGTCTCTATCCGACAGAGAGCAACCGGGTTTCATATCTTTATCTGTAGGCCTCTCGCCGATGGCTGATTCTTAAAATAAGAGCCGTATCTCCTATGATAGAATAAATTACCCTGTAATCCCCAACTCGAAATTTTCTTAAACCCGAAAATTTTCCGGTTAATAAAGAAAAAGTTTCTGCTTTTTGCGGGAGCTCTTCTTCAATTTTTTTCAAGATTGTATCAGCCTGATTTTTTTCAATCTTTTTGAGATCACGTGTCACTGATTTTTTAAAAGTGACTTTAAAGCTCAAGTTCTTTCCTCACATTTTCAATGGAAATGACCGGGTCAGTGGTATCATGCAGCCGATCATAGGCAACCTGCAAATCTGCAAGCTCAGCTAAATACGATTCTAAAGCTTTTTGGATATGAAACGACTTAGGTCTTTCTGTTTCTTTGGCTATTTCAGACAGCTTCGAAGCGAGCTCGTCTGAGATTCTTACGGATATTGCTGTGCTCATACATTACCTCCAACGTATTTAATTGTAATACATTGTAATCTTTACAGGGGTTGATTGCAAGCCTTTTATAGCTGAAGAGTGGCGCCACAAATAAATTCCGGACCAAAGGGATCTTCTATTGTGCAAGGTCATCACATCAATTGTAATTCGAAACATATAAACATGGAAAAACAGCCCATTGTTTTGCATTTGTAATTTAAATTGGGCAGATAGAGCGGAATGCAAGGATAATCTGGAATTGAGTTACAAGTCAAGACATTGGATCAGGGAATCGGAATCAGACCGGCTTTAAGGACGGCGGCGCGGGCCAGAAGGGTTAAGGCGTCGAAGTAGGGGCACGGACAGGTGTTCCTGTTTTAAAGCCAGTGGGATTTCGGTGCAGCCGGCAATGATTCCCGCGGGCACCGTTTGAGATCAGGCTCCCGGCGGCGGCAACCAGATCCGAGGTAATTTGTGCTCTGGAGCGCGCCGGCTGAGAATTTTTGATATCGTAAATGGCGGCCATTACTTTGGCTTGGTGCGTTTCATCGGGGAACAATGGTTTTGATACCCTTCAGTGGACAGACGTTTTTGAAACAGGCCGCCGCTGATGGTTCCGGTGGTGCCCATCAGTCCGACGGTTTTGATCTGCGGATGGTCGCTGGCAAGGGTTTCGGTTACGACATCAAAGATCGACAGGATGGGAAGCTCGATCTGTTTTTGGATTTCATCCAGAAAGAAATGGGCCGAGACGCAGGGGATAATGATAAAATCAGCCCCGGCGAGTTGCAGGGATCGGCATCCGGCCGCCAGGATGGGCACCGGTGATTCGTTCTCAGCGATGATGGCGGCGGTGCGGTCCGGGACTTTGGGGATTGGAATCGATGATCACCCGCAGGTGTTCCTGATCCGTTTTTGCCGGCGTGCATTTGATGATCCTGGAATAGCAGCCCAGTGTTGCTTCAGGGTCCCATCCCGCCGAGTATGCCGATGACTCTTTTCTTTCATTTACATACCCTCGGCTTCTAACCAAATTAGATAATTAAGGCTACGTGTACGAAATCCGAGAGCGCACCGAAAAAATGCAAAGTTTCGATCTGCATCGGGCTCGATCCTCAGCCCTCACACTCATACTTTATTGTTGAGCACTTGCGCACTTAAGTACCTGATACCCTGGGCTAACTGAGAATTTCTGACATATACACATAAAGCGCCGGCGAACCGCCGGTGTGAATAAACAGAATATTTTCATTTTTATCAAAAGTGCCGTTGCGCACCAGGTCAATGAGCCCGGCCATGGCTTTGCCGGTGTATACCGGATCCATCAGAATACCTTCCAGGCCGGCAAGCATCCGCACGGCTTCTGCCATTTCAGGTGTCGGCAGAGAATAGCCGGGGCCGACATATTCGTCATAACAGCGCACCGCTTGCGGGGGAATATCCGAATTGACACCCACATGCGAAGCGGTTTCCGCGACCAGTTTGTGTACCAGCTGTTCCTGCTCACCTCTGGGTCGGCTGACATTGATTCCGATCACCGGCATGTTGCTGTTGTTGCCGGAAAAACCGGCGACCAGACCCGCATGGGTCCCGGCGCTGCCGCTGGCGCAGATGATACGATCGATATTGATTCCCTCGGTCAAAGGTCTGGGCCAGGATTTCTTCCGCACAGGCCACATAACCGGTGGCACCCACCGGATTGGATCCGCCGCCGGGGACGACATAGGCTTTTCGATCCGCTTTGGCGACATCATCGGCAACTTGCTGCATTGCGGCTGTCATGTCGGAGCCGCCGGGAGCGACAGTGATCTGTTCGACACCCATCAACCGGAACAAGAAGTTATTTCCGCCGGCCTCCGGCTTATAACTGCCGGGGACGCGCTCTTCTAAAACCAGCCTGCATTTTAGTCCTTCTTTTACAGCGGCCGCCAGCGTCAGGCGGCAGTGGTTGGATTGCACCGCCCCGCAGGTGATTAAGGTGTCAGCCCCCTGCTGCAAGTGCCTCGGCCACCAGAAATTCCAGCTTGCGGGTTTTGTTGCCCCCTCCGGCAAGCCCCAGCAGGTCGTCTCTTTTCATGTAAATGGTGGGTCCTCCCAGTTCTTTGGAAAGCCGGGAAAGTTTTTCAATGGGGGTCCTTCCTTCGGTGTAACGGCGCCGCGAGAAACTTGGCCAGGTTCATTATCGAGTCCTCCTTATTTATTTTTTTAGACAGGATTTACCCGCCTTTGCCAAGGCTTCCGCCTTCGTTAAAACTTCGGCGGGACAAGTCAGCGAGGCAGGCAGGATAATCAGGATTATTTATTTTGGTCATTTTCCGGGCTTGCCGCGCCATAGCCGCTCAAGGCGGCGATGGCGGGAAAAAAATGTCCAAACCCAATCCGCCTGCGGCGGAAATAATTAGATAATTTGTGACTAATTTATTCCTGGTGTTATCGGTAATCAACCTTTTTTTTCTATACGTTTGCATTTGATCTTTGCTTGACTCAAAATTGACCGGCGAGTATGGTGCCCTGTTTAATCAATTATGTACCAGATTTTGCAGCAGAGAAACGCTTTTTTATGAAAGTTGTCACCGTAAAATCAGATGCGCTGCTGCTGACCTCAGCGATCATATGGGGATTTGCCTTTGTTGCCCAGCGGGTAGGAATGGATTATGTCGGGGTCCGTTTACCTTCAACGGTATTCGTTTTGCCCTTGGCAGCCTATCGCTGTTGCCGCTGATGATAATCAGTCGTGAGCAGCGAACTGCAACAAACCATATCCTGCCGCCCCTCGGTTTGAAAACCATCCTGTTCGGGAGGGCGGTGCCCTCGGACTGGCGCTTTTCTCAGGGGCTTCGTTACAGCAGGTTGGACTGGTGTATACCACGGCCGGCAAAGCCGGGTTCATTACCGGCCTGTATGTGATTATTGTTCCGATCCTGGGACTTTTCTGGCGGCAACAGCCTCAAATCGGGACCTGGGTCGGTGCGATTCTGGCGGCCTTCGGGCTTTATTTTTTAAGTGTTACCGAAGAATTAACGATTGAACCGGGTGATTTTCTTGTTTTGATCGGCGCCTTTTTCTGGGCCGCTCATGTTTTGATCATCGGCTGGCTATCGCCCAGAATCAACCCGATTAAATTGGCTTTTTCTCAGTATGTGGCCTGTTCGATTTTAAGCCTTATTACGGCTTCAATTGTCGAAGATATCACATTGAGCTCTATTTTTCTGGCGGCTATTCCCATTTTATACGGCGGCCTGATCTCCGTCGGGATCGCTTATACCCTGCAGGTGGTTGCCCAGAGAGATGCCCATCCGGCGCATGCGGCCATTCTGCTGAGTCTAGAAGCCGTTTTTGCTGCCATCGGCGGCTGGCTGATACTGGGAGAAATCCTTTCTGCACGCGGCCTTTTTCGGCTGTGGACTGATGCTGTCGGGCATGCTGCTGTCGCAATTGTGGGGCCTGGTTGGCAATAGACTCAGTGAGATCGATTGAATTGCAAATCACCGCTGAGGCTTACTAAGGGGTCGGGGAGTTCTTACCGTCATTCCCGCGTAGGCGGGCATCCAGGCCTTGTCCCCGCGCAGGCGGGGATCCAAACATAAAGACATTTCTGGATTCCCGCCTTCGCGCATGCGCCTTCGCGGGAATGACAAACTTGAAATGAAAACTCCCTGACCTCAGAGTTAACTTACCTGCTTATCTGGAAAGTCCAAGTTACCATTAGATAAACTATCTGTGGGAGCGGCTTCCAGCCGCGAATTCAACTGTCGCGGCTGGAAGCCGCTCCCACATTCAATACCACTTGTTCTTTCTGGATAACCGCGTTAACTTATTTACAGTTGTCCGCAGACCCTTGTCAGTTGCAGTACTCATGTTTTACAACGGACTGTCGACCACGGACAACTAACCGTTAAATTTTGGATTTACTTCCTGGTTGAGTACCGAATTGTCGATGACCGAAAATTATACGAATAAACCCATATCCAACATCGACGCGGCCGAGATTGCCAAATTTGAGGCCATGGCCCCGATCTGGTGGGACAGGCAGGGGGACTTTAAAGGCCCTGCATGACATCAATGTGCTGCGGTTAAATTATATTAACGAACGCGCACCCCTTGCCGGAAAAGCGGTGCTGGACGCGGGCTGCGGCGGCGGGATTCTTTCCGAGGCCATGGCCTCGCTGGGTGCCGCGGTTACCGGGATTGATATGGGCGAGGCCGCCCTGGGGGTTGCCAGGCTGCATTTGCGCAAGTCCGGCCTTAATGTAGATTATCAGCAGGCGACCGCTGAACAATTTGCCCGATACCATCCGGATCGATTTGATGTCGTCACCTGCCTGGAGCTGCTGGAGCACGTTCCCGATCCGGGCTCGGTGATCGCGGCGTGTAAAACCCTGGTCAAGCCCGGCGGCGATGTGTTTTTTGCCACCCTTAACCGCAACCTGAAATCCTTTCTGTTTGCGATTATCGGTGCGGAATATATCCTCGGCCTGGTGCGCAAGGGCACCCACACCTACCGCAAATTTATCAAACCGGCGGAACTCAAAGATTGGGCCACGGTTGCGGGACTGTCATTTATGGATCTGACCGGGCTGCACTACAATCCCGATTTTAAGAAAATACTCAACGGGCGGGAACACGCATGTGAACTATCTGATGCATTTCAGAAAATAGGGCGAAAAATCATGAGCATCAGAAAGTTTTTAGTCATCAGCTTTCTTTATTTTGGAATTCCTAAAAGTGCTTCCAGCTGAATGACGCCGAAAAAGGCAAGCAGGGGCACCGGCGAGACCGCCAGAATAACGGTCAGCAAAAACCATTTCCAGGAGATGCTGCGACTGATCCCGCAGGCCAGGGAAATGCCGCCCCCGCCGCCGATCAGGTAATTTCCGGGCACATTGAACAAAACAGCGATCGTCAGATAGCGATACTTCGACAAAAAAGACCTGAAGCGGCTTTGGCAGAATTTCCGGTTGCGGGAAAGATTGTTCAGCATATCGTGAATCTCATCGGCAGGGTTGTCACAGTTTTGAGAAAATCCAAGTTTTTGCAGGCGGGATTCCAGCCACATTTTCGGCAGCAGGCGACCGATAAGAAATGCCAGGCTCAAGCCGGCAATGGTGGCAAAATAGACAAAGACAATTCCGGCTTTTCCAAAAACACACATGAGCAGCACCCCCAGCTCAACCCCGGGCACGAAGGGCAGGCTCAACAGCAGGGCATAAAAAATCCCACCGCCGATTAAGACGCCGGTACCCCACCGGCCCTGCACAAATTCATTAAATTTTTGTGCGATCCCCATTTCACCTCTGAGCCAATAGTCCAGCCAGACGGCCAGAACAATTAAAAAGGCCGCCATAAAGAAAAGGCGATAATAGAACCTTAGCCTGCTTATATTGCGCGGCGGGTTAAACTTTTGTGTGCAGCTGTCTGGGTTCATCAGATTATCCCATTTGTGGTGGAAAAATCGTCAGTTGTAAATTCTAGCCTTCGGGCATCACAAACGCATCTGCGATGGCAAGCCACCCGTCCGTGGTTGAAGTGCGCAGGCCCTTGACCGCTGTATTTTCCGGTGAATCATACCAGCGCTGGGCAGCCTCCACGGACTCGAATTCGACGACCACGATGACCGGCTTCGGGCCCCCTTCCACGGCTCTGACACCCTGGTCTGCGACCAGAAGCTTGCCGCCGTATTGGGCGAGCGTCGGCCCCACAGCCGGCGGGTATTTCTCAAAAGCTTCCGGATCGTTAATCGTGTAATTGGCAATAACGTAACCCGGCATGAAAACCTCCTTTCGAATCGTTTTAACGGATCAATTATTTCTATGCCAGAATCGCTTCAGCAAGAGGCGCCGCTTCAAGAAGGAGAAAAGATCCAATGCGGGAAAGGAGGGTTCCGAGTCAAGCGTCAAAGTGCAAGATGGACAGGTGCTCTTTTCGTATGCCACAATGTGGTATGTAATGTCAAGAAGAATTTCCGCCTCCTGATTTGTTTTGACGGGCTTAACTTTTTCGAGATGGGTTCTAATTATTTCCGCATTATATCCTCACCTTGTCACCTTTTTTATCGTCCCCGTTCAGTTCAAATTCGGTTAACGCATCCAAAATATTCTTGAAGTTTTCGGTCTTGAAGTCGTCCAGGTTTATGCCCTTTTCATTGAGCTTTTCATTGATCTTGTTTTGAGCGCTTTCATGGCCTGATCAAAGGAAATATTGCCCTTATCGGGGTCTTCAAGAATATCGCCGGCAGAGTTGGCAGGCGTAATATCGATAAAATCAAAGGGCTCAAATTTAATCTGCCGATGGATGCGGCGGATTGCTTTAATGATTATTTTTAAGTGATTGATATGCTCTGTAAGATCAATTTTCCGGGAGACAGGATATGGATTTGATGGATCATGAGGGAAAACAGTGAAACTAAAATCAATCCATTCAGCTATCCAGCTGGCGGATAAGTTAGAACATATTTTTGTGGCCACCGCCGACTCCGGCGGAACCCCCCATGTGGCGGCAGCAGGTGAGCTCAGCTATGATTTCGGGGACCATGTATTTGTGGCTGCATGGTTCTGCCCGGGAACCCTGGCGAACCTGAAAAGTAACAGACAAATTTCATTGGTTGTATGGGATGCTTCAGATGATCATGGATTTCAACTACTGGGGGAGGTGGAACAGATAGAGGAACTGGCGATGTTGAACGGCTTTGCTCCTGAAATTGAAGCGCCGTGGGGCCTCCATGCCGCAGGTTGAGCACAGGCTGCACGTGCGAGTGGATAAGGCGATCCGTTTCAGCCATGCGCCCCATAGTGATATTGAAGACGAATAGGGGGGGCAATTCTCGGTGAAATACCAGAGCGTTGAGATTGCTTCGCTTCGCTCGCAATGACCCGCGATTGTTTCGTACTGTCATTGCGAGGAGCGTGAGCGACGAAGCAATCTTTTGCTTAATTTCATCGAGAATTGCTCGGATGAAAAGGAAGAAGCCCCTGAATCATAAGGCGGATTTTGAATATAAAAATCGCCGGGAATTTTAAATTCCCGGCGATTTATTTTCTGTTGCCGCAGCTGTTGACAGCAAATTATAATTTAATATCAGATTCTTATATAGCCCTATATTTTTTTTGCCGGGCTCTTTTTTTGCCATTCAAACTGCGCTTCACATTTTCCTTTATTTCCTTTGATTTGGAGTTTATCACCTTATAACTGTACTTGAGGTTTTTTTCGACCAGATCCGGGTAATTTCTAATATTGTTTCGCAGTTTGACGCCGTTTGAGGTTACCTTGCGGATCAGATCGATTTCTTTGCCGACCACCTTTGTTTTTTTCTTTTTGATGGCATCAAGGAATGCCTTGCGGCTAAGTTTGCACGCTGCGTAGGTCACGACTCTTCCCATCTGGGATACGCGGTGACCGTCGCTGCCGCCGGTGATTCCCTTGCCCAGGTTAAATCCCAGCAAGGCACTGCGTAGATTCGATTTATTCATATTCTCTGAATTGATTACCTCAACGCCGTCAACCTCGGCAAAAACACGTTCGAGGCGATCCTCCGGGAAATATGAATTCTGGATGCCGGTATAGACCCCGCAGAATGGATGGGGGAAGATGATGACCGTTTTAAATTTCCGGGCCCGTTTGATAATTTCTTCCATCTCCAGCGAGGTGGAACTCATGATGTCATTGCCCATATAGGGGATGACATGGTCATTGTAGAAAACTTCAAGGCTTTCAATATGATAAAAATAAATGAGGACGTGGGTTCCTTCCCTGGATGTCATTTCAATGCCCGGTATGCTGAAGATACCCCGATATTCATCAATTTCAACAGTCCCCTCGTATTTCATTATGATCGGTTACCGCAATGCCGATTCCAAGGTCATGTGCTTTTCTGGCAATCGCCTCTACCGTATTATAGCCATCCGAATAGTGGGAGTGAAAATGCAGATCTACCACGGTGTTTTCTTTTTTTAATTCAGCCAGATTCGGTCTTTCAAATTGAATGCGATGATTATCGATCATGTTTTCCCATACCTGTTTTTATTTTGATACGCGGGCGTATATAGTGGTTGTCAAAAAAACGTTCCGTTATTCAAACGTTTTTTCCTACAACCGTACAAGCGCTTATACCCCAATTCCGTAATTCGGAACATTATTATGGAAAGCGGTATAAAATGCGCACCTAGCCTCTCGTTGTGAAACTTTTTGAAGAGACAGTCAGTGAGATTTGAATGTGATTTTCAATTCCCGGGATATTGGTTAAAACGGAGAATGGCAGTCGTGGCGGGCAATCTTTTCGGCAGGTGTAGATCGCTCAGCGCTATTGGGCCCCATTACCGCTCAGAGATTCAAATGATGTTTAGACTATAACAGAAGCTATCCCATTAATCAAATTCTTTAAATCGGCTTTAAAACCTCATCTGATGGCCAATGGCTGTGTTATAAATTGATTCAAAATGCTCAAGTGCCGGCGTAGCGTTTCAAGAGTAAAAATATCGCAACAACCACAATGGCGATGATGAGAAACATCCAGACAAACTCTTCCAGGTACGCCGCCCCGATGAGTGCCACACCCAGAAAAATTCCTACGATGAACAAACGCCAGCCCAGGTGGATGCCCGCAAAAAAGGTGGTTAACGCCAACAAAAGCAGAATGACCAAGCCGGTATTTTCATTATCCAGCCGTCCGGTTTGCAACAGCAAATATGTCAGACGAACGGCCAGCAGCAGACCGAGCCAAAGCAGCAGCTGGGTCCGAACGATAGTTGTCCACTTTTGGCCTTTGCCGCGGGCGCGAGACCATTCGAGGATCAAGCAGGCGCCGGCAAAGATAGGCACCATCGCAAACCAATAGCGGTGACTGTCTTCCGGAGAAAAATCAGTGATGCCGATACCAATGATGGAAAGCAATATCAGCACGCTAAGAATGATCTCATAGATGCCAAACAATCGCTTCAGCAAGCTCTTTTGGGTTGCACTCTCCTCAGGCACGGCAGTTGAATTCTCCGCTGGCATTTCTCCTCCTTTTTTTTGATTCTGCAATATTCAATACCATGCGATTAAGCGAACTAAAAAATAAGAGCCGGAATCAATAAGTCAAGGGGCGGTATGGTGGGCACTAATTATCGGCTTTGCCTTTTTCGCGGCGGTATAAGCGGGTTAACCGTTCAGGGGGGATGCCCAGATAATAGGCGATGATGATCAGCTGATTGATCAACCATGTCTTAAAAATACCCAGATGCAGCCAACGGCGCGGCGATGTCACCACGGCTGCGGGCACAATGACGATTTTGCCTTTGCGTTTTAAGCGGCGCACCAGAATAAAATCTTCCATAATCGGCAGGTCCGGAAAACCGCCGATTTCGTCAAAAAGCGTTTTTCTCATAAACAGGGCCTGGTCGCCATAGGGCAGTCGCAAAAAGCGGGATCGCAAATTGGCCATGCGCTCAATGATTCGAATGCCCGCACCGCTTGAATCGATGGTTAAGCGGAAGGCCCCGGCCGCCACGCCGTTTTGATTCAAGGGCAGAAACGATTTGATGACTGAAGTCCTCGGGCAACTGGGTATCGGCGTGCAAAAACACCAATATGTCGCCCGCTGCTGCTGCGGCCCCGGTGTTCATCTGAACGGCTTTGCCCGGGTTTGATTGAATCACCTTGGTTCTCCGGGATGCGGCCAGCTCGGTCGTCTCATCAATGCTGCCGCCGTCAACGACGATCACTTCCAGGTTGTCGCCACCTTCGAGGTGGGAAAGTGTCCGGGCAATGGTTGCGGCCTCGTTTAATACCGGAATGATGATGGATATTTTTTGCGCCGGAGACGGTTTAGCCGCGGTCTTTTTAACTTCCTGCCAGATATGAAGATCAACGGGACGATCCACATCGGCTAGCGATTCCAGCAGGACAAAACGCAACCCCGATTCCCTGGCAGTTTGTAAAGTTTGAGAAAGGACTTCGCCGGTTCCCCAGTTTATGCCGTCAAACAGGCGCGGATAGGTTTCAGCCGGGATGGTTTTTTTCATGCCGATTAAGTAATACCCGCCGTCAAGCGCCGGGCCGAGCACCAGGTCGTTTTTTTGCAGCCCTTCAAAGGCCTGCTGAATAATATCTGGTGAAATCCCGGGTATGTCGCTGCCGACGATAACGGTCGCCCCTTTTGAGTCCCTGAAGGCCGCTTCGAATGCACGTTCCATCCGCCGGCCAAGATCCCCCGGTCCCTGCGGCCGGTAGCTGAATTGCGGCCCCAGCCACTCCTGCAATAAACCGGCATTGCCGCCTTCGTGGCGAACTTCAATGGTCAGGCCGAGGCGGTTGCTTACCATAGCAGCGGTTGCAATGATGTGCTCGGTCATTTGCCGCTGCAGGCGGGCGGCGCCCTTTGCGCCTAACTCCGGAATCAGACGGGTTTTGGTTTTTCCGGGATCGGGGAATCGTGTGAAGACAATCAACCGTTCAGGCATCACTGCCGCCATCTGGTTTCTCCTGCCTGAACTCAGGCTTCGATGAGCCCGCCTCAGGTAAAGCCGGATCCGGCCGCACATGTATAGCAATGATCAGCGGTGACGGTGGGTGTGCCTGGTTCCGGCGGCCCCGGCATTTCAGACACATGAATTTTTTTGCCGCACATATAAAGACCCCTGGCGAGGTTGAAATCACAATCGTACAGGTACCCTTCCCAGGAAACCGAAACCAGGGTTCGGCACATCAGCCCCTCAATCGCGCAGGGATTAAAATTGGAAACGAGCTTCTGCATATAGCTTTCAAAATTGCCCGTCTGAATCAACCACCGCCAGAAGCGCCCCAGGGGCACGTTGGCAAAATTAAACAGGCTGTTAAACGTCACCCCCCATTTCTTCTCCAGTATCTGATGGTATCTTTTTTCAGTTTGTTCCTGGCTTGGCGGTAGAAACGCACCGGTAGGATTGGATACGAGGTTGAGCTCCAGCCCGGATCCATTGCGGCCGTAACCTACGGCATTCAGCGCTTTAAGTACCTCGATGCTTTCTTCAAAAATTCCTTCGCCCCGTTGAGAATTTGTCTGGGACACATTCAATGATGGAAATGACGCCACGATTACCACGCGGTGGGATTTAAGCGAATTAATCAAACGACTCATATTTTCCTTCAATGCCGACAAATTTGAGCGCAGCATAATTCGCGGTGCCAGTGGAGAGATTTTCTCAATCAATTTTGTTAAGTGCGGATTTAATTCCGGTGCCCCGCCGGTGATATCCACGATTTCAAAATGGCTTCTTTGGGCATAGGCCACCACTTCCTCGAGCGTATCGGCGTCCATGATTTCTTTGCGGCCCGGACCGGCATCCAGATGGCAGTGCCGGCAGGTCTGGTTGCACAAAAACCCCAGATTGAGCTGTAAAGTATGCGTGGGCTTGCGAATGAGCGCAAGATTATGTTTGGAGAGAGTCGACTTAAATGGAGTGATTTCCAGTGTCTTCTCTTCAGAAGATGGTTTCGGTTTGGGTATGGTTGCTGGAGAAGGCATTTTACGGTTTCTGTCTTTATCACATAGAAAATTTCTGCGCAATGTTGCGCATTTGAACGCCATGGACCAGGGAAGCACCGCCCCTGATAGCGGTTACGACATGAACGGCTTCTGTCATTTCTGCCAGGTTAGACCCTTTTTCCAGACAGGCCTGAGTGTAGGCATCAATGCAGTAGGGGCACTGGACCGCGTGCGCCACTGCCAGGGCGATGAGGGCTTTTTCGCGTTCGGTCAGCTCTCCGTCGGCAAAGACGGCATTGTAGTAGTCGAAGAATTTACGGGCCAATTCCGGCGCCTCTTTTCCGATTTCTTCAAAC
>PVMK01120535.1_pt1 | contig 14014 bp, 10 predicted proteins | sample 1853481 | NCBI WGS metagenome assembly PVMK01 (sample SAMN08533507, study PRJNA380276) | Marine sediment metagenome, whole genome shotgun sequencing project. | reverse complement strand
TGGACGGACGGACGTACAACGCCGGCGCCGTGGCGTCGCTCGAGGGGATCAAGACCCCGTCCTCGGTGGCTCGCCTGGTGATGGAGCGGACGGATCACGTACTGATGGTCGGCCCGGGCGCCCTCGAGTTCGCCACGTCGTTCGGGTACGAGGAAGAAGACCTGATGACGGAGAAGTCGCGTGCTCGCTGGCTCGAGTGGCGGGAGAATCGATCCGGGACCGATGACTGGGGCCCTCCCGACCATTCGAAGGATCGTGAAGAGGCCCGGCTCGGTGGTGTGCCGGCCTTTCACTACGGGACGGTGAACGTCCTGGCCGTTGACGGAAACGGCGATGTGTCGGGAATCACGACCACGAGCGGCCTGAGCTGGAAGATCAACGGAAGAGTGGGCGACTCACCGATCATCGGTGCGGGCCTGTACGTGGACAACGACGTGGGTGCCGCGGGCGCCACGGGCAGGGGCGAAGACGTGATCAAATCGTGCGCGTCGTACTTCATCGTCGAGCGCATGCGGGCCGGCCGGTCGCCGCAGGAGGCCTGCGAGGATGCACTGGAGATGATCCGGCGGCGCTACGAGAAGGTGAACCAGGCATTCATGCCCGGCGAGAAGTTCATCGCCCTGAACAGGCACGGGGACTACGGCTGCGCCTCGAGCTACGAAGGGCGGGGCGCTCCTCGGATGTCCGTGCGCGACGAGGCCGGACTCGAGATCTACGAGGGCGTGCGGTTCGGAGGCTGACACGATCGGCGCCAGCCCGCCTGCCCGACAGAAGCGCGCCAACGCGCTGCAGGTCAGGGTTCGGACGGCATCTCTGTCTTGAGGATCCACTGGTCCGGATCGACGACCACCGTCGCGCCGGCCGGCACTTCCACGGTCGCCTTGCCGTCCGGCATCTCGACGCGCTGTGTCTGCCCGTTTACCTGTACGTCCACCGGCATCGGGAAGGGAAGACCGTCCGGCGCGCTCCACGCGAGATCGAGGGCACCTTCCTTCCGTGTCAGTTCGAGCGTCGGAAGCGCCGCCGAGTGCAGGTAGACATCGAAGAACCAGTCCAGCTCGCGCTCGGATACCAGCTCGACGGTCGCGATGTAGTCATCCGTGTCGACGAACCGCACCTGCGTTCCATCGCTCGCACGCCAGCTCTCCGGGTCCGGATACGCCATCCGGCGCAGTGACAGCCCGAATGCATCGTCGCCGATCAGGTATCGCAGGGTGTGCAGCACCCAGGCGCCCTTGAAGTAGATGTCGTGTCCGGCATAGATCTCCTGCGCGGAGGTCGTCTCACGCGGGGCCACCGGCTTCCGGTTGCCGATCCGGCGGGAGAAGCTGTTCATGTAGTCGTGGTAGCGGTCGATTCCCTGGGTGTCTTCCACATACAGGGCCTGCATGTACGTGCCGAATCCCTCGTGCAACCACATATCCTTCCAGTCGGCGTTCGTGATCATGTTGCCCCACCACTCATGTGACAGCTCGTGGTGGTGCAGGGCGTCGAACCCCCAGTCGACGCCGCCGGTCATCGCGCCGTTCGAGAAATTCGCCCCGTAGGCGATGATCGACTGGTGTTCCATTCCCAGGTACGGTGTCTGCGCGACTCCGTACTTATCGATCCGGAACGGATAGGGGCCGATCGTGATCTCGAACCAGCGTACATGATCGACGATCTCGTCGAGCAGCACGCGTCCCTTCTCCTCGTCCTCCGGCAGGACCCAGAACGATATCGGGAAGGTCTCTCCCGTCAGGCTCGTGAGAGTCGTGTCGAGCTGGACGTAGGGCGCGATGTTCAGGGCCACGTTGTAGGTGGAGATCGGAGTGGAGACGAACCAGTCGTAGGTCGTGTATCCGGGTTCCACCTGCTCGACCGATCGAAGTTGGCCGTTCGTAGCCACGAACAGCGGCTCCGGGACCGTAACGCGGATCGTCATCGAGTCGGGCTTATCTGATACGTGGTCTTTCACGGGCCACCAGACGTCGGCGCCGATCATCTGGTTCGAGGTCGCGATCCACGGGCTGCCATCGGTCGTGTGCGCCCAGGTGAAGCCACCGTCCCACGGTGGACGGGGCGCGATGCGCGGCCTGCCGCCGTAGTCGACTCTGATGCTGAAAGACCGGCCGACCGCGACGTCCGCGGGAAGATCGATGCGAATCCGGCCACCCTCGCGTTCCCAGTTCACCGGCTCGAGTTCGTTCCCGACTCCCGCCTGCACGCCGCTCACCTTCAGCAATGGGTCCAGGTCGAGACCAATCACCTCCACGGGGGTGTCGAGGCGTGCCGTCATTGTAAGCGACCCGGATATCGAGCTGTCGGCGGGCTCGACCCGGACGTCCAGGGCGTAGTACACGACGTCGTACGCCGCCTGGTCCGGTGGCAGCGTGCCGCCCGAGTCATATGTGTCGCGAGTCTGGGCAGCCAACGGCGTCGCTGCTGATAGGGCGATAATTGCGAGAGCCATATTACGAAGTCGCATCGGTGCTCCGGATCCTGCACAGGGGTCTGTTCGCGCGGGCGAACGCTCGTGCGGCGGAATCTCGGGTCCGGGACACGTGTGGCACAAGTCGCCTGTTCATCGAGGTGCCGGGGTGTCCGAATCCGAACACTGCGTCCCGCCGCCGCACAGAAGCGAGGTTTCGCTGCCAGGGCGTGGGGATACGAAACTGACTGTATTTCATACACTTAACTGGTTTCGTGATTCTGGCACGCGCGTTGCTCTTACAGGAGTCGAGCGGCCAGGTCGGCCGGGGGGCCGGCGATGGAAGTGGGGGACGAATCGGGAAGGAAGGGACGACGATGAGGAAGGGAACGATTCTGGGTGGAGCTGTTGCGGTCACGGCGCTTGTTACGGCGAACATAGCCGTAGCGCAGGAACGTCCGACGTACGAGCTGCCGGCGATCGAGGTCACGGTAATGCAGACCGATCTGCACCAGCAGGCGATCGATCTGTACGAGTTCCCCGAGCGCTGGGGTGAGGCGGCGGACCTGCATCGCGAGGCGGCCGAGAATCTGTCCAGGAACGATGCGGGGCAGTTCTTCGGATACAGCCGGGCGGCCCTGCTGTACTTCCATGCCGGTGAGCTGGCAGAGGCCCGCCGGTCGATGGAAGACGCCGCGGAGGTAGCGGAGGCGACAGGTGACGTACTGACGGCAGCGCACGCTTACGTGGATGCGGCCTTCATCGCGATCGCCGAGGACTACAACGGGAAGCGGCGGGAATTCGTCGCCGACGCCAGGGGGATCGCCGCGACGGACGTCCTGACTGATGCCGAGCGCGCGAGCATCCTGGTTCGGATCGACGGAGCGCCGGCAGGCGTAGCTTCTGCCACGGTCGCACTGGCGAACCGGTTCGGGACGCTGCAGGCGCTCGCGCTGGCGGACTGAACCTGAAGAAGCGGGAACTGAATACGCGGAGCCGCTGGGGAGCTGGCACGCGAAACAGCTGAGGGTGGCGAGCGGACGAGGATGCTGCGGTCGGGATGACGGGTGGTCAACGGGTGGATGACGCAGGGACGTCTTGCCCTCTCAGAACGGGAGGCCCCGGTGCGAAAGCGCCGGGGCTTTTTCGTTTCCCGGTGCACGAGTGCGCTCGCACGCAGGAGCGGTAATCAGTTTCCCCCGAAACCGTTGGGCGCCATCTTTGTATGAGTATGAAGTCGATGCAGCCGGGTTCGCCCCTGATCCTCGCGCGCCGGAGCGATCGTGACAATCCCAGTGACCCGTATTCTGTCAGCCGCCGTTCTCACGCTGGCCGCCGCTGAGGCCCTGCCGACGACTGCCGTCGCGCAGGACGCCGTGCGCGTCGTGGAAGCCGTCAGCGAAGCGACCGGGGATCGGCAGCGCTTCGTCGTCCGCGATCTTGATCAGGCCGAGATCAAGGCGGTACAGGCGGCTCTGCGCGGCGAGGGTTACATCGGGATCGGCTGGACGGGACGGCTGGACGACGGGACAATCGACGGACTGAAGCGCTTTCAACGGGAACGCGGCCTGGTCGAGTGCGGCTGCATCTCCTACGAGACGATCGTGGCGCTCGGCCTGCGTCCGGAAGTCGTGGCTACCTTCGCGGCAGATCCGGCGCCGGCCGGTGGGTACGTATCCGGCTATGGATCGAGCATCAGTTCCGGGATCTACTACCCGGTTGGGATTCCGATCTACGTTCCGCGGCCCCCACCCTGTGAAGACGATCCTTGCGATGGCGGTGGTGGCGAAGGCGGGAACGGGGACTGGGATGGCGACGGCTCACACATCACCATCGGCAATCCCGGCGTCAGCGGCTCCAACGGATCGGGAATGACGGCCGTCCCGCCCGGTATCAGGCCGGCACCGCCGACGCCCAGGTCACCGAACTGACCACGAACCGCCTGCTCGGGCGGCGAACTTCCTGAACCCAGACGATTCCATGCTCAATCGAGACCGAGTCACTGTCCAGGCCCTGATCGCGATCCTGCTGCTGCTCGCCACCGCTTCTTTCGGACAGGCCCAGACCGGTGAGCCGCGTGTAGGTCTGGTGCTCAGCGGCGGCGCGGCGCGTGGCTTCGCCCACGTCGGTGTCATCGAGGTGCTGGAAGAGCATGGCCTGCAGGTCGACCTGGTCACGGGCACGAGCATGGGATCGGTCATCGGCGGCCTGTACGCGATGGGCTACACGCCGGAGATGCTCCGCGACGTGAGCCTGCAGCTCGACTGGTCACGCGTGTTCAGCGACCAGCCGGAACGACGAAACCTCCCGATCGAACGGAAATCGGACGACGGGCGCGTCCTGTTCGTTCTCCCGATGAACGGGGTGATCCCCACCCTGCCGTCGAGCATCATCGAGGGCCAGCGGATCTCCCAGCTCCTGACGGGTCTCACCTGGCCCGCTCATCAGGTGACCGACTTCGCGAAGCTTCCCAAGCCGTTCGGAGCAGTCGCCACCGCAGTCGACTCGGGACAGGCGATACCGCTTCGCGGTGGATATCTGCCAGAGGTGATTCGGGCCAGCCTGGCGATCCCCGGCGTATTCGCACCGGTCGAGATCAATGGCCGTCTGCTGATCGACGGTGGAATCGCCCGGAACCTTCCGGCGCAGGACGCCGGCGAGATGGGCGCAGACTGGATCATCTGCAGCGACGTGTCAGAGCCCCTCGCCTCGCAGGACAGCCTGAAGACCCTGGCCGCGATCCTGAATCAGACGGTCGCCTACCGGATGTGGGAACGCACGCTGGAACAGCGGGAGCTGTGCGATATCCTGATCGTAACCTCGGTGCCGAGCGCGATGTCCTCGAAGTTCAATCAGGCGGAGGAGATCATCGAGTACGGGCGGGCCTCGGCCGAGGCTGCCCTCGATTCTCTCAGTGCAGCCGGAATCGAGCTCGCGCCCGCTGCCGCATTCCGAGCACGTTCAGAGTCGAGCTGGGAACCCGCGGCCGAGTCGGTCCGGCTCTCGTCGATTCGCATCGAGGGGATCGACAGGCACTCGCGCAACACGATTCTCAGGGCGATGCAGCTGCAGACTGGAAGCGTTGTGTCGCCCGCAGACCTGGACCGGGCGATCTCCCGCCTGTACGACACCGGACTGTACAAGAACGTGTGGTACCGGCTGGAGCCTGCGCAGACCGGCCGGTCAGAGGATGTCGCGTCCGGCCTCGCTGCTGGCGACTCGCCCGCCGTGGTGCTGGCCGTGGATGTGAGAGAGAAGAGACAGAATCAGCTCGGTGCGTCGTATCGGTATGACGGTCGCTTCAAGGCATCCATCCTCGCTACTACCGAGTTCCGCGACCTGTTGCTGGCGGGGTCGTTGCTGCGGGCGGATCTCAGGTTGGGCGAGCAGGGGCGATTCGCGGTGGACTTCGGCAAGCGTTGGGGGTGGGTGGCCGCCCCGATGCTCGCACTGCGGTTCGATAACAAGCGGATGCCGTTCGATATATTCGTCGACGGTCAGCGGGTGTCGGAGCCGCGCGTACGTTCGACCAGCATCCGGGGCCTGGCCGGACTCGGCTTCGGATATGATGTGTTCCTCGGCCTGGAGTTTGGTTACGAAGACGTGAACAGCGAGCCGGCACCGCTGGCCGAGGACTGGACCGCGGGCGACCAGGACTTCGCGACGCTTGCGGGCCTGGCCGCGATCGATCGATGGGATCGCGCACGGTTTCCAAGGCGCGGCTGGCAGTTGCTGGCGAAGACGCTGTGGGCGGATGAGTCGATCGGCGGCAGCGACTTTTCGCAGCACCTGCTGGACGTGCAGGGAGTCGTGCCGATCGCGGACAGGATCGGAATCCTCGGTCGCGCGACGATCGGAACGACCGACGGGGATGACCTGCCGTCCAATTACCTGTTCTTCGTTGGAGGTGCCCAGCAGTACGACCTGTACCGGGACCGGCACTTCCCGTTCTATGGCCTCCGGGTGAACGAGCGCAGGGGGCGACACCTGCAGGCAGGAATGCTCGGGCTCCAATGGGAGTTCCTGCCTGATCTGTTCGCCCAGATCAGAGGAAACGCCGCGGCGCTGCCCGAGGAGTGGGAGTGGGATGACGACGCGTTCTTCGGCGGCTGGGGTCTGACCCTCGGGGCCTGGAGCCGATTCGGGTCCGCTGCGCTCACCGTGGCTGGAGAGAATTTCTCCGAGTGGCCGAGGGTCGAGATCGACGTGGGATTCCCGTTCTGACATCACGGACGCCGGGGTCGGCCCCGGGCCCGGGGCCGATTCAGTCGAGGTAGCTGCGCAGCACCACCCTGTACGCCGGTCGATATCTCTGCGAGTACTCCTCGGAGTGGTGGATCGCCGGGTATCCGTCGCGTGATTGATCGTCGAAAAAGCTGCGAATCGTCTGGGCAGACGGACTGAGTCCATCGGCGATCCGGTCGCTGCACGCCGAGATCGCATCGAGCTCGATCCGGATCCTCGCGGTGTCCGGGGGAAGCGTCCCGGCCGTTCGCACGAAGGCGCTCAGCACCATCTCGGGAGAGTGACCGGCTGCTCTCCAGGGCCGAAGATTCACGCGAACCAGTCGCCCGTCGCTCGACAGGGGCTCGTACAATTCCTCGGTGTCCAGCGGTTCGTCGAGTCCGTTCCATTCACGCTCCAGCCACTGTCGAGCCATCTCGGGATCCTCGATCGCGTGTGCCGGACCGGCTACCGACTGGTGCAGGAGCTTGTATAGATCTTCCACCTCGAGGTCAGGATAGCGCTCGGAGTGCCACCGAATCACAGGCGTGTAACGGGCGGTGGTTTCCTCGTCGCAACCGGCGTCGTTCGTCGTTGCGGCCCCGGTGTCACGAGTCCCCGGTTCCGAGGTGCAAGCGCAGGCCCCGCCGGCAGCCAGGACGGCGATCGTGAGGGCGAGTCCCGCCCGTGTGTGAGTGGATTTCATTCCCGGCCACACCAGATTGACTCTCCCGTCCAGAACGAACGAAGCCGCGTACCCGAGGCACGCGGCTCCGAGACCGGCCTTACCTCGTATGCGCTAGCTCAATCCATGAAGTACCTGATTCCCAGCTGGATCCGCCAGCGGGAGAATTCGCTCAGGTCGTCGGTGAATGTTCTCTGCACGCCGTTGAACGACAACTCCGGACGGCCGCTGTCGTCGATCGTGCATGGGCTCGTCGTGCATGTCAGCGGATTGAGGGCTGCCTGGCTTGCCACCTGGCGAACGCCCCAACTGGAACTGAACAGGTTCAGCATATTCTCGAAATCGATGCTGACCTGCATCACGTTTTCCCGTTCCCCTGATCCGAAAACGAAGTCCTGCAAGATTCGCAGAGACAGGTCCGTATACCACGGGTTCACTTGGCCGAACCGCTCCGCGATCTTCCCGCGGTTCTCGCTCAGGTAACTGTCCTGCTCGATGAACGAGTTGAGGGAATTCCATTGCGAGGGATCCGCGAGGTTGATGTCGCTCGAATTTCGCGGGATGTAGATCAGGTCGTTACCCGCCGAGCCATCTCCGTTCACATCTCCCGAGTAGATGAACGAATAGCGGTTACCGCCGGCGCCGCGGAACGAGTTGCCCTCGGCGACTTCCCAGAACAGGCCGAAGGTGGTACGGAGCAGATCGCTCCACCTGTGCTTGTACGTCCCGTTCGCCACGATCCGGTGCCGCTGTCCGAATTCGGATTGAGCGGCGAGCGGAAGGTTGGGATTACCGGCGGTCGGCTGACCACCCCACAGGACGCTGGCGATTTCGGTCGACTTGAGGGTATTCGTCGCATCCAGGTAGGCGTAGGACAGCCCAAGCCCGAGTCCGCTGGCAAACATCTTCCGAAGCTGCAGCGTAATGCTGTAGTTACGGCCTTCGTTAGTGTTGCTCAGGACATATATCGACCTGCCTTGGAAGGCGGGATCTGGATTGTTACGCAGCCCGCCGTAGTACGGCCTCCCGTCCGCGAGGGTGCCGATCGGGGCGGCCAGGTCCATGTTCTGCATGTAAATGTTGTTGATGTCCTTGCCGTAGATGAACTCCACCGTGCCCACCATGTCCCACGGCAGGCGCTGATCGATGGCGATGTTGGTGGTCCACATCTGCGGCCACTTGAAGTCGGGGTCCATGGCGGTGATGCCGTCAAATGACTGCTGCAGGACGAACGGCTCGCCATCGCTTCCCTCCCGCGGGCCACTCGTCTGGACCGGCGTCACGTTCGGGTTGTCCCTGGGATGGTAAATGTTCGGGTTGGTGCTCGGGTTGGAGTAAACGTTGCCGACCCACACGAACGGCAGGCGGCCGGTGAAGATTCCGGTGCCGCCACGCAACTGCGTGGAGCGCGTGCCAGTGACGTCCCAGTTGAAGCCCACCCGCGGCGACCACAGCGGCGTGGTGCCGGCCATCTGACTCTGGTCCACCGTGATGGCGTCGCCCTCTCCGTTGATCGCCGTCAGATCCCGCGAGAACTGGTTGTCCACCGGATCCGTGAAGTACATCGGGAAGTCCACGCGCAGCCCGGCCGACACTGTCAAACGCGAGTTGATCGCGAACTGGTCCTGAACGTACACGCCCAGCTGTCCGAGGTTGAACTTCTCTCCCTTGAACTCACCCTCTCCGATGAAGTCCCTGAACTGGATCTGGTCGGGGTTGTCCGGGTCTGTTGCGTCGAAGAAGTCCTGGAGGGAAGCGAAGCTTCCCGGCGGAGCGAATGAGAAGAATCCGTTGCGGAACAGGTTGAACGAGTTGAAGAAACCGAAATACTCGAAGTTGGCGCCGAAAGTCAGGTCATGGCGGCCGGTGAACAGCGTCCAGTCGTTCGTGATCTGCCACACATCGGTGTCGAGGTTGTTCTCGATCGAGAACGGCTCCTGCCCGACTGTCGTGTAGGTGACGCCACCCTCGGCGATCTCGATGGTCGGGAACGCTTCGCTATTGGACTGCCGATAATCGCGAAAGCGATTGTAGCTCGCGAAGAACCGGTTGGCCCACTTGCCATTGGCCTGGCGCAGGTTCCATTCGAACGCGTACGAGTTGATCTCGTTGCTGATCGTATAGCCCGCGTTCTGGGACGGCAGGGTGGTCTCGTTCGGGCCGCGCCCGGAATCGAACATGCTGATCGCGAACGGGTGCGGCGGCAGATCCCTCTCCGCGTCGAGTCGGTTGTACCGGAACATCATGTTGCTGTTCGGGCTGGCGTTCCAGTCCACCTTCAGAATGACCTTGTTGCTCTTCGTGTCGTGGAGGAATCCGGAGTAGGGCCCGGTTTCGAAGTTGTACTCCGTGGCCATCCGCTCCGAGATCGCGTCCAGCGTCGCCTGTTCGACTCGCGACTCACCGAACACAGGTGTGCCGCCGGTCGAGGGCACGAAATTCGATCCGGGGTCATCCCGCTGATCAAGCTCTCCGCTGAAGAAGAAGAACAGCTTGTTCCTGATGATCGGTCCACCCACGCTGAACCCGTACTGGCCTGAGCTGAGGGACGGGTTCGCGATGACCGGCTCCCCGCTCACGTTGTTCCCGACGAGGTTGTCGTTCCGGAAGAAGGCAAAACCGGAGACCTTCCAATCGTTGGTCCCGCTCCGGGTGACGGTGTTGATGCTGGCTCCGGTGAATCCGCTCTGCCGTACGTCGAACGGCGCCACCTGGACGCTCACCTGCTCGACGGCATCGTACGGGACCGGCTCGGTGGCCGACTGGCCGCCGGGTGCCGGGTCGTCCAGGCCGAACGAATTGTTGAAGTAAGAGCCATCCAGCGTGATGTTGTTGTACAGCCAGTTCCGCCCGCCGAAGCTGAAGTTGCCATCGTTGCGCGGATCGAGCCGGGTCAGATCGCGCACGCTCCGCCGCACGGTGGGGAGGGCCAGCACATCAGCGTGTGGAACTGTCGTGGCCGCGCCCGTCCGGTCGCTGTTGAGGACGAGATCCTGCTGTGCCTCTACCGTCAGCGTTTCCAGCTCGATGGCCGTTTCGGTAAGCGCAAAGCCGAGCCGAGTATTCTGCCCCAGAATAACGTGGACTTCCGCCTGGCTTTCCTGTCGATACCCCAGTGTGGTGGCAGACACGGTATACGGCCCTCCGACGCGCATGCCCCTGATCGTGAATACGCCTCCATCTCGCGTGCTGGTCTGATAGGTCGTTCCGCTGGGTTCGTGAACTGCCGTGATGGTGGCACCGACCAGCGGTATGGCCGCCGCGTTTGTTACCACCCCCTCGACCCCTCCCGACGTGACTCCCTGCGCGTGCAGGTTTCCCGTGGCTGCGAGGAGCAGTGCTGCAAATACTGCCAGCAGGCTGAACCCCGAATGGACGTGTAGCCGACGCCTCATAGCGGCCTCCTGAATAGGGGTGGGATATGTGGTAAGGTTCTGGTACGGTCGTCCTTCCCGAGGGCAAGAAACATGACACGGAGCCGTCAGGCTGAGCCGTGTGTTGTTACGAACAATCGGGCGGTGGCAAGCCGTTGAATACCGGTCAGTTGAGTGACCGGGCCGGCGCCTGGCCCGGTGCACAGCCACACCGGGTTTGCGTCGAACGCCTGCCCTGACCGCACCGATCGGGACGATCTGAATTCAGAATAACACCGACTGCCCGGGGAGGCCAATCCCCCGGTGGCGAGACTCAGGCCGGCGACGAAACTCCGGAGCCGACGGCCTCCGATTCGCGTGCCAGGCGGAGCACCTCGTCCCAGTCCACATCGCGGAAGTTGTGCATGGGACAGAACTTGGGGCCACACATGGCGCAGAACTCGGCGGTCTTGAAGTACTCGTCCGGCAATGACTCGTCGTGATAGGCCCGTGCGGTCTCCGGGTCGATCGACAGCTCGAACTGCCGCTCCCAGTCGAAATCGAACCGGGCCCGGGAGAGAGCGTCGTCCCGGTCGCGTGCGCCCCGGCGGCCGCGGGCAACGTCCGCCGCATGAGCCGCGATCCGGTAGGCGATCAGACCCTGTTTCACGTCCTCCGCGTTCGGCAGGCTCAGGTGCTCCTTCGGCGTCACGTAGCACAGCATGTCGGTGCCATGCCACCCGACGATCGCCGCTCCGATCGCGGATGTGATGTGGTCGTAGCCAGGTGCGATGTCGGTGACCAGGGGCCCGAGTGTATAGAACGGAGCGCCGTGGCAGATCTCCTTCTGCTTGCGGACGTTCATTTCGAGCTGGTCGAGCGGGATATGTCCGGGGCCCTCGATCATCACCTGTACGCCGCGCTCCCATGCTCGCAGCGTCAGCTCACCGAGTGTTTCCAGCTCCGCGAACTGTGCCGCGTCGGAGGCGTCGGCCAGGCTGCCGGGCCGGAGTCCGTCGCCCAGGCTCAGCGTGACATCGTAAGCAGCCGCGATATCGAGGATGTCGTCGTACCGCTCGTACAACGGGTTCTGCCGCCGGTGGTGGACCATCCATTGCGCGAGCAGTCCGCCGCCGCGACTGACGATTCCCGTGACGCGGTGTTGCACGAGCGGCAGATGCTCCAGCAGCACGCCGCAGTGTACAGTCATGTAATCGACGCCCTGCCGGGCCTGGTGCTCGATCGCCTCGAGCAGATCGTCCGACGTGAGGGAAGGGACGTCGCAGTTGGCGATCGCCTGGTAGATCGGCACGGTCCCGATCGGTACCGTGCTGGCCGCGAGAATCGCCTCCCTCGTCTGGTCGATCTTCGCGCCGGTGCTGAGGTCCATCACCGTATCCGCACCCCACCGGACGGCCAGCTCCAGCTTGCCCACTTCTTCGGCGAGGCTCGATGTCGTGGGGGAGTTCCCGATGTTGGCGTTGATCTTCACTCGCGCGACGGCACCGATGCCCATCGGATCGAGCCGTCCGGCCAGGTGATGCCGGTTGGCCGGGATGATCAGCCGGCCCGCGGCGATCTCCGCGCGAACCGTCTCGGCATCGAGCTCCTCGCGCTCGGCTACCCGCGCCATCTGAGGCGTGATCTCACCGGCCGTGGCGAACTGAAATTGTGTGGAGTGCTGTCCCATCGTTCCTCCCTTCGCTGGCATTACCCAGATCAGGTTCCAAGGGTATGATCTCAGCCCGCCGCAATTCGCGGCAGGCACCCCTGTCAGTACTTCGGATTGTGTGTGCGGCTCAGACTATCGCTACGCACCGTCCGGCTTCAGTAGACGGTCCTGGAAGTCAACGGCCTCGGAGATCCGGTTGACTTCCGAATCGATACCGGAAACCTGCTGTTCGAGCAAGGCGATGCGCTCCTTCATGATCGACACTTCGGCGGGCGCGACGCCCGATCGGGTGATCGCGATCGCCTCGGCGATCGGCTTGATCGCGAATCGGAGGGCGATCAGGCTGACCGGGATGAGAACTGTGAGCGTTCCCATGAAAATTGCGACGATCGGTACGATATCGATCGGTGGCACCTGCATGTCAGTTCCCCTTGGCCTCGTGGAGCCGGTCCAGGTTCTGCTTCATTTCCTCGGTCGGCACATCGCACATCGGGCACATCGATCCCGTGCACGATTCGCCCAGCTTGAGGCAGATGATCTCGTCTTCCAGCTCGCCAGTAGTGGGATTCGTGCGAGCGCCCCGATTCACCACGACCTCTACCTGCCGGTCGCACGCGGAGCAATAGGCGAGATGTTTGTCCATCAGGTCTCCTTCCTGCCGAACGTCCCCGGGACCAGATCAGTCGCGCGTCGCGTCACACGAAGCGGAGTCGGAGGAGCACGATCCGCCGCAGTCTCCACCGCACCCCCGGTGCGAGCCGGGCCGGAAGATCCCGAACGCCACGAACAGCGCGGCGAGTCCCAGTATGCCCAGAGCGGTCTCCAAGGTCCAGTCGCCTCCTGCGCACTCAGGTACTGAACAACCCCGCGAACCCCATGAACGCGAGGGACAGACTGCCGGCGATGATCAGGACGAGGCCCATGTTCCGAGCCACCGCGGGAATACTGGACAGCTCCGAGGTCTCACGGATCGAAGCCATCAACACGAGGGCGAGCGTAAGGCCGAGCCCGGCGCCGATCGCGAAGGACAGTCCTTCGAGAAAGTCGTACCCCCGGTTCGTCTGAAAGATGGCGAATCCGAGGATCGCGCAGTTCGTGGTAATCAGCGGCAGGAAGATGCCGAGCTCCCGGAACAGAGTCGGGCTGATCTTTCTGATCGCCATTTCCACGATCTGTACCAGCGAGGCGATCACGACGATGAACGAGATGACTCGCAGGTACGGGGCGTGGGGCAGGATATACGTGTTCAGCAGCCAGGCGCAGATCGAGGTGATCACCAGCACGAAGATGTTGGCCAGTCCCATACGCAGTGCCGTGCCGACCCGGGCGGACACGCCCATGAACGGGCAGAGACCGAGGAACAGGCTCAGCGTGAAATTGTTGATCAGCATCGCCGAGATCAGGATCCAGAACAGTTCGCCCATCACGCCGCCTCCTCTCGCGACGGAGTCGCGACCCCGTGTGGCCACTGGCGGACCCGGACTACCACTGATTTCCGTTCCTCCCACCAGCCGAAGGCGAGGAGGATGAACCCGAGCGTGAGGAAACCGCCCGGCGGAAGGATGAAGATCACCCAGGGCTCGAACCCGTCGCCGAACAGGCTGATGCCGAGGATCGAGCCGTTGCCGAGGATCTCCCGGAACGTGCCCATCATCAGCAGTGCGATCATG